>Ga0126381_100010944_pt1 | contig 10234 bp, 5 predicted proteins | sample PanSoiMetPlot_28_FD_96465 | JGI IMG/M metagenome (GOLD analysis project Ga0126381, IMG submission 96465) | Tropical forest soil microbial communities from Panama - MetaG Plot_28 | ecosystem: Environmental > Terrestrial > Soil > Tropical forest > Bulk soil | place: Panama | collected 2016-02-17 | reverse complement strand
GGAAGAATGGCAAACAGGCGCTCAGTGCGCAACGGAAAGCATTCCAGGTCGTGCCCCCGCGCAGGCAGAGCCATGATGGCAAGGTCCACCAGGCCGGCGCGCAACCTGTCGAGCAAACGAACGGTCACATCTTCTACCACCGTGATCGCTGCCTGGGGATACTTGCGGGAAAACATGGCAATCCGCGCCGGGAGAAAATACGGTGCAATGGTGGGGATTACGCCTACGCACACCGGTCCGGCTACGGTCGACTGCTTTTCCGCCACCTCCTGTTTTGCCGCTCTCATCTCGCTGAGAATGGCGCGCGCCCGGGGAAGAAACAGCTGGCCAAGATCGGTGAGCCGCACCGCGCGCCCCAAGCGATCAAACAGACGCACGTCCAATTCTTCCTCAAGTTTCATGATCTGCTGCGAGAGCGACGGCTGAGCCACGTGCTCCCGTTCCGCTGCCCGGGTAAAACTTCCGGTTTCGGCCACGGCGCAAAAGTATCGCAGCTGATGGACTTCCATAGTTAATACCTATGAACGAAAGGCGAATTATATATTGGACATAATCAGGCGCCGGCGACTATTTTGTCGCCAGCCTAAGTCCTTGATTGTGGCCGGAGCGGGGAACCGGACACCAATCTTCAGTGATCGTCATGTCCGCCAGCAACATTCAGGAGTCGTTCTTCCACGCCGCGCGACAAGGGAACAAGCACGTGACGGTGCGCCTGATCAACGGCGTCCGGCTTTCAGGCAGAGTCCGTTCTTTCGACAAGCACTCGGTGGTGCTCGAAACCGCCACTTTGGATCAGCTCGTGTTCAAGCACTCTATCTCGGCGGCTTTCATCTGCGCCAACAAACACTGCGCGGAATGCTACCCTAACCAGATTTCGCCCGCGCTGGGGACTTGACTCATCGCCCAACGCCGCATCTTCAATTTGCCGAGTGTGCATTGTAACCAGTGTGCATTAACCCATTCCCCCTGAAGACTTTCGCCTGGCAACTGGGGGCATCAGCCCGGTTTTCCACAACGGAGTTCCCGTTAACCTTTTCTTAATCATCCGTTCACGGTTTGAAAACAATCAGTTGCTAGCATGGCGCGGCTGGCGGGTAATTGATTTTCAGAGGTTGCAATTCGTGTCTTGACGGTTATGATTGTCGCCCGGGTTTCCCAGGTAATTTCCCGCCAGGTTCTCGATTTCCGTTCAGGGGAGGAAGCAAGAATGTCAGGTTTTGTGAAATACACGCAAGGGATGCTGTTGGTAGCCCTGATCGCATTCATGTGCGCTACACAACTTATGGCCCAGTCGACGACCGACGGTGCGATTGGCGGAACCGTTTTCGATGCCAGTGGCGCGGTGATTTCCCAGGCGCAGGTTGCTATACGCAACAACGGCACAAATGCGGAGCAGACCGTCAACAGCGATGATTCCGGATACTTCAGGGTCATTCACCTGCAGCCGGGTTCTTATACCGTGACCGTCAGCCATCAGGGCTTTTCCGCCTTCAAAGCGCAGCAGGTGATTGTGCAGGTGGGCTCATTGACCGAGCTCTCGCCGCGCCTGAAGGTAGCCGGGTCCACTGAGACGGTGGAGGTCACTGCGGAGGCGCCGCAGATCAACTACACGTCGCAGGATTTCGCGCAGACCCTGAACCAGACCGCGATTTCCAACCTTCCCATCAACGGAGGCCGCTGGTCCAACTTCGCCTTGCTCACGCCGGGCGTAGTGTCCGACTCTAACGGCTTCGGTCTCCTCAGTTTCCGCGGCATCAGCACCTTGCTTAACAACAACACTGTGGACGGCGCCGACAACAACCAGGCTTTCTTCTCTGAAGAGCGCGGGCGGACGCGGATCGGCTACTCTACGCCCAAAGCTGCTGTGCAAGAATTCCAGGTGAACTCATCCAACTTCTCCGCCGAATACGGCCGCGCTGCCGGTGGCGTCATCAACACGGTCACAAAGAGCGGGACTAATGCCATCCACGGCGAAGCTTACTTTTATGACCGGGACAACACCTGGGGCGCGGCCAACGCCTTCACTACAATTTTTGTCCCCACCTCTCCCGGCGTCTTTACTAAGGTAAATTTCAAGCCCACGGATTGGCGCAAGATGGCGGGTTTCGGCTTGGGGGGACCGCTCATCAAAAACAGGCTATTTTTCTTTGTCGCCTACGACTGGTTCCACCGTAATTTCCCTGGAGTTGCTGTCGCCAACAACCCCAGTTCCTTTTTTGCCGCTCCTACCTGCATCGGTACGGCGCCCTTTAGCGGAAGCCTGTGCTCATCTACTTCCCAGGTTGGCGCGCTCGCGGCCAGAATCGAACCTGGCGGCAACACCGTACCGAACGACGCCATTATCGCCAACACAGTCTGGCCGAACGGTCTCGCCGACCTGAGCACCATGCTCGGGCCAGTGAAACGCTTCGGTCCCCAGAATATCGTGATGCCAAAACTTGATTGGCAGATCAGCTCTAGGCATCGCGCCTCGTTTACCTTCAACCGCATGCGCTGGACGGCGCCCGGCGCCTTCCAAAGCGCGGCAACTGTGGCCCGCGGTATCGCTAATTTTGGCGATGACTACGTGAAGGACACGTGGGGTGTCGCCAAGCTCGAATCGTCGATTACCTCCACCCTTCTCAACGAGACCCGTTTCCAGTACGGACGCGACTTCGAGGCCGCGTTAGACACCCAGGCCACGCCCTACGAGATCAACCACCTGGTGCACACTTCCACATTTACTAACCCGTTCGGTTTGCCTCCTCAAGTCAGCATCACTAACGGATTCACCTTCGGCGTGCCGAGTTTCTTCCAACGATCGCAGTTCCCGGATGAAAACCGCATGCAGGTCGCCGATACGCTGAACTGGATGCGTGGAAAACATAATTGGAAGTTTGGCGTCGACTACACCCACGTGAACGACAATTCGCAAAACCTGTTCAACGGTTTCGGCAGCTACAGCTACTCCAGTCTGCTTGCCTACTTCTCCGACCTGTTCGCGACCAATAGCTGTGCTGGCAAACCATGCTACTCGAGTTATAGCCAGGGGCTTGGCCTGCCGGGACTGGAGTTCACCACCCGCGACATAGCGTTTTTCGCTCAAGACGACTGGAAGATCCTGCCCCGCTTGAGCCTGTCCTTTGGCGTGCGCTACGATTACCAGATGCTGCCGAGCCCGGTCAGCAGCCTGGTGAATCCCGCGGTACCGCAGACCGGGCACATGCCTGACGACAAGAACAACATTGGCCCGCGGGTGGGCTTCGCCTGGGATGTCGCCGGCGACGGCAAGACCGTTCTCCGCGGCGGCTACGGCATTTTCTACGGGCGCATCATCAACTCCACGATCTTCAACGCGCTGATCAGCACGGCAATGCCGGGCTCGCAAGTGTCGCTATCCTTCACGCCCAGCACCGCCGGAGCTCCAACGTTCCCGCAAGTCCTGACCAGCCTCGCCGGGGCCGGCAGAAATGTCACATTCTTCGACTCGAATTTCCAGAATCCTCAGATACACGAATTCGACATGACGCTGGAACACAACGTGGGTTGGGGCACAGTGCTGTCGATGAGCTATCTGGGAAGCCTTGGGCGCGAACTGCCGGGATTTGCCGATACCAACATCTGTACCGGAGCGGGTGTGCCGGCGCCCACCTGCGCCGCTCCCGGAACCATCACGTACACCGTAAGCGGTGGCGGGCCCCTTACTACTCCAACTCTTACTGAGCCGTTTTTTACGCAGCGCGCCAATCCGGCATTTGGCTCGATGACCAACATCTTCAGCGGCATCAACAGCACCTATCACGCGTTGGTCTTGCAAGTGAATCACCGCATGAGTCACCACGTGCAGTTTTCTGCCAATTACACCTTCTCAAAAGCCAAAGACTTCGGGCAAAACCAGAGCACGTTTTCCGACACCAACGACCTGCTTTTGCCCGGTCAAATCGCGCCAGAGAAGGGCATTTCCCTCAACGATATACCCCACCGCTTCGTCGCCAATGCAGTCGTGACCTCTCCTTGGAAGAAAAGCGGCTGGGCAGGTTGGCTCGCCAACGACTGGGAATTTGCCCCCGTCTACCAGTGGCAATATGGAGTGCCGTTTTCATTGGTAACCTCCGGCACGCCTCCCGGCGGGCTGGGCAGCAGCATCAACGGCTCCGGCGGCGATAACCGCATCGACGTGATCGGGCGCAACAGCTTCCGGCGGCCCAACATCTGGGTCGCGGATATCCGCTTGGCCAAAACCCTCACGTTCCAGGAAAGATATAAACTGGAATTGAGCGGCGACTTTTTCAATATCGCCAACAAGCAGGACGTAACCAGCGTCAACAACACCGGGTATATCGTCTCCGGCAGCACCTTGACCTTCAACGCGCCCTTTGGCACAACCACAGCTACGAACGGCAGCAGCTTCACCTACACGCCGCGACAGATCCAGTTGGGCGTGCGCGTGAGGTTCTGACCGGATTCGAATCCCAACTGCGCGGCAGCTAGTGGCTGCCGCGCTTTATTTAAGATACCTTTGCCTTTGATTAAACGAATCGCCGCGATTCTCACGTTGTTGACGTTTCCCTCCCCGCACCTTTTTTCCTGGAGCGTCCAAGGCCATCTCCTGGTGGCTGACATCGCCAGGTCGCGGCTGTCCCCAACCGCCAGGAAGAACATCCGCCTGCTGCTGGGCAATGAGAGTCTGGCTTCCGTCTCCAACTGGGCCGATGAGATCAAGAAAGACCGGCCGGAGACGTTTGCCTGGCATTTTGCCGACATTCCAAAGGACGCCGCCGGCTTCTCCGAGGCGCGCGATTGCTATCGCCCAAATGACCAGGGCCCGGGCGCGCAAACCGATCATCACAATTGCATTGTCGACCGGGTGGAAATGTTTCGCCAAGTGCTTGCCGACGAGAACGCATCGAAGAAAGACCGCGTAGAAGCGCTCAAGTTCCTGGTTCACTTCGTGGGCGATGTGCATCAGCCTCTGCACGCTATTGATGAAGCGCGCGGCGGCAACGACATCAAAGTCGTCGTCTTCGGATCGGACCAGTGCGGTAACTATCCGTGCACTTTGCATGGGGTCTGGGATTACTCTTTGATCGACCATACCGGTTATTCCGAGGCCAGGTATGCGCGCCACCTGAAAAACCTCATACTGGATCATCATCTGGCCCCCCGCGCGGGGGGCAGCCCAGAGGCCTGGGCCAATGAATCCCATCAAGAGGCGCGCCAGCTTCTGGACGAACACGTGTATTCTATCGACCAGACCTATTGGCAAGCGAACATCGGCCTGGTGGACGAGCGGTTGGCGCTGGCGGGGTTGAGGCTCGCTACCCTACTGAACGAAACTCTGGGTAAAATTCCAACAGAACAGCTTAAACAAGACCTCAGGAAACATAGCGCTACGTAGATGGCTGGAGCGGCAGGTGAAGACGGCAGGTGAACGACGCGGCTACAGCCTGCCTGACATCCGCGCGAGTGCAAGGTACGGTATTGAGACAATCAAAGGACGGACCGAACCGACTATGACGATCCAAAAATTCGCGTTTCGCCTGGCTGTAGCTCTTTTCTCATGCACTCTGCCGGTGCTCGCAACGGCTCAGTTGCAAGCGCCTGCAGTAAGCGCCGGCGAAAGCCTGCCCACAGGCATGAGCATCACGCCCACCGCGGCCAAGGGTTCGACATTGCAGCCCTTGAATCCGGACCTTTCGGATCGTCCCGATTTCACGGCCGACCATCCCATCACCACGGCCGTCAGCCCCGATGGGGGAACGCTTTTGATCCTGACCAGCGGCTTCAATCGCAACGTCGACGCCAAGGGCAAAGCCATCGTTGGACAATCGAGCGAGTATGTCTTCGTTTACGACATTCGCCAGCCCGCGCCGGTTAAGCGGCAAGTCATGAAACTGCTCAACTCCTACGTGGGCTTAGCCTGGGCTCCCGACGGAAAACATTTTTACGTCTCCGGCGGAGTCAGCGATAACGTGAATGTCTTTGGGCAAAAAGACGGCCGTTGGGCGGAGTCGGCCAGCATCGCGCTCGAACACAAAGCCGGGCTCGGCGTTCCGCAAATGCACGTGGCCGAGAGCACCCCTATCCATGCCGTCGCCGCGGGAGTGGCGGTGAATGCCAGTGGCACCCGGCTGCTGGTGGCAAATAACGAGAATGACTCGGTCACGCTGATCGACACAGCCGATAATCGCAAGATCGCAGAGTTGGATTTGCGCCCCGGAATGACTGATCCGTCCAAGAAGGGCGTTCCCGGCGGGGAGTATCCGTATTGGACTCTGTTCAAAGGTGACGACAAAGCGTATGTCTCCAGCTTGCGCGACCGCGAGATTGTGGTGCTCGACCTGCACGGAGCACCGGCGATCTCCGGCCGGATCAAAGTCCACGGCCAGCCGGGCAAGATGGTCTTGAACAAATCCCAAAGCCTGCTCTTCGCCGTGGCCGACAACTGCGACTGCGTCGTGATTGTGGACACCAAGACGGACCGTGTGCTCGCCAACATCAAGACCACGGCGCCCGCCGCAGTCTTTCCGAATCGCGACGGCTTCAAAGGCAGCAACCCAACCGGGCTTGCCCTCTCACCCGATGAAAAGACACTCTACGTTACAAACGGGGGAACAAATTCCGTGGCCGTGATCCGCCTTGAGAAAGATCAGGATCTTGATGACAGCCGCGTTATCGGCTTGATCCCCACAGGGTGGTATCCGAATGCGATCAGCCTCAGCGGCGACGGCGGTCTCCTTTATGTGGTGAACGGCAAAGGCAACGCGGGTCCTAATCCCAAAGGATGCCGGAACCGCCTGCCCGTGGTGAAAGATGACCGTCCCTGCTCCGCTGCCGAACAGTACATACTGCAGCTGGTGAAAGGCGGCTTTTCCGTCATTCCCCGGCCCGATGCCACGCAACTGCAAGCACTCACCGCCCAGGTCGCTCAGAACAACCATTTCTTGCAACCCGCCAATGGCAGCACGGCCAATGCAATCTTTCCCTTCCTGCGGCAGCACATCAAGCATGTGATCTACATCGTGAAGGAGAATCGCACCTACGACCAGGTGTTGGGCGACCTGGAAAAAGGGAACGGCGACCCGGCTATCAACTTGTTTCCGGAGGCCATGACGCCCAATCATCATGATTTGGCGCGCCACTTCGTCATTCTCGATAACTTTTATGATAGCGGCGAGGTAAGCGGCGACGGCTGGAACTGGAGCACAGCGGCCCGCGCTACCGACCTCACGGAGCGAAACGTTCCGATCAACTACGCCAACCGCGGATTCACCTACGACTTTGAGGGTACGAACCGCGAGATCAATGTCGGCGCCGTCTCTCCGGAAGATCGCAATACAGCCAAGCTCGAGAATCCCGACGACCAGCTGCCTGGCTCGGCTGACGTCGCCGCGCCCGACGGCCCGAGCGACGAAAGCGGAGCCGGATATCTCTGGGATTCGGCTCTGCGCGCGCATCTCACGGTGCGTAACTACGGCTTCTTCGCCGATCTGAGCCACTACGTCGATTCGCCGCAGACGGGCACAGCCTTCGCGCTGTTGCACGATCCCGCCGCCAACGGCACCCGCGTGGCAATTCCCACCAACCCGCGACTTCGCGATCTCACCGATCTTTATTTCCGCAGTTTCGACCAGCGTTTTCCCGATTACTGGCGTTTCAAGGAGTGGGAGCGCGAATTCGACAACTTCGTTAAAAACGACAATCTGCCCTCACTCGAATTGTTGCGCATATGCCATGACCACTTCGGTGAGTTCAAGGATGCGATTGACGGCGTCAATACGGTTGAAACTCAGATGGCCGACAACGATTACGCTCTCGGCCTGGTGGCGGAAAAGGTCGCGCATAGCAAATACGCCAACGACACCCTCATCTTCGTGATCGAAGACGATGCCCAGGACGGCCCCGACCACGTGGACGCGCACCGTAGCATCGCCCTGGTGATTGGCCCCTACGTGAAGCAGCGAGTTGTGGTCTCCCAGCGCTACAACACCGTCTCGATGGTCCGCACCATCGAGGAGGTCCTGGGATTGCAGGCGCTGGGACTGTACGATGCTGTCCAACCGCCGATGACCGAAGTCTTTTCGCACACGGAATCTACCTGGAACTACTCATCCCGTGTGCCGTCGGTTCTGCGTACCACCCAGCTTCCGGTACCCCCGGCATCGGCTTCCGGAAAGCCCGGCGCAGCGAGGTCGGACGCGCCTCGGCATGACGCGGCCTACTGGGCCGAAAAGACTCGAGGTTATGACTTCTCTGCGGAAGACAAGTTGGACGCTCCTGCTTTCAATCTGGTGTTGTGGAACGGGCTGAAGGGCGAAGGCCAGCCGTACCCCGCCGAGCGCGATGGCCGCGATCTCAGCAAGAACCGGCAGCGCGTGCTGCGAGAATTCAGCCGCAGCGGGCATTGATCATTGATCGCGGGGCGCCGCTTAACCCATCCGCGTTCGGCAACGGGAAAACCCCCGGCGCATCGTCGTTGACCGGTGCTCGGCCGCCATTGGCCGAAAAATAATCAGAGTGGAGCAGCGTCGTCGATAGGCTCTAGACGAAGGGGTCTAAATGCACACAAATGGCTGGATCGGGGCAGGAATCGCTGTGCACCGCAGACGGAATGGCCATGCCCTTAGCAGTGACCTTTTTATTTTGCGACTTTGGATTCGCAACGTGAATCACTACGCTATCATTTGGGGGTACTTTGCACGTACCGCTCCCACTTCGCGGGGCCCTCGTTTTCTAAGTTTTGCGATGATGCGCCCCGCCGAACTCAGATGAAGCAAGGCGTAATCTCTAATGACCGGCTGCGGGCGAAAGCTTCGCGCCAACTGGAATTTGACCACGGTTTATGAGCACATCTTCCACGCCTCCACGGCATGACCTCAGTTCGCTGAAGATCGATGACCGTTCGCGCCGCGCCGGCAAGACCGGCAAGAGGCTGGGCATGTTCGCGGCCGGGCTCGGCGCGATTGTCGTGGTCGGCGGGCTGCTGCTCGCTTTCCGGACACAGAAGCCTTTGGTGGAGGTGGCTGCCGCTCGTCCTGCAGGAGATCTGCAATCGCAAGCGCTGCTCAATGCCAGCGGCTATGTAACACCACGCCGCCGCGCGACGGTTGCCGCTAAAGTCACGGGACGAGTGGAACAGATCTACGCGGAAGAGGGATTGCACGTAAGAAGCGGGCAGGTGTTGGCCGAACTCGATTGCTCCCAGCCCAGGGCTTCGCTGGCCTCGGCCAGGACGGACCGCGATGCCACTGCAGCGGCGCTGGCGGACCTGGAAGTTCAGTTAGGCAATGCCGACCGCGAGTGGAAGCGCGCGGAATCGCTGCGCGCCGCGGGAGTCAATAGCGCGCAGCAACTGGACGCAGCCCGGACCGCCGCCGACAGCCTGCGCTCCAAGATCGCTCTCACTAAGGAGCAGACTCGCGCCGCGGAGGCCAGGATTGCTGTGGCCCAGCAGGATGTGGACAACTGCACCGTGCGCGCGCCCTTTGACGGCATTGTGGTTTCTAAAGACGCGCAGCGCGGAGAGATGGTTTCCCCAATTTCCGCCGGCGGAGGATTCACGCGTACAGGCATCGCGACTGTGGTCGATATGAATTCGATCGAGGTCGAGGTGGACGTGAACGAGGCCTACATCGCGCGGGTCCGGACCGGACAGAAGGCTGTCTCCATTCTGGACGCATATCCCGATTGGCAGATTCCTTCCACCGTCCGCACTGTGATTCCGACGGCGGACCGGCAAAAGGCTACGGTGAAGGTGCGCGTCTCATTCGACAAGCTCGACCCGCGGATTCTGCCGGATATGGGCGTGAAGGTCGCGTTCCTGGACGATACGCCGGTTGCCAAGAGCAAAGGCAGCGAGGCGCGCGCGCTGATTCCCAAGGCGGCGGTGCGCCAGGATAGCGGCAAATCGATCGTATTCCTGGTCAGTCAACAAAAACTTGAGCGCCGGGCGGTGAGCTTGGGCGCAGAGCGTGGCGGCGATGTCGAAGTGATAGCGGGCATCTCGCCCGGAGACACCTTGGTGGTGCGGGGCGCCGAGAACCTGCGCGACGGCCAAGCAGTAGAAGTGAAACGGTAGGCGGAGGGAAGCAATATGGTGCGTGTGGACGGAGTAAGGAACGGGTCGAGCTTGATCAACGTTCGCGGACTGGACAAGAGATACCAGCGCGGCGGCGAGGAGATCCACGTCCTGCAAGGGCTGAACCTGGACGTGGAGCAGGGCGAGTTCGTCGCTTTCATGGGCCCCAGCGGTTCG
>Ga0126381_100010943_pt1 | contig 10234 bp, 7 predicted proteins | sample PanSoiMetPlot_28_FD_96465 | JGI IMG/M metagenome (GOLD analysis project Ga0126381, IMG submission 96465) | Tropical forest soil microbial communities from Panama - MetaG Plot_28 | ecosystem: Environmental > Terrestrial > Soil > Tropical forest > Bulk soil | place: Panama | collected 2016-02-17 | reverse complement strand
TCTAGGTGTAGCCTTTCCACAAGGGCAAATCCTGACGTTCAGCCGCGACTTGACGACTGGAAAGCTTACGGCGACAAGCGACAGTGTGAGCGCAGGAGAGATTTTTGCGAACCGGATTGTTCGCGTGGCAGCTCACTGAACGAACAGCGGTACAGCTGCTTCATACCCGGGTCTGTATCGAGCTTCACGCTCGCCCACAACTGCCCAACGCTCCCGTGCGCCCCAATTTGGCCGTTGTAACGCACGCTGCTCCCCTGCCAATCTAGTTTCTTGAGGATGCTCTTGCGGAGAGGAGCGGCTCATGGCCACTATCACAACTTCTGCTCAAGTCGATTGGCGCCAGGAATGGTTCGAATTTGAGGACGCCACGTATTTGAACCTCGCGGGCCAATCGCCCCTTCCGCGAGTTTCCATCCGTGCCGTGCAGGCCGCTCTTGAGGCGAAGAAATTTCCGCATCACAAAACCGACGCCACGTACTTCGAGGTGCCGAATCGCATACGGGAAAATATCGCCAAGCTGATCGGCGGCAAGCCGGAGGAGATAGCCCTCACCAGCGGGGCCAGCGCCGGAGCAACAGCCGTTGCTTACGCGTTGAAGTGGAATCCCGGCGACGAAGTAGTTGTCGCCAAAGGCGAATTTCCGTTGCAATACACAACCTGGTTTCCCATGAAAGAGCGGGAAGGCGTAGCCGTGAGGGTTGTTGCCCCGCGGGGTCGCTTTCTGACGGCGGAGGACTTCATCTGTGCGATGACGCCAAAGACGCGGGTCGTCTCCGTCAGCTTGGTGCGCTATGACGATGGATCGCTGCTGGACGCGCCGCGTGTTGCCGCCGCTTGCCATAAGCAGGGCGCTCTGCTGTTGCTTGACGTAAGCCAATGTTGCGGAGCGATGTCCATGGACGTGCATAAGTTGGGTGCCGACTTCCTTGTTTGCGCCGGATACAAGTGGCTGCTCAGCCCGTTCGGCACGGGATTCTTCTGGGTCAACAGCGAGCACCTTGCGAGGGTACGCCCTGGGCCGTTCTACTGGATGGCAGTTCAGGGCGCGGAGAATTTTTCGGCGCTGAATTTCGACGATCCGAAACCTGCCCCGAGTGCCAAGCGCTGGGACGCTCCTGAATGGGCCAGCTACTTCAATTTCAATCTGGCGGCCATGGACACTTCAGTGGAGTTGGTGTCGCGCATGGGGCCGGAATGCGTGGCCGCGCACAATCGCAGACTCATCGATTTCATGTTTGAGCGTCTCCCCAAAGATAAATGTCTTCCAGCCAGCCCTCCGGATGCGACCGAACGCGGACCATACGGCTGCTTCTCAGCGCGCACGCGTGAAAAGACCGCGGAGCTCTACCAGCGCCTGCGCAAGGAGAATGTCATCGTAAGCCTGCGCGAAGGCAACATCCGCGTCTCCCCGCACCTGTACAATACCGAGCGCGACATCGACCGCCTCATTAGCGTGATTACTCCATGACCGAATCGCCGCCCTGGCCCAGAATTGCCGTCGTCGGTGCCGGCGCCGTCGGCGGATACTTCGGCGGCTTGCTAGCGCGCGCCGGCGCGCCCGTCATGATGATTGGGCGCCCCGCATTCGTTGCAGGGGTCAAGAAGAACGGGCTCTTCCTCGACACGCTTCAGTTTCAAGAAACAATTAGCTTCGAAGTCTCGACAGAAATTACGGCCGTCGGTGGCGCGGAAGTTGTCCTCTTTTGCGTGAAAACCACGGACAATGCCCCGACCGCCCGCGCCATCGCCCCATTGCTTTCGAATGGTGCGCTTGTCCTAAGTATGCAAAACGGTGTAGACAACGTGGAACAAATCCGCGCAGCCGCAGGAATCGACGCGCTTCCGAGCGTGGTCTACGTTGCCGCTTCGGTGCCTGAGCCCGGCCGCGTAAAGCACGTTGGTCGTGGCGATCTGGTGGTTGGCCCGAAGAGCGAAAAGACGGAACGTATCGCCGCGCTCTTTTCCCGCGCCAACGTCCCGTGCCGCGTCTCGGAGAATATTGAAGGCGAACTCTGGACCAAGCTGGTTTGGAACTGCGCGCTGAACGCCGTTTCCGCTCTGGGACACGCGAAGTACGGCCAAATCGCGGGGAGCGCGGACGCCTGGAAAGTGGTCGAGACCGCCGTCTACGAAGTGCTTGCGGTGGCTCGAGCCGCCAACATTCATCCACCCGGGCTCGAAGACCCCAACGTCGCGCTCGCGGGCGCTCTCAAGATCGCCACGCAGATGGCCGAAGCGCTTTCTTCCACCGCCCAGGACATGAATCGCGGCAAACTCACGGAGATTGATTCGCTCAATGGCTACGTTTCGCGCCGGGGCGCCGAACTGGGCGTGCCCACGCCGGTGAATCATGCGCTGTACGCCTTAGTGAAGCTGGCCGAAGGCCGTTCCTGAAGGAAAATCTCTAGTACCGGTTGTCCCGGGCATGAAACGGAATATGAATGATGGCCTCGAGATCCACAGGCTCGCCCCGGCGTGTCGCTGGCCTGAATTTCCACTGGCCCAGAGCGTTCATCGCGTTCTTGTCGAGTTCCTCGTCGAGCCCTTGCACGAGCTGAATGCTGTCCACGGAGCCATCGCGCCGAATCACCGCGTAAAGGACGACCTCGCCTTCCACATGTTCATTGATCAGCGCGGGAGGATACTTCGGATCCACTTTGCGGATAGGAGTAGGTCCGTTCAGGTCCGAAGAAGGGATGTGCGGAGCGTTGGGATCCGTGCGCAACTCTGTGAAATTTAAAATCCAGCTTCCCGTCGCGCTGTTCAGATTCGCCATCTCAATTTGCATTTTGTAGATCTTCTTTGATTCGAAGATCTGCTCCGGTTTTGCTCCCGGCGGAAGCGCCGTGAAGTTCGGCGGTCCAGTTCTTACCGGTGCGTCATCATGCGGGTCAGGCTTGGTGATAAGAGTATGTGGCGTTGGCGCGCTGGTTTTTGGCGTTGCCGCAAGCCCCGAAGTTCCTTTATTCGCCGGCGGATTGCCGCCGTGAATGCTGACGTCGATCGGACCATTTGCAGCATGCCCAGCGCCTGTTCCTCCAGCGATGCTCGGCGCTCCACCATTCGCGCTCGGCGCTCCGTTGGGCGAACCGTCAGGAACGCCCGGTTTTTTGCCTTCCGGGGACATGGAAACAGACGCCGCGAGATTCCCTTGTGGTGGCGCCACCGGAGCGGGTGGCGCGGGCGTCGCCGAAAGCGCAATCAAGGTGGAAGAGTTGCCGCTGGCACCCCCAACTTGCGTGGCCCCAACGTCCGGAGCTGGCGCCGCATCTCCCTTCTGGGCTTTTTGTGCAATGCGTGGCGCCGCCCCAGCATTCAATTCCAGCTTTGGCCGGGCGGGCCCCTGGGCTGTAGCCATCACCGCCAAGTCTCCAGGTTTCTGATCAAAAACGGGCACGTCTGGTGCAGGCGCATCCGTTACCGTTGCCACGCGGCGCTGCTTCGGATGCAGCTTAGCAAGTTCTTCTTTGCTGATGAGCAGCCGCGGTCGCGCCGGACCAGGTAGTTCTTGAATTTGAACCATATTGGGCAGGCTCGGAAGAATCTTTGGCGGCTCGGCGGGAGCGGCGGAATTAATTAGTGTCTGGCGCGGGTGATTCGGATGCAGCGGGTCGCTAAAGATGTGCTGCCGCGGATGGAACGCGTTCGCCCCCTGCGGCGCTGGAGGCTTTTCCGGTTCACCGCGCGGCGCCGGTTTGGCCTCGGGCTTAGAGGCTTTCATGTCCAGCAGAGGCAAATCGTTGATCGGTCCCGACCAAGAAAGTTCCGCATTATCGAAGGCTGGGTTGTGGTGCGCCCTTGCTGGAAGTTGTGGATACGGCAGCACAAAAAAGACGATGTGCCACAATGCTGCGGCAATCAGCGCCCGGCGCGGAAGCTTTCCCTCAATTAAGCAGCACTTGAAGAAACCCTCGATCGAGAATTTCTTCGGAACCAGCGGCCAACTCAAGACCGTTTTCAGACTGCTGCCAATCCCTTGATGAAAACTTCCCCACGCGATATCCAGGTCCGGCGGGCGCCCTTCGGGCAAACGCAGGGGTGCGCGAGCCACAGCGGTGGCCTGTCCCGAGCCGCCGCCCGCACTGCCGAATGTACCAAAGGGTGTCAACGACATATCCTTTTTGGATTCCCCCATCGGATTCAAGGTTGCGCGCATTCGGGCCGTTTTGACGCGGCACACCTCTCGGAAGATCCTCAGAATTCGTTCAGAAAAATGACGCTCTGCTTGAGCGGGTTTACTGAGCAGAGTCGTTTTTGCCAGCAGCTGCGGCAGCGCGGCAATAAAAGCTTAAAGCCGCATCACCCTGTTTGAGAACGCGGTAGCACTTCAGTGCGCCCACCTCTTGCGGCAATTCGAAGCTGCGGCGGTGCTCCGCGATCACCACAGCGCCGGGCGCGAGAAGATTCCCCGAACCCAACGATTCTAGCACGCGAGCGTAATCCTTGGCTGCCGCATATGGCGGATCGAGAAAAACGTAATCGTACTGGGCAGTTTTGCTTTTTTCTTTTAATTCGAGCTTCTCCAGACCGCGAATAGCGTCGGGTGTCAGAACCATCGCTCCCTTTCGAATTCCGAGCGATTCCAGATTGCGTCGTATCAGCGCCGCCGCGGGCGCGTGATTTTCCACGAACACGACTTCCACAGCCCCCCGGCTCAGCGCCTCAATGCCGATCGCCCCGGTGCCCGCAAAGAGGTCAATAAATCGTGCGCCCGCGATGCCAGGCCCCAAAACGTTGAAGAGGGTTTCCCGCAACCGGTCGCTGGTCGGGCGGAGCGCCATCCCCTTCAGACTCTTCAGAATGCGGCTGCGGTAAGTTCCGGCGATTACCCGCATCCTAGCCCACCTTCGCCAGGTGATAGCGGCGCTGCCACTCGCCGGGCAGCATCCGCAAGACGCGCTCGAGCTCCTCTCGCTGTGTTCCGTCTTCGACCAAAGCGAACGCTTCTTTGCGCGCCAGCTCGAGCAGTTCCTTGTCGCGAAGTGGATTCGCAATATGAAAACCGAGCTCTCCGGACTGACGCGTGCCAAAAAATTCTCCTGGCCCTCGGAGCAGCAGATCCGCCTCTGCAATCTCAAACCCGTTTGACGTGCGAACCATGGTGTCCAGCCGCGAACGCGCTTCATCGGTCATTCGAAACGGCGCCACCAGAATGCAATAAGACTTTTGCGCACCGCGCCCAATCCGCCCGCGAAGCTGGTGCAGTTGCGCGAGACCGAATCGTTCGGCGTGCTCGATCAACATCACGGTAGCGTTCGGGACGTCGACGCCGACTTCTACGACCGTCGTAGTGACAAGGATTTGCACTTCGTTTTTGTGGAAGCGCTGCATCACTTCGTCTTTTTCTTCGCTGGAGAGCCGTCCGTGCAGCAAGCCCAGTTTAAGTTTCGGGAAAACTTCCTTCGAAAGGCGCTTGTATTCATCGATCGCGGCCTTCAGTTCGAGCTTCGATTCTTCGATCACCGGATAAACGATGTAGCCCTGGCGCCCTGCCGCCACTTCGCGCCGAAGCGATTCCCAGACGCCGGGAAGATGCGGCTCGCTCGTGATACGCGTAATGATCGGTGTACGTCCTGGTGGCAACTCGTCCAGCACGGAAACATCCAAGTCGCCGTAAAGCGTGAGCGAAAGAGTCCGCGGAATCGGCGTGGCCGTAAGCACCAGAACATGCGGTGCATGGCCATGCGACGCGGCTTTGTCCATCAAACGTTTGCGTTGCAAAACGCCGAAGCGGTGCTGCTCGTCGATCGCTACAAATCCGAGCCGCGAAAACTGAACGCTCTCTTCAATCAGCGCGTGAGTGCCGATGACCAATCGCGCTTCGCCAGAACGAATGCGTTCCAGAGCTGCTTGCTTTTCAGCAAACTTGAGCCCACTGATGAGCAACTCTACGCCATAGCCCGCTTTGCCGAGAATGTGCCGCGCCGAAAGAAAATGCTGAACCGCCAGGATTTCGGTCGGTGCCATCAACGCCACTTGCGTAGCGTTTTCAATGGCAATGACCGCCGCCTGCAACGCGATAATGGTTTTCCCGCTGCCCACGTCACCCTGTAACAGGCGATTCATCGGTACAGGTTTCTCGAGGTCCGCCACAATTTCCGCAAGCACGCGTTTTTGCGCTGCCGTCGGCTTGAACGGCAAAATGCGTTTCAGCGCCTCTCGTATACGGTCTTCGCGAACGCGGAACGCAATGGCGTTTTCCTTCCGCGTTGCGCGGCGGTCCAGCCCCAGGCTGAGTTGATACTGAAAGAACTCTTCAAAAATCAGGCGCTGTTGCGCGGGAGAGCGAAATGTATTCAACGCCTCAAGTGATTCGGTTGGCTCAGGAAAATGCGTGCCTACGACGGCCTTGTCGCGCCTGGGAAACTTGAGCCGCGCACGCAAGTGTTCAGGCAAAATATCCGGCACGCGCGGATCGACAAGCTGCACGGCCGTATATAACGCGCGGCGAATCTGCTTGGAGCTAAAGGTACCAATGGCCTCATAAATCGGCACGATGCGCCCCACTTCCGTGGAGTCGAGCTCATCGCTGTGCAACAGTTCAATCTGTGGATTGATCATTTCCAGGCGCGCGGGCCGCAGACGGTCGATTTCCACCTTGCCGTGAAGAATCAAAAGCTGCCCCGGTTTCAAGCGGTCTTCGAGATAGCCTCCATGAAAGAATTTGCAGGGCAGCAATCCTCCGGCCTCGTCCTGCACCAGCAGATGATAGATGGCGTCGCGACGGAAACGCACGTTTCGAAGGGCTTGTCCGCTCATTACCCGCGCACGGATCGTGTACGTGCCGTTCGGCTGAATATTCTTTACCTTCGAAAAGTGAATGCGATCTTCGTAGCGAAAGGGCAGGTAGCCAAGCAGATCTTCGAGCGTATAGATGCCGCGCTCCGCGAGCAGTTCAGCGCGCTGGGGGCCAATGCCCTTGATCATGCGTACATCCGTGCTGAGGCTCATCGCCATGACATGTTTATATCATTCCTGCTGCAAACGATCGGTTCTTTGGCCCTTGCATTGGATTCCTATGACGGCGTATCTTTCGCCACACGGAAGAGTTCTTATGTCCGCTCTTACACCGGCAAGTCTTGATGATCTCGCCCGCGATGTGCGGCTGTACCTGTTTCGCCAAGCGGCCGCCACCGCACAAGTGCCGCAGGCCCAGCAGATCGCCGAGGCGCTCGAACACCCGGTGGAAAAAATTCACGAAGCCCTGCGGCAGCTCGCCACAGGCAAGGTATTGATCCTTGCGCCGAATGACGGCGACGTTTGGGCCGCCAATCCGTTTTGTGCGGTGCCATCAGGCTTCCGCGCCGAGACGGAAGGAAAGATTTACTGGGGAATTTGCATTTGGGATGCGCTCGGTATTCCCGCCGCGCTCGGGAAGGACGCCCGGATCACGGCTTTCTGCGGCGATTGCAGCGAACCGATGTCTCTTGAGATCCGTGGCGGCAAACTCGTGCAAAGTGAGGGCCTGATTCACTTCGCTATCCCTGCACACCACTGGTGGGACAATATCGGCTTCACGTGAAGCACGATGCTTCTCTTCCGGGCGGAAGAGCATATCGATCGTTGGTGTGCCGCACACAGCTTGGCGCGCGGCGCTATACTCACTCCGGAACAGGGTTGGTGGCTGGCTCACGGTTGGTATAAGGAAAAGCTCAATCCGGAATGGAGACGTCACACTCTGGAAGAGACGGAGGCACTTTTGGCAGAGGTAGGGCTCACCGGCACGTTTTGGAACCTTCGCTAGCGGTACAAACGACGCATTTCTCCACGCGTTCTCAACACCTGTCACAACGAGCACACCTATCTAAACTCTACGATACTTGCGCCACCGCCTTGCGTATCTATAAAGTGAAGGTTCTGTGTCTCGCAAGGGTGCGTTCCATCACCAAAAAGGAAGGCTAGAGTGGCCTCTGAGCGTTTAAGCGGTTCGGAAAAGCGCGCGCTGCTTCTGTGGGTGGCAGCCGGAATCGTAGGGCTGCTTTTCGCTTACAAATACTTTTTTCAGGCCTTCCCGGAAGCTTCCGTCAACTTCCAGGTTTCGCGGGAGGAGGCCCTGTCGCGCGCACGGAAATTTGTCACCGGGCTCGGTGAAAACCTCACTGGCTACAAATCTTCCATCATTTTTGACGTGGACGAAGATGCCAAAGTCTACCTCGAACGCCAACTGTCTCTGAGTGAAGCCAACCATCTGATGTCGTGGCAATTGAACATCTGGTATTGGGAAGTCCGTTTTTTTAAGCCCTTGCAGGAAGAAGAGTTCGAAGTACGGATCAGCCCCTCTGGTCAGATTGTCGGCTACGATCACAAGATCGAGGAAGCGCGAACGGGAGCTTCGCTCGACCGCAGCTCGGCGCAATCGGCCGCGCAGGATTTTCTGGCCGTGAAACTGGGAACAGACATCCGCAACTGGGACGCCCTTCCGGAAGAAGCCAATTCCAAAAAGAAGCCGAACCGTACGGATTGGACTTTCACCTGGGAGAAGCACGGCTTCCGCGCGAAAGATGCGCCCTACCGCCTGCAAGTCACCGTGCAGGGTGACCGCATCGGACGAAGCGAGGAAGCGCTCAAAGTTCCGGAAGCCTGGGAGCGAAGTTATCAACGCCTGCGCTCCACCAATGACACATTGGAGCTGGTTTTTACGATCCTTTACATCGCGCTGCTCGTGGTAGCGGTCTGGTTCGGAATCAAGCTCACATTGCAGGGGCAGACGCGCTGGCGCGGGGCCATTTTGCTGGGGTCGCTCGTGGCCGCGCTTCTCTTTTTGCAGGGTCTGAATGAATGGCCGATTTGGGGCGCCAGCTACGACACGAAAGTCTCGTACGCAAGTTTCTTGGCCGGAAAAGTAGGCAGCGCCTTTTTGTTAGCGGTTTTGTCCGCGCTGACCATCACGCTGGTGCTTCCTGCAGCCGAGCCGCTTTACCGCTCTTCTTGGCCAGAGCGTTTGCGGCTTTCGAATGCTTTTACATTGCGCGGATGGCGTTCGAAAGAATTCTTTTCCGCGTCGGTCGTAGGACTCTCTTTGGCCGCGGTGCACATTGCCTACGTGGTCGGGTTCTATGTATTGGCCAACTGGCTGGGCGCATGGGCCCCGCAAGAAGTTAATTACCAGGAATCAGTAAATACGTTCTTCCCGTGGATCTCTGGCGCTGCCATTGGTCTGCTGGCTGCCACCAACGAAGAATTCACTTTCCGCCTCTTCGCTATTCCTTTTTTCCAGAAATTCGCCAAATCGCGGTGGGTGGCGGTTATTGTTCCGGCGTTTCTCTGGAGTTTTCTGCACAGTAATTATCCGCAGGAGCCCGCCTATGTCCGGGGTATCGAGATCGGGCTAATCGGTATTGTTGCAGGAGTCGTGATGTTGCGGTGGGGCATCCTGGCAACACTCATCTGGCATTACACCGTGGACGCGTCGCTCGTGGGTCTTTTTCTTCTGCGCTCGAATAGTCTTTATTTCAAGGTATCGGGCGTGGTGGTAGCCGCCGCGGCCTTTGCGCCGCTCCTTTTCGCGAGCGTTTCCTGCCTGGTTCGCGGTGGCTTCGAAGCGGACGAAGATTTGCGGAATAGCGCTACTCCGCCGCCGAACTTAGACCTTGCCCCGGCTCAGCCTTCCGGCGCTTCCGCCGCCATGACGCGCCGTTACGACGCGCTGCCCGCCAAAATGGTTGCGTTTCTCGCGGCGTGCCTGGTTGCCGGATCGCTTATCGTTTGGCGCCTGAAGCCGGAATCCATTGGCGATTATCTGAAACTATCCGTTGATGCGAAGACCGCGCGCGCGAAGGCGGACCAAGTCCTTCGAGGGCGCGGCGTGGACCCGAGTTCGTACAAATGCGCGGTTATATTCGCGGATATCGTGGATCCGGTGACGAACGAATTTCTTCGCGAACGAGTGGGAACCGCCCGCGTCAACGAAATCTACGACACGCAAGTGCCAGGAGCGCTCTGGCAGGCGCGCTATTTCCGGGATAGCCAGCCCGAGGAGTTCGCCGTCAAACTCAAGCCGGACGGTTCACTCTTTGCATTTCAGCACAAAATCGCCGAAGACGCCGGTGGCGCGTCGCTGAAGAAGGAAGAAGCAGTGTCGCGCGCGGAAACGTACTTGCGCGAAGAAAAAAAACTCGATTTGAGTCAATGGACACTCGTGGAAGCGGACTCCGAAACGCGCCCGCATCGTGTCGACCATCTGCTTACCTGGCAACAGAACACTCCGCTGGATTCGGGCCCCCCCGCTTCAGCC
>Ga0126381_100010942_pt1 | contig 10234 bp, 4 predicted proteins | sample PanSoiMetPlot_28_FD_96465 | JGI IMG/M metagenome (GOLD analysis project Ga0126381, IMG submission 96465) | Tropical forest soil microbial communities from Panama - MetaG Plot_28 | ecosystem: Environmental > Terrestrial > Soil > Tropical forest > Bulk soil | place: Panama | collected 2016-02-17 | reverse complement strand
TCTTCAACTCCGCGGCGAGCCGGCGCGGCTCCATCTGCCACGATTCGCCGTTGCTCGTCCCTTCGGTGACGTAGGAGTGGTCGTTCACCACGGCATACCAAAAGAAGTCGGCTACATCGTGGAAGCGCATGTCGCCCGAGATCTCGTACCGCCGCGCCGCCCCTATGATCTGCGGGATGTGCGTATTCACGTGCATCGGGTAGCCGTGGTTGCCGCGATTCAACTCGTCCTTCCGCAGCCCCATCATGTTGAAGAACCGCTTCTTCGTGAAGCGATCGCCCGCCTTCGCCCACTGGTCGTTGTTGGTGAGCGCGGAGAGATTGTAGAGCGATTCCGCCATGCCGCCGAATTCGTCTTCCAGAATCTGCTGCATGTGCTCTTCGGATTTCGAGGCGCTCCACTTATCGGCCCAGTCCGCCATCCCCTCGACCACCTGGAGTGCCTGTTTATTGCCGGCGACCTGGTGCATGTCGATCAGGCCGGCCATGATCTTATGGATCGTATAGAACGGCGCCCAGGGCAGGGCAGGCTCGGCCGGCTGCGGCGGACCGGTGCGCGGTTTGCCCGAGAGGGCATCGAGGCGATCGAACAGCTCGGTTGGGAATGCGCTCAGGTATCCGCCGCCCAGTTTCGCCTGGCACTTGGCCAGCCCGTCCACTATCTCGTCGGCCTTCGCCTTGGCCTCCTTGTCGCCGGTCGAAGCCCACAGTTGCGCACTGGCGGAAAGAAAGTGGCCGGTGAAGTGGCCGCGCAGCTCGGTGCCGCGCGTCCCATCGGCTGCACGCTCCCAACTGGGGCCGCCTTTGACGCCCAGCGGTTTGGTATCGCCCATCGAGAGTCCCGCGTTGTGCCGGAAGTTGTAAAGCAAGCGGTCGGCCCCGAGCCGTCCCATGTAACCGCGATTCCATTCCTGCGCATCTTTCGCCGGGCCGCCGGTGACGCGCACCTGCGTCATAGGGAACGGTTCGATCTTCGCCGGCTGATCGTGGCGCGCGAATTCGATCGGCCCGGCGAACGGCTCCACTTCCGGCCGCGGCTCGCGCCGCCGCTGCTGTTGCTGGTGGACTGCGGTGTTGGGAGTGGGCGCAGTCGTCTGGGTCTGTGTCGATTGCTGCGCCGCGGCAACGCTGCTGGCGGCAAGGACGGCGCCAAATCCGCGCCGGGTGAGGGAACGATCTTGCTGGCTCATGGGAAGACCTTCCTATGGAGTTTTGGAAACGCTTACAATTATGCCACGCGGGGCGTCGGCCGGTTCACCGGGTCGGCACGACGATCATCCGGCCGTTTGTTGCCGCGGCAAAGTACCGCGTCACCATTGCTTCGATACCACGAGCCTGTGCCAACTTCGCCCGGTCCGGCTCACGGCCGTCCTCGTGCAGCAGGTAGATCTGAAACTTGAACCGATGCTGAGCGTTCGCCGCGGGGACCCGCGTTCCGTTCGCCGCTATAATGTCCGCGATTCGCACCGGGACCGGTCCTTCTCCGTTCAATCCGCCCTTTCCATCCGGCACTGCGCCCGCAATGAAGAATGTCTCCGGCACATCTTCCGGGCCGATGAGCCCCATCGAATACAGATCCAGGGCACTGAGACCCTTCGGGGCGCCCCATGGCGCGCGCACAATCCGCACTCCCCCCTCATCCAGTTTCTCGGTGGTCATCCCTCCCATGTTCGACTCTTCCGGGTACGGCGAATCCGTAAATAAGGATGATACGGGCATCACCGCCGGCGCATATAGAAACGGATTCCAATGTATTCTGTCCGGAGGCTCCAGCAGAGCAAATGGATCCTGGTCGTTCCAGCGTAGCCTCGCGCACCAGTGGTGCGTCAGTTCATGCGCGATCCATCCTACAGCGAAAGCGTAATTGCGGTACGTGCGTCCGCCGTCTTCGATTAGTTCGCTAAATCGCGGTCCCAGGTAAATCGGCCCCGCCGCCTGTTGCAACACATCCGAGTTGAATACCTCCCGCGACTTCCCTGGACCGGCGCCGATCGTCTCGCCCGCATTGTGGATATCGTCGATGCGGAAGTCGGTCACTGCAACTGCAAGTTCGTCCTCGGCGGGCACCTGCCCGTAGATCTCCTCGAACGTTGCAGCTCGCGCTTTGGAAAGGTATGGATAGTGGAAGATCTCGTAGACATTCCCCGATACCTTTCCCCCGAGACTGAGGTCGCAACCGGAAGGCATCGGGGGACTCAACGAAATCGGCCGTAGCTCGCCGCTGCTGGCGATCGACTCATCCCCTTTGCCGACCCCCGCCTTCCACTCGATCTTTGCCGGATTCTTGAGCGCGATCTTCGGCACGTACAACTCGACTGTCCGTCCCGACCGAATTGCGACTGTTCTCGCGCCGCAGTCGATCTCCACCGGCTGATCCTGCGGATTGAAGACCTGGCAGAGCGGATCGCTCTTCGCGCCGGCGGAGTCGACGGCTAAGCGTACGACGTAAACCTCCCCGCCGCTGATCAGGGCCACCCCGTAGTACAGAACTCCGGAGGCGGATCTATCCGGAACGTTACCCGCGAGAGTGAGCAGGAACCTCAGATCGCTGCCCCGATCTTCGACCTGCGCTCGCCGCAGATCGAATTCCGGACCGAGGTTTGACGCCGGCGGTAGTTCCACGTGATCGAGAACCCTTGTGGCGGAGCCGCGGCCGCCGAAGATGCCGACGATGCCGTCCTTTTCCGCGACGTCGCCGTAGCGAAACTCGATCGAGCCGTCGCGGTTCAGGATAGCCTGGAACGTGCTCTCGCCGAGCGGCGCGTAGCCCTCATTGGCTTTGTGGTAGCGAACCGCCCGCCACGTCACCGCAAATGCGTCATGCGTAGCGCGCGTGAACACCTGAGTCCCGTCCGCGGAATTGAAGCCCCAGAATGGAACAACCATGGGCCGCTTGCTGGTCGTGGCGCGCATATCGAAGATCGATGCCATCGAGCGGATGGTGCCGTCCGCCCAGGTATCCCGCTCCGGGTATTGCTGTGCCTCAGGCCCGCCGAAGCTCAGGCTTCCGTTGATGTTGATGTAAACCTCGTTCCAGTTCCTGCCGGCAAACGCAAAGGAAAACGGCAGCGGCATTCGCCAACTATAACTACCCGGATCCGAGGGTTTGCCCGCGGGAGTGCCGCGCTCGATGCCGCGGCGATACGGGGTAACCGTCAGGCGGTATGCACCCGCTGCGCCCGGGATGAAACGGAGGCGCTTATGCTCCAGGTTGAAGTAATTGGCCTTGTGCTGCAAAAGAGCGCCGACGGGGACGGGCGTTACAGCGTGTAAGCTGCCACACACGAGCAGAACGAGGAACGCTCCGAACGCCAAGCGATGCGCCATGGCGTTCAGTATCGCTTATTCTCCGTTCGGAGCTTAGAACGCGAGTCCGATGCGTGCCACCACCGCGCGCGGCTCCACGAAATGCGTGCCGCTGAAGGTCGAAAGGAAGTTGTAGAGCGCCACCGTATTGGTGAGGTTCGTGATCTCCACCGACGCGGTCATACGCGTCCGACGTTCGGTGTGGAACAGATTGTCACTGCCGAGCCCGAGGTTCAACAGGGTGCGCGGCTTTACGCGGTCGGGATTGTGGTCGTCGTTTTCCAGACTGGGGAAGTTGTCGTAGCCTCCCTGCGGAAGCGTGAGCAATTTCGACGTAACCAGTCCCTGTGTTCCGTTCGGCCCCACGCAGTCGCTTAGCGGATTGTCTACCGTCGCGAAGACGCCGTTGCATGCGAGCCCGATCGTCACTTGCTGGTTGGGCGTAAGGGTGGTCAGGGCCGAGCCCGCGTCCGGCACGCCGCTCACTACCAGACCGCTGTCGTAGCGGACGGTGAACGCGATCCATTCCGCCTTCTTGTGCTGATAGCGCAGATTGATCGTCGATTGGAACGCCTGGTCGTGATCGATGCGGAATACGCTGCCGCCCAGCGGCACACCCTGCGGAATCAGGCCGCCGGTCTCCGGAGGAAAATAGCGCGCGCGCGTGTGGCCGAACGTCCAGTACGCCTGGAAGCCTTTGATGTTTGTCGTGCTGATCCGTCCCGTTACGCCATCCAGCTTCGAATTGTGCCACTCGATGGGGAAGGTAAGCGTCGTATTCAGCAGGACGTTGTAGTCGAACGCGCCATGCGTGTACTTCCAGAAGTAATCGGCGTCGATCAGGATCCACTTGCCGATGGCCTGCTGTATCCCCGTGTTGAACTGGTTACGGAATCCCGGTTGGATCGGCACGCCTACCGACCCAAACACGCTCTGCGCGAGGCCACCGAGCCCGGTCGCGCTCGAAAGCAGAAGATTCTCGTTAAATGGCGTCTCCAGCGTTCTGGCATAGGACGCTCGCAACACGGTGCCGGTGCGCTTGATATTGTAGGCGAGACCGAGGCGCGGTTCCGGCTCCGTCCGCGAGGCGAGGCCGTCGTAGCGGTCCAGCCGGAAGCCGGCATCGATATGCAGATGGCCGAGGTTGATGGCGTCCTGCACATAGAACGCGTACTGATTGATGTTGGCGGCCGCGTGGTAAGCCAGCAGATTGCCACCCCGGGTCAGGTCGAACGGCAGAAGACCGGGCGAGAAGGGCGCGCCGATGACGTCCGGATTGTCGGCCGTGTTGGGCTCATAGCCCGCTGCGGCGCACTGGCTTGGGTTCGTGAGGCCGGGATTGGGAATTACGTTGCCGCTGGAATCGATGCAGGGAGAATTGAAGCTCGGATCGGTGACGCCGAATCCGAAGTTCTCCAGCAGGCGTGTCTGCTTCAGATCGACGCCGTATTTCAGATTGTGCCGGCCCTTGGTCGTGCTGACATCGGCCTTTACACCCCAGTTCAAAAGCTGCCGCTGCGAGTACTGCGTCGCCGGGAGATCGGCAAAGGGATCGCGGCTCGGATAGTAATTGAATTGGTCTTTGCGGATATACGGGTTGATGGTGAGCAGTGTCTCCGCGCCGAAGGTGTGCTGGTATCCCGGCGCGACGTTCCAGGTGAGTACGCGCTGGTGTTGGTCCTGGCCGACCTGATCGTAGTCGTTGGGAATCTGAATCCAGTTGCGCGCCGCGAACAGGTTCATGTGGAATACGTCATGGCCGCCGGGCTGATAGTCCAGGCGGTCGAAAATCGTCTGGTTGTTGCCGATATCGTGGATAGCGGCGAACTCCGGCGTATCCAGGAACCGCCCGCTGCGCGCGCCGTCGAGCGCCAGGAAGTTTCCGAACTTAGGCGTACCATAGCCGAGGCCGATGCTTCCGCCGCCGGTGCCAAAGCTGCCGTAGTTCGCATCGATATTACCGAACAAGCGCCCGGCGCCCAGCCCGCTGCGAGTCGTAATGTTCGCTACGAGGCTGGTCTTGTCGCCGAACTCCGCCGCAGGTGTCCCTGTGACGATCTCCATGCTCTGAATCGCGCTCGCCGGGAGTTGGGTCGAGAAAACTTTGTTTTGCTGATCGCTGATCGGCTGTCCGTCCACAACGAAGCTGCTTTGCGAGTGGTCGCCCACCGGGTGGAACAGCCCGTTGCCATCCGCCGCCACACCGCCGGTAGTGTCCGTGATGATGTCACTCAGACCATTACCGGGGCTCACCATGGGCAGCTTCTCGAACTGGACGCGGTCGGTATCGACGTGTGCTGAGGGATCGGTCTCGAGCGCCTCTGCGGCGCCTTCCACCGTCACGGTCGTGCTCGCCTGGCCGACGGAAAGTGTAGCCTTCACCTGAACCGGCACGGCGCTGCGGATTTCCACTTCCTGCGATAAGACCGCAAATCCGGAGGCACGAATTTCCAGGTGGTAAGGATTGGGCGGAAGATTCACCAGTCGGAATGTGCCGTCGGTTCCTGAAAGCGCCGTCTGGCTATAGCCGGTCACAATGTTATGAACCGAAACCTCAGCCTTGGCAACCGCCGCGCTGGATTGATCGAGCACGGTCCCCTCGATGGTCCCGGCATTTCCCAGGGATTGCCCCAGCGCGGTCCCTCCGAAACAGAACAACACGAAGCACACAGCAAGACGGCAAGCGAGAGTTCTCATGTTGTCAGTATTTGGAAGCCTGCCGCTTTGGGCCTAGCCTAATTTCGCAGGCGGCACGCCAATACCGATGAACGGGCTGGAACCATCCGCCAGCGGGCTACCAGCGCAGGATCTGCTTGATATTGTGGGCCTGCCGCTTGCTCGCGATCAGTTGCAGGCCGTTGCTCAGCGTGATTAGCCACCGTTGGCTGGAGAGCGCGCTCATTTTGCGCACGTGATTCACATTCACGATCGCACTGCGATGGACTCGCTGAAATTCCGGCTCTGCAAGCCGTTCCTCGATGGCCCGGAGGCTCTGCGTTGCCAGCAGCCGCTGGCGCGCCGTAACGATCCACACGAGTTCCCGCTCAGCCTGGAATGCCAGCACGTCGTCCACATCGAGCAGGACGTAGTCTGCTCCGCTGCGTCCTACGATCTTGCGGCTCCTGACCGAGGGCGGCGCGCTCACCGAGGCCAGGCGCGCGAGCTGGTTGGCGACATCGACCGGGCGGCACATCAGGCCTTTGGCCCGTTCCACGGCTTTCTGGAGACGCTTCTCGCTGACCGGCTTGAGTAGGTAATCGATGGCGCCAGCCTCGAACGCCTCGATGGCGTGCTGATCGAAAGCGGTCACGATCACGATGACCGGCAATTGGCCGTCTCCCAATGTGCGCACCAGCTCGAAACCGCTCATCACCGGCATCTGCAGATCGAGGAAAACAACGTCGGGTGATAGCTTGCCGATCTTTTGTAGGGCGTCGCGACCGTTGTCGGCCTCGCCTACGACCTCGACGTCGGGAAACTGCTCTAACCCTTCGCGCAGAACGCGCCGGGCGATGGGTTCGTCATCCACTATAAGCGTCTTCATGGAAAGTCCCATCTCGGACAGGTCTACACCTATTGTCGCTTCAAAGAAGAGCATAAGTTCACCAGCGGGCCAGATTAGGTCCGCCGGCGGCATGATTTCGCGTCGACACCCGGCAATGTCGAGTAGAACGGCTGTCCGGCAGGAGGCGGCTGATTCCAAACGGTCGCGCCGAGCATAAGCAAGGTGAAGCCCGAGATGATGGCGGCACTCAGCGCCACTGCCGCGGCGGCGCCGCGCGCTGGACGTACGGCAGGCATCGCTCGCTGTACAGTATGAGAGGGGAGTGCCGCGCCGCCATCAAATTTCGCGCGAGTGAACGCATCGTTTCGCGAGCGGGCGGTTTTTGGCTACGAGTGGACAGGGCCTCATGCACACCTTCGATCAGCCGCTTTTGATCAACATTCTCGGCCATGCCGGCGGTGCGCTGATCTTCGCTATCTTCCTGGCGCTGCTATTCAGCGGCCGCGGATGGTCCGGCGTGAATGGACGATATCTCTCCGGCTTGGCGGCCGCGCTCTCGCTGGCCTGGAATCTCGGTTCACTGCTCGTCCTCGCCGGACTTCGAGGACGCGCCGCCGATGTCGCGGCCGCGTTCAGCTTTTCGGTCCTCAGCCTGTTGCCGGCCGTTTTGCTACAGATTTCGCTCGGCGAATCGAGCCGGGTCTTGGTGTGGCTCGGGTATCTGCTCAGCTCCGTCGCGGTTGTCATGCACTTCTGGGAGATCGCGGGCAATGGTGCGGCACTGCACCAGACGGCGCTGCTCATCATCACCATTGGATTCCTCATTCTCACGGCTGTCGCCGTGCTCGGGGCCGTCGCGCGCGCGGGCGCCGTCCGCATCGCGGCCGCCATGTGCCTGGCGCTGTTTTCCGCATCTTTCGTCCACTTCGGAGCGGGGCATGCCACGCAGGCATGGTCGAGCGAATTGATCGTGCATCACGCCGGCATTCCGCTCGCGCTCTTCGTGCTGTTGCAGGATTACCGTTTCGTTCTGATGGATGCATTCGTGCGGTTCCTGGCCAATGCGCTGCTCGCGGCCGTACTCACAGGACTGCTGATCGTGGCGGCATTCCGGCTGGTGCTGGTGGAACGAACGCAGCCCGAGCCGTTACACCTCGCGCTGTTGCTGATTAGCGTCTGTCTGTTCCTGGTGTTCTTCGCATGGCTGCGCAATTGCGTGCAGAAGTGGCTCACGCACGCCGTCTTCCGCCAAGGCGGGATCGCGGATCTGGCGGCGCGTGTCAAAAATGGCCCGGCCTTCTTCGGCGAAGAGCAGTATCTCGACTGGGCGGCTGCCTCCACGGCGGCTGCGGTCAAGACGAAGCAATTCGCCATCGCGGCAGCGAACGAGATACCCTCGATGGCTGGCCTGCACGCTCCCGCGCCGGCCAGCGGCCTGCCTGCCGCGTGGAGTTGGGTGGAAGCCGTGGTACCCGTGCGGCTGGGCGCTGGCGCTTCAAAACTGATCTTGCTCGGCCGGCGCCGGGGTGGCCGCCGCTACCTGGGCGAAGAGTTGGACGCCCTCGGCCGCGCCGCAGCGGAGATCGCCGAGAGCGTGGAAGCGCTGCGCCAGCGCGAAATGAATCGTCTGGTCAGCCAGGCGGAATTGCGGGCGCTGCAATCGCAAATTAACCCTCACTTTCTATTCAATGCGCTGAATACCCTCTACGGAACCATTCCGCGTGAATCCGCATCGGCTCGCCGCATCGTTCTCAACTTGTCCGGAATATTCCGCTATTTTTTGCAAACTGACCGGACATTTGTGCCCCTTTCGGTCGAAATAGAAATTGTCAGAGCCTATTTGGAGATCGAACAGTTGCGACTGGGTGAACGTCTGCGATTCGAAATCGCGGAACAACCTGGGGCACTGGACGTTCCTATTCCGGTGCTATCGGTACAACCATTAGTGGAGAACGCAATCAAACACGGGGTCGCGCAGCGAGCTACACCCGGAGTCTTGCGCATTAGTACGAAACTGATTGATGACCAATTAGTGATTCGCGTAGAAAACAGCGGCAGCGGCCCCAGTTCCGACAGTGCCAGCACCGGAGTAGGGCTGCAGAATGTCCGTCGGCGACTAGAGATTTGCTACGGCCCGTCCGCTCACCTGATGGTCTCGATCAATGACGACTGGACAACTGCTGAACTGCTAATTCCGGCTTCGCGGGATCGTGTTTATCCGGCCGAGGAAGTCGGCTCGATCTAGCCATCGCGTTGTGCAATGCGCAACTCGCGGCCGCTCGTGTTCGCTGATTCCTCAGCCTCTGCTGCTTCCATCTGCTGTCCTAACTCCACTTAGACTGCGGTGCCGATCGCCTCGTGTTTCGCAAAGCGGAACATGCCGCGTCTTCCAGGGAAACTCTGGATAGCCGCGGCCGATCCTGGTACTCTTCTTACAAAAATTTGAGGAGGTCTCTCGCCATGTTGCGTGGACTACGTTGCTGTGCCTTGCTTTGGGCACTCGTGCCGTGCCTTTCGCTGTCCGCTCAGGAGTTCCGGGCCGGAATTAGCGGGATCGTGTCCGACTCCCAGGGCGCGGTCATCCCTGGCGCCCCCGTGGAGGCACGCAACCTCGCCACGAATGACGTCAGCCGCACCAATACCAACGAAGCGGGCGCATACGCGTTCCCGGTTTTGCCCATCGGCACGTACACCGTAACCGCTTCGGCAGCCGGCTTCAAAAAAGCCATACGCGAGAATCTCGAACTGCGTGTTGGTGACCAGCTTCAACTCGATTTCACTGTCGAAGTCGGTGCCGTCACTGAGAGCGTCACTGTGTCGGCGGGTTCCGAAGTCCTCCAAACCGTGGTCACCGACAAAGGCCAGGTGGTCACGGAAGAGAACGTTCGCGACCTGCCCTCGCAGGCTCGCAATCCATTCCTTCTCGGAATTGTAGCCAGCGGCGTCCAGTTCGATATCGGCGCTAACGCGTTGAGCCGCTCCGCGCGACCCTTCGACGCCGGCAATAACGTGGCTGAAAGCATGTCGATCAACGGCGGCGCGACCGGATCGAGCGACCTGCTGCTTGACGGCTCTCCCAATACCGGGACCGAGGGCAGCAGCGCCGCGAACATGGGCTTCGTCCCTACGCCGGAAGCGGTTCAGGAATTCAAGATTCAGAGCAGCAATTACGATGCGCAATACGGACGCACGTCGGGCGGCACCATGACCGTCAGCCTGAAGAACGGCACCAACCACTTGCACGGCGCGGTCTACTGGCTGGACAAGAACACCATTCTCACGGCCAACACCTTCGATCAGAACCGCATCGGAGCGCCTCGCGCCGCCTATCATCAGAATAATCCCGGGTTCGAGTTCGATGGGCCGGTCTGGATTCCCCATGTCTACAACGGCAGGAACAAGACATTCTTCATGTACGGGTACG
>Ga0126381_100010940_pt1 | contig 10235 bp, 10 predicted proteins | sample PanSoiMetPlot_28_FD_96465 | JGI IMG/M metagenome (GOLD analysis project Ga0126381, IMG submission 96465) | Tropical forest soil microbial communities from Panama - MetaG Plot_28 | ecosystem: Environmental > Terrestrial > Soil > Tropical forest > Bulk soil | place: Panama | collected 2016-02-17 | reverse complement strand
GCAGCAATGAGCAGGCGGAGTTGCATGCTGAGCTTCTACGCGCAAATCTGCCGGTCGTGCTTGAAAGGGGCGGACTGCCAGAAAAAGTTGAGGGCGAATTGTTGGGTAAGGTTTTGAATGGGGCGCACATGCACACCAGGCATGAGTTCTCCACTCGCGACACTGACGCCACACTCGCGACAATGGTCGACGATGCCTACGTAAACCATATCCCTGTGATGACTGGTGGCTGTGGCAAAGACGCTCTCCGACGCTTTTACTCGCATAATTTCATCCCCACCATGCCTGCGGATACAACGCTGACTCCAATCTCACGGACAGTTGGCGAGGACCAAATTGTGGATGAGATGATTTTCAGCTTCACTCATACGCAAGAAATGCCGTGGATGCTGCCGGGCATTGCCCCAACGAATCGACGGGTTGAGGTGCCGCTTGTCGCCATCGTCCATTTTCGAGACGACAAGCTTGCTCATGAGCATATTTACTGGGACCAGGCTTCCGTCCTCAAACAAATTGGCTTGCTCGAAGATCCGAAGCTGCCTGTCTTCGGAGCTGAGACGGCGCACAAGGTGTCGAACCCCAACGTTCAATCGTGATGTCGCCAAAAACATCCATTTTGAGTGATATCGCGATGTTACAACAGTTACGTCCCCGCGCATCAATGTCCGGCGATTATGTTGCTGTTATGAAAATGATGTTCTGCGGATTCTTACATTCGTTCGGACTCTGAGGAAACTTCCGGCAGAGACGGTCATTTCAATAGCCAGCCCATATCAACGGACATCTCCTGGAAGCGGGGATCCGCGAGTAAGCGGGCTGTGCTGCCCACCGCTGCCACCCTCGATAGGAAAAACTGGGACATAGGGTCACGAATCTCGAACGCCTCGCGGGCGTGGCGAATGGCTTGGTCCTGCATTCCAGCCGCAGCAGCCGCCATAGCGAGCACGGAGGGTGGAATATACGACCGTCGTGCACGGCTCATCAGTTCGGCATAGATAGCGTCGGCATCGGAAGGTTTTTCCAACTCCGCCAACGCTGCGGCGAGCGTTCCCATGGCCCATGGGTGCCGTCCGGACATTGCCGCTGCGATTTCACCAACACCAACCGCTTCCTCAAACCTCTCACTGACGTACAGCGCCGCGTGGTGGCACCAGCGCACGATAAAAGACTCCGGATCCAATTCCACCGCACCTTCACATGCTCGCAGGCCCTCGACAGCTCGTCCGGCAATGCAGTTGGTGAATCCGAAAACTGCATTAGCATAAGCTGAGAGAGGATCGGATTCCAGAGCCAGCTTGGCTTGCGCGACACCATCCTCAAGTCGTTCTTCACAGCATTGGAGATAGAACAACGCGTACCAATCGCGGGCCTGGATGTACCGCGGATTCAGTTCCAGCGCACGAACAAACTCCCGCTCGGCTTCAGCTTTATCCCAAGTGCCCATCAAGCAGGCAATTGCCAGGGCACTGTGTGCTTCTGCAACGGAGGGATCGGTCGCTACCGCGCGTCGAGCGGCTTCCATCCCCTTTGGCATAGTTGTCGCCGGATGTGCGAACCCGTTGTAACCAAGTGTCGTATACGAATCCGCAAGACCGGCCCAGGCGGGCGCGTACTGGTCGTCGAGTGCAACTGCCTGTCTGAAGCACTCTAAGGCGCGCGGCACTGCTAGGCCACGCTTGTAAAGAAGGGAGCGGCCTTTGAGGTAAAGCTGGTAGGCTTCCAGGTTTTTTGTGGCAGCCTTAACTAGCGGCTCCTGCCCGCCTCTCTCCAACGTGACCTTCAACCGCTCTGCAATCGCGCGCGCAATCTCGTCCTGAATCTCGAAAACATCTTTCGTCTCGCGGTCGTACCGCTCCGACCACAGATGGTATCCATCCGCAGCATTCACCAGCTGCACCGTGATGCGGAGCCGGTTGTCAACCCTCCGAACGCTTCCTTCAAGGACAGTTCGTACGTTGAGCTGCTCCCCGACGACACGGGGATCGATGTGTTTTCCCTTGAAGGAAAACGCCGAACTTCGTGCCACGACGTGGAGTTCATTGATCTGCGCCAGTGCATTGATGATCTCTTCAGTAATACCGTCAGCAAAGAATTCGTTCTCTGTATCGGCGCTGATATTGATAAACGGAAGAACAACGATCGAATCACGCGTGACACCTAAAGCGGGCGCGGTTCGTCGCTCGGCTACGGTGTCGTTCAACGGCGCTATGAAACGATATCCACGACGAGAGAGGGTTTCTATGAACCGAGGATTCTCAGCTGAATCGCCAAGCACCTCACGAATGCGACTGACAGCCTTCTTAAGAGCAAGCTCGTAATCAACAAACGTGCCCTTTGGCCAGATGCGCCGCTGCAGTTCCTCGCGCGTGACGAGTTGCTGTGGACGCTCCAACAAGACCCGTAACACTCCAAAAGGCTGGGCGGCGAGCTTCTGCCGCATACCGGATTTGCGGAGCTCACCGGCTTCCAAGTCGATCTCAAATACGCCGAATTTGAGGATGCGCGATGGGAGGGGCGTGAGATCCATCCGAGTCACCTCGGAAGCGGGCACAGTTTATCACGCCTCCAAGAGCGGCCTCCCAGGCACCTAGCCGTTCTTGTGGTACAGAATCAGCAACTTGCGAGAGAACTAAAAAACCACCGGCCTGGTTCTTGATCCACGGTCTTGGTCGCGCGACAGTGCAGCTCGTGAATCACCAAGAAGCACATTCCGCTTCGGGAGGATGACATGACAAAGAGATATCTCACCTTGGTTGTTGCGTTACTCTGCACTACCGCACCAGTACTCGCTCAACAAAGCGAACCTTTCAAAGGCCGGTTCGAAGCGGTGTTCACCGCACCCAAGCTGGTTTCCTCTTCTCCGCCGACTTGGTTCATCTTGGCCCAGGGGTCGGGCGAGGCCAGCCCCACCGGGCACTTCACGATAACAGTTCCGCATACCGTGAATTTGTTAACACTGCACCTTGCCGGCAACTGGTTTATTACGCCTGCCGAAAATGATGGTCATGACGTGATCATGATCGACCTCGACGAACAGTGTGGGTTTACGAGCCAAACGACAGCGGTCTGCGCGGGCAAGGGAACGATTTCGTCCGGCACCGGAGCGTACGCCAACGCAACCGGCACCATCTCCATCCGGGTGAATATCGATATGGCTACATTGACCGCGTCCGGTGTGTTCGCCGGTACGGTCACACGATAGCTTCAAGGGGTAATCGGTGCGAAGGACCGTGGAACTCCTACCAGATTCCACGGTCGTTCGTCCCCGATGTGGCTCGCGACTGTCAATTGCTGAAATCAATTGCTGAAATCAGGCGTTCTCACTCAAATTTCAATTCCTTTCGGTTCGATTCACATCTGAACCTTTGTTGCTGGGAATATCTGGCCACGCGCACGCGCCCAGCACACGCACGGGCCCCCACACCCGCGCGCCCACTCACACTCGCACAAGCGCACGAGCCCCTCGCACGCGCCAGCCGCTCCGCGCTCGAGCACGCAGCGGAAACGAGGGCCGCTAGCATCTAGATCGCGCATTCCCAACTTCCCAACCGCGTTCAAACGCACGCGGTCCACTCGCACGCTCACACACGCGCGCGTCAGGCGTCATTAATCAAGTGGTAACTACATGAGCAAATCATTGTTAAGTGGTTACGTGGAGCCGTTTTTCCCGTCGCCACATACTACCCGCGACTATGTTGAGGCTCAATCCGAGCTGTCGCTTAAGCTCAGGCCGCCCGCTGAAGTCGACTCTACAGCGCCTGTCGAGCGCACCTTTGGCGATTACGCTCAGCGTGAGTGGGCACAGTACGTGCGCGACAACTGGAAAGCTTCAACGCAAATCACCCAGGGCAGCTTCGTCCGCGTTCACATCGTGCCCTATTTCGAGAAGATGCTCCTTCCCCGCATCAAGCCCTCACACATTGTCGAGTTTCACACGGCGATGGAGGCCAAAAAGGTTGGCAAGAAAACGCGCCGCAACCTTCACGCCATTCTGACCAAGATGTTCACCTACGCCCACGACTTGGAGCTGATTCCCAGCAATCCCGTCAAGAAGGGGATTGCGCCCAAGCAGAACAAGATTGAGAAGCCCGCCCTGACCGAGGAGCAGCTCTATGCTCTCTTCGACGCCGTGCCGATCCGCCACAAAGCCTTCTACATGACCCTCGCGTTTACTGGCATCAGAACGGGCGAGGCGCTGGGGCTGAAGTGGGCCGACGTTGACTTTGCCAGTCATCAGCTGAACATCCGGCGCGCGATTTACAGGGGCGGGGAAACGACGCCGAAAACGAGCGGCTCCATTCGCCCGCGTCCGATGGTAGATGAGCTATACACGGCCCTCCTCAATCACAAGGCGATGAGCGCCTTCACTAGGCCGGAGGATTATGTGTTTGCCTCAAGCAGCGGGCGGCCGATGAACCCAGACACATTGCGCGAGGTATTACAGTCGGCGCTGGAGAAGCTGGAGATAAAGTTCGATCAGCCCCGCGCTGATGGGATGCACCTTCTGCGCCACACGTCAGGCTCGCTGGTCTATCGCCGCACCGCCGACGTAAAGCTCGCTCAGGAGTGGCTGGGGCACAGCAGTTCCCGCATCACAATGGACACGTATGTTCACCTGATGAAGGACGCACAGAAGCTAACGGCCCAGGCGGTATTCGCGCGGCCAATCGCCGTTCCGAGAGAGCAGCAGAACTGAGGCGCACCCGGCGTGGGCCTTTCTCCACAACGGGCGATCCGATACAATCGTCGGGTCGCCTTTCTCTTTGCGAGGATTTTTCCCAGGTCGCCGAGGTCGCCAGCCTAAGCTTAGGCACCAAATTAGGCACCATTCCTCGTAAGTCATTGGGCGGTTAGCTCAGCTGGTTAGAGCGCCTGCCTTACAAGCAGGAGGTCGCAGGTTCGAGTCCTGCACTGCCCACCATTAAGCCCTTGTAAGTACAGCCACTTGTTCCTGTTGTGAATCTAGGCCTTGTTCGCTGCGGTCCCCGCTGTTCCCAGTTTTGTGCCCACCTAACAGCGCCACTGCATCGAGAACCTTGTCTGCGGACGGATGCGCATACCGGCTCGACATCGCAATCGAGGAATGGCCAGCGATGACTGCGCACCATATCCTGGCCATTTCGACTTAGTTAAATTTGGGACCACCTGTTGAACTCGTCATCCGATGACGTTCGATTGCACACAATGGTTTATTTGACTGACAGGGAAGCAAGGTAAGGCTCCCGATCGTCTAATCGCAGACGCGGCGAGTTCGATAAACGTCGAATTCGTAGGAGTGAGGACGGGCGGTTAGAGGCTAATGAACTTCTAGATCGGTTGGGCTTTGTCTCCGCAGAGCTCCAGACGGTAGCACCTGCACCCGAACTTGCTCCGGAGCCGCCTCCCACTACTCTTCCGAAGCTGAACGTGCCCGGGCTTGAATGCGCGCGACATGGGCCCTACTTCCGGCCAGTCAACTCCAAAACTGACATGTGTCCGAGCAGCATCTCTGAGGCAGAGAGAGCGGAAAAGATACTGCTCTCCCTGCTTCCCAAAGCTTCAACTTCGTAAAGCAAAAACAGGGCAGAGCACAGTCAGCGCACGCTCATGGCAAGAGAGAATCCGTCCACCTCGGCAGCCTTCCCCTAGTGCCTCGGTTGAACGGCTCGCTGGCATTCTTGATCCTAATCGAAAACATTATCAGCCCCCATCAAGGCCGTCACCTGTCAACAACGATAGGATTAAAACTCGCAGGGTAGCCTAGAGCAATTTGCAATGGGCTCCGGTACATTCGGCAGTTGGCGCATAAGGGCCGGAGTTGCACAATCGGTCAGGATCAATTTCCTACCAAAGCGAACACGCGGGAGTCTGCTGGCCCCTCTGGTCGACTCCCGCCTTTTTGATCTTGGTTTCAGGTCTTCCCTCTATTGATCGACTGGCAGGGTCATTCCATCATCTGCTCGTTCCACAATCAACGCGAAAAAGCCTTGGGCTCCTGGGGAGACTCGGGGCTTTTTCTTCCCCCAACGCGAATGGCCCCCTTTCCTCCTCCGACTTACGATGCAGGATCGGGGGCCATTTCTCTGTCAGGAGAGAGACGGATTCATTCTTGTATGTGATTGCCGTCACGGCTTCTTGCATCGAAGCGCTCACCGCAGGCCGGACAGATCATCAATTCAAAGTTGACGCGCCGGATTTCCTGCGGCTCAATAACCCTTCCACACGTCGGGCAAATGATATCGAGGCTGGCGAGGACCTTGTGCAGATCGATCTTCTTACGGGATGGCATGGGTTACGGCTGACTCGAATGTCGCGCGAGGCCTCCGAGGAATTCTGGCGTCAGATCATCACCCATGCGGACTGCACCGAATTATCTAATAGAGCTGGTACAGGCATAGGGGAATCAGCACCGCCATTGCTCCCATCTTCATCGTGCCTGCATCTTCGGGCACCTCCCAAAAGAGCTGCTGCATTTTGTGCAGGTCACGCTTCGTCATGCCTGCACCGACCCAGGCCACCTTGATACCCGGCGGTGACTACGCAGTCGAATCCGAGCCCAAAACGAGTTCATTTCCTTGTCACAACTTTGCCGATCTCCAAGATCGCCCATATCACTGCGCCCATAAGCAATGATGAGACGAGCATTCGCTCGGCGCCCTGCCACCATTCACGAGGGCTTGCCATCCGAATTCCTGTGCGTCCTAAGGGCCTGCCCCCAATCGAAAAGTGAAGTTCCTCCCGGATTTCCTTCATCAAAGCATCGCGTTCTTTTTGGTGCCACTCTGTGAGGTCGCGCATACGGCGTTTTAGCCCAGCTGCCTTTTCGTTGAAGAGTTCCCGACGCCCGTCAGTCGTTTGTTTCGCCGCGTAGGCCGAGTGCCTGGGCGGAAACAGTAGCATGGCCCTCTCAGAGCAAAGAAAATGACCCCACCCTGGATTGGGGATGATGGTGCCTTGTCAGAGTCGAGCGGAGTTTACCGGGAATTTGCACGCGAATCCATCGAAAGTATGACAATATGGCTTCGCTGCGTTTTTGGCCGCATCCGCTGTTCTGACCCGTCACCCTTTTGAACTCCCCTCCATTGCGGGGTCATGCCCATGACGCTTCGCTTTGGGTGGGCAGAGACGAGGTCCGAAATCCAACCCGCAGAGCTGGAGACTAGGACCTTGTTCTTTCCCCTCACTGATTGCGCTGCTGCCGTGCTGAGTCTTAGGCCGGGTGATGGAATTCCGTCACTACTGGCCGTGGCGATTCTGCCATAGGTGAACTGCTCTGGAAATTGTCCTAGCGCAAAGAACAGAGCTGTCACTTCTGCCAGTTCGCAACTGGGATAGGCCGCGTGAAATTGGCCGGGAAAGAGTAAGTTGCTTGGGGCAAAGGTCGCCCATCGGGGGAAGGGAGCGGCCTTTACTCCCCGTTTCGGAGGTGCCTGGCTTCTCGGAACATCTCATCCATACAGGCCTCAAACTCTTCCTGGCGAGTGCTCCCCGAAAAGCCTTTGGCAGATGCTGCACTTGTCAGGGGCCATATCTGCTCGAAACTCTGGCGGGTACTTTGGCCCGTCAGCCTAAGCGAATTGTCCGAATAGATATTCCGTTCCGCCGTGAGGGTGCACAATCCGAGTCATAGTGCAGGGCGCCCTCAAACGCTATTTTCTATGATTTGATCTACGCAAGTCTCATACTCAGGCGAGTGCTCGCTGAATTTACGGCGCAAATCTCGCAATTGACGTAGATCCTCCTTCTTCGCCTTATTTCTTTTCATGTCTTGATTTATGCAAACATCGTATTTCCTGTTGGGAATGCTGCCAGAATTGACGGCCCACATATCCTGCCCTTCAGGTGGGCGATGCGTTCCTTTGTCGCTCCCCTTGGGGACGAGGCGATGGTTCGGCGCCTCGATTTGGTCCCAGTGATCATCGAATTCTTTATGGGAATGCTCGCCAAACAGACGGGTGCAAATATTGCACGAGTATTAGGCTAACTTCTCCTCTAGTTGTGGACGTTTGGGAATGTAGCTATCGTCTCCCTCTAGGATACGAAGCACAAGGGCCGCTTTCTTGCCATTGTCTTATATGATCGCTGCACACGAAAACGCAGTTACTGCCCTCCAGCCGGTCGTGGCTCACTTCTACTGCGATCCCAGGTTTGTCGCACTGGATGAACCCGCCTTTCTGGAGTCTAACTTTACAACCACACGGCTAAATCACGGCCGAGAACCGTAGCACCGATCTGCCACGTAGGCACGCAGGCTGCTACCCGCATGAGTGCATTCGCAGTTCCTGAACAACAACCTCGAAACGATTGGTTCTCGCGTGGCACATGACAGAACCAAGCCCTGGGAACCTTTCCATCCGGAGAAATAATGCGCGTAAACCCGAAGTTATCGACATTGCAACGGGCGAAGTAGAGCAGCGGGAGAGTTACGAGTATCAGGGACCGGTCGCACGGCTAAAGGCGGCGATCAGGCAAACCAGCAAAGACAGCAGGAGCTGTCAATACAAACCGCCGCATTCCTCGCTGTTCATCAGGCCTCGCTTTCTATCCGGCATGCATCTGCAGGTGTACGGGGTGCGCCGAACCCTGGGACAAATTCTGCAGCTGTCACGGAGGCACACAATGCGTGGACTGATGAGCTAATCCTCAAAAAGCGTCGGGTTTTTTAACACCTTTGTAACAAGCCTCTGCTAGGTTTGGACTGATGGCCAATCCTGCATTCCCACGGCCTGATATGCCTGGTCCGCAACCCGTTGCAGCAGCGAAAGTTACGGCCGACGCCGCGGAGTCCAAGCCGCTCCTGCGAGCTTCGGGGGGCGAATCTGGCGATCGTGTGTTTCAATCCGCGATCACGGCTTGCGGCTTGGCAGTTTTGGGTGTACTGGGCCTGATCGTGTATGAGCTGGTAAGGCGCTCGACGCTGTCCTGGCACTCATTCGGGTTCAAGTTTTTTGCCTCGAGCGAGTGGGATCCGGTTAACGAACAGTTTGGCGCTCTGCCGTTTGTCTATGGGACGCTGGTGTCTTCGCTCGTCGCGCTTGTGATTGCGGTTCCGCTCTCGCTTGGGGTTGCCGTATTCACCACGGAGATGTGCCCCAAGAGACTGCGGGGCCCGCTTTCCTTCTTTGTTGAACTTCTGGCCGCAATCCCCAGCGTAATTTATGGGTTGTGGGCCATCTTTGTGCTGGTTCCGCTGCTGAGTCAATACGTGCAGCCTTTTCTGGCGAGCACATTGGGCTGGACGGGCTTGTTCTCCGGGCCGCCTTACGGGATTGGAATGTTGGCGGCCGGCATTATCCTGGCGATCATGATTATTCCGATCATCTCGTCGATCGCGCGGGAAGTGCTCCAGGTTGTACCGCAGCATCAGCGCGAAGCGGTGCTCGCTTTAGGGGCCACCCGCTGGGAGATGATCCGGTTAGGCGTGTTGCGAAACGCTCGCGCCGGAATTGTTGGAGGAATTATTCTCGGCCTGGGCCGGGCGCTAGGCGAAACGATGGCCGTCACCATGGTCATCGGCAACCGGCCGGAGATTTCTAAATCACTCTTTGCGCCCGGATATACGATGGCCAGCGTTCTGGCCAACGAGTTTAGCGAGGCCACCGGCGATACATATCTTTCGGCCCTGATCGAAATTGGCCTGGCGCTGTTCCTGGTAACCATCATCGTGAACGCACTCGCGCGCCTGATGGTTTGGACAGTGACCCGCGGCCAGCCCACGAGGGGAAATGCCTGAGACCGTGTCGGCTGTTCATACCACAAAGATTCCACCGATCAGTCTGAGTCGTCGCGTGACGGATCGCGTGATGACAGGGTTGGCGGTGTTGACGGTCTTTATCGTGCTGGCCCCCTTGATCGCCATTTTTGGATATCTGGTCTATCGCGGTATCGGTTCCATCAGCTGGGCGTTTCTCACCCATATGCCAAAGCCTGTGGGTGAACCGGGCGGCGGCATGGCCAACGCCATTGTTGGTTCGCTGATGATTCTTGGCATCGCCAGCATCATCGGGGTTCCTTTCGGCATCGGTGCCGGCATTTATCTATCGGAGTTTGGCCGTAACCGCATGGGTAGCGTAATCCGCTTTACCGCCGATGTGCTAAACGGTGTGCCGTCGATCGTGATTGGAATCGTGGGGTACGCGATCGTGGTGCTTTATCAGCACCACTTCTCGGCGCTGGCTGGCGGAGTGGCGCTTTCGATCATGATGGTTCCGACGATCTGCCGCACCACTGAAGAAATGCTGCTGCTAGTTCCGCAG
>Ga0126381_100010939_pt1 | contig 10235 bp, 6 predicted proteins | sample PanSoiMetPlot_28_FD_96465 | JGI IMG/M metagenome (GOLD analysis project Ga0126381, IMG submission 96465) | Tropical forest soil microbial communities from Panama - MetaG Plot_28 | ecosystem: Environmental > Terrestrial > Soil > Tropical forest > Bulk soil | place: Panama | collected 2016-02-17 | reverse complement strand
TCTTGTATCTGTGGCCGTGATAGATCGCAGAATCGTAATGCCAGTCCCCGATACAGGTGTCCGTCTGCCACGGCCGTGAGAGAATGCTGTTCGCTTTGCCCCGTTCGATGTCGAGTGTGAAGGCTCCCTCATGTTCCGGCTTGATGTCCTTGGCCGTTAGCACGACATCAACATGACCCTTATCGCGAACGCTCGTGTTGTAAAAGTGTGCCGCAATATCCAGCCCATACTGGCCGAGCGGGAGTTCGGAGTCGTCAAAGTACAGCAGATCGGGGTTATAGGTGTCGACCAAATCCTGGCAGCGCAAGTACCAGTTGCGAGCGAACTCTGGATTTGGCGTAGGAATCTCCTCGTGCCAGTGCCCATCGTTGGCTGCGTGAAACTTATTGGCATTGGCGATCGAGGTGATACCGTCCGGCATCACGAGGTTGCGTCCGGTGTACAGTTTCTGTGGATCATATCCCTCCCACCATTTGCCCTTGCCGTCCGCTTTCGTCAGGGTATATGCGTCGTAGCGCACACCGGTCAGCGGGCCTTCAGGATCGTAGTCATACGCGACCTGCAGCCAATGCCACGCGTGGGAGGAGTGGTTCGTCACAGCGAAGCGCAATCCACGTTCCCTTGCCAGCCTGCCGTAGGTGCCGACAATGTCCTTCCTGGGCCCAAGTTTTACCGAGTTCCAGTTGTGGAAGCGCGAGTTGTACGAATCGAAGTTGTCGTGATGGTTGGCCAGCGCGGCGAAGTATCTCGCTCCGGCGGCCACATAGAGATCCATCAACTCGGCCGGCTTCCAGTTCTCTGCCTTCCACAGGTTGTACATCTCCATCCAGCCCACCTTGGAAGGATGACCGTAAGTCTTTAGGTGGTGCTCATACTGCCTCTCGCCCTGGATGTACATGCGGCGCGCATACCAGTCGCCCTGCTCCGGAACGCACTGTGCACTCCAATGGTTCCATACTCCGAACTTAGCGTCACGAAACCAGTCAGGCGTAGTGCAGGCGGTCAGCGACTCCCAGGTTGGCCTGAATGGACCTGGAGCAATATGAACGTCGCCAAGGCCCTGGGCAAACGCTCGGGATGACTTACGAGGAGCAAGAGCAACTGCAGGCGCGGCGGCAAGAGCGGATTTCAATATGCGGCGGCGGGAGATCCGGCGGTTGGACATTCGGCCATCATAACTTGAGTAAACCTTGCGCGCACTTCCTTTTCGGAAGGTGCAAGATCAGCTCGTCTAGTTATTCATAATGGCAGAAAAACTAGTAACGCCCCTGTGCGGGAAGAGGCTGATGACGACACCCCGGCTCTCATTGGATGGGTAAAGTTTTATCGCCCGATCCATTCAAATCGCGTTCTCTTACTCCGATCAGATAGAGTAGACTGTCCAATCCAAGAAACGACACCGCATGGCCGGCGGTTTGTCGAACGATGGGCTTTGCCCGAAATGCGATGCCCATTCCGGCAATTCCCAGCATGGGCAGATCATTTGCTCCGTCGCCTACAGCGACCACCTGCTCGAGTGAAATCCTCTCCTGACTGGCGATCTGCCGAAGCAACTCAGCTTTTCGCGCGCCATCCACGATTGCTGTTTTGACTTCCCCGCTGACTTTGCCGTCAACGATATCCAACTCATTGGCGAACACATAGTCGATTCCGAGGCGCTCTTGCAGATGCCAGGCGAAGAATGTGAAGCCTCCCGACAGGATTGCCGTTTTGTAACCAAGCTTCTTGAGCGTACTAATCAGCTGTTCTGCGCCCTCGACTAGGGGGATTGTATCCAACAATTCATGCACCCTCTGCTCGGGAAGCCCGCGCAGTAACGCCACACGGCGTCTGAAACTCTCCTGAAATTCGATCTCGCCTCGCATAGCCGACTCCGTAATGGAGACAACCCTGTCGGCTACTCCAGCCATTTTGGCTAGCTCGTCAATGACCTCTCCCTGAATCAGGGTGGAATCCATGTCGAAGGCGAAAAGTCGGCGGTTACGACGGAAGATACTCTCGCGCTGGAAAGCAACGTCGATTCTCAGATCGTTGGCAATCGTCAGAAAGGCCGCGCGCATGGAATCTTCGGATGTGGCGTTTCCGCTCACCCGCAACTCGATACAAGCATTTGATTTGGCTCTATGAACTGCAAGAGATCTCCGCCCCGAGAGACGCTCTATCCGGTCCACGTTGAGGCCGTGTTCAGCGACCACGGCGCTCACCGTGGAAAGTTGATTGGCGGAAATCGTCCGCCCAAGGATGGTGATGATGAATCGGTCTTTTCCTTGGGAATGAATCCAGTGATCGAGCTCCGCCTTGACGACGGGTTTGAAAGTGACCTGTAGCTGCCATTCCTTCGACTTTGCGACTAGAGCGTCTCTAAGATGGGGAAAATTGTTGTGCGATATCTCGATCAGCAGGCCAAGAACAAGCGTTTCGTGGACGACCGCTTGTCCGATATCGAGTACACAGGAATCGTAGTTGGCCAAAATCGTAGTCAACGCAGCAACAAGGCTCCGTTGGTTTGGGCCGGAGAAATGGAGCAGGACGGTCTCTTTCATTGATGCAAAAGCTTCTCTCTCTTTTTCAAGCCTAGCAGGGAGACATGGGTAATTCCGCAATATACTGAATATTGCGAATCACAGAAGCGCTCAACTTAACGCCCTTGAGGAATTTATGAATGTAAACGAGATTGTTGCTTTACTGGATCTTGAAATTGCGCGCTTAGGGCAGGTGAAAGACATCCTTGCCAGTTCGAGAAGAGAGAGTGCCTCCGACAGAGGAGTGCCAAGTGCAACCCGCGTAAAGCGTCACACTTTGAGCCTGGCGGCTCGCAAGAAGATTGCGGCTGCCCAAAGGAAGCGGTGGGCCAAGGCAAGGCAAAATACAGTGAAGGCAGCGAGTGGAACATCTCGAGCCGAGAAGCCGTTAAAGTTCAAAGCCGCATCGGCAAACAAATCTGCAGCGGCAAAGAAAAAGACTCAAATGAAGAAGTCCGAAGGCCGCAGTCGCTAATTTTTATCCTAGTTCTTTCAGGGACGGGATCAATTTGAATGCGCAGTATCCCGCGGTGGCATCGGCACCAATAGCTCCCGGCTCATGGTGGTATGATCTACCCGGTAGGACGAGCGCCATTTTGGGGTCGTATAGGCAGCGGCGACTGCGAGAGAACCGGAGATAGCAGCAGACAGGTGTTGCAATCACGGTGTGGGCTCGAATTGGCGATTCCGGGATGGCAGCCGTCGGAACGATCTCATAAGCGGCGCCGCATCAAATTCGAAAGCTGTAACACTTCCGGTCGGTGGATTTTCGCAAAAAGGAGCCCCTCGCGATGACCCGAAATCCGCCTTCTGAGATCACTGTGGCTGTCTTTGACACAAAGCCTTACGACCGCGAGGTATTGCAGCAGGCCGCAGCAAACCGCGGTATCGAGTGGCACTTTCTCGAGTTCCGTTTGACTCTAGACACCGCCTACGCGGCGAAGAATGCCCGAGCGGTTTGCGTATTTGTCAATGACCAGTTGGACCGGCCTTGTCTGGAAGTGCTGGCGAGACAAGGAATCGAGTTAGTAGTGCTTCGCTGTTCGGGGTTCAATAACGTGGACATCGACTCCGCCAGGGAGTTAAAGCTGACCGTTACGCGGGTCCCTGTCTATTCGCCACATGCCGTAGCTGAACATGCTGTTGCGTTGCTGCTCACGTTGAACCGGAAGATCCATCGCGCATTCAACCGCGTGCGGGAGTTAAACTTTTCGCTCAACGGACTTGTGGGCTTCGACCTCTACGGCAAGACTGCGGGTCTCATCGGTACGGGCAAGATCGGGCGCGTCACCGGGCAGATTCTGCACGGGTTTGGGATGAGAGTGCTGGCCTATGACCCTTTCCCCAACCACGAATGGGCAAAGCAAACCGGAGTGGAATATGTCGAAGCTCTTTTTCCGTTGCTGCAGAACAGCGACGTGGTTTCGCTGCACACGCCGCTCATCCCAGAGACCAGGTACACGATTCGTGCGGAGACGATCGCGTTGATGAAGCCTGGCAGCATACTCATCAATGTGAGCCGCGGGGGATTGGTGGACACGAGGGCCCTGATAAAGGCGCTTAAGTCCGGCCACATTGCAGGTGTGGGGCTCGACGTTTATGAAGAAGAGGAAGGCATCTTCTTCGAGGATCTGTCGGGCACAGTGCTTCACGACGATGAACTGGCGCGGTTACTCACCTTTCCAAACGTGCTGATTACCTCACACCAGGCATTCCTCACCAAAGAAGCATTGACCGAAATCGCCCGCACCACGGTGGCCAACATCTCGGCCATGGCCGGCACAGGACCATTCATCGAGGGTTCGGTAGTTACATAAAGACAGGCATCGATCATCGCTATGGATTTTCTCCTGGCAATCCTGCCCATCGGCTTCCTTATCTATGTGATGACCAAGAAAAAGCCCTGGCCTTCGCATATAAGCCTTCCCTTTGCCGCTATCCTGGTCTACCTTCTCGTTCTCATTCGCTCGCAGTTCGATCCCAATCTGGTCAACGCCACGGTTGTGAACGGGGCGCTTTCGGCCTTGACGCCGATATCGATCATTTGGGGCGCCATTCTGCTGGCACAAACGATGCGGCGTTCAGGAGCGGAAGGGACCATCGACGAATGGCTCAAGGAGGTGAGCCCCAATCCCGTTGCCCAATTAATGATCGTAGGATGGACGTTTCCGTTTATGCTTGAAGGCGCCAGTGGTTTCGGAACGCCCGCCGCAATCGCCGCGCCTCTGCTGGTTGGCCTTGGCTTCGAACCCGTGCGCGTGGCAATTCTCACGCTGATTATGAATGCGGTGCCAAACACCTTTGGCGCGGTCGGTACGCCCATTTGGTTTGGCTTCAGCCAAGTGCTACTCGGCCCCTCGGAGATTCTCTCCGTGAGTTGGAAGAGCGCGCTTGTGCAGACTGTAGCTGCACTGTTCGTGCCGGTCATCGCCTTGCGCTTCGTGGTGGGATGGGCCGAGATTCGCCAGAACCTGCCTTACATTTATCTGAGCATTCTGAGCTGTACTCTCCCCAAGCTGTTTTTGTCCCGCTTCAATTACGAGTTTCCATCCTTGATTGGCGGGGCTGTTGGGCTCTGCCTTTCCGTGCTGTTGGCCAAGTGGCAAGTGGGACTTGCGCGAACCCACGCTGGCCATGAACGGGCAATTGCCGGGTCCCCGGACCATCGCCAACGGATACGGGCATTCGCTCCCTATCTGATGCTGATCGCAATCCTGGTTATCACGCGAGTGCGCTTTTTGCCATTTCGTGCATGGCTCAACGCGGAATCCCCTGCAATGAGGCTGGACCTGGGTTCGCTTGGGATTTTCAGCGCGAGCGTCGCCCTCGTGCTCAAATTGGGGGCCATCTTCGGCACATCGAGCGCCTGGAGCTATAGCGCGCTTTTTGTGCCTGCCCTGATTCCGTTTGTCTTCGTCGTGCTGCTTTCCATACCGCTGCTGAAAATTAACCTTTCTACACTAAAGACAGTCGTGACCGAAACGACGGCTCGGTTGAGTGGCCCCAGCATAACTCTGGTGGGAGCACTGATCATGGTCCAATTGATGACGTTGGGCGGCGACAGGGCACAGACCATGATCATCGGCCGGACGTTCGCCACAATAACGGGCAGGAGCTGGCCCTTCTTCGCGCCGGTATTGGGTGCGCTGGGCGCATTTTTCGCAGGCTCAGCTACGATCTCGAACCTGACCTTCGCCGGCATCCAGGACTCGATTGCCCGCACGCTCGGCTTCGATCGGACTTCGATTCTTGCTTTGCAATCCGTCGGCGCCGCCATGGGCAATATGATTGCCATCAGCAATATCGTCGCTGTGAGTTCTGTTCTCGGTCTGGTCAATCAGGATGGTTTTATTCTCAAGCGAACAGCAATACCCCTCGTCGTCTACGCTCTGATCGCCGGTGTATTCGGTTTGATTCTCACCTGAATGGACAGCGACTCACGCATTCACGGTTTCGCGTGAGGCATTGGACTTGCCCGCCGCGGCCGAGCCACTGTCCACTGCGGCCATATGCATGATCAGGTCCAGAACCTTGTTCGAATAGCCCCACTCGTTGTCGTACCAGGCGATCAGTTTCACGAAGTGATCGTTCAAGGCAATGCCGGCACTGGCATCGAACACACAGGTGCATGGTTCGCCTATGATGTCCGACGAAACAACATCATCCTCTGTGTACGCAACAATGCCTTTCATCGGACCTTCAGAGGCATCCTTCATAGCCGCCTTGATCTCCTCATATTTGGCGGGCTTGGCCAATCGGCACGTCAAATCAACGACCGAGACATTCACTACAGGGACCCGAAGCGACATGCCGGTCAATTTTCCGTTCAGATCAGGGATGACCTTGCCAACGGCCTTGGCTGCGCCCGTGCTCGAGGGAATGATATTGCTTGCAGCAGCGCGCCCGCCACGCCAATCCTTTTTCGAGGGTCCATCGACTGTCTTCTGTGTAGAAGTGATTGCGTGGACCGTCGTCATGAGGCCCTCTACGATACCGAATTTGTCGTGTACGATTTTGGCGAGAGGAGCGAGACAGCCGGTTGTACAAGACGCATTCGAAACTACCGTCATCTCTTTTCGATACTTATCGTGGTTGACACCCATGACGAACATCGGGGCATCTTTCGATGGCGCGCTGATGACAACCTTGTGAGCACCGGACTTGAGATGGCCGCCGGCGGTTTCGAGCGTGGTAAAGACGCCGGTGGACTCGACGATATAATCGGCGCCACAGGTCGCCCACGGAATCTCCTCTGGGTGCTTCGCTGCATAGACATCGATGGCATGACCATTGACGACGAGTTGGCTGTCTCGCGCTTCCGCTTTCCCCTTGAATCGCCCGTGTACGGAGTCATATTTCAGCATGTAGGCCATATACTCCGGATCAATGAAGGGGTCGTTGATCCCGACGATCTTCGCCTTAGGATTCTCTAAGGCTGCACGAAAGACCAACCGCCCGATTCGACCGAAGCCGTTAATTCCGATCTTCGTCACCATATTGTCCTCCTTGTTTTAAGTAGGCCCGATAGACCCAGGCGGGCAAATAGCATCAGCCGTAACTAAATCACGACGCCCGCTTCTGATGCTCGCGATCATCACGCGTTCGCGCGACGGCGCTCGCCGAGGGCACCTTCACCGGCTTTACCTGCCACACCTGCTCGCAATAATCACGGATGGAGCGGTCTGATGAGAACTTGCCCATGCGCGCCACATTGAGGATCGCTTTGCGCGTCCACGCCCGCTGGTCGCGCCACAAAGCACTGACCTCCTCCTGGCAGTCCACGTAAGCCTGGTAGTCAGCCAGCACCAGGAACGGATCGTCGTACAGCAAGCGGTCCAGGAAGGGGCGGAAGAGATTGCGGTCGCCGCCGGCGAGGGCGCCCGATCCTATGAAGTCGAGTACTTCCCGCAACGAGGCGTTTTTCTCAGCAACTTCCTGCGGACGGTATCCGCGAAGCTTCAGCTCCCGGACCTGTTCGACAGTCAACCCAAATAGGAAGAAGTTCTCTGCGCCAACCTCCTCGCGGATTTCTACGTTGGCGCCGTCGAGGGTCCCGATCGTGAGTGCCCCGTTGAGCGCAAACTTCATGTTGCCGGTCCCGCTGGCCTCCTTGCCGGCCATGGAGATTTGCTCGGACAGGTCCCCGCCGGGGTAGATCTGCTGAGCGCTCTTTACGCTGAAGTCCGGCAAGAAGACGACCTTGAGACGACTGCGTACCGCGGGGTCTTGGTTGACCACTTCGGCGACGGCATTAATGAGCTTGATAATGAGCTTGGCCATGAAGTACCCGGGTGCGGCCTTACCGCTGAAGATGAAGGCGCGCGGGGAAATGTCGGCGTTCGGGTCGCGCTTGAAGCGCAGGTAGAGAGAGAGAATGTGAAGGACGTCGAGGTGTTGGCGCTTGTATTCGTGGATGCGCTTGACCAGAATGTCGAAGAGCGATTCGGGGTCCACATCCACGCCGGTTCGGAGTTTCAGTAACGCAGCGAGGTCTCGTTTGTTCGCGAGCTTGACTTCACGCCACCGCTGCTGAAATGCCTCATCGTCCGCGAACAACTCCAGGCCGCGAAGCTCGTAAAGGTTGGACAACCATTGCTCGCCTATGGATTCAGTGATGAGACGGGTGAGCGGACGATTGGCGACCACCAGGAAGCGCCGGGGTGTCACTCCGTTGGTAACATTGCAAAACTTCTCGGGCCACAACTCAGCGAAATCGCGCATCACTGTCTGCTTGAGAAGGTCAGAATGCAGGCGGGCAACCCCGTTGACGTGATGGCTGCCGACAGTCGCCAGGTGGGCCATGCGCACGAAACGCTCGCCGGTTTCATCGATGAGCGACATCCGGAAGAGGCGTGCATTGTCGCCTGGAAACGCCGCGCGAACTTCTTCGAGAAAGCGAGCGTTGATTTCGTAGATGATCTCCAGGTGACGGGGAAGGAGCTGACCAAAGAGGTCGATTGACCATTTCTCCATCGCCTCAGGAAGAAGCGTGTGGTTGGTGTACGCGAAGGTATTGCGGGTCACGTTCCACGCAGTGTCCCAGTCCATCCCATGTTCGTCGACCAGCAGGTGCATCAATTCCGCGACCGCGATGGCCGGATGTGTGTCGTTGAGCTGCACCGCCCATTTCTCATGGAACGTCTTCAGCGGCCGATTCAGCCCGCGGTGGATCCGAATCATATCCTGCAAAGAACAACTCACGAAGAAATACTGCTGTTGCAGGCGCAGCGCCTTGCCTTGGGCCAACTCGTCGTTCGGGTAAAGCACCTTGGTGATATTCTCCGATTGCATCTTGTCGGCAACTGCGCGGTAGTAGTCGCCGTGGTTAAAGGCGGCGAAATCAAACGACTCCACAGCCTCGGCTTTCCAAAGACGGAGCGTGTTGCAAGTACCCACGCGGTAGCCGAGGATCGGCGTGTCGTAGGCCTCGCCCTTGACCTCTGTGTCGGGCAGCCAGCGGACCCGGTATCGTCCATGTTCGTCTTTGCCCGTCTCGGTGTGGCCACCGAATTTCACCTCATAGTAGATCTCCGGTCGGACGATTTCCCAAGGGTTGCCAAAGCGTAACCACTTATCCGTGACCTCTACTTGCCAGCCGTTCTTGATCGCTTGCTCAAAGATGCCGAACTCGTAACGGATTCCGTAGCCTACGGTGGGAACTTCGAGGGAGGCGAGCGAATCCATAAAGCAAGCGGCCAGTCGCCCCAGGCCGCCATTGCCGAGGCCGGGTTCCTCCTCCTGCTCGAACACTTGGTCGAGATCAAGGCCAAACTCGGACAGAGCCTCCCGCATTGGTTCGACGATCCCGAGATTCAGGATGTTGTTGGCCAGATGGGGGCCAGGCAGGAATTCCGCGGAGAGATAGGCGACGACGCGCGCTTCCTGCTCACTCTGGGCTTCTATGGTTCGCACGCCTCGCTTGTGAACACGATCCCGGACAGTGAGCGCGAGCGCTGTGTAAATATCGTTGGGCGTTGCTGCCATCGGATCACGCCCGAGACTGCAAAAGAGATTATCGAGAAAGGATTGTCTGAGGTCGGCAACGCTCATGCCGGTTCTTACACCCACGCCGGGTGAAAGTTCACACGATCGTAGACGGAGAGATTGCATTGTTGGCATCGTAGACTTCCTTGTCGAACCGTAGGTGCTTTCCGCAGGTTAATCGTTCCGCCTGATGGTCATGCCGGGCAACGAATTGAAGTTGTGCCCAAGTTTGATGCCAACAACGGCCGGAGGGTGTATTCATTGTTGGGGGGTATTGGACTCGAATTTACGGATTCGTAACACACTTGGCCGGATATCCGCATCTATAGCTAGCGATGACTTCCTGGGAATGTCTGGGAAGTGATTGAGGAATCACGCATGAACATTCCTGTCCTCGGCGCCGCGCAGTTTCCGTCACCTCTAAAACGCTGGGCTAATGAGTTGGAGCGTGTTCCAGCTACGATACTTCGGACCGTTGATGCGCCGCCAGAAGATGGCCTCCTCTTTGAATTGGCGGGAGCACGCAAAAATCTGTTCTTCCATCCACCTGAAACTCGTGCCGGTATTGTTACCTGCGGAGGACTTTGTCCCGGACTCAACGATGTCATCCGGTCGCTGTTTTTCGAAATGCATGACGCCTATGGCGTAAAGGAGGTGCTCGGCTTCCGTTGGGGATATCAGGGGTTGGATCCGGAACACGGTGCCGAACCTCTCGTTCTCACTCACGAG
>Ga0126381_100010938_pt1 | contig 10236 bp, 6 predicted proteins | sample PanSoiMetPlot_28_FD_96465 | JGI IMG/M metagenome (GOLD analysis project Ga0126381, IMG submission 96465) | Tropical forest soil microbial communities from Panama - MetaG Plot_28 | ecosystem: Environmental > Terrestrial > Soil > Tropical forest > Bulk soil | place: Panama | collected 2016-02-17 | reverse complement strand
TCTCGCCGATTGTGCCGGTCACCGTGAGGGTGCTCGTTGGTGCGATGTTAAAGTTTTGCCCACCGGAGTCGGCAAGCGTGATATTCGCGGAAATCACGTGGCTAGCGGAAGCGACTGTGATCGTTGTGCCGGTCCCAAGGCCGCTGTCGAGCGTAAGTCCGTGTCCGGCGACATTGTCGTTGGCGAGAGTATACGCAGTGCCGTTCGTCGGAGAGAAAGTGAGCGAGCCAAGCGTGTAAGCGCCGTCGATGCTAACGGTGATCGCTGGCGCCGACACCGTGTTGATCGCTCCGCCACCGAATGTGGCCATTGAGCTTGGCCCGTTGGGAATCACGCCGTCGAAGCCGACGTTGCTGCTGTATGGGGCATCAGCATTGAGATTCCAAACACCGGCCCCCGTCGCAACTGGCGTAGCGAACTTCGGGCTCGACAAAGTCCACGTATATTCCGTCGAGCTACCTGATTGCAGCACCTGCAAGAGATTCGTCCCATTGAATCCAAGTCCCTGTACCGTCGTCGGCGCCGTCCACACCGGCTCGGCCTGGCTCGACAATTGGCCGTTCTCAAACTCCACTCGCTGGATTGTCGAGCTATTGCCGGCGCTGAAGTAGAAGTAAGGCGCCTTCCAAGCAACGCCTTGGATGCCTGTGATCGACGACGGGATTTGGTAAGTCCCGAGGAAGTTGCCAAAGCTCGGCGATGTGACGTTTCCTCCGGCGTAGTCGTACAACCACAGCTTATCGCCCCCTTGCGGCGGCGGCTCGAACGAAGTGGCGAAGATAATGCCGTCGGCGCCGGCTGTCGGCACGACCGTCAACGCCGATAATTCATGAGTTGTTATGTTGAGCGGTTTGAAGGTGATGAGTGGCATGCCAGGCTTTGTCGCGTCGAAGACGCCGATGCCTTTGCCGTCGCCGGCCAAATCCTGCTCAAGCGGGGCGAACACTTTTCCTTGAGCGTAGTCGCCGTCTACACAATGGAATGACGTGCCCGGCGGTACGATGCCCGCGCCAATTGCCTGGTTCGAGTTGAGCAATTTCCAGTTGCGATCGTAAGCCTCGATCATCGCCGTATGAAAGACGAACCGCGTATTGTCGCCGACAGCCACTCCTTGAATGTGGCCGGCATTAACTGTCGTTGGCGCAGCCCGCTGCGGGTTCACCGATGCGTCCCAATACAGATTCGGCGAGCTGGAGACCTCTTGCACACCTGGCCATTGCTGCGACAGATAGTTATAGAGTTGAGAGACCTGATCGTTCGAGAGCGCCGACGTGCTCGCCATTCCTTCGAGGAAATAGAATTTCGTCGCTGTGCTTTGTGGGGCGACGGCCGCTGCGCCCGGCGATCCGTAATTGATATTCCCAAGAATCTTCGTGTTCGGCGATTGAATGACTTGCGGAATGGCCGTCGCGCTGGAGTTGCCGGTCGCTGAGCTGACGAGTTGGCCGTTCTCCCAAAGATCTGACTCGCCGTTGGCTTGAAAGCGGGCGATCATGATAACCGTCGTGTCGGTTCCGGCGGCCGAACTTAAGCCGATGCCTTGCGACGCGGGCAAAGCGATCGTTTGTCCGTTGCTCAACTGCACCCCGCTATACGCGTTTCCATAACCGACAAATCCAAACGGCGCGTTGTTCGAGCCGAATATGTATTGGTTGTATGGTCCGAAGTGGTCGGCCTCGATGGCAAATGCCATGGTGAGCGACGTCGCCCCTTGAAATAACGAGCTTTGCAAACTGGAAAACGTCGTCGAGCCGTTAAACAGAATGCCCGGATTGCCGCCGACCAGATTCGTCTGCAACAACGGCCGGTATGCATCGCCGCCGGAGATAATGGCGTTGCCCATCACTGCGGCGTTGCCGTTGCCCGAGAGATCGGAGATGAAGCCGACAGGATCGCCGTTGGCAACAGCGCCGGAACCGTCAGGATTCTGAGCGAGCGGTGAATCCGCGGCGCTGGCCCACCACTGCAACCCGGGCAGCGCGCCGACATTGAACTCGTCGGCTCGCACTTGCTGGAAGTCGAGCGCGAGGCAGAGCAGTGTGCAAAAACAGATAGCCTGGGGCGCAAATCGTGACGCCCTGCGGGACGACCCGCAAAGGAAGAGCATAACTGCTGGGCACTTATTAAGAGGAGAAGCCCCCGCGAAGCCGCCGAGCAAATTCTGGGCCCGGACAACATCGTCAAGATGAGTCTGCTTGACAGACTAAGACCGGCCAACAATCCTGTCCATGTTGTTAAACAACACGGCCATGGATTGTCTTCTAGTCCGCTTTCGCCAACTCTGACAACCTGCGGTTGTCCGCAAAGAATTGCGATCTTATGAACCAACGCTTACGTCATCTCACTGAACTGCTTTGCTTTACAGTTTGTTCGGCGGTCATCCTCTCAAGCCGGCCCGAGCTTCGCGCGGCCGATTCGTACACTCCCTTTGATGGGGAAAAGACAAGTTGGCACGAAGGGTTCGATCGCTATGACTTCGTGATGGACGAGACGTCAGCCAAAATAGAGCCATTCAAAGTCCCGCGCGACGAGGTCTTCGGAGTTAAGGATCCGAATGCTGGTCAGCGGCGATGCATTGTGGTCGTTCCGCGACAACCGGCTGCCGGAAATCCCTGGTCTTGGAGGGGATGCTATTGGGATCATCAGCCCCAAACCGAAGTCGAATTGCTCCGCCGCGGGTTTCACATCGCGTACATCTCGGCCAACGCGAGGCTCAAGCCCGGTAAGGAATGGGATGCGTGGTATGAGTTTCTCACTGATAAGCACGGCCTCTCGAAGAAGCCCGCGTTCATCGGCATGAGCCGCGGCGGGGAATATGCCTACACTTGGGCAACGGGTCATCCTGACAAAGTCGCCTGCATCTACGCCGACAATCCCGGCATGAATCGCGAGGCGCTCGGGCGGCTTGGCGACCTTGCCCGCAATGATGTGCCGCTGCTGCACGTGTGCGGCAGCATCGATCCGCTCTTGGGCAAGAACTCAATGACGATCGAACGCATCTACCAGCAGCTTGGTGGGCGAATCTCGGTGATGATCAAGGAAGGGGCCGGGCATCATCCGCACAGCCTTCGCGATCCCAAGCCGATCGCCGATTTCATCGAGCAATCGGTCAACGAAAAACCGAGAACCGCGCCGGCTTACCTTGCCGGTAGGACGACACATGATTTTTTCTACGGCGCCGAAAGCGTGTATTGCCAAGTGCCGAAGGAGGGCACATTCATCACCTACCGCGGGTCGCAGTTCGTCGAGTGCTACAATCGCTACACGTTCGAGCTTCCCGGAGTCGAAGGCTCGATTACCGTCATCGAGCCGACGAAGCCGGCCCAGGGAATGCCGTGGGTCTTCCGCGCAGATTTTGTCCCTCGCGAGTCAACTGTAGATCTTGCCCTGTTGGCGAAAGGTTTTCACATCGTCACCGGGCCGGTCCCTTATAACGCCGACGGCCCGAACCGCGCGCACTGGGACGCCGTCTATAATCACCTTATCGCTCACGGCTTCTCAGCAAATCCCGCAATGGCCGGCGCCGGCGGCGCCGCGGGGGATGCCTATGTTTGGGCGATCCAGAACCCCGGCAAGGTCTCGTGCATCTACGCCGAAAACCCGCTGCTGCGTAGCACGATGTCAAAGACCCCGATTCTCGACAACCTAGAGCCGCTCGCGAAAGCTGGCATTCCGTTGCTGCACGTTTGCGGCAGCGAAGACCCGTCGCTAGCCGGCGACACGCGGCCGCTCGAAGCCCGTTATAAATCCCTCGGCGGAAAGATCACCGTCATGATTGACGAAGGCGAAGGGCATTTTCCGACATGCCCGAAAGACCCGAAATCCGTGGTCGAGTTCGTCATGCAAGCGTTGCATTGATCGATAACAACTACCTGAACGTCGTCGGCTGAAGAGTCCGGAACGTTCACTTCATGTCTTAGTGATTCTCCGACACGGCCGGTTGGCAATCGACGCCGTTAATCTCCGATACTGCGAATGTACCGAATACTCTCGGGGATTTGCTCGACCGACTTGCTCGATTCATCTTCGATGTAGTAGTGCTTGACGCCGATTTTTTTGGCTTCGGCAAGGATCCCGCGGATGTCGAGTTGGCCGGTGCCGAGGGTGACGTCGGATTCGACATCTTCATGCCCCGTGTTGTTTGGCGTGTGGACGCCCTTGCGCATGTCTTTCAAGTGCATGAGTGGAAATCGCGTCGGGTATTTCTGCATGAGCTTCACCGGGTCGGCCCCGCCGTCGAAGGCCCAGAAGACATCCAGTTCAAAGTTCATATACTCGGGCTTCGTTTCTTTCACCATCTCGTCGAACACCGTGCCGTCGCCGAAATGGGTGAACTCATAGCCATGTGGATGGTAGGCGAACGTCAAGCCCGCTTCCGCCAGCTTGCGGCCCCACTCGTTAAACTTCTCGACGGCGGCCCGGGCGTCGTTGATTGTGAAATCGCCGTTGTGCGGAATCCAAGGGAGCGTGACCGACTGGCAGCCGAGCGCCTTGGCATCGTTGATGATCCCGTCGATGTCGCGCGAGAAACGGTCCCACTGAAAATGAACTCCACTGGCCTTTAGCCCGTTCTTGTCGAGCAGCGCACGAAAGCTCGCGGCGCTATGGCCATAGAGGTTCGCCACTTCGACATCGGTGATCCCCATCTTGTGGACGAGCGCCAGCGTGCCCGGCACATCCTTATCCATCGCCGCGCGGAGGCTATAGAGCTGGAGGCCAATGTCGAGCTTGTCGCGAGCGGCCGGCTCATCGGCAAAGGCTGTTGATAGACCTGCCGAGCAGACGAGGACCACAATGGTCGGTAGCGCAAGAGAAGCTTTCATCGCTTGACCTTATCCGGATGTTGAGGCTTGAAAGATAACCAAGGGCTACACGGATTTCACGGATTGGACAACGATATTCCAGACTTGGTTCCACGGCTAATCATCCGTGCTTTCTGTGAAATCCGTGGTTTGCTTCGGTTGACGAGGAGACACGCCCGCCATGATAGCTGGCGCAAATGGGCCGGGCAATGAAGTGGCGAGAAGGCGACGTTCGCCATTCGGTCAGGATTTGCGTTCCGCCGGAGGCGGCGGCTTGAGCGCGACGGCCTCTGGCGCGCTGCGGATCGCGGTTATGGCAACAATTCGACTTTACCGCTTTCGAGATCGTACACGCCGCCGACGATCTTGAGGTGATGCCCGGCGACCGCTTCTTTGACGGATGGGGCCTGTTCAAGCTCCGTCACGGTGCGGCGAACGTTGGCTTTGATAGCGGCCCGCAGTTTCTGATCGCCGCTGAGTTGCGGTGAAACGTCCTTGAGGGATGGCTCGACATAGTGAACGAGCGCCTGAATGTCTTGCGGCTCATTCGCCAATTCTGTTGGCGTCATGAGCGCGGCTTTCACAGCGCCGCAGTTTTGGTGTCCCAGCACGACCAGCACGGGCACGTGGAGATGGTGCACGGCGTAGCTCACGCTGCCAGTCAATGCCGGGTCGGCGACATTGCCCGCGACGCGAACGACAAATACGTCCCCCAGTCCTTGATCGAACACCAGCTCGGGCGATACTCGCGAGTCGGCGCAGCCCAAGACGATCGCGAAGGGATGCTGAGAGTCTTTCAATTCTTCGCGGCGGCGGGCGGTGTCGTTAGGATGCTCCGATTTGGCGGCGACGAAGCGGCGATTGCCTTCCATGAGTCGCTCGAGCGCTGCATCCGGTGTAACGGCCGGCTCTTCAGCGACCGCCGCGGGCGGCGCCGCCGGCGAAACGCTAGCAAGAGTCAGCGATCCGATGATCGGCGCTAAAGCGAGAGCAGCGACGATGACGTGGTAATTCCGTGTCTGGCGGGTTTTCATCTCAAGTCTCCTTTCTCGAAAAGCATAGGTTATAAACGAGACGACCTGGCCGCTTCGTAACGTGATTCTAATGTAGATAGATCCGAACGACGCCTGGTGCGCCCCAAAACGCGCCTAGTTCTTTCAGTCGAGCGTGACTATATTATTAGTGAGCCCGGCAGGGCGCATTGGCTTGCGGTGCGCGGCCAGGCGGGCTTGGTAGGCGAGCGCACTGTTTTGGGGCGCGGACGCTTCCGCGGCGCCCCATTGTTGCTCCCTATCGCCACCGACAGGCGAATCCAGGGAGAAATCCTCATGACGCAAGGCATGCCGGCCGGCGCTCTTAGTTCCAGCGTCCTGGTCCTCAATCGCTTTTACATGGCCGTCCACGTGATCAACGTGCGGCGGGCGATCGGCCTGTTGTTTCGCGATCTGGCCGAGGTGATCCACCTCGAAGAAGGGCAATACGCCAATTACGATTTCGAATCGTGGCGCGAAGTGAGCGCCCTCAAATCGGCTTTCAAAGAGCCCCATGACGATTGGATCCAGGGGATCAATTTCGAGCTGCAGGTGCCACGCGTTATTCGGCTCTTGTTTTTCGATCGCGTTCCACGGCAGACGCTCCGCTTCAACCGCCGCAATATCTTCGCCCGCGACGGGAATCAATGCCAATACTGCGGGCGGCACTTTCCGACGAGCGAGCTGAGCCTCGATCACGTCGTACCGCGGAGCCGCGGTGGCGAGAACTGTTGGGAGAACATCGTCTGCGCTTGCGTCGCCTGCAATGTGAAGAAGGGGGGGCGCACGCCGCAGGAGGCCCATCTCAAGCTGGTCCGCCCGCCGGTCAAACCGAAGCGCAGCCCGCTGTTGGCGATCAAGCTCGGCAACCCGAAATACGAAAGCTGGAAGACGTTCCTCGACAGCGCCTATTGGTCGGTGGATCTAAAATAGCAGTCGCCGATGACCGTCGGCATACTAGCCCGAAGCGCTAGCGAGGAGTATCTCGGTCCGCATCAGTTTTCCTCGCTAGCGCTTCGGGCTAGCGTGGTCGATGGGCACCGGCATCCTCTCATGCTCACGCAACACGATTTGCAGATTCGCGTGCGGTATCAAGAGACCGACGCGATGGGGCGGCTGCATCACGCCAACTATCTCACCTACTTCGAGCTGGGCCGAACCGAGCTTCTTCGCGCAGCGGGGTACACTTACCGGCAATTCGAAGAACAAGGCCTGTTCCTCGTCGTATCCGAAATGACCTGCCGCTATCTACGGCCGGCAAATTACGACGACCTGCTCACACTCCGCACCGCAACTCTCTCCGCCCGCGGCGCGCGGATCGAACATGAATATCAACTCTTCCGCGGCACGGAACTGCTTGCGACAGGCAAGAGTACGGTTGCTTGTGTTGATCGCAACGGGAACGTGAAGCGATTGCCAGATTGGATGCGGATATCAGGCTAACGCCTGGACTCCAACAGATTGCTCGGCCGCGGCTTTTGCTCTGACCCAGCAGCGGAGGACTTCGGCGACGCTCCACGCTTGGGCCGCACAGCCTCGCGGCGCGTAGGGGGCTTCGGCGTCGAAGATTTCGCTGATCGAGCCGATGCAGGCTTCGCCGAGATGGGCCGCAAAGCCCGCCAGAAAGTCTTCGGTTTGCGCGACTTGGTCGGGATGCACTTTGATCCAAGCGTCGATGAATGGCCCGATCAGCCAGGGCCAAACCGTGCCTTGATGATAGGCGGCATCGCGGGCGCGGAGATCGCCATCGTAGCGCGGCTTGTACTGCGATTCGCCCGGCGCGAGCGTCCGCAAACCCATCGGCGTCAAGAGCCGATCAGTCACGACGTGCAGCACACTGGGCCAATGCTCTTCGTCAAGCACGGGATGCGGCAGGGCGAAAGCGAAGATCTGGTTCGGCCGCAGCGACGCGTCGTCCGGACCGTCGCCGTCGATCACATCATAGAGATAACCGCGGTCGGGCATCCAAAAGCGCCGATTGAACGAGCGGCGGGCGCGATCGGCGTGGTCGTCGATCGCCGCCGCCTCGCGCGGCTGCTCTTCCTCGGCCAGCCACCCTGCCAAGAGCCGCAGAGCGTTGTACCAAAGGGCGTTGATTTCGACCGCCTTTCCCCGCCGCGGCGTTACGACCCAGTCGCCGACTTTGGCGTCCATCCACGTGAGCTGGTAGCCGGGCGCTCCTTGCGTGAGCAGCCCGTCGGCCGGATCGACGCCGATTCCGAAATCGGTGCCGCGGAGATGATGTTCGATCATGTCGCGCAAAACTGGCAATAAGAGCCGCAGCGTCAGCCGATCCCCGCTCAACTCGATATAACGGTTAACCGCTTGAACGAACCACAACGAGGCATCCGCCGTGTGATACGCTCCGGTTCGCTCACCTTCTGGGAAGAGATTCGGAATGAGGCCGTTGTGAACGTAATGGCTGAAAGTGCGGATGATGTAACCGGCTTCGATTTGCCGGCCGGTCGCCAGCGTTAGTCCGTCGAGGCCGATCATCGTGTCGCGGCCCCAGTCGGTGAACCAATGGTAGCCGGCGATGACGGAACGGATCTCGTCTCCTGCCGCATGAGCGCGGGTGGCGTCGGCCACGCGAGTGGTCGGCGTAATGATGAATTGGTCGGCGGCGATCACTAATTCGGCCCCGAAGCCTGAGCGGGCGTGCGGGTCGGCTTGCGCGACCAGCCGCTGCCGGCGATCGAGTTCTGAATCCCAGGCATGGGACGGTTCAATCGCCAAGAAGGCCTCCCACGATTCCGTCGATGCGCCGAGGATAACGGGCGCCTGAGCCGCGAGATCGGTGTGAAAATAGCCGGGCGACCACATCGTGCCGCGAAAGTCATATCCGCGCTCGCGCTCGAGCGAGTATTCGACGTCGTGAAATCGGCCGCCGTCGAGCACGAGCGCCGCCCCCGGCCCGCGTAGATGCAATCGCAACGGCGGCACGGCCGGCGAGTTGATCTCGAACCGATCGCCGAGCGACCACACCGCGTAAGGCATCGCCGACGGTGCGGTCACGGCTGCTTCGTGCGGCCGAAAATGAAGAAACGGCCGCAGCCGAATCCAGGCAGGGCCGACGCCGGAGATCAACCGATACGTGAGATGCACGGTGTTGCTGCGATAAGGCAGAAGCACGCGGCGTTCGAGCACGAGTTGGTCATGCTGATATCGCCAGATCGGCAGGCCATCTTCCAAGCGGAACTCGACCAACATGGCGGCAAACTCGCGACGGTCCGAATTGCAATCGGCGTCGCTCGCTAGCCGCACGATCCGATCGTCCGCCACCCGCAGTTCCTCTTCGAGGTGGTTAAACATCATCATGCGGCCGAGCGGCGCGGGGAGTGCGGCAATCAGCAGTCCGTGATACCGCCGCGTGGGCGACCAACTGATTGTTCCGGAGGCGTAGCCGCCGAGGCCGTTCGTCACGAGCCATTCGCGGCGGGCGAGCAAATGACGTTGTTCGGATTGCTTTTGGTCCGGCGAATTGCACCAAGGCATTCGACGCACAGTCGCGGCTTCCATTCGGTCCTCGGTTCTAAAACCGAAATGTGCGGATCTCGGAACCGTGTTCATCCGTTGTTTCGCGAGCGCGCCACCGAAGCGAGCATCGTGGCGGCCTCGCCCGGTATTCGCCATCCGTCGGACGTGTACACGTCCGGCGATCCGTGGCCGCCATAACGGGGATCTTCGCTCGACCAGATGATGCTCCACTGCATATCGGCGGGGGGCGCGAGGAGCGGTTGGGCAATGGATTCCAAGCTGAGATCTCGCCCAAGATTCACAATCAGAAGTCGCGTGCTCGCGTCGAACGGATAATAGCGAAACAACAAAGCGTCGGCGCCAATCGTGGCGGTGGCCAACCGCGTGGCGTCGTAACTGGCTAGCTCGCGCCGCAAGCGCAACAGGTCACGGTGCAGGTTGTAAACGGCCGCGTGGGTCTTGCGTTCTCGAAAATCGAGCTTGCACCGTTCAAAGCTCGTCCGATCGTTTGGATCGGGCAGCTCGGCTTGGATTTCCGATGTGGCGTACGAGCGAAATTGGGAGAGAAACTTCGCCCGCCCTTCCGCGAAGGCCGGATTTCCGCCCGAGTCGTTGAAATACAAGAACGGCGACGAGGCGGCGAATTCTTGTCCTTGAAACAAAAGAGGCGTTTGGGGCATGAGAAGCAACAACGCCGTCATCGCCCGCAGTCGGCCGGGGCTGGTGAGTTCGTGGATCCGCTCACCGCGCGGCGAATTGGCCACCTGATCGTGATTCTGCAAATAATGAACGAACCTCTCTGGTCGGATATCGAGCGCCGGCGTACCTCGACTTTTTTTCTGCCATGAGTAGCGCTGCCCTTGGTAGAGATAGCCCCACTTGGCGGCGGCCGTAAACTCTTCTGCGGCCCCCGTGTAATCGGTGTA
>Ga0126381_100010937_pt1 | contig 10236 bp, 8 predicted proteins | sample PanSoiMetPlot_28_FD_96465 | JGI IMG/M metagenome (GOLD analysis project Ga0126381, IMG submission 96465) | Tropical forest soil microbial communities from Panama - MetaG Plot_28 | ecosystem: Environmental > Terrestrial > Soil > Tropical forest > Bulk soil | place: Panama | collected 2016-02-17 | reverse complement strand
GGTAACGGCGAATCCTCGTATCGGCCCGGTGCCAAAGACGAAAAGGAATATGGCGGACACGATTGTGGTAACGTGCGTGTCGATGATAGTCAGAAACGCTTTACCGAATCCCAGGTCGACGGCTGAAGCCACGACCTTGCCATTGCGCATCTCTTCGCGGATCCGTTCGAATATCAGGACGTTCGAGTCCACCGCCATACCAATGGTCAATATTACACCCGCGATTCCGGGAAGCGTGAGGGTTGCTCCAAACACTACTAGTGCTGCTAGCAACAGCACCAGGTTAAGGAACAGCGCCAGGACGGCATTAACTCCGGAGAGTCGGTAATACCAGAGCATAAAGGACATAACGGCAAGCAGTCCGACAACAGAAGCGGTTACGCCTTCCTTAATCGAATCCGCTCCGAGTGAGGGCCCGACCGTTCTTTGCTCGAGGTATTGAACCCTTGCCAGCAGCGTTCCCGACCGAAGTATTAGGGCCAGGTCGTCAGCATCCTGTTGAGTAAAGCTGCCGGTTATTTGGCCGCGATCCGTAATTTTTGCCTGAATGGTTGGCGCCGACTTAACGACGTTATTAAGGACGATCGCAAGATTGTCGCCGATATGCGCCCCGGTCCAATCGCCGAACCGCCGGGCGCCATCCGGGGACAGTTGAAAGTTGATTTGATAGTTCTCGCCGCCGTACTGGCCAGAGGATGCCTGTGCGTCCCTCATGTCCATGCCGGTAACAACCGCATTCTTTTCGACAATGACGAACCCATCTATCGGGCTGCCGCCGGTACGTCCTTCGTGGATGGGCAAAACGTCATAGTTATCAGGGCCGCCCGGCAGAGCTGCCAGACCCTGTTTAGCCGCATCCTCAGTCGGATAGGGAATCTGGGTGTTTTTCGCAACCGCTTTGAGGTCGAGTTGCGATTCCGCGTTGAGAGTGGCTTTGACGCGCTCCGGGTCGTCGACGCCGGGCATTTCCAGCAAGATCTCGTACTGGTCGTTCGAGCCCTGTCTCTGTATAGTCGGCTCGGCTACGCCGAAGGCATTTATGCGATTCTCGATAATCTGTTTGGCCTGTTCGGTAACTCGGTCCCTGATATTGTTCTGCTCGCTGACATCGAGCTTGTAAACGATGGTGTTGCCGATTTCGTTGGCCTTCCAGCCAGCGCCAAACTCAGAACTAAGGACCCCGATAATATCGGAGTTTTTGGACCGGTCCGGAACCGTAATAGTGATTTCGTCGTCGCCGGTGGCTTTGATATCGTTAAATGGAAGGTTCTCTTTCCCGTTTAGCGCATTCCTTGCAGCTTCTACATTCTTCTTGGTGATTTTTTCTCTGATATACTCGTTGGCTTTCACTTGCATCAGCAGGTGAGTTCCGCCGCGCAGGTCGAGGCCCAGGTGGATATTCTTGCTCAGATTGGCTTTTGCCTGGGTCCAGCTTGTGAAGTCATTAGCCCCGGGGAGCCTGTCGTGGGGCAGCAAAACAATATAAAGCCCGACAATCGTTACGATGACTATAAGGATGGCTCGACGCTGAATCTTTGCTCCCATATTACTAATCCGCGGGCGGTCAGGGTTTCACCGCCTCTACCTCCTTAACTTCCGATGATTGCGGCCCTGCAATAGCCGATCGCAATACTTCAATCGAAACACCCTGAGCGATTTTCAACTGAACCGTATTCTCCCTCACGGCAATGATCGTCCCGTAGATCCCGCCGCTGGTAATCACTTTGTCGTTCGGCTTGAGCGATGACAACAACTCGTCCCGCTCAGCCTGGGCCTGGCGTTGTTTCTTCTGCTGCGGCCGGATGATGAGAAAATAGAAGATCCCGAATATCAGGACCATCGGGACCAGCAAGCCTGTCAGCGACCCTCCGCCGCCATCTTGCTGCAAGAGGATGAGAAAGGTACCAGGGGCTATGTATGTGTTCATCGCCTAAGAGTATTTCCTGCACGCCCGCTACCACTTCCGTCCACGTCAACACCAGGGTCTTCGACGGCGCAAAAGCGCTGCTAACGATTCTGCGGTCTCAATCTGGGTCCTGCCCGCGTGCAAGGTCAGCCAGAAAACATGTACGGAACCGGGCAAAAGTGCCAAGCTCTATAGCTTGCCTGATCTCAGCCATCATGTCAAGGTAGAACCGCAGATTGTGAATCGTATTAAGAACCGATCCTAGGATTTCACCGCTCGCATACAAATGACGCAGGTATGCTCGGCTGTACCTGAGGCACACCGGGCACCCGCAGATATCATCGATCGGGCCCTTATCTTCGCGGTAGCGGGCGTTTTTTATGTTCAATCTGCCCCGGCGCGTAAACAACTGACCGTTCCTGGCATTACGAGTGGGCATTACGCAGTCGAACATGTCAATCCCGTGCTCAACTGCCTGAATGATGTCCTCAGGCGCTCCTACTCCCATCAGGTACCGCGGATGACTGGCGGGCATCAATGGCGCAATGTGAGATATTACGCGGAACATCGCCTCCTTGTCCTCGCCGACCGACAGCCCCCCAATGCTGTACCCGTCAAATCCGATATCAAGCAGGCCCTCGAGGCTTTCCTCGCGCAGGTCGGTGTAAACGCTACCCTGGTTTATTCCGAATATTGCCTGGCCGGGATTTACCGGCGCTGGTTGATCTCTCTCGCTGGTCGGCGGGGGTAGCGCACCGCCGTTCTCTTGCTGAGAGCGCCGCGCTCCTCGGTTCGCCCAATCGGAGTGAAGCCGGTCAAAGTGGCGGCGAGACCTTTCGGCCCAACCGGCGGTAAGATTCAGAGATCGGAGGGCATCCTCATGAGTGGCAGGGAAGGGGCAGCACTCGTCGAATGCCATGATGATGTCAGCGCCGAGGGAGACCTGGATCTCGATGGATTTTTCCGGACTGATCAGATGGCTAGACCCGTCGATGTGTGACTGAAACTCAACCCCATCCTCATTTATCTTTCGCAGCGGGCCGAGGCTGAACACCTGAAAGCCTCCGCTGTCTGTCAGTATGGCCCTTTTCCACGAGATGAACTGATGGAGTCCGCCGGCCCGGTTGATCAACTCGTGACCCGGCCTGAGGTAAAGATGATAGGTGTTCCCTAAAATGATCCCTGCCCCGGCGTCTTCCAGCATTTCCTGGGTTAGTGCCTTGACCGTGCCGGCGGTCCCGACGGGCATAAACGCGGGCGTCTCAAACGTGCCATGCGCGGTTTCTACGAGTCCGGCTCGCGCGCCGGTGCCGCCGCCCGACGCGATCTCTTTGAACCTGAAGACACCTGGCATTTTGGAATTACGGCGGTCCGAAGCGGACCGCAACTGATCCTCCCCAATCATCTTGCCCTGTTCGCGGCGCAAGGAGCAAGCAGTCGTGTTTGAAGGGGATGAGGCTCACGCCGGGCCATCCCCCATTCGATCTGTCTTGACTGGGAGAATCGCAAGTAGTAGCGTATTGCCGCCCGGTATTTCTACGGCAGCCAGGGACTAATCTCATTCCTATAAGGCGGGTACTGCGCAGCGAATCTCAATTTGGCGAAGTTAACAACGCCGGCTGTGCCCGGAAAGCAAGTGTGATGTCGGCGGTCAAATCGCAGAAAAAGCAGGTCAGGCTAAATGGTGCGGACCGGTTGGACGAAATCTGCAAGGTCGCCGCACGAATGATCTGCGAAAAAGGTTATGATGGGACCTCGATGAGCGAGATCGCGAGCGCCGTCGGAATTACCAAGGCTGGTATTTACCACCACATCGAGGGAAAACGAGAGCTGCTATTCGCCATCATGAGCTACGGTATGGACTCGCTGCATCGTGAGGTCATTGTTCCCGCGCGCGCGATTTCAGACCCGGAGTCGAGGCTGCGCACGATTATTACTAATCATGCCCGGTTGATAACCAGCAACAGCGGCCCCCAGGGTAACAATCCAGTTACCATTCTGGTAGACGAGACCGCCGGTTTGATGCCTGCCCACAGACGCAAGGTCAACCAGCGCAAACGCTCATATGTAGACATGATTCGGCAGACGCTTACCGAGCTGAAGGACCAGGGCAAGTTGCGGGATGTTGACATTACAGCGGCGTCATTCAGCCTTTTGGGAATGATCATCTGGCTCTCGCGCTGGTACAACCCGCGAGGGCGACTGACTCCGGACCAGGTGGCCCAGGACATCACGAGAATCGCCCTCGGCGGCCTTTTGCGCTGCTAATCAGGAATACAACTGACTCTGATACTAAGCATTCTTCTTTTGCTACTGCTGGTCCAGGGAGCCGTCTCACTACTGGGTGGAGTGCAATTCGAACGCTACGTCCGGAGTTCGCTGCGAGAGCCGCCCTGCGCCCCGACTCCGTTCGCTTCTGTTATCGCTCCTGTCAAAGGCATCGATGCCGGCGTTGAAGACAATCTCAAGAGCCTCTTCACACAAGACTATCTTGACTATGAGATAATATTTGTCATCGCAGACGATCACGATCCCGCCCGAAGCGTCATCGAGCGCGCGATGTCGGCAAACCCTGGCCGCGCGCGCCTGATACTAGCTGGGCACCACGATGGCCGCAGCCAGAAGGTGAATAATCTCTTGCGGGGAGCATCTAACATCAGCCCTCAGTCGCAGGCGCTGGTTTTCGTCGATTCTGATGCCAGAGTCACGCGAGATTGGCTGCGTGCTTTGATATGCGGGTTGGCGGATCCGGCAGTCGGCGCGTCTACCGGCTACCGGTGGTACATTCCGGCATCGCGTCGCTTCTGGCCTACACTTGTGTCGGCCTGGAATGGCTCGATATTGACAACTCTGGGTGGTCACGGAAGAAATTTTGCGTGGGGCGGTTCGTGCGCGATCACGCGGGAAACGTTTGACCGTATCGATGTCGCGGGGCGCTGGCAAAGTGCGCTCAGCGATGATTACGCGCTGACCAGGGCGGTCCATCAGGCGGGGCTAAGAATCCGGTTCGTCCCTCGGTGTCTGGCAGCCACACGCGAGGATTTCCGGCTTCGTTCAGCGCTCGAGTTCACTCGCCGCCAGGTCGCCATCACCCGGATATACAGGCCGCCGTCGTGGTGGAGTGGAATGATTTCGCATTCGCTATTCGCTTTGGGATTCTTCGGCGGATGCATCTGGGCGATCTACGTAGCGATCACAGGCGCCATCTTTGGATCGGTTCCGCCGGAACGGGGACTGTATTTATCGCCCGGGCTGCCCGGCGATTACCGGTTAATGGTGGTAACGGTGACATTGGCGTTGATCTACGTTCTCGGCTGCCTCAAGGCCTGGCTCCGGCTTGAGGCTGTAGGCCAGGTTCTGCCGCAAGCGAAGTCGACGTCCTATTGGGTCCGTGTCATATATCACCTGCTGTGGCCGCTGGTCTCCCTGTTGTTCCTCTATGACTTTATCTCGTCGGCTGCGATGCGCAGGATAAAATGGCGCGGAGTCTGGTACGAGATGCGATCCCCGACTGACACAGTTGTCCTTGGCGATGGCAGGGAATAGATTGCAGCTATTCATTACCACAGTGTACGATTCCCTTGGTCGATTAATCCAAAAGGCTTTGCAAAGAAGATGCGACAGGCACTATCAGGATACCGGGTTCTTGATCTTTCGAGACTGCTGCCGGGCCCTTATTGCTCGATGATGCTCGCCGATCTGGGAGCCGAGGTCATCAAGATCGAGGAGATCAAAGGCGACCCGACCCGGATGAGCCCGCCTCGTGTTGGCGGCAAGGGTTACTCTTTCGAACAAGTCAATCGCAACAAGAAATCGATCGCGCTGAACCTCAAGAGTTCCGGGGGCCGAGATGTATTCATGAGACTCGCGGCAAATGCCGACGTAATACTGGAACAGTTCCGACCGGGCGTAATGGAGCGGCTGGGCATAGCTTATGAGAAGGTCTCGGCCGAGAATCCGCTGATAGTGTATTGTTCGTTAACCGGATTCGGTCAGAATGGGCCGCACCGTAATCGGAGCGGCCACGATTTGAATTATCTGGCGCTGTCTGGCGTTCTCGGCCTTACAACCGATCAGGATGGTCGGCCCGTCATTCCGGGCGTTCAGATCGCAGATCTGGCCGGGGGTATGATCGCGGCGTTTGGCATCCTGGCGGCGCTCCTTGCCCGGCAGTCCACCGGTCGCGGCCAGTATGTCGACGTCGGGATGTACGACGTCATGATGTCGATGCTCCCCGTGCCCGCAGCACACCAGTTTGGAGGCATCGAGATTGGAGTGGGCGGCAAGTACGTCCTGTCAGGTGCTGATCCTTTCTATAACGTTTATGAGACGGCCGACGGACGCTTCATGACGCTTGGGGCCCTCGAACCAAAGTTCTGGGCTGGCTTTTGCCAGACCATCGGCCGCGACGACCTGATTCCCCTGCAGTTTGAACAAGGCGCGCGCCGCGAGGCCTTGTTCGCTGAGGTGCGTCAGATTTTCAGGTCGCGCACGCAGTCGGAATGGATCGAGTTGATGCGCGAGGCGGATGCCTGCTGCGAGCCGGTTCTCTCGCTCGACGAAGCGTTTTCCCATCCACAGGCCCGTGCCCGTGCAATGGTTCAAAGCGGAGCGGGAACGGACTCCGTTTTCAAGCAGCTTGGGTTTGCGGCCAAGCTCAGCGAAACCCCTGCCCGATTATCGACTCCAGCGCCGGCCCTTGGCCAGCACACTGACGACATACTCAGCCAACTTGGGCTATCGCTGGCCGAACGGGAGACGCTGTATCAATCAGGCGCCGCGCTTGCGTCTCAGCCTGGAAACTGATCGGCGCAATATATCGCCGCGATTTACTGGAGATTGAAACCATGGATTTCACCCTGACCGAAGAACAGGAACAACTCAGGAAGCTGGTGGAAGAATTCGTTCTGAGAGACGTCAAACCATATTTCGACAAAAACGACCGCGAAGATTTCGCCTGGCCGCTATTCCGCAAGCTTGGAGAGATCGGACTCGGGGCCATCCCGTTTGCCACGGAGTATGGAGGAGGCGGGCTGGACTATACCAGCTACGTGGTCGTGTTGGAGGAGCTATCAAGATTGGGTAGCCATCTGGGCGGCGTTCTCAGCGTCCACGGTCTGCCCCAGCTCATCCTCAACGTGTTTGGCACCGAGGCCCAGAAGCAAAAATACCTGCCTCGTATGGCGCGGGCTGAGGTGCTGGGCGCCTTCGCGCTAACCGAGCCGCACGCAGGCTCCGACGCGGCTTCTATCAAGACCCGGGCAGAACTGAAAGGCGACCGGTACGTTTTGCGCGGCCAGAAGATCTGGATTACGCACGGTGGACTTGCCGACGTCTACATCGTGATGGCAGTCACCGACAAAGCGAAGGGGGCCAAGGGGGTTAGCTCGTTCATCGTTGAAAAGGGCGCAAGCGGACTGTCTTTTGGCAAAAGAGAGCGGCCCATGGGGCTCCCTCATCACACGCGGGAGGTGTTCTTCGAAGACTGTGAAGTGCCTCGCGAAAACCTGGTCGGCCGCGAAGGCGAGGGTTTCAAGGTCGCCATGACCGCATTGGATTCAGGGCGCATCACGGTCGCCGCAACATCGGTCGGGCTTGCTCAAGCGGCATTCGATCATGCGCTGCAATACTCAACCGAGCGGAGCGCATTCGGCAAGGCGATCTGTGAATTCCAGGGAATCCAGTTCATGCTGGCAGACATGGCCGCGGGAATAGAAGCCGCGCGCTGTGTCATGCGGAAAGCCGCTTTTCTGCGCGATCATGGCCTTCCGTTCAACGCTGTCGCGTCGATGGCAAAGCTTCTTGCAACAGACACGGCTATGAAAGTCACTACGGATGCCGTCCAGATTTATGGCGGGTACGGCACCAGTGAGGACTATCCTGTTCAGGAACTTTTCCGGGAGGCCAAAATCGGCCAGATCGTCGAAGGCACCAACCAGATTCAGCGGATGATAATCGCACGCGAGCTTTTGAAGAAGACGAAGCGGGACTGAGAGATATCCAGCTCTCGGGTTCAGAGTTCAAGTTTGAGCTTGCGGTCTGCGCGTGGTCAAGATCTCTTACCGGCCACCGCGAGGCCTGATCGGGGAAGCAGGCTCTTGATCGCGGCTATCAGCCGTTCATAGTCCAGAGGTTTTTGATACACGGCCACGGCTCCACTGGCCCTGGCCAGTTGCAGTCTGCTCCGTGCCAAAGCGCTCATAGCGATTATCGGGATGTCTGCCAGGCGCGGATTATGTTTGAATAGCCTTATCAAGTCCAGCCCGGTCAGCATCGGCATCTCAATGTCGGTGATAACCAGGTCGGGAGCAACGGCCAATGCATCATCGTAGGCCTCGGTTACGTTACCGGCGCGAACGACTTCGAACCCTTCGACACCCAGCAGCATCGACAGGGCAAAGGCCGTATCGCCATCGTCTTCAACGAGCAGGATCTTTACCCGATCAGCACACAAGCGACTACCCCTCCCGATCGCTCGGGCCAGCCTGTCACGCCCAGGGCTTTTGACCCCGAGGGTCGCGGCCGGCGGCCCGAGCCTGACTTTATCCAAGGCAATTGTCATACCGATCTCCGAGTGCTGTGTTCCAGCGTATTGGATGTCATACGTAAGGAGTTACCGGTTGCGTGTCCGCCCCGCAAATCGTTCCATTTCTTGGCGAAAAAGGGATCAGCGACAGCCATGACAGCCCGCAGCGGCTCGACATGTGAGTGGGGCGTCGTTCATTTGGGACGCGCAATGCGACACGCGGGTGAATGCAATTGGAGCATCAAGGATGTAAGAATGGAAACGGGATCGATTTGGCGGCTGGCTCAGACAAACTCCACCTCGACTGGACTTGGAATCACTCCTGCCTGGTTGCCTTTTTCCAGCAGCAGCGAGACAGCCCTCCGTCCCCGCTCTCCGTAGTCAATGGTGTAGTCGTTGACGTACATTCCTACGAATTCATCGGTAAGGCTTTCAGCCATTCCCCTGCCATAGGCCATCGCGTGCCGAACTGCGACCTGGCGATTCGCCAGTCCGTATTCGATGGAATCCTTTAGCAGGCGCGATACCTTTGAAATCAACTCAGGACCGAGTGATTTTTTAATGGCATTGCCTCCGAGCGGCAGCGGCAGGCCCGTCTCTGTTTTCCACCACTGGCCCAGATCGATTATTCTGTGAAGCCCCCTTGACGCGAACGTCAGCTGGCCCTCATGAATCAGGAGCCCGGCGTCGACTGTGCCTCGCTCAACCGCGTCCATTATCTGATCGAATGGCACCACAACGATCTCCGGGTTGCCCAGGCACAGCCGCATCACGAGGTAAGCGGTCGTCATCAGCCCGGGTACTGCTATCCGAGCGCTGCCCAGGTCGTTTGTGCTCACCTGGCGACTAGCGACTATCGTGGGGCCATAATCGTCGCCTATCGACGCGCCCGATGTCAGAAGCGCGTACTTGTCCAGCACATAAGCATATGCATGAATCGATACTGCGGTAACATCGAGCTCGGCGTTCATAGCGCGACGGTTCAGGGTCTCGATGTCCTGGATGATGTGCTTGAAGGTGAGCCCCTCGCAATCGATCTTTTCAGCCGCCAGCCCATAGAACATGAACGCGTCGTCAGGGTCCGGGCTGTGCCCCAGAGTTATCTCTCTCGTTTCCATGGCCATCAGCGTAATCGTTGCAGGTTGCATGTTGCAAGTTGCAGGTTGCGAGTTGCAGGTCAAACGGTGAGGTCAAAGGACGTCGCGAGACGCTCGAGCTTACGGATTCTCAGCGTCTATATCGCAATATACCAACGCGCGAACCTTCTAACTTGCGAGCCCCGGGCTTGCCAACTGAGCCAGGGTCGGCAAGAATAAACCGTTCATGACTACGATCGAAAGTGTAGCAGCAAGGGAAATACTCGACTCGCGCGGAAACCCGACCGTCGAAGCCGAGGTCAGTCTTTCCGGTGGAATCACTGGACGAGCCGCTGTGCCCTCAGGAGCCTCCACTGGCGAAAACGAAGCGCTCGAGCTCCGGGACGGCGACAAGAAGCGCTACACCGGCAAGGGCGTTCTGAGAGCGGTATCCACAATTACTCAGGAGTTGGCAAAAGCGGTTGCGGGCCAGGACGCGCTGGTGCAGGCCGAGGTTGACCTGAGCCTGATCAAGGCCGATGGCACGCCCAACAAGCGAAAGCTGGGCGCCAATGCCCTTCTCGCAGTGTCGCTTGCGACTGCTCGAGCCGCTGCTGATGCTGTCGGGCTTCCGCTTTATGCCTACCTTGGAGGCGTTGGAGCGCGCAGGCTCCCAGTGCCCCTTATGAACATTTTGAACGGCGGGGCGCATGCTGACAACAATGTAG
>Ga0126381_100010936_pt1 | contig 10236 bp, 8 predicted proteins | sample PanSoiMetPlot_28_FD_96465 | JGI IMG/M metagenome (GOLD analysis project Ga0126381, IMG submission 96465) | Tropical forest soil microbial communities from Panama - MetaG Plot_28 | ecosystem: Environmental > Terrestrial > Soil > Tropical forest > Bulk soil | place: Panama | collected 2016-02-17 | reverse complement strand
TCGCGGACGATGACCGGCGACTTACCACCGAGCTCGAGCGTGACCGGCGTCAGATTGTCAGCCGCCGCCCGCATGACCTGCCGTCCGACTGATGTCGAGCCTGTGAACATCAAATGGTCCAGTGGCGCCGCCGCGAATAGAGCGCCCTCCGCGGCGCCACCGTTCACGATCGCCACCTCACTCGGGTGAAATGTCTCGGCTATCAGACGTGAGAGCAGCGCCGAGGTCCGCGGCGTGAATTCAGACGGTTTGATGATCGCGCGGTTTCCTGCGGCGAGAATACCTGCGAGCGGCGCGAAGACGCACATGATCGGGTAATTCCACGGGCCAATCACTCCGATCACGCCGAGGGGAATATATTCCACGCGCGCGTCCGCGCCGGCCGTCAGCGCCGGATGCTGCGCGGGCTGCATCCACTTCTCGACTTTCGTCGCAGCGTTGCGGAACGCGTTCACGGCGCCGAAAGTCTCGAATCTGGTCTCCTCGGCGCTGCGATGGCCAAAGTCCTCGGACAGGGCGACCGCGATGGCGTCACCTGCCCTCGCGAGCATCGTCGCTGCGCGCGTGAGACGATCTCTGCGCGTTGCCGCATTGGGAACGCCCTCCGTTGTGTACGCTGCACGTTGGAGTTGTATGAGATCGTGCAGTTGGGTCTTGAAGTCGGTGGTGGTCACTTGGATGATCCGTATTCAAAGCAGTGAGTAACGCCCGAAGCGTCTACAGGCAGATACATGCCGCGCGCTTTCAGCCGTTGTGCGGTACTGGGGCGGCCTCCGGTTTGCCGACATTGCCGGTCCTCCGTCACCACCGACCCACATGCGCGCCGCCGTCAACGTGCAGCACCTCGCCGGTGACCTGGTTCGCCTCGGTGAGATAGAACACCGCCTCTGCGATGTCCCTGGCGCCCGAAATCTGCCTGAGCGGTGACAGTGTGCGCAGGAATTCCTTCGGATTGCTCTGGTGCAGCGGCGTGTCCACAATGCCTGCGGCGACTACATTCACGCGAATGGCCTGCGGCGCGTATTCCATCGCGAGACTGCGAGAGATCGCGTCGATTCCACCCTTGGTGAGCATTGGGACGGACGCAGTAACAGCCGCAAGCGGATGATCGGCCATGGAAGCGGTGATGCTCACGACGCTGCCGCCGCTCTTCTGCGAGACCATCTGCTTCACCGCCAGTTGCGTCGTATAGATGAAGCCATCCAGATTGGTCGACGACAACGAGCGGAAGTCATCGGGCGTGTATTCGGTGAACGGCTTCGCAAAGAAGATTCCCGCGTTGTTCACCAGCGCGTCCACCGAGCCGAAGCGCTTTACCGCGGTACCGACGATCATCTCCGCCGTCGAGGCGAGACCGATGTCGCCGTCCACCAGAGCCAGATTTTTCGAGACCTGCAGCTCATTCTTATGGGTGATCCTGCGGGAATTACCCACCACGTTGTAGCCGCGATCGAGGAACAGATTCGCGACCGCGGCACCGATTCCCTGAGAGGCTCCGGTCACAATGATGGTCTTCTGTTTCGTGGTCACATGAATCTCCGACGTTCGGGCGTGTGTGGCTGTTGATGCAGGGGTAAGACCTCGTGTATGCGGCGTGCAGAAGCAGTCACTTCCGTTCACCCCCATCAATCTCGACGACCAGCTTGCCTCGGGCTCCTCGCTGCTCGATGAGCTCATAGGCATCTGCCGTACTCTCCAATGTGAACCTTCGGGAATCCAGCAGTGGTTTCACTCTGCCACTCTCCACTAACCGGGCCGCTTCACGCAGCATCTCGCCGTAGTGCTCACGACCCTCTCCGGTAAGAAGCGGGAGAAGAGTAAACACACCCGAGTAGGTTGCCGCTTTGAACGATAGTGGCGCCAGCGCGTGAGTTCCCCAGCCGAGGCAACTCACGACATGACCGAGCCGCTTCACCGCACTGAACGCGCTATCGAGACTCGTGCCGCCGCGGGTGTCATAAACGACATCGAAGCCCTTGCCATCCGTGTGCATTGCAACGACTTCGGCGACGGTAGTAGCGGACAAATCGAGCGGTACGGCTCCATAGGCCCGTATCGCGTCCGCCTTGCCCGGGCTCACCGCGCAGTACACGGCCGCACCGATGGAGCGCGCGATCTGTACGGCCATACCAGCGACACCCCCGCCGCCGAGGACCAGGAGATCTTGCCCCGCTCGTAGCCCGACGCGATCGACGAGACCTTCCCACGCTGTAATGAAGATCAAGGGCAGTGCCGCAGCTTCACGCATCGACAGACTCGCCGGCTTGCGGGCCAGCAGTCGCGCGTCGACCGCCGCGAACTGCGCGAGCGATCCTGGAATGCCCCCAACTCCGCCCGTCATGCCGAAGACGTCGTCGCCGCGCTGCAGGCCGCTTACGCCGGCGCCCACTGCTTCCACGCTGCCCGCGAGATCGATGCCCAGGATCGCAGGTAGCGGATGGCGCGCGTGCGCTGCCTTGCCGGCGCGAATCTTCGCGTCCAACGGATTGACCCCGCTCGCATGAACTCGAACCACAACCTCCCCGGCGGCAGGGTTGGGTCGGGGCACCTCTACGAGATCGAACGCGGCGCCCGGTGAGCGAAGAAGCAGTGCTTTCATGCTGCTAGCATGCGACAGTTGTCTTTGGGCACGGTATCACCGCGACTTGCGGCGTCTGCCCGGACTGCGCGCGTTATTGGGGAAGACTGCATTGGCGCGTTCAAGGATGGGGTGGATCGGCCTCAAGTGACGCTCCTGAAGTCCGTCGACAGGGACACCGAACGCCACAAATCCAGCTCGCGCTTTACGTCGCGATGCTTCTGCTCGATGCGCGCGACCGTATCGCTGCCGAGCGCGAGACGTGTCGGCGGCTCGCTCGCCGCTGCAAGTTGCACGATCACTTGCGCAAGCCGTTGTGGATCGCCGGGCTGTTGATGATTCGCGGCCGCGGCGAAGGTACGCATCTCACCGACGGTGTCTGCATACTCGTCGATTCTCACGGCAGTGCTGCGCAATGACTGGGCACTGAGGAAATCCGTGCGGAAATATCCGGGCTCGATGACAGTGGCATGGATGCCGAGCGGCGCAAGCTCGATGGACAGCGCTTCGCTGATCCCCTCCACCGCGAACTTCGTCGCGCAATAGACGCCCCAGCCAGCGGACGATGCGTAGCCGCCGAGCGAGGACATGTTGATGATGTGTCCGGACCGCCGCTTGCGCATGTACGGCAGGACTGCGCGCGTCACGTTCAGGAGGCCGAAGACGTTCGTTGCAAACACACGTTCAACCTCGATGGCGCCCGCTTCCTCGACCGCTCCGAGCAAACCGTAGCCCGCGTTGTTCACGAGAACATCGATGCGTCCGAACTCTTCGATACCTTTCGCGGCGGCGTCACTGGCCTGTCCGTCCTTGGTGACATCCAATGGCAGCTTGAGTAACCGGGGATGGTCGCCAAGGGATGAGGGATCGCGCGCCGTCGCGACGACCGCATCGTTGCTCGCGAGAACCGCTTCCGTAATCAGCGCGCCGAGCCCGCGGGATGCGCCGGTGATGAACCAGGTTTTCATGTCACCGCGCCATCGTGCGCAGCGAGGCGACACGGATCGTATCGAGGACCGGGCCGGGGCTGGTCGTCATGTAGTGTCCGGCGCCGTGCGCGATGTGCACCGCCGCGCCGAGCTTGCCCAGCCAATCGGCAGCATTGGCCCGCCAGTCCGCCGTGAACGGGTCGTTGTCCGAGAGGAGCACGGTGATCGGTCCGGCCGCCGAGGCGATTGACGCGAATTTGAGGTCGATGTTCACCCACGGTACGAGGGCGGGGTAGGAGATCACGTTGTCCACCGTGAACCAGCCGGCCACTGAGAGCAGACCGGCGAACGTTCGCTGGGCCCCGTACCGGCTGAGGTAGGCCAGCAGCGCCCGGCTGCCGACGCTGTGGCCAATGAGAATGGTTTGGGCGATCTCATGCGGGTCGTCCCCGACTGCCTTGGCGATGGCCGCGACCGTCTCATCGATGCCCGGCGCGGTCGGCTCGGGCAGCAGCGCAACCACCTTTGTCCCGATACCGAGTTCGCGCAGTTGCAGCAACGCCGTTGAGTACCAGTCGGCGGTGGCGTCCCCACAGAATCGGGGCACCAGGATCGCCGTGCGTATGCGAAGAGGAGCGGTGGCGGGCGTCCGTGGCGACGCCTGTGCCGTACCCCTGGCGCTGAGTGCGGCCAGGGGCGCGATCGCTGCGACCGTGGCTGCCATGTTCAGCACGCGCCGTCGGGTGGTTGTCCTTCTGCGGCCGTCGGCCGATCGGAGAGAGTCTTTGGTGGGCATTGATGATCCCATGTGGCAGATACCCGCTGGGAGACAGCGTAGGTCCGTCCGCTATCGATTAAATCTTCACCGGCTTTGATGAGGTATGAACTCAAGGTTCATAATCCCAGTGATGCGAAAACCCGCACCCACACGCCCTAACCCACGAACTCCACCAGCGCCGCAGTTCCACGCGCCGCGCCCGCCAGCCTGCGCCGCCGTTCGCCTGCCCTCATTGGTCGCATTCGAATGCGTGGCGCGGCATCTGAGCTTTGCTCGCGCGGCAGAAGAGCTCGACGTAACGACGACGGCGATCTCGAAGACGATCAAGCAGCTCGAAGCGCAGCTGGACGTACGTCTGTTCAACCGCACGACGCGCAGTGTCGCGCTAACCGAGCCCGGGACGACGCTGCTCGGCACGCTCGCACCCGCATTGGCTCAAATTCGCGATTCGATACAGCAAGCGGGAGATTTCTCCGAGCGTCCACATGGCCTGCTACGTATCAACGCCGGGTACGTCGCGTACGCTGTTTTGCTTCAGGCGCACCTCGCGTCCTTCGGCGCGCGCCACCCGGATATCACGCTCGATATCACGCTCGACAACAATCTCAGCGATATCGTCGCCGGTGGCTTCGATGCCGGCATCCGTTTGGGCTACGCGTTGCAACGTGACGTGATCGCCGTTCCCCTGGGGCCGATGCAACAACTGACGGTAGTAGGGTCGCCGCGCTACTTCAAACGTCGCGGAACTCCGAAAACCCCGCACGAACTACTCGAACACGAATGCATCCGTCATCGCCTGAACCGCGCGCGGCTCTTCGAATGGGAATTTCGTGTCGGCGGCAAGGAGGTAACCGTTGATGTGCGCGGCCGACTCGTGCTCGACGACATGCGCGCGGTGCTCGGGGCCGCATGTGAGGGCAGCGGGCTCGGCCTCGTCTTCCGACAGTTCGCCAACCCCGAGATCTCCTCGGGCGCGGTCGTTGCGATACTCGACCAGTTTTTGCCTCCCGACCAGCCGTTTCATCTCTATTATGCGAACCGCGCCCACACGCCGAGCAAGTTGCGTGCGTTCATCGAGTTCATGCAAACGGTGAATCGGACGGGGTCGAAGTAAGCGCGCAACCTCCCGCGAATCGGGCTGAGCCGAGTCGCTGTCTTGCACCAGGGCGGCAAGGACCTCACTGCCAAACGCGTCGATTAGGCAGGCGCTGAGTTTCTTCGCGCAGCCGCTTGGCCGGGGCAGGCGCTATTAGCCTCCGCTATTCTCGGAAAAGATCTCGCAGCTTGGAGAAGAATGATCTCGAGCGCATTTGCTTCAGCATTGCAGCCCACCTGTCTTCAGCGCGCAATTTACTCTTTAGATCCCTCTCTTCCTTCTTCATCAACTCCAGGACCCGCGTGTCTTCGTCATGATCCAGCCAATATCCATGCGCGTTCTCACAGAGTTCCATTTCGAGGTCGTAGAAGCGATATCTGAACTTCTTAAGGAGGGCGCTACATTCAGGGCACTTATCTGTTGTCGGCGTCAAATCAACCGCTAACGTGCCCTTGGCATGCGCGCCGAAATCGAAGACCTCATCCTCGAGCTGATCAAGTTCTTGATGTTCCAGCCACATGCCTCTGCACGAGGGGCAGGATTTGACCGTCAGTTTGTGACGAGTTATCGGCGTCAGTTCGACGTTACACTTAGGACATTTCAAGAGTGCCTCCATTGGGCTACCCCGGCGCAATTAGGTTTTGCAGTCTACGCCCCCGCCAAATGCGTTTCGACAGCCGCCTCTGTCAGCCGATTCCGGTCGGTGCGAACCAGGCTGATTTTTGCTTGCTGCCTATGCCTTCGCGACCGCCGCCTGTGCACTGGCTGGCCTTCGCCTTCTGGAGCGCGGTCTGCAGGGACCTATTCAATGGATGGCGCCCACAATTTTTGTGATCGCCAATGTCGTGATTGGAACCATCTTCCTGCGTACCCTATGGTTCCTGCTGCGCGGCAGGCTCTTGGGGAGCCGTGCAATGCCGAACGACACTCAGCCCCAGGGCCGCTGATCTCAACAATCTGGAGATTCGCCATGCCAGTTTATCTGCCCCCCGGGGTGTACATCGACGAGATTGAGCCGGGACCCAGACCCATCGAGGGCGTACCGACCAGCACCGCGGCGTTCATCGGCGAGACCGAACGCGGTCCGGTGACGCCGCGGCTCGTCACGAGCTACAAGGAATATCAGCACTGGTTTGGCGGCGTGTTCGGCGACACGAAATTCATGCCGTATGCAGTAAGGGGCTTCTTCGAGAACGGCGGCGAGCGCATGTATGTTTGTCGCGTCACGGAGGAGAATGCCTCGCCAGCGCAAGCAGTCATCGGCAACTTCACGGTACGCGCGGTCGGCCCCGGCTCGTGGGGCAAGCGTGTGTACTTCCGCGTTACGCCTGGCACCACACAGAAGGTTGGCGCCGATGGCAAGCTGGCTTCCGACGGGTTCCGCCTGCTGCTCGCCTACTTCTCCCGCACACCCTCAAAGAAGGACCTCGCGTGGTTCGATGACCCGGAGAGCTCACCGCCTCCTCCTTACTACGAAATCTTCGATGATCTCGTAGCCGATGAGACCTCTCCGAACTACTGGCACAAGCTGTTGAAAGGCAACTCGGCTCTAGTAGAACTCGTCCACAAGGATAGCGCGCCCCCGAACGAGCGACCTGAGGGCAGCCCGGCGAGCGCGCTCACGGCGAACGGCGCTGACGGCACCTTGCCGCTCGACGCCACCGACTTCGTCGGCGAGACGAACGCGGCGCGCGCCGAGCCGCAAGGGCTCACCGCGCTCACACTCGCCCCATATCGCGAAGTGGCCCTCGTCTACGCCCCCGGCGCGAGTGTCGATGTGAACAGAGCTGTAATCACGCACTGCGAAAACCTCCAGTTCCGCTTCGCGGTCGTGGATGCTGAGAGGTCGGTTGCCATCACCAACTTCCAGCCGCGGAGCGCGCTTCAGGACACGCAGTACGCGGCGCTCTACTACCCGTGGATCGCGATCGCCGATCCAGAGAGCGGTGTCCGCCAGGAAGCGCCGGCGGGTGGCCACGTGATTGGTGTTTACGCGCGCACGGATAGCGAGCGTGGCGTCTTCAAGGCGCCCGCAAACGAGATTCTGCGCGGCGTCCTGGAGTTACTCGACAACATTGACGACAAGACGCAGCACCTGCTGAATCCGCGGGGCGTGAATGCGATTCGCCAATTCCCGGAACGTGGCATTCTGGTGTGGGGCGCGTGTACGCTGAGCTCCGACCCGCTCTGGAAGTACGTGAGCGTCCGGCGGCTCCTCATCTTTCTCGAGCGCTCGATCTACGAGGGCACGCAATGGGTGGTGTTCGAGCCGAATGACGATCGCCTATGGACGCGCGTCAGCGACGCGATCCGGGTCTTTCTGCGCACGCAGTGGCGGCTGGGCGCGCTGCTCGGGAGCACCGAGAAGGAGGCGTTCTTCGTAACCTGTGATCGCACGACCATGAGCGAGAATGACATCCTGAACGGCCGGTTGATCTGCGAAGTCGGAGTCGCACCGGTGAGACCCGCGGAGTTTGTCATCTTCCGCATCGTCCAGAACACCGCTGCAGCCCAGAACTAGGAGCAGGTGATGACACGCACCAATCGCCTGGCCAATTTCCGCAATCGGCATCTACTCGGGACTTGCGTCCGCGCTGCTTAGAAGAATGCAATCGATATCGGCGCGGCGTTGAAGACCCCGATACATTGGTCGCCAATGGTCGCGATCAGCCAGTTATCTCATGGACACACACGTTGACACCGATGGACTTTCACATTCGCGACTTTCAGCCAGGTGACAGGGCGGCTGTGAACCAGACGACATTGAGAGCCTGGGAGGAGTACAGGCGATTGTTCTCGGACTGGTCTCAGGTCTTCGAGTTTCTTGGCAGAACGGCCGAACTTGCGGCCGATGCGCAACTCATCGTTGCAGAGTCGGCTTCATCTATCGTCGGCGTTGTGTTGTACGTCGCGCCCGGCCGGCCGCGCGAGGCTGCATTCCCGACAGAATGGTCACTCATCCGCATGCTCTCCGTAATACCGGAGGCCAGGGGACGTGGAATTGGCCGGGGGCTCACAGAGGAGTGTATCCAGCGCGGCCGACGCGATGGCGCGCGAGTCATTGCGCTCCACACCAGCCCCCCGGTAATGGGAGTAGCACTGGGGCTCTACCGCGACATGGGCTTCGCGTTTGATCGGAACATCCCCGACCGTCACGGACTACCTTACGCAATCTACAGGTTGGCCCTTTAGCGCAGAGGTCGTGCAGTATCCCGCAAGCTCACCCGGCGGGCTGCTGCAATCTGTCCAGCCATCTGCGGAATCCATCGGCGGCGTCCGGGGAAAGCGCCGCGCACGCGTTCCGGAATCTTGCTCTGATTACTGGGCAGCGCCCTGTGCGGGACCTTGGTACTGATCGAGCCAGGCGAGCGTCTCCTTCACGAACTCGACCCGCGGTACGAGGTGAGCCGACGGATACACGATCATCTTTTTGTCGCCCACCGGCGTCCCGAGCAGTCGGTAGAACGGCTTCTGCGCGGTCTCGAGGGGAAAGTAACTGTCGTACTCGCCGTTCAGCATCAGCACTGGCTGCGCGACCCGCGGCAGGTAGTTGATCTGGTCAACCTCTGGCAGCGCCTGCTCCATGCCCAAGCCGGCAACGTTGAGCACCACCACACGAATGCGCTTCTCGACCGCGGGGAGGATACCTCCAAGAGCTCCGCCCCAGCTCACGCCGAGGTAGGCAACTCGGTCGGGACGCATGTCCTTGCGCGTCGCGAGATAGTCGATGGTGCGGCTGACGTCCTTCGCCCACATGAGGACATGGTCTTTGTAAGCGACGCTTTCGCTCGGCAGGTTCGAGTGCAGACCGTCTTGTCGTTCGAAGGTGGCCTTGTAAATAGGCAGAATAAGGGCGCGGCCGCTCTTCATGATGAACGTGTAGTCCCGGTAGTCCTCGATCCAGTGTGGGTCGAAGTGGCTCTCGAAAAACCCGTCGGTTCCAGGGAACAGCACCACGGGCTGGTATGGTGGCGTTCCGTGCAGCGGCAGGAAGACAAAGATCGGCAGCCGCTCGTTGTTGTAGGCGGCGTTGACAGAGACGACCTCGAGCTTCCAGTCGTCGGCGTCGACGACTTTGTCGATGCGGGCGTCAAGCGGAGTCTGGTCGTACCCGAACTGGCGAGTGAACTGCGCAAACGTGCGGTCATCGACCGGCTGCTCGTGCGCGTAGTCGCGGAATGCCATCAACAACGGCTCCCTCAGAGACGCAGTGGCAGTCGTGCCCGGCAGCTCGCGGACACAGCGAAAGCCGTTTGTGGAGCTCCGATCGAGCGCTGGCTGCTCATAGGCGGTGTTGAAGGTATAGGTGAAGTCTGTGTAGCCACCGCCGAGGATATACCGCTCCCCCGCGTTGCCGGAGTTGAGCACCCATTCGCGCACATTGCCGGCGATGTCGTAGACGCCGAAGGAACTTACCCCCGGCAGGCTCCCGGTTGCCGTACTCGCCTTGTCGCTGAAGTTGCTGAATGGCAGCAGGAAATCCGTGTGTTCGGTGTCGGCCAGCTGCGCCCACTGATACACGGTCGGCAACTGTTTGCCCGCCCAGTTCGCGTACGCTGCCGCCTCATGCCAGGACACACCGGCCACCGGATGATCGGCGAGCCCGTCCGGATAGGTGCCCGCCTCCCAGGTCGCAGGTCCCAGCTGTCCGGTGCGGTCGGTGAAGCGTGCACGCGCCGCGGCGAGCGAAATTTCCTTGCCCGCGTCGGTGATCGGAAAGCGCCAGTAGGAAGCGTTCGTGTATCCGCCTGCGTCCACAAATGCCTTGTACTGCCGGTTGGTGACCTCGTACTTGTCGGCCAGGAACTCGGGCACCAGGGCGCCGCCGTATTTCCCGAGCCCTACGAGGGTCACT
>Ga0126381_100010935_pt1 | contig 10236 bp, 11 predicted proteins | sample PanSoiMetPlot_28_FD_96465 | JGI IMG/M metagenome (GOLD analysis project Ga0126381, IMG submission 96465) | Tropical forest soil microbial communities from Panama - MetaG Plot_28 | ecosystem: Environmental > Terrestrial > Soil > Tropical forest > Bulk soil | place: Panama | collected 2016-02-17 | reverse complement strand
CTTGGCAAGTCGCTCGATTACCATCTCGGCTTCATACGGCGGAAGGCCGGCCTGCACCTCATCAGACCCGCTGCCGTCGAGTACCACAACCGCACCGTGTTCGTGCGCGAATCGATACGCATGATGCTGAGCGATCAGCTCCTGCCCTAGAAGCGGCTGGCCTTGTGAAAGCACCACCTGATCGACGGATGCCCACACGTCGCTCGGCGTCAGCTCCAAGATGTGGCCCTGGGCGCCCGACTTCGCGGCGACCTCTTCCTGATAAGGACGCTCGCTCATCTGAGGATCGTCCCATGCGATCGAGAAGGTTTCGGGCATTTGTGAGCCCCGCGCAGCAGCGACTTCGGCCCAGATCGAGACGATGGTCGAGGTGTCGAGCCCGCCGGAAAGCAGGCTTCCCACCTTTGCGTCGGCAAGACTCTGCGCGGCAATGGCGGATTTGAGAAGCTCCCGATAGTGCTCCGCGGCCTCGGGAAACCCCATGAGCGGTTGGCGGTCATCGCAATGAAAACGCGCCAGGTCCCAGTAGAGCTGGAACGCGGGTTCGACGCCACGATCGCGGTGCAGGTCGACCTCAAACCAACTGGCCGCTGGAACCGGATGCACGTCGCGGAAGAATGTGAGGGCGCTCGAGCGCGGGGGATAGCCGCTCAGGAACTCGAAGAATCGAGCGGGCTCGACCCGGGGGCCGTCGTGGAGCGCCTTGGCCAGTGGCGCAGGCTCGGAACAGAGGCGAAGACACCGATCTTCAGCAGTGAAGTACAGCGGTTTGATTCCGAGCCGATCGCGCGAACCGACGAGCTTCCTTCGGGCCAGATCGAGGATAACGATCGCCCACATGCCGTTGAATCTTTCGAAGCACATCGTTCCCCAGCAGCGATATGCCTCGAGTACGACCTCGGCATCACTCGAGGTGCGTAGCGGGTGCCCCGCCGACGCTAGTTCGGCCGCCAGTTCACGAAAATTGTAGATTGCGCCATTGAGCATGACGCAAACAGCTCCGTCTGCAGAAAGCAGCGGTTGATCCGCTTCCTCACGCAGGTCGGACACCCGCAGGCGCCGCACCGCCGCAATCGCGCGCAGTTCGTTGCTGTCACGGCCGCACGAGGACGGAACGCACTGAAGCCGCCGCCCTTCGTACTCCGCGGTGACCAAGAACGCACCTTCGGCATCCGGCCCACGATGCAGGAGTGAACGGTGCATGCGCTCGAGATCATGCAGATCGTCAGCGGCGTTGCCGGCGAATCTGACTATCGCGCTAAGGCCGCACATTGGACGCCAGACATTGGCGCAACGTCATCCAGAGCCCCCTCGCCTTCATCCTGGCATGGGTCATGCCGCGGGCGATCCGGATGGCGAAGGAGGGGTTCCACTCAAGCGCGGTGCGCAGAAGCACCAGCGATGCAAGGGAAACGCTTCGGCGGACTAGCGAGGTCCGCGCCGGCCCCACGCCCTGCCACCGGTCATCCACGCGAAATTCCTCGACACGTCCTGCGATGGTGTCGAGCGCCACCGGCGGGTCGCATATCCAGTTGCCGTCCCCCTGCGTGATCAGGAACCGTCGCGCGGGGCCGCGCCTTCCAACGTGCATCACGCGATGAACCATCACGCGGCTGCCGGCGAGGAAAGCAACGACCTCGCCCTTGCGCCACGTGGACCCCTCGCTGTAGACAATTCGGATTCGCGACCCGTCTGGGATGGCGAGTCCCATGCTGGCACCCCTAAGCTCCGATTCAACGGGCTGGCCGCTGCGCTTGGCCAGAACCCGGAACAGTTCGAGGTCGCCGGCTGTCACCGACGGGGGCGGCCCGTTTGGCAGGGCCGCGCGCGGTCGCGCGGCTTCCTGGTCCATCACCTGGGGATTTTTGACGACTGATCGGGCTGTCGCCGCTGCGCAGCGAGGCGGACGGCCACGTCGACTTCTTCTTGCGCGAAGCCGGCCTCCAGGCGCCCCTGCTCGCTGGGCGAATACTTGAAGACCGCCGTGCCCGCCTCCCCGAAAACCTGCATGAACAGGCTGTGCGCCGCCGAAAGCGCTGCCGCGATCCGCAGGGCAAGCCGCGGCTCCTTCTGAATGGACTGCTGGATGAAATCATTGGCCACGCGCACGTGCTGGATTTCGTCCGCAAACTGTCCCTCGAAAAGCTGCGCCAGTTCCTCGTCCCCCCGAGCGCGCGCCTCACCTATTCCGAATTGAATGGCATCGATGCCCTCGGCTTCGAAGGTGCGATTCTGGACAGCTAGACGTCCAACCAGCGAGTCGATGCCGCAGATGATGCGGTACTGGAAGTTCATGACCGGGAATTCGCCCAGGACGCCGCCTCGACTCAGGAAAAGAGCGCGAAACATCAAGGCGTGCCTTGCTTCGTCCGAGCATTGGCGTGCGAGGAACATCCGGATTTCCCACGGTGCTTCGGGAAAATCGCAAATGGAGCGCGAAGAACACTCCAGGGCATCGACCTCCTCGTTCATTTGCCGGTGCAAGAATTCCAGAGTCTTCTGCTCGTGCCCTTCCGGAAGGTTGATGCAGTCCTGCCATCGATCGCGGACCACGAATCGATCATCGCGCATCGGCGGATCAGCCAGGGACGCGGAGTCCGCAGCAGTACCGTCGTTCAAGCTTGGGCCTCTTGTCGCGGGACGAGCGCCGGAAACCCAGCCTGGCGCAGGACCTCCGCGATTTCCTCGTCGGAAAACTCGGCGAGCTCGCGGTCGGCGGCGTTGATCGGTGCGACCTGCCCGGCGTTGGCTATTACCTGGCCGACGACGTTTGTCTCGCCCGGCGCAGGCGCAAACGCCGCGTTGACCTCGGCGAGGAAGCGTACCGCGTGCGCCACCTTGAAGAGCAACCGTTTGTCCTCGGAAGTGAGCTTACGGATCCACTGGTTGGCAAACCGAACATGCTGGATCTCGTCCGCCGCGATCGAATCGAGCAGGTCGGCGGTTTCACCGTCGCCCGCCTCGCGCCACTTCCCTGGGAGCCTCGCCATGAGATCCATGGCGCCGGCTTCGAAGGTCCGGTTCTGAAGCGTCAGCCGGCCAACCAGCGAATCGAGAATGCACGTGACGGTCCACTCGAAATTCGCAACGGGAAACTCGCCCTTGAAGCCCCCGATCTCCTTCAGGCGCCGATGAAGCGCGGTCACGTGCCGGCTTTCATCCCAGGCCTGTCGTGCAAGCTGCATGCGCAGGTCCCAAGGAGCGTCCGGAAAATCAGCTAGGCACTGCGCCGCTATATCGAGGGAGGTGATTTCGTTGTTCATGTGCCGATGCAGGCGCTCCCGGCGCGATTGAGGCGACATGTCCGGCCAGGCGACCATCTGGGCGTCGGTATCGACGACCTTGAAGCACGATTCGCGCGCGGGATCCTTGCGCAGCGTGACCCCGCACACGACCTTGGTGTCCATCTCGGATTGCTTCACGCTTCCCTCACGCAGACTGCGGCTCACGTCGAACATCGATCATGTCGGTTGCTTCGGCGAATCGGCGCCGTAGCTCGCCCGTGGCACTGGAAGCACCTTCGCGCAAGGCAGGAAATTCCTCCACCAAACGGATGCTCTCGCTTTGCATCCTGTCGATTTCCCGCATGGCATCCTCCAGGACGACCACTGTCGGCTCGTCGATCAGGCGGTCGGTCTCCGCAACATAGCTTGCATAGCCGCCTCGCAATGAGGGTAGCGCGGTCCGGTAGAGACCTTCAAGGCGGGGCGCGGTCTGCGTCAGTGCAGCTAGCGCATCCAGCGCCTTAACGTAGCTCGCTGAGGGCAAACGGCTGAAGTGCAACGGGGCGCGTAACTCACGCGCTCGCCGGCCTAACCTGTCGGCCACCTGGGCCACGAGCCAGATGTGCCGCCCGAACAGCACCTTCGCTTCCATCTCTGCCGTACTGGGTACCCAGGCAGCCAGGGTCTCCATCAGGAAGACATTCACATGGCGAAACGTTCCCACCGCTTCAGCCCTGGTCTTTACGTTCAATTGAGCCACCCTTTCGCAAGCTGTTCAAGCAATTCGGCCGTCTCGTCGGGGGATCCGGGATCCAGATAGTAACAACGGACTTCACCCAGCATTCGGGAAATCTGCAGCATCCGCAGCCCCGTCGGCACGCCCCACATGCTGCAAGCCAGCGGAGTCAGCAGGTGAAATTTCTCGAGGCCGAACGAGAATTGCTCGACCGACGCCTGCGAGCCGAACCCGCGTAGAAAGAATATGGTGTCGAGCTTCGCAGGCGAAGCGATCGCATCGGGAAATAGGTCAGCGACATTGGCAAGGACCCGCGCGCTTCCGTCAGGAAACGTCTCGGTCGGAAAGTTGCCATCCGCCAGGCGCCGCGTAACTCCTGAAGTTCGAATGCCCGCTCTGATGGACGCTGCACGCCTGAACGGAAGCATTTCTCGCGTATCGGCGCATACCGCCGCGACCTCGTCGCCGAGAAATCCGTGCCCCCGAGACGCGAGCGTCAGAGATGTCGTGGTCTTGCCCGATCCCTTGGAACCCACAAGCATGACGCCGCTTCTTCCGATCTGCGCCGAGGCCGCATGAAAGAACAGCACATTGCGCTGAAGGCGCAGGACGCGATTGACGGCAAGATTCGCGATGAGCGGTTGCCAGACCTGCCGTCGATCCACGATCGCAAAATTGCCACTCATCGCGACCAGCGGCTCAAGCGGCCTCTCGCTCAGAGAAATTGTCCCCCAGCCTGGCGCACCAGGAGGCCCGGTGATGTAGCTTCGATCGGGGAAAAGAGCCCGGCAGAACTCGATGCCGTCCAGATCCTCGGGATCCTCGAAGGCTATTCCCGCCACATTCGGGTCTTCGAGCGAACGGACCGTACATCTAACGCGAAGAGGGCCATCGCGGCTCCCCTCCGGGTCAGTAGTACCTTCTGGATAAATCTGCCTGAAACGAAGGCTCAGTGGCTCGTCGTCGGAATCCAACTCGAGCCGACCATACCCGAACCTGTACCAACTGACGCCTAGTCGGTCAGGTGAAACCCTAAGCGCTCTTTCCAGCAGTGCCGGCGCGCTATCCCACCAGCGAGCCGCCATGCCAGATCAAACGATCTTGCTGCTCCTTACATCACCCACCAGGTAATACTGGCAACCGTCACCTGAAAGGAACTGAGTACGTCCTTTTCGTCCATCACACGGATGCTTGGCGTTTCGTATGGGCGGGTTGTCGTCACACTGCCCGCGGTTGCACGAAAATCCTTCGCGACGTCAAAGTCTTCCATATGTTCTCTCGCCCTAGAAGAAGTACCCGCTCAAAAAAAGCAAATCAAGCTTCCACTGCGCGCACGCCACAAAACCATTGAACGAATGGCGTCAAGGTCGAATGAAACCAAGAAGACGCCAAGAAGGCAAGTGAAATTACAAATGGAAAGCACAAAACCGGGCTCCAGCACAAACTGCGCCATGGTCTATTTCGCTCGCTTTATCAACAACTTGCGCAACTCAACCAGAGTCTCGACAATCGGATGACTGTTGCCCGCGCACAACATGCCAAAGATAGTTCTAGATGACCTTCCGTAATGGACTGTCGATGGCGCTGAGAAGCTCATCCTCGCTAACGGTTTCGGGCCAGGCGGCGATCGTTCTCGATCAGCGCCGCTGGGGCAGTGCCGCCTAGGCGCGCTTTAGCAGCATCACGGGACTTACATCGGAAATGACGAATAACATCTGGACCGCGATTCAACTTCTTCGATCTGCACCCGAAGCGTCGAAGTTGTACTCTCGTAGCAACGCGGCCTATGCTCACATCATAGGACCGTTCGGCACGCCTCAAACGCAATGATGTCCAGCTCCCGAAGTGAACACTGAAGAACCCGACCTTGGCGAGGGAGTCCGCCCAGGCGCGCAGCACTACCGCGCCTACATTGGTGCGCCGCAGACCTACGACATATTCGCGCACATGCAGTTTTCGCTGATGACCTTGCTGGGACTTCGTCAGGAGCACGCCCTGCTCGATATCGGCTGCGGCTCCTTGCGTGCCGGCAAACTCTTCCTCGTGTACTTGCTGCCGGATCGATATTGCGGCATCGAGCCGGAGCGGTGGCTGGTGGAAGAGGGCATCGAGCGCGAGCTTGGCCGCGAGCTGGTCGACCGCAGACGGCCGCGCTTCGCCTATGCCAGCGATTTTCCGTGCACGTCGTTCGGAGAGCGGTTCGACTTCATCCTGGCGCAATCGATTTTCTCTCACGCATCGTTGGCGCAAATCCAGCGCTGTTTGTCGCAGGCTCGCGAATCGATGAAACATTCGTCGATGTTTGCCGCGAGTTTTCTCGAAGGCGATTCCGACTATCGCGGGAATGAGTGGGTCTATCCAGGCGTGGTCCGATATCGTGCAGCGACCATCGAGAAGCTGGCAGACGAAGCCGGGTTGTCATGCCGGCGTCTCGACTGGTTCCACATCGGCGGCCAGGCATGGTTCGTGTTTTTCCAGCCGGGGCTCGAAGTGGACGTCGATGCCCTTGCGACGCTCAACCAGATCTACCCGATCAAGGAGCAGCTTACGCACTACCGCGCACGATCGGATCAGCTTGAACGGCTCGAATCCACGCTGCCCTATCGCGTCGCTTCTCGTTTGTGGCGACTGATCCGCTACAGGAAATAGGCTGATCGCCAACCGGCGCTCTGTTCCGGATCTTGGTCGACTAAGGTAGGCGATGCGCCTCCGCGGGGGGGCGCGCACCAGCGTACCTTCTCAGTAGCCCGAAGGGCGCGAAGAAGGTACCCCAGAACGAAACCGGCATCTCCAGTCCGGCCACGCCGTATTTTTCAGGACGCTCGCCCGTGGACATCGTGCCGAAAAGATAGTCCCAGATGCTCAGGATCTTTCCGTAGTTGCTGTCATGCCGGGCGCGATCAGGAGAGTGGTGAATCGCGTGGAATACCGGACTCACGAGAAACGGATAAAGTTTTCCGTAGCGCCAGTTGAGATCGGAATGCTGGACCGCCTCGAAAATATTTTGCATCAGCATTGCCGGAGCCCAGTACCACTTGGGCATGCCCAGCAGCATCAGAGGGACGTACATCAGCAAGTTGACGAATAACTGCTCGAAGAAGTGATTTCGAAAGGATGTTGCAAACGTAAGACACGTCTGGGTGTGGTGAACGCTGTGAAAGCACCAGAGAATGGGGTTGCTGTGCTGCCATCGATGAATCCAGTAGCCGATGGCGTCGCTGACCACCCAGAAAATCAAGAAGCCGATGGGCAGCGGCAGCTGCTGGAGCAGCTCCGGACGCCACGAAGGCATGACCAAGGCAATGCCGGCAAAAATGGGGGCATACAGCAGGGTGTTGTAGATTCCGCCTTGGTAGATCAGCGCGTAGCAGACGTCAGTCATGAAGCCGCGTTTGAAGTAGCGATGCAAGTTGGCGCCGGCCCGTGACTCGAAGAAGAGAATGACCAGAAACACCGCGGCAAGGCCCGCGGCCGCGTTCACCAGCGTCTTCAAAAGAGGGTACTGCGCAAGGAGTGTCGAGACCCAATCGAGGGCCGCGTCTAAGGTCATCGCTGTTCGCTCACGCCTGCGCCATCCACCGAAGCAACGGGCTCACCTCTCAGCAGTTTTTTGAGTTGCCGAAATGGCGCGATAAAGGTTCCCCAGAAAGTGTCGCGCCCTTCGATGCCGGGAACGCCGTAAGCAGCGGGGCGCTCGCCCACGGACATCGTGCCGAACAGATAATCCCAGACGGCCAAGATCCCTCCGTAATTGCTGTCGTGTTCGATGCGCTCCGAAGAGTGATGAATCCCGTGAAAGACGGGGCTGACGATAATTGGGTAGAGCCTTCCGTACCGCCACTTGAGATCGGAGTGCTTAACCGCGTCAAAGAGAACTTGCAGCATCACGACGGGAGCAAAGTACCAATTGGGAGCGCCTAGCAGCATCAGTGGCACGTAGGTAAGAAAGCCGGTGATCAGCGGATCCACGATGTGGTTGCGATAGGTCGTCGCGAATGTGACACACGTCTGCGAATGATGGACGCTATGGAAGCTCCAGAGAAAGGCGTTGTTATGCTGCCATCGATGAATCCAGTAGCCCAGTGCGTCGGCGACCAGCCAGAACACCACGAACCGCAATGGCGGTGGCAGCTGCCCGATCAAATCCAGATGCCACGACGGCATCACCAGTGCGACCACGGCGAATACCGGCACGTAGAGGAATCTGTTGTGGATCCCTCCTTGATAAAAGAGCGCGTAGAGCGAGTCAGTCAGGAAATTGCGCGTTTTGAATCGGCGAAGGTTGCCGCCACCCCGCCGCTCGAGCCCAAAAACGACCACGAATAGCACCATGAGACCTGCGAACGCGCTCGCTATGTCCCAAATCAGCGGGAAATCCGAGCGGATTTCAGAGACAATGTCCAGGACGGTCGCCATGGTCATGCGCGTCCGCTGCCGCGAAGTCTCGTCAACTCAAGCCTGGGCCAGCAGTGCCGCGAGCAGGTGCACATCGGTGCTGAGGAACTATAATGTTGACGCCACCCAATGAGACCTCGTGTTTCCGGGAAAGCCGAACTGCCGGCTGCCGGTCGGCCCGCACACAGACAGTCTGCGCACAGCGAAATGATTACGGTGAATCATAGGCCCGTCCAGTTCGCGCTTCAAGCGCGGTTGCCGGAACGGATCCTGGGTGCAGGCTCTGCGTGATGAGCCCTAAGGACGACGTGAGGGCTCTGGAGCGCAGGGTGGATTCGCCCAGCCACTGGATCGATTCGCCAGCGTTCGATCTTTCGTTCTTTATCCTGTCTCCGCTGGTTGGCGTTGCTTTTCTTCTCGCCTACCCCGCGGGGGGCGCTCTGCTCGCGATCGCCGCCGCAACGCTGATCGGCGGCCCGCACTACTTGGCGTCGTTCTCGTTCTATTTCTGGGACGACACGATGGCCTACCACCGGAACACGTGGGTGATCCACTTCCTGATTCCGGCGATGATCATCCTCTTCGTGGCGCTGGTAGCGATATTCCAGATTCCGGCAGTCATCATCATGCTGATCTACTTCTGGAATGCCTATCATGTTTCCAAACAGAGTTGCGGCATCCTGTCGATCTATCGTCATCGCGCCGGCATAGTCGACCGGCGCCAAAGGACCGTCGCGAATGCCGCGATAATCAGCACCAACCTGTGCATGGCGCTTTCGCACACCGAATGGTATCCGGCATTGCACGACATCCTGTCCACTCCGTCGCCATCTCTGCCCGGAATCCTGTTCCAAACCTCAGCGATAGCGGCGGGCGTATCCCTCATCGCGCTCTCGGTTTCGCTCTACCAGCGATATCGTAACGGGACCGGTCCCGGCGCTATCGAACTGTCGTTCCTCTTCACGAGCCTGACTCTGTTCCACCCTTACCTTTGGGTTCGGGACAGTAATACGGCCACTCTCGGCATGCTGCTGGGACACTTCATCCAGTACCTCGGCATCGTGTGGCTGGTGAACAGCCGGAAGTTCGCGGCAGAGACCGGGTCCAATGCGCAGCGTTTGCTTTCGCGGTTGTGGCGCGATCCGCGGATTCTCCTCCTGGGGTTTGTCTCCGCAGGTGGACTCTTCATGCTGCTGCAACTTCAGGCAGCGGTCGTCGCGATCACGCTTGTTCTGCTGCACTTCTATCTCGATGGAGTGTTCTGGGCATTTCGACGGCCGGAGGTCAGGAAGTCCTTCGCCCCATACCTGATGGGATGGCGCAACCCCGGCGCACAGGCACCCGGACGCATCAGCGCGCATCCGTCGGGGTGACGGCAGGGCTGCGTGGATCGCCCGGCCGGTTCGTTGATCAACGACGTCTTCCTGCGAGGGTGCGCTGTCGCCAGTCCAGACGACTGGAACGGACAGGAACACGCTCTGCGAGAGCTCGACCGTGCAGACTGGCAATCCGTGGCCGATCTTGCAAAGCAACACGGATTCACCGGACTGCTCGCCCGCAACCTCGCATGGGCACAGCAAAAAACCGGGTTGCGTGTCCCCATCTTCGAAGAACTGTCCGAGCTACGTCGCGGGCAACTTGTCCAGCACCTGACGCGAAGGGCGGCGGCGCGCCGGGCCGCGAATGCGCTCGGGCTCAAGGGCATCCCGTTCGTCATTTTCAAGGGCGTGGTGCTCAGCGAGGAGATATACGGGGACCTGTCGCTTCGCGGATTCCGCGACTGCGACATCATGGTTGCGCACGAACACCTGGATGAGGCTTATGGCACTGCGCTCGAGCTCGGCTATGCGCTTGGACAGTTCGACCATGTGCGCGACTACG
>Ga0126381_100010934_pt1 | contig 10236 bp, 10 predicted proteins | sample PanSoiMetPlot_28_FD_96465 | JGI IMG/M metagenome (GOLD analysis project Ga0126381, IMG submission 96465) | Tropical forest soil microbial communities from Panama - MetaG Plot_28 | ecosystem: Environmental > Terrestrial > Soil > Tropical forest > Bulk soil | place: Panama | collected 2016-02-17 | reverse complement strand
CTCGGCTGGGCGAAAAACCGCTATGAGCAGATCGTCTGCTGCGGCGATCTGGTCGGCTATGGGCCTGATCCCAATCGCGTCGTCGAGTGGTGCCGCAATAGTCTTCACGCGGTCATCCGCGGAAACCATGATCGGGCTTGCTGCGGCCTCGAAGATCTGGAATGGTTTAATCCGATCGCGCGGGAGGCGAGCGAATGGACGATGCGCGCCCTTTCGGAACAAAATCTCGAGTGGTTGCGTATGTTACCTGCGGGGCCACTTGTGGTGGATGGATTCCTGATTGCGCATGGCTCACCGCTCGACGAAGACGAATACCTGACCACCCTGACAGACGCTGCGAACACATTCGAGTACCTCGAGTCGAGTCTGACTTTCTTCGGGCACACGCATCTTCAGGGCGGTTTTGCATGGGAGAACGGCAAACGCCGGAAAATCTTTCGGCCTTTCGACTTCCAATCCGAAAGCAGCTTACATGTCGACCCGGATGGCCTGTATCTGGTAAACCCCGGATCCGTTGGCCAACCACGCGATGGCGACGCGCGGGCGGCGTTCGCTCTTTTCGACAGCTCTACCCGCGAGGTGGAACTGCGCCGCGTTCCCTACGATTTCGATTCCGTCCGCCGCAAAATCGAGTCCGCGGGTCTTCCCGCCGCGCTCGGAAACAGGCTGGAATATGGGCGATAAGGAGGTATTCTGAGGTTGTGTTTTGTACCCGGTGCGGCGCTAGTCTCGATGATCAAGCCCGTTTTTGCACGCGTTGCGGTCAGTCGACAATGCCGGCAGCCCCTGCCGGAATGGGCCCGGTAGGCGCGGTCGCCCCCAATGGCGGCTGGACTTCCAGCGCCGCGCCCCGAAGGCTCCGCCGCATTATGTCCCGCAAGAAAATCGCGGGCGTCTGCGCCGGCTTCGCGGAATACTTCGACATGGACGTGACCTTGATGCGCCTGATCTGGGTCGGCTTGCTGCTGATGCCGCCCAACATCGGCATTATCGGCTACATTGTGGCCTGCTTCGTCCTGCCGAAGGAATAAGTCACCACTGGCGTTTCCACTTCCTCCACACTGCGGCATCGCCGAAATGCAATGAATCCCACGCCGCGTCCAACGCGGCGCTGTCGCCGCGCAGTATCAGTTCGCGGCTGGCCTGCGCCGGAAGCGGGACTAGTGAAGCCATCCGGTCAAAGACTTCAGCCCGTTTATCGCCACTCGTACGGGTCATGAGGTGCCAGAGAGATAGCGCGTCACGCGACCGCGCGGCCGCCAATGCGTCGACGAGCGATGCGGGATCGCCAGAGGTATCGAATCGATCGAGCGCGGTCCTCAACTTTGGCGCCGCATCCCCGAAGTAAGGCGTGCCCGGTCCGCGGTCGCGCCTCGTTACGCAGGAAGCCCCCGCGGGGATGAACGACTCGACGCCGTCGCGCTCAAAGGCCACCAATCCCATCTCGACCGTCAGCAAGCCATTGCCGTTTGAACTCACCTGAAGCGTGTAGCGGCAACCCAGATCCACGGTCTTCGAAGAGGGCGTGTCCACGACAAACTGGCCCGCCGGAGCCCAGATGAACGCGTGAATCGTGCCCCGTCGCAGATCGAACAGGTGTTCTCCGGTCCGGCTGCGTACCAGCTTTAGCCTCGATGCAGGGTCAACCGTAACCTCGCCTGTGTCCGCTGCTTCGATCTTAGCCCCCTGAAGGGCGCCGGTCTCGATCGTCTGTCCAGTACGAATTTGCCGTCCGTTATCGAATCTCCACTCCGTCAACTGCCGTCGTGAAAGGATCGAGCCAATGACACCCACGCAGATAACAGCCGCAGCAGCGGCAGCAACCCAAATTGGCCAACGCGCCCTTCGCCGCGCCGGAGCCGGGGGACAGTATCGCAGCGTTCCGAGCGTACGTTCCAACTGGACGATTTCTTCATCCGGAGGGCCGCCGCGGTCCCATAGATAGCGTTCGTTCATTGCATCCCCTCCAGCCGTTCTCGCAAAAGCTTCATGCCCCGGCAGAGATTGACTCGCACGGACTCGGGCGTCAGACCCGTCCGAGCCGCGATCTCCGGACCCGTCATACCCTCCACAAGCCGCATCATGAGCGTCTCGCGATAGCTCTCCGGAAGTTCGCGAATCCGGTCAAGCACTTCGAACGCGGCGCCGTCCGGCCGGTCTCCGCCCGGGATTTCAGGCGGCAGTTCATCAACCGCGCGCGCGCCGCGATGATAATCGAACGCAACTCGGCGCGCAATGGCGCAGAGCCATCCGCCGAAGGCCTCCGGCTCGCGCAATCGATCCAACTGCTGCATCGCCCGCAGAAAGACGTCCTGCATGAGATCCTCGGCGTCCGAATAGCGGACATGAGCCAGCAGGACTCCATGCACCATACCGGAGAACGCGCGGTAGAGCGACTCAAACGCGGGCCTGTGTCCTTTCTGAGCCGCGCGGACCAGAAATCGAACCTGTTCGCGCGGCTCGGGCATCAGCAGCACGGTTTTCTACTCGAGAGTACCGTGTTTCAGGGCCGTATCAACGTCATCGGACGTCGGCGCGCGGCGATAGATTTTGGCGGACGCGGGGCTGACTTCGCCTCCCGAAACCGGCGCCACGATCCCGGTTGCGAAAGTTCCAAACGCAGGGTGCGTGGCCACCAACCGGACCACCCAATCGCCCTCCTGCGGCCACTCACGGGTCACCGCAAACGCGCCAGGCTCCGCCAGTTTGACGACCTTGAGCGGAATGGTCGTTCGCTTTCCGTTCACGATGCCTTCCGCCGTTGCAGTCACCGTGGATTTCTCAGGGTCTGCGCAAGACGTGATATGGGCAAGCAGAACCGCATGGTGAGCGCGAGCTTCGGGACTCGTGCTCACCTGTTCGACGCTGAGAGCGAACCCTCCGCCGTAGAGAGTCGCGGCAAGCAAAACAGCGCTAATCGTTGTTGTAATAACGAATCTTCGCATGGGAAGAACTCCTTCACCCCCAAAGACGGGATTCGAATCAGCAGTGTTAACCGGGGGTCAACGCGAAATCAGATGGCCGGGAGTGCGGCGAAGCCGCCACCGCCTCGCGGACTCCCTCAGACTCGCGTTTACTTCTTCCAGTGAGCCATAGAAACCCGCGAAACACGTTTCCAGACGCTTCGGCGGACGGCGTGGGCCGACAAAGTCACGCGGGCGGAACTGGTCGGATTTTGCGATGACCGCCGTCCCCATAGGCCTGTATTCGTGCGCGCCCTGCGCCCATGCGAGGTCCTGATCCGGATCGATCCAAACCGCGAAACCCATAACTCATTCTGACTTGACGGTTGGTTCGGTGAGGATCTTTTCGAGTCGGTCCAGCCGCCGCTCCCACGGAGTTCTCCTCGCATCGAGCCATTGCTTTGCCGCCGCGAATCCGGCCGGCTCGAGACGGCAGCTTCGGACCCGGCCCACCTTTTCCGTGCGTACCAGAGAACTCTCTTCGAGCACCTGTAAATGTTGCACGATGGCTGCGAGCGTAAGATCGAGCGGCTCGGCAAGGCGAGAGACTGACAAAGGCCCGTCGGTGAGGTTCTCCAGAATCGCTCTTCTGGTCGGATCTCCAAGCGCATGGAATATCTGATCGATCTTCACGTCCTCACGAGGCATGTCAGCCAGCGAGCACTTTTGCAAGTCGGCCCAGTATGCTCTGCCAGCCGTCCTGCCGCCTCTGCGGTCCATCCGAGCCTTCGAAATAAGCGCCTTGATCGGTGAATACCAGGTCGGTTCCGTCGTCAGTCGGAACGAATTCGAAGGTAGCCAGCGAAGCCGACATCCGCCTCGCGCCGATGGTCATCGTATAGGCAATCACGATTCGCTGATTGGCCACGATGTCCTGATATACGGTGTCGTTTGACAGTGGCGTTCCGGGAAACGGCGTGTTCTCTCCCATCCGATACCGCGTGTGTTCAGTTCCTCCGACCCGGAAATCCAGAACATATTCTTCCGCGATGCGATGGGAGTCATCCGCCATCCAGCGGCGCTTCGTCGCCGGATCGGAAAATGCGGCGAAGACCCGATCAGGGCTGCAGGGAAAGCTGCGCTCGATCACAAACGTGCTGTGTGTGACTGAAGTCTCTTTCATGGTTCGTCTCTCCTCTTGTCACTTAAGTGACTACTTGATTATTGGCCCGGCGGTCCATATTGTCAAGTGAATACTTAAGTATTAAATTTTTCAGCCCGCGCGGGAGTTCGCGAAGTCGTCCATTCATCGCTTAGTCAATCCTTCGTGACGGAATATTGACCCAACCATCACCGGGCTTTCATATGAGCTCTCTATACTCGGTGCTTTCCGCAGAGCCTTAACGGAAAACTCTCGTAAAACGAGTGAGGAGAGAATGAGAACACGCGTGTCTGCGCTCATCAGCAGCGCATTAATGACGTTGCTCGTGATCGGACGGGCTGGGGCGCAAACGCCTCCGGCCACCATGGGTCCGGTTACGCCGATTCAGCATCTTGTTGTGATCTTTCAGGAGAACGTGTCGTTCGATCATTACTTCGGCACATATCCATTTGCGCTGAATCCGCCGGGTGAGCCGGCGTTCTATGCGTATAAGAGCACGCCGAGCGTAAACGGCTTCAGCCCGGCGATGATGCTGAATAATGCGAACGCAACTAATACAGCGAATGGCAGCGGGGCCTCGGCTCCTTTCCGTCTCGAGCGCACGCAAGCTGCGACCGCCGATCAGGACCACGATTACCTCGCTGAGCAGCTCGCTTATCACAGCGGCCTGGCCGATCTCTTTCCGATGTCAGTCGGCTCGGCCGGTCCGCCGCCGAGCGGCGTAACGCAGGGCGGCACAAAGGGACTCGTGATGGGTTACTACGACGGCAACACTGTCACGGCCTTCTGGAATTATGCCCAGCACTACGCGATGAGCGATAACTCATTTAATACTACCTACGGTCCTTCCACGCTCGGCGCAATCAACCTGATCTCGGGCCAGACGAATGGCGTGATCAACAATGTGAACGGCACGGGCGCACTGGCTATGGATGGTTCGGGCGGCTTCACGGATATCAGCGACGCCGACCCGACGGGCGACGTCTGCTCCACGACCACCGGCGAAACCTTCCAGATGAGCGGCCAAAACATCGGCGACCTGCTGAACACCGCGGGCGTCACCTGGGGCTTCTTTGAAGGCGGCTTCGATCTGACACAGACCAACTCCAACGGCACCACCGCCTGCAAGCGCAGTACGACTTCGTTCGTGACCAACACCAACAAGGCCGATTACATTCCTCACCACCAGCCCTTCCAGTACTACAAGTCGACTGCCAATCCGATGCACACGCGCCCCACTTCGGCGATGACCGTGGGCCAGACGGGCGACCCGGGCAATCACCAGTACGACATGAGCGACTTTTATGCTGCGGTGAGCGCGGGCAACTTCCCATCGGTCAGTTTCCTGAAAGCTCCCGGCTTCCAGGATGGCCACGCGGGTTACTCCGATCCTCTGGATGAACAGCAGTTCGTGGTCCACGTGATCAACTTCCTGATGAAACAGTCGGCTTGGGCCAACACCGCCGTCGTCATCGCCTACGATGACTCGGACGGCTGGTATGACCATCAGATGCCGCCGATTGTGAACCAGTCAGCCACCGGCTCGGACGGTCTGACCGGCCCGGGTCTTTGCGGCTCTGGCCTCACGGCACTGCCGGGCGCGGTCAGCGCCACCGCGCACGCGCAGGGTCGCTGCGGATATGGTCCACGCCTCCCGCTATTGGTGATCTCGCCTTATGCGAAAGCGAACTATGTGGACCACACGGTGACAGATCAGAGCTCGATCCTGCGCTTTATTGAAGACAACTGGCTGGATGGTACACGCATTCAGGGGTCCTTCGATTCGATCGCGGGTTCGCTGGATAACATGTTCGACTACACGACGACGACGCCGAACACGGCCAGTCTTCTGCTTTCGGAAAACAGCGGGGCGCCGCTCAATCCGGCGCAGTCCGCGAGCCGCGCCAATGCGTTGCGCAAGTTCGACCGCAAGGCTCCGCGAGGCAATCCGACGGAGACGGATTCGGCGCAGTAGCTAAATATTGTTAGTTGTTCTGGGCGCGCGCCGGAGCGATCCGGCGCGCAACTCTTTTTTTGAACCGTTCATGACCCGCCGTCAGTTTGCCTTCAGCGCCGCTTGGCTTTCCATTTACTCCACCCGGCACGCCTCTGCCGCCGCTCCTGCGCTGAACGCAAATTCGCTCGCTAAATTTGTTGACCCGCTGCCGATTCCACAGATTGCAAAACCGCTTGGCATGCGAGCGGCGCCCGGTAAATCGTCGGTCAAAGTTCCGTACTATCGAGTGGCGATGCGAGAAGTTCGCGTAAAGCTACATCGCGATCTGCCGGAGACGCGACTGTGGACTTACGGAGCTTCGATGCCGGGGCCAACGTTTGAAACACGGTCGGGCGATGGGTTGCTGGTGGAATGGCCAAACGAGTTGCCGGCGAAGCATTTCCTCACCATTGATCATTCGCTGCACGGCGCGGAGAAAGACAAGCCGGAGGCGCGCGGCGTAGTGCACGTACACGGCGCGAAGGCGCCTCCGGAAAGCGATGGTTATCCGGAAGACTGGTATGCGCCGGGTAAGTCCCGGACTTGTTACTATCCGAATCAGCAGGAGCCGGCGCTGCTCTGGTATCACGACCACGCAATGGGGATCAACCGGCTGAATATCTATGCCGGGATGTTCGGCTTATTTGTGATTCGGAATGGAATCGAAGACGCCCTGGATCTGCCGCGCGGACACTTTGAGGTCCCACTGGTGATCTGCGACCGATTGCTGCGTCAGGATGGGCACCTGGATTATCCCGTGTCCGAAGATCCAGAAAGGCCCTGGGTGCCGGAAGTCTTCGGCGACGTGATGGTGGTGAACGGGAAGGCGTTCCCGTTCCTGGAAGTTGAAGCGCGGCCTTATCGTTTTCGTGTGCTCAATGCTTCGAATGGGCGCTTCCTGCATCTGAATCTGTCGAACGACCAGGAGTTTCATCAGATCGGAACTGATCAGGGACTGCTGGCGGCGCCGGTACCGCTGGAACGGTCGCTGATGGCGCCGGGAGAGCGAACGGACCTGGTGATCGATTTCAGTGGCGGCGCGGGACAGCGCATGACGTTGCGCAGCGATTACTTCGATCTGATGCAGTTTCGCGTCAGGCCCACGGCTGGGAGCCTGGCTGGGAGATTGCCGGCGTCCTTACGTCCGGTGCCGAAGACGCCGGAAACTGCGGCGGTGAAGACGCGCCCGCTGTCGATTACCGAGAATAAATCGATGCGGGGCGAATCGATGACCATGCTGTTGAACGGCACGGCTTGGCATGAGCCCGTGACGGAGAATCCGGCGCTCGACTCGACGGAGATCTGGAGTTTCATCAACACGACGGACGATTCGCACCCCATCCATCTGCATCTCGTAAGATTTCAGATTCTGGACCGGCGGCGATTCGAGCCGTTCCTTTATACGAGCACGGGCGAGATTCGCTATACCGATCCGCCGATTCCGCCCCCGCCGGAAGAAGCGGGCTGGAAGGATACCGTGCGCGCCGACCCGGGTATGGTGACACGGATTATCGTGAAGTTCGAAGGATACGCTGGTCGCTATGTGTGGCACTGCCATATCCTGGAGCACGAAGATAACGAGATGATGCGCCCGTATGACGTCGTGGGACCTGAGCCCACGGTCGGGTTGAGGGAGCCGAGGCATCAGCACTAAGGCCGAGCGGCAACTCCGGGCCGAGACGCGGCTGATTACCGGAACGCCTGGCATTTTCAGTCGCCCGATGATCAAAGCGGGCTTGCGGCCAAGAACCGTCTCGACGGTATCCGTTACCTTGGTTGGAACGATGGTTTTGCGAGAGCTGCCCGACCGTGCACAGCCTCGGATCGCCGATTATCCGAAGTTTCTTATGGTAGTTCCCACACCCACAGCATTGACGATCCCGAACCTCGCACCGAGGCCAACTCCTGCGCGGTGGCCAAGGCGCTGTTGCCCTGAAGCCCGGAGTTTCCGACAGGCATGGCGATGTACTGTTTGCCGTCCACCATGTAGGTAATCGGAAAGGCGTTCGGGACATCGTTCAGCCGGGGGCTCTCCCACAGCACCTTGCCGTCGCGATCGTCGAACGCGCGGAAATAGCGATCCGGCGTTGCCGAAAACACCAGACCTCCCGCGGTCGTGAGTACGCCGGAGGATTGCGGTACGCGCGAGCGAATGTCCCACGCCAACTCGTGCGTAAACAGGTCGAGCGCCAGGAACCGGGCCGGGGTGTCGCCCATTTTTCCCATGCACGAGTCGTTGATCGGCAGGTAATACCGGTTCATCGACGGACTATACGAACCGGCCGGGAAATTCCTGGCGCCAATATTGGTCGGGCAGCGGGTCACGCCGGGCGGCGGCGGTTCCGGAAGCAGCGTCTTGACTCCCGTTACCGGGTCAATTGCCGTCGCGACATTCTGCGCGCCCGGATCCTTCGCGAACAGGAACTCCCCGGTCGCGGCATCCAGCGCCTCGAAAACTGCCGCCTTCCCAGTGGTGATCACGGCCTTGCGGCGCTGCCCCCGGACGTTCACCTGCGCGATGATCCGCTCGAAGGCATAGTCCTGATCGTAAGGATCGGACGGAAGGTGTTGGTAGTACCAGGCAAGCTTGCCCGTATCGGGATTCAGCGCCAGCGTGGAGTTCATATAGAGCCCCTTCGCGCCGAATGTTCCGCGGGTCACGGTAGACCACGGCGAAGGCGAGCCGGTACCCCAATACGTCAGATTCAGTTCCGGATCGTACTGCCCAACCTCCCAGATGGCGCTGCCGCCGCGTTTGTCGTCCGGTAAATTGTTCCAGGTATCGCCGCCCGGCTCGTCAGCGTGCGCGACCGTATTGAACCGCCACAGTTCCTTTCCCGTCTCGAGATCGTGGCCGGTGATGAAGCATCCGCCCGGCGGGAAATAACCCGCCACTTTGCCCCCTTCCTTGTTAGCGCTCCCCGGCGAGCAGTTGCCCGCGCCGACCAATACCTTGTCTCTCACGATCAGGGGGCCACTATTGTATGTGCGCTCGCTCTTATAGTCATCAGTCTTGACATCCCACAACTTCTTCCCGGTCTTGATGTCCAGCGCTATGACGCGCATATCGATCGTGGGTAGGATGAGCTTGTTGCCGCCGATTCCGAGGCTTCGCTTGGTCCGATAGAAGCCCGGCAGCTTCGGGTAGTCTGCCGGCAGATTGTGGACATACTGCCAGAGCAGCGTGCCGTTCCTCGCGTCGAGCGCCTGAATGTTATCGCCGAAATTCCAAAGGAACAGGACGCCATCATAAACAAGCGGAGTGAACTCATTAACGGCGTCGCTTGGCGAAGCCATGCTCCACGTCCACGCGACCTTCAGGTTCTTCACGGTATCGCGATTGATCTGCGTCAGCGGACTGTACGCCCAACCGTTATACGTGCGGCGCCAGTGAAGCCAGTCGCCGGGAGGCGGGTTACGCAGCATCTCGTCAGTCACAGGCGTCAGACGATCGAGTGGGGCGCGGATCGTCTTAAGCGCAGACTGAGCGTACGGCGTTAGCGCCCGACCGAAGCCACGACCGCCGCCCGCGGGCGGCGCGGGCTGTGCCGATGCTCCACCTGCCGGGGCTTGGGCAGCCGCCCTTGTCAGAACGACTCGGTCCAGAAGCGCCCACGCGATCAACAGAGCCAAACCCGCGCCAACAGAGCGCGCTAGCTTCGGTACGAAGGATCTCGACGAACCCATAGGAATGCCTCCTCGGACGACGCCCCAGATCCGGGGTCGCAAATAGCCTATCACCGCTCCGGCAGTGAGACGGCGGCATCCTGAAAGCTAAGGTATTGTGTGCCTGAAGATCAGTCCAATTGTCGTATGGGGCGGCTGGCGGGATTCGGAAGTTAATGCCGACTGATTCGGCGTAACTTACTGATTCTGCAATAGGTCAAAAAGACCAAAAGTGCCAGAAAGGCAAAATTCTGGTACGTGTTGGTACACAGGCAAAATCTAACCCAACCTCAGTCCGCGTGGTGAATGACCGGCATTTTAAGCGCCGTGCATTTTCCCGGAATCAAACTTCTTGACACAACATTAGGCGTTGGTCTAATGTTGTACTGGATACGTTAGGCAGCTGCCTGATGTTTTTGTGGATCTGGCCATTTAACCAGGCTGCACTGGCTCGCCGCAACATCGTCGTGACGACGTGGTAAGGAGCTAAAGCGGGTGACGGTACGGGT
>Ga0126381_100010933_pt1 | contig 10237 bp, 9 predicted proteins | sample PanSoiMetPlot_28_FD_96465 | JGI IMG/M metagenome (GOLD analysis project Ga0126381, IMG submission 96465) | Tropical forest soil microbial communities from Panama - MetaG Plot_28 | ecosystem: Environmental > Terrestrial > Soil > Tropical forest > Bulk soil | place: Panama | collected 2016-02-17 | reverse complement strand
GAAGGTATCTGCTTAGCGTACGCCTAACGGGCTAATCGTCCTCGAACTCGAACTCGTCCTCGAAGCCGTGTACAAGCCTTAACTGTGACACTGACTCACCCAAGGCCAAAGAGTGCACCTTGGCTCCGGAGCCAAATGCTCTGGCAATTCGAGTTCGGACGAGTTCGGACGATTTTTAAGATTTGGCACCCATGGACAGCGAGAACAAGTGAGATCCACGGAAAGCACCATTCACAATTTATGGCGTTCCTCAACGATCACTATTTCAAACTCAAAGCGGGATATCTCTTCCCGGAAATTGCACGTCGCGTTCGAGCCTTTACCGAGGAACGTCCCGATTTGGCCAAGTCTTTGATCAGATGTGGAATCGGAGATGTGACGGAACCGCTTCCACCGAGTGCAATTTCAGCGATGCACAAAGCGGTTGACGATCTGGGGCGCCGAGAGACTTTTCGGGGATATGGCCCGGAACAGGGCTACGAATTTCTGCGCTATGCCATTGCAGAAAACGATTATCGAAAACGCGGCATCGAAATCGCTGACGACGAGATTTTCGTTTCCGATGGATCGAAATGCGATTGCGGAAACATTCTGGATATATTTGGGCGCCAGAACCGTGTGGCGGTTGTCGACCCTGTTTATCCCGTGTATGTCGATACAAACGTCATGGCCGGTCACACCGGCCCCCCGGATAAGAGTGGCGCGTATCAAGGACTACTTTACCTGCCTTGCACCAGGGAAAATGGTTTTGTACCAAGCATTCCCGAAGAGCGCGTCGATCTGATCTATCTTTGTTTTCCAAATAACCCTACCGGGTCGGTCGCGACCCGGGACCAGCTCAGAGGCTGGGTCGAATATGCGTTGGGTTCGCAGGCAATTATTCTCTTCGACGCTGCTTACGAAGGGTATATCACTGATCCGGAAATTCCGCATTCAATTTACGAGATTCCAGGCGCCAGAGAATGCGCAATCGAATTCAGGAGTTTCTCAAAAAACGGCGGGTTCACTGGAGTCAGGTGCGGTTTCACGATTCTGCCAAAGTCTCTTGTTGCTTCGACTTCAAACGGTGAGAAGAAGGAGCTCCATTCGCTTTGGCATCGACGGTTTACCACGAAATTTAATGGCGTAAGTTATCCTGTCCAGCGAGGCGCGGAAGCCTTGTATACCGATTCGGGTCGGGGGGAAGTGCGTTCTCTGATTCGACATTACCTGCACAATGCGGAGGTTCTGGCGCAGGCCCTGCTTTCAACGGGGCTCGAAGTTTTCGGCGGTAGAAACGCACCTTATATCTGGGTCAAAGCGCCGTCGGGCTACAGTAGCTGGCAAGTGTTTGATAAGCTCTTAAAAGATATTCACGTGGTCATAACGCCCGGCGCAGGGTTCGGTGCCGAAGGTGAAGGTTACTTTCGCGTCTCGGCGTTTAATTCAAGCGCGAATGCCGAGGAAGCCGCACGCCGATTCACCGGCGTGAAATGGTAGGCATTCTCGGAGCGCCTCTCCGAGGCGCGGTCGGTTTTACTCATCCGCTATCCACCCCGCTTCCCGTGTACCAGTCGTGTCCGTGTTAAAAACGCTAAACACACACTTTTTCACGAAAAACGGGTTCAGGAATCAGCTTAAGAGCGGAATGATTCGGACGAGCTTATCCGGTATTGGAAAATCGCGCCGGCCCATCTGTTCCTGGATGAGCGTTGTCAGCCATTCACGTGAAGTCTCAATTTTGCTGCCATCTAATTCCACATAAGTACGGCCCTCCTTCGTAACCAGCGTGTATTCGTGGATGTTGATTTGGATCGGGCTTTCCTCCCCCTTTAGCTGCAACGAAACGGAAAGAGAGCGTTCGGTAGTATTTAATTTAAGATCAAGCATCGTACCGTATTTTCGAAGAAGATGGTTAAGTCCAGCCTTGGCGCCTTGCGAGAGCAGTGCATCTTTGGCAGAGTTTAGGGCGTTTCCGCCGGGCAGGCGCCGAAGAAATGAACTTGTCTCCATGGAAGCTGGCAATAATTCACCGGCTTTGCCCAGAAGCAAAGGCTGTTTTCGAGGGAAAAGCGCGCAGGATTAGGCATTGCTATTTTATGTAGGCTTGTCTAACTTTATCAAGAATGCCTAATACTTCGAAATCTCCATGAACCACTCGCTCGGTTCCAACGAACAGTCCCGAGTTAATTCCGGGTGGCGGCGCCAACTCCGGGCTCCATCGTTGCAAGAAGCCTTCCGCACAATCCCCATCCCAACAACCGGCCCCGGTTGGTTGGGATTTCTTCGTAAACTCCTTGCCTTTACCGGCCCGGGGTACCTGATCGCGGTTGGCTACATGGATCCCGGCAACTGGGCGACCGATCTGGCTGGAGGCTCGCAGTTCTATTACTCCCTTCTCTCGATCGTCATCATCTCCAGCCTCATGGCGATCTTCCTTCAGCATCTCGCGCTCAAGCTAGGCATTGCCACAGGGCGCGATCTGGCACAAGCATGCCGAGATCACTTTAGTCCCGCCTTTGGCGTTTTTCTCTGGATCGGCTGTGAAATCGCAATTGCCGCTTGCGATCTCGCAGAGGTTATAGGTTCCGCGATTGCCTTAAACCTGCTATTCGGTATTCCCCTAACATGGGGCGTCTGCTTGACGGCAGCAGATGTGCTCGCGGTTCTCTTCCTTCAACGAAAGGGATTTCGATTCCTGGAAGCCCTGGTGATCGTCCTCATCGGCGTCATCGCGCTCAGCTTCGGCATTCAGGTGGTTCTCTCCAAACCGGACCTGGCAGCACTCTTCCGCGGCTGTCTTCCGTCACCGGAGATTCTACACAATCGGGAGATGCTTTACGTTGCGATCGGTATCCTCGGAGCAACGGTAATGCCTCACAACTTGTATTTGCATTCATCGATTTCGCAGACTCGCAACTTTGAACCGACACCAGAAGGAAGGCGCGAGGCGGTATTTTTCGGAACGATCGATGTTACTGTAGCGCTACTTTTTGCCCTCTTGATCAATGCCGCGATTTTGGTGGTTGCGGCAGCGACGTTTTATCGTACCGGTCACCACGAAGTCGCCGAGATTCAGGACGCATATCGATTGCTGAGTCCCCTTCTTGGCGTGGGATTAGCAAGTACTCTGTTTGCCGTGGCGCTTTTGGCCTCCGGCCAGAACTCGACGCTCACGGGGACCCTTGCCGGCCAGATCGTCATGGAGGGATTTCTCGATATACGGCTGCGTCCGGTCATTCGCCGCTTGATTACACGGCTGATAGCAATTTTGCCGGCGGTAATTGTCACAGTCTGCGCGGGCGAGAGCGGAACCGCTCAGCTTCTGATTTTGAGTCAGGTGATCCTGAGTTTACAGCTCAGTTTCGCGGTTATTCCACTGGTGATGTTTACCAGTGACAAAATCAAGATGGGTGAGCTTGTGAATCCGCTATCATTTAAGCTCGCCGGCTGGACAATGGCAGTGGTCATCGCTTTGATGAACGCTTACCTTGTTTGGCAAGTCATTTCTGGAACGGGCTCGTCATAAAAGACCTGGAGATCACGGTAAATGCACGAATGAATCAAAAGCCCAAATGCCGTATGCTGATCCCGCGCGGGCAAAGCCCCGGACCTCCAACAGAATTTCGGTTCCGCAAGAGCGAGGCCGCCCCACTCAATCGGCGCTGCTCCCAAGGCCAGCTTGACATCCTTACATCTTGCGGGTCTGTGGAGCGGCCTCGCTAACCAGGTGCGCTCAGGCATCATTACTCTTCTGACTGATTTCGGTGTGCGCGACTATTTTGTCGGGGTGATGAAAGGTGTCATTCTAAGCCGTTTTTCGCAGGCGAATCTGGTAGATATCACACATGAAATCCCGCCTCACGATATTCACGGGGCGGCGTTTACTCTCTCCGCCACCTATCGCTATTTTCCACCCGGCACAGTCCATCTGGTGGTTGTTGATCCAGGGGTTGGATCGGATCGGCGAGCGGTGATTGTCGAGTCGGGAAAACATCTCTTTGTTGGTCCTGATAACGGTCTCTTCTCACTGGTTCTGAGTGAAGATCAGAAAGCGTCGGTCAGGCAGGTTACCAACAGCGCCTATTTTCTGCCGAATGTCAGCGCAACATTTCATGGTCGGGACATATTTTCGCCGCTAGCTGCTGCGCTTGCGCAAGGCCTGGCTCCTGCTGGTTTAGGGCCGGTTATTCAGGACCCGGTCTGTTTTGAATGGGGTCGAAACGAAGTGACAGCAGAGGGTTCCTTGCGTGGATCCGTCATTCACATCGATCATTTCGGAAACTGTGTAACTAGTTTCCGCTCCGACGACGTGAAAATCGATTTCGCCGTGCACAACTTTCGTCTTCGGGTAAGGGACGTCGTCATACGGAAGCTATTCAGGTACTATGAGCAAGCGAATGCAGACACTCGCGAACCGTTCTTGATCGCCGGGAGCGCAGGGTATCTGGAAATCTCCATCGCGCGATCCTCCGCAGCGCGAGAGCTAAATATTACGGTTGGGGAACCCGTCCTGCTGGAATGTCGCTAGCCCGCAAAAATCACGCGGAAGCCGCAGCGACGCCCCGCACTATCTTTTATGCTTCCGCCCTTCTATCTACCGATGTCATTCCGATAGATCAGCCCACGTATCCCCGAGTGGGCTCAGCAAGAACGTTGGATTGAAACAATCCGAAAACCTTGTCTTCCTTGCCACGAAAAGATTCCTACGCTCATCCACATAACCTCTTCAAAATCTGTGAAATCGGCGGAATCTGCGGTTCAATTTCGGAATTTGAGTTAAAAGTTCTCTTTATAAAATGATTTCATTCTGAAATGGCTCCCAGCTTTCCCAGGATCACTACTCTCGAGCAGATGCGGGCGTTGATTCCCAAAACTGCAGTTGAAGCCCTTGGAGTGGAGATCGTATCTGTCGATTCGGAGCAGATTCTCCTACGAATGCCGATGTCGGATCGTGCGCGTCAACCGTTGGGCCTGCTGCATGGCGGGGTCAGCATGGTACTGGCCGAGTCCGCAGCCAGCATGCACGCGTGCTGGGAAATTGATCTTTCGCGTTTTGTACCGGTCGGAGTGGAGATCAATGGGAGTCACCTGCGATCCGCTTCGGAAGGACATATCCTTGCAAAAGGCACCGTGATTCGCCGTTCGTCCAGACTGGTCATACACAGCGTAGAAATCATCCACGAGGAGACAAACCGGCTTCTCTGTGTAAGCCGCGTGACTAATTTCTACAAAACGTTAGAAGAGAATTGAATTCCCTTGCAGGCGTGGCCGGTAGGGTCGCATCTCCCCGACGTCGCCAAGGCTATGTCGGGCCAAGTTCAAGCTTCTTAGGGGCGCCGAAGCCTCGGCGAAGGCGGCAAGGCGACCGATTTTGCGGTGAGGTCTTAGGCTCAAGGCGACCAATTTTGACGGTCCTCGGAGATCGGACCCTACCCTGCCCTTTTTCCCTCAGTTCAACAATTCCGCGTAATGGCGTCGCGCAACTTCTTCACAGCGCGCCAGAATCTCCCCCGCGGAATTTACATCTCGAATTTCCTCAAGCAGGCGATCGCATTCTTTGGTATCCAGCGTCTGAACAGCCTTTTTGACTCTTGGCACCAATCCAGCGCTCGCACTCAACTCGTCGATCCCAAGCGCAAGCAAAAGCGGCGTCAGAGTGATTTCTCCTGCCATCTCACCACAGACCCCGACCCAGATGCCGTTGGCGTGAGCTGCCGTTACGGTCATTTCGATCAAACGCAAAATCGCCGGATGGGTCGGTTCGTAAAGGTGTGCTATGCGTTCATTTACCCGGTCCACCGCAATTGTGTATTGAATCAAATCATTTGTGCCGATGCTGAAAAATTTAACCTCGCGAGCCAATGCATCTGCCACCAACACCGCGCTCGGCACCTCAATCATTATTCCGAGCTCAATATCCTCCTTGAACGGTAGACCTTCGCGCCGAAGTTCGGCTTTGCAGGATTCCAGAATTTCCTTCGCCTGGCGCAACTCAGACAACCCAGATATCATGGGGAACATCATTCGAACATTCCCTGTCGTGGCAGCACGCAAAATAGCGCGTAGCTGCGCCTTAAAGATATCCGGGCGATCGAGGCAAAACCGTATGGCCCGACAACCGAGAAACGGATTAATCTCAACGGGAAGGTGGGAATGGCTCAAGAACTTGTCGCCGCCCAAATCCAGCGTGCGAATAATGACCGATTGCGGCAAAATTGCCTCAGCAACCGAGCGATAGGTAGCATATTGCTCTTCTTCGCTCGGCAACTCGTTTTTGTTCAAGAAGAAAAACTCGGTTCTGTAGAGACCTATTCCTTCGGCTCCCGCGTCGATCACGATAGGGACATCTTCAGGCAATTCGATGTTTGCAGACAAGATGACGTGACGACCATCCGCCGTCGTGCTTGCCGTATCCCGAAGCCCGGTCAGAACCTGCTGGACGTGTTCGAGTTGGATCTCGATCTCGCCGTATTCCCACAGGGTATGGTCGCTGGGATTCAAGATCACCAGCCCGTTGTTCCCGTCGAGCAGAATTTGATCTCCCGGCTGCAAACGCTGCGAAATATCCTTCAGACCTACCACGGCCGGGATATTCAACGAACGTGCCATGATTGCCGTATGCGACGTGCGGCTGCCCACGTCCGTAGCGAAGCCAAGTACCATCTGGCGATTTATCATCGCCGTGTCAGAGGGCGTAATGTTGTGGGCGACCACGACCTGAGGTATATCCAACGCTCCAAGCGTCTTCGTCGACCGTCCCAGTAGATTGCGGATCACACGGCGAGTGACATCATGAATATCGAATGCCCGCTCGCGCAGATAGGGATCGTCGATTTCGCTTAAGGTTTTCGCGTACCGATTCGCAACTTCGGCAAAGATGAACTCGACGTTGAACTTGTCCCGCTCAAGTGTGCGCAGCACTTCATCGATCAAGGTCCGGTCTTCAACGACGAGCAAATGAGCGTCGAAAATACTGGCATCCTTTGCGCCGATCGCCTCTGCAATGCGCTGTTGCATCTCGAGAATCTGTGCGCGAGTGGCGATAAGCGCGCTTTCGAATCGGGTAATCTCGTTCGCAACATCGGATGCATCAATTCGCCGCTTTGGTGGTTCTTCGTCGTCGGGATGATGAATAAAAACAATCCCGCGGGCTATCCCTGGGCCTACCCCGAGTCCTTGAAATCTTACTTCCTGACCGCTCATTCCGGCCTTATTCCTCGTCGAACCGTTTTTCGATCAGCAGTTCGAGTTCCTGCATAGCCTTCTCGGCATCGGCGCCCTCCGCCGATAAAATCAGTCTGGAGCCCTGGCCGGCAGCGAGCATCATCAGGCCCATAATGCTTTTTCCGTTAACCTGTTCCCCCTCTTTTTCGACCAAGATATCCGCCCTGTGTTTGTTGGCAATTCGTACGAACATAGCTGCCGGGCGCGCATGCAACCCAAGCTTGTTCAAAATCGTAACCTCCTTTTGGACTTTCTCCGAGGCCGGGCGCTTACTCAACAAACCCATCACATCTCCTTGTTCGTCTGCATTAAATTCAACAACCGCTGGTTAAATTCCACCGCGCTGTTCTGACCAAGGCTTTTCAGCTTTTGATCCAAGGCCGCCACTTCCACCAATCGAGCCAGATCGCGTCCTGTCCTGACAGGAATGGTTACGTGCGGAATCCGAATGTCTAGAATCTCGTAAAATTCCTGCTCAAGTCCAATCCTATCGACCTCTTCAAGCTCTTGCCAGTCACGCAGTGTTACCACCAGGTCAAGACGCTTTTCAATCCTGATGCTACCAACTCCAAAAATGGAAGCGACATTAATGATGCCGAGACCGCGAACTTCCATATGATAGCGGGTGAGATCCGGTGCTGTACCGACAAGCTCGCGTCCATCCAGAACGCGGAATCGCGTAACGTCATCGCTGACAAGGCTGTAACCTCGCTCAATCAGGCCGAGCACGCACTCGCTCTTTCCCACGCCACTCGAACCCCGGATCATTGCACCAATTCCCATGATATCCACCATGCTGCCGTGCTCCGTGGTCGTAGGAGCAAAATCCATCTCAAGACCGATTGTTGCCGCATTGATGAAGCGCATCGTTACCATCGGCGTTCGAAAAATCGCTATTCCCAGTTCGGCCGCCGCGTCCGCCAAAGCTTTCGGAATCGGCAAATTTCGTGAGACAATGATGCATGGAACATGCTGTCGGCAGAGTTGGAGACACCGCTCTTGCTGTTCGAATTGCTGCAAACTCTTTAGGTAGCTGACTTCTGCGTTCCCTAATACCTGAATGCGTTTCGCGGCAAAATAGGTAAAGAAACCGGAAAGCGCCAGCCCGGGGCGATTGATCGTCGGTTCGCGGATTTTGCGTTCAAAACCGAGGGCTGGTCCTATAAGCTTAAGCTGAAGCGGGTCTGCATGTCGGGTGTAGAATTCGCCTACCGGAATAAAAGGTAACTTCCCTCTTCTCATTCTGTAGTGTTTTCTGAATCAGCCTCCCGACAATAAAACAGCGTCTCGTCACTGAATCGAAGCGAATTGCCGCCAAGATACTAGCAAGCCACCCCTCAGACCAGGCAGATCTGAGGGTATCAAGGTCGCGTTGGAAACCGCGCCGCTCCGGGGGCGGCGCGCGACGCGCTCAATCCCCGGTAAAAAATCAAACTTCGCTTCGTCTAGTCAAACGTCGGCTCAATCAAGCCGAAATCCCCGGTTTTGCGCCGATACATGACGCTTACCTTTTCGGTTTTCGCGTTCAGGAAGACGAGAAACTGTTTTGAGGACATTTCCATTTGAAGCACAGCTTCATCGATAAACATTGGCTTCACCGGATACTTCTCGCTGTGAATCACCTGTGGTCCGGAGTGATCCGGGACCGCAGCCTCTTCTTCTCCCGACGCGGTGCCTGTTTCGGCTCGTGGACCTTCCTCGGCTGTGTCAGCCCATTCCCAGCGAAGTACTTTTTCTTCGAGATGCCGAATGCCGTGTCTGCGTGGCCGGTGATGGCGCATAAGACGCGTTTTGTACTTCCGCATCTGACGAGCAATCTTGTCCACAACCTGGTCAATAGAGGCGTACATATCATCACTTTCGGTACTGGCCTCAAGGGTAATGTGGTTGCTGCAATGCAAAATCACGTCGGCAGTGTGGCGGTATTTCTCGACGTCCAGAATAACCTGGACTTCGATGATCTTCGGATAGTCAAGGTGAAGGCACGCCAACCTGCGTCGGCAATACTCCTTCATGGCTTCCGTGACACTCACATGCCTCCCAGTCACCTGGATGGGTGGATTTGCATTTTGAATCTGCATAATGGGGCGCTTTCTTTTTTGGCTGCTGAGATTCAGCATTCCGAAGCCACAAAATTGCGTAGCAGGAATTGCGCCATAGACGCCGGGACGTGGTCCCGGCATGAACTGGCTACTGATCGCAGGCAGTATGGTTCTTGGATTACATCCGAAAGCGTTCACCGAGGTAGAGTTGTCGGCTGATTGGATCGTTGATCAAAAATTCGCGAGTACCCTGGCTTTCGACTCTGCCATCGTAAATAAGATAGGCACGGTCCACGATTTCCAAGGTTTCACGGACGTTGTGATCTGTAATCAGAATTGCTAATCCTGATTTCCTGAGATTGGATATATGTTGCTGAATTTCAGAAACCGCGATCGGGTCAACACCGCTGAAGGGTTCATCCAGCATCATTAATTTTGGATTCGTTACCAGCGATCGTGCGATCGTGAGCCTCCGTTTTTCGCCGCCGCTAAGAGTCAGGGCCTGGTTTTTCGCCAGCGTTTCGATGCCAAATTGGCGGAGAAGCTCATCACAACGCCTGCGCCGTTCCCTCCTTGAAATGCGCAACGTTTCGAGGATCGCCAAAATATTCTGTTCGACGGTCAGCTTGCGAAAAATGGATTCTTCTTGAGGTAAGTAACCCATACCCATGCGGGCTCTTCGATGCATCGCAAACCCAGTCACGTCACGATCCTGAAAATAGACTCGTCCACCATTGGGCCGTACCAAGCCCACTATAAGATAAAAAGTGGTCGTTTTACCAGCACCATTTGGACCTAAAATTCCGACTATCTCGCCCGCGTTGACCTGGATGTCGATCCCATTAACTACAGAACGACCCCCGTAAATCTTGACCAGCCGTTCGGTCCGAAGGACCGGTTTTTCAATCCCCTTCCGGTCTTCTATGACAAAGGATTCAAGTTCTAATCTACTGGGCGCCATTCGAGTTAGGTTGGGTTGTGGCTGTTCT
>Ga0126381_100010932_pt1 | contig 10238 bp, 9 predicted proteins | sample PanSoiMetPlot_28_FD_96465 | JGI IMG/M metagenome (GOLD analysis project Ga0126381, IMG submission 96465) | Tropical forest soil microbial communities from Panama - MetaG Plot_28 | ecosystem: Environmental > Terrestrial > Soil > Tropical forest > Bulk soil | place: Panama | collected 2016-02-17 | reverse complement strand
GCAGGTCGGGCACCCAGGCGAGCATCTTGTCGAAGTGCGGAAGCACTCGCATCGAGGGCAAGATCCCAAGGCCGGGATCAGGTTCCGGCCGAGGAGTACGTATCCCGGGAACCCAGGCTGTCAGCGCGATCGCTCCAGCCGAACACCCCGCCAGCGCCGATCCGGCTCGCCAGGATGTCACGATGGCATCCCAGACCCTGGTACCTCGCAGCGTCTCGGCTAGGAAGGCCGGGTTACCGCCCGACATATAGATCAGGCCGGCGCCGTCGATCAACGCGGCCGGTTCCGGGGCATCGGCTTCGTCACGATCCCGCACTAGCACCGGTACCTGCTCAACTCCGAGGCGTTCGGCCTGGGCAGCGCCTAGATCTAGCCAGCGTTGCAGGCTCCGTTCGCCCTCCGGTGCTGCCGCTGTGGGCAATTGCACGTACCTAGGCGGACGGCCGTCGAGCAGCATGCGCTCAACGTCTGCCATCACTGGCAAATACTCCCCGCTGCCCACGAGAGCGAGAGGTCCGGCGGTCAACGGCTTTCCCAAACATCAGGCCACCACATTCGATCATCATGACTCGCGCTGATGGCTGCCGTCAGGCGTCTCGGAGTGGAATGCTGACCTGGGGCCGAGGCTTGGGTAGGGAGAGCAAGATGCCAGGTCAGATTCCGACCGGACACATTCACCACCTGCGGCTGACTGTTACCGACGTCGAACGCAGCCGCCAGTTCTACACCGGCTTGCTTGGATTCGAAGTCGCGGTCGAGTCGCCGCCGCCCGATGATCCACAGGCAGCCGAGGTATTCAAGCTTCTGTTTGGCGGCGTCGTGATGATCCGCGGCAACCTGCTGATGGGCCTGCGTCCGATGGCACCTGCTGGCGACCGTTTCAGCCCCGACAGAGTCGGCCTGGATCACCTCAGTTTCAGCGTCGAGAGTCGCGATGAACTTGAACAGGCCGTGCGATTGTTCGACGAAGCGGGGATCACCCACGGCGTAATCACCAGCTTGCCGTCATTCGGGATCGACGTGCTCTCGTTCGAGGATCCAGACGGAATGCAGCTGGAACTCACCGCTCCGAGCGGCTCACCGGCACCCGGAAGCTGACCTCAGCAACTGGGCGGGCTAGCCGTCGCGGTGCACTGTGTCCGGCGTGAACGCAGGCAGGCAGATGGATACGTACTCCGCGCCGTCCGGCGTGCTGTAGCGCACCCATTCGCCCGGCCGGGCGTGTACTCCTTGTCCGGCGCCGACAATGAGCTGCCCGCCTTCTGATTCCACGACGAGTGCACCGTTCAGCACGACCGTGTACTCATCGAAATCAGGCCGTTGCCCTGGCTCTGCCCATCCCGCGGGGCTTCGCATCCGGGCAATGCTCAGCCCTGCCTCGCTGGTGTTGACCTTGCCGACAAATTCGTCGATCAGCTTCGGCGGCTCACCGGCAGCTTCTACTCGTGTCGGCCCTGCGATCAGTTCAGGCATAGCCGCAATCTTTCTCTCACCTGCAAGAACTCGAACCACGTGCGGTCGCAGTTGACTCAGACATTCCTAGTTCAGGAACCGTCTGGCCCCGAAGGTCGGTGTCCGGCGCGGCCTCCCTCTTAGGTTGCCGGGGTATCAGCGGATGCATGGGGTAGAAACCAGGAATCATGCGTCGGCCGGCCAAAGATCGCCGTATGGATGCTGGTCGTGCAGGCCGCATGGACCAGGCTGCCGCTCCCCAGGATCAGCGAACGGCTGTCCGGCCTCATCAAGGACATGCAACTGATCGCCGTCGGGGGCGCTCCGCTGACCATGACTGGGATGCACGCCGGCCGGGGTGAAGGCAGCGCTCCTGGACGTCCTGCGCAAGGGAGGACGAAATGGCTGAGAAGAAACCCGCGGTTATCTACGCCGCGTAGTACGGAATCGCCGAAGCCGCGCTAGCTGATGGGATGCCGTCGGGCAGCTGCATAAAGACGAGCCGATCGCCCAGTTCGACGCGGCTGAGAATCTGTGGCCCAACCAGGCCGCGCGGCGGAAGCCACGACGAGCGAGATCACCAGCATGTGGCAACAAGCGCTCAAGGAGGCAAACATGATCGACATGAACCTGGAGGTCGACGTCATCCCGGTGTCCGACGTCGAGCGATCCAAGCAGTTCTACCAAAAGGTGGGTTGGAGGTTCGATGACGACACCGCGGCTGGCGACGTTCGCATCATCCAGTTCACACCGCCGGGCTCGGGATGCTCGGTGACATTCGGCAAGGGAATCACATCGGCCCCGCCCGGCGCAGCCGAGGCAACGCTCACCGTCTCCGACATAGTGGCGGCCCATGACGAACTTGCCAGCCGGGACATCAACGTGAGCGAGATGTGGCACGGCGCGCCGTTTCCGCTGGAGGCACGGATCGCCGGCCCCGATCCGGAGCACACCAGCTACGGATCGTTCTTCACCTTCAACGACCCCGACGGCAACGCATGGCTAATCCAGGAGGTAACGGCCCGCCGTCACCTTCCGACCGCGGCTGCCCAGGCTGCTTCTAACTGACAACCGCTCGAGCGTGACTCACCATCAAGCCGGCATCGGCGAGCGGGGCGAGCCGATGCCGGCATCGCGTCCCATAAGTAGACGGTCGCGCGATGCGCCGCGGAAGAGACTCAAGCGCGGGCGGTTCTGGTCTTCTTGATCACCAGGGCGACGAAGGTAACGGAGGTGCGCGCTACCGTCCCGGTGATCTGCCAGCAGCCTTCGCTTGGGAAGGTAACGCCGCTGGCCTGGAATCCAATGTCACCATAGCCAGCCGGGACGTCGGGCACCAGCGGTGGCGCGGGCGCGTCCAGTCGTCGGCCAGTGATCGTCAGTTCCCCGTGAACGAGGCGCCACCAGGGGAACTTCCACCAGATAGTGCCATTCGGCTTGACCATGTCGCTGGGCACTGCAAGCACGCCGTTCATGCTCAAGTCGACGAACAGCTTCCCATTCCCGTAGACACTCGTTCCCGGGTTGAGGCCGCCACCTGATGAGCCTGGCGGCCCCATGGGGTGATGGATGATCGTCTTCGGGCAACGGATCGCAGCACCGCTTGTGAGCGGCTGCGGTTCCCGAGTAAGTGAGCCAGAAGCACGACCAGTGGAAGCACCATGGCTGGCCGCATGATGTGATGCGGCCGAGTTTCCCGAGCACGCAGTCATGCAGACGATCGCGAGCAAGCCGCTTACAACTGAGATTGAAATTCGCGCAGCCATCGTGCGCCCCTCTTGGTGAACTCGATCTAATGCTCCACCTGAGCGCTCAGCGTGTCGAGCCAGTGGGTCATGCTTCCTCGAGGATCGCTTTGAGGTTCTGGAGGTCGTTGCGATTAGCCCGCCTCATTGACAGGGCCATGAGTGGCGCCGCGAGCTTCGAGAATCCCGCCGGTTCGCCCCGATTGCGCAGTGTCATGCGGCTCCGGCCTTCGTCCAGCGCGTGCCAGGTGTATGTCGTTTCCATCGGGAACGGTCCCTCGGCAGTGCGCATGACAAGCCGCTCTCCAGGAACGAAATCAGCGACCTGGTAGGTGTAGGCGAGTTGCCTGCCCAGAAATTCTGCCGTGAATGCAATCCGTGATCCGACCCGCAGCGGCGGCTCGGTTTCCCAGGCGACTGACGAGATGTTCTTGTACCAGACTGGCGCGTTCGACGGGTCCGCGGCGAAATTCGCAACGGCCTGCGCAGACACGGCGATCACAACCTCGGTCCGCACGTCTACGGTCATGGCCTCCCGCTCCTTAATGCGGTTGGTTATGCCTCACTAAGCTATGACCCGGCCGCCTTCCGTGTGTCAAGCCAAAGGGCCCACTGCTCAATGCCTCCGACCTCGAGCATGCCTGCCGCGGCCCAGGGGTCAGCGCAAAGGCGCTTCCTCACCTCTTCCTCATCGGCAGCTTCAACTGCATGCAGGGTCCGGTTGCCATCGCCAATCGGCCCGCCGATGATGATCACGCCGTCGGCAACGAGTCCATCCATGAAGGCAGCGTGCGCGTCCCATTCGTCTTGCTTTCGGATCGGCCGCGAATCATCCCAGTTTGGTCCGTGTACCAATGTCACTGCGAACGTAGCCATAGCCGCACGTTACGGGCTGATGCTGACAGCCTGAGTCCGGACTCGACGGCTGCAACCTGGGTTTGGGAATGATCCGTACATGCCGGTGACGATGATGTCGGCTCAAATGGCGGCGAAACTGGCTGCGGCGATCTGACATACGAGGGATGTCGGCGCGACCGCCTCGGAGTTGCCACGCGGCTATCACCACCTCCGTCGCGTTCGCACGGTCGGCTCTGGTCGGACCGCATTCGATCGCGCGGCAATGGCACTGCTCGGCTGGCAAGTCCAGGCGGGCTGGCCTTAACGTCTCAGCTTCCACGAAGACACCTGAGCTCGGTGCAACCGTGCTCCTTGCCTCGGCACTCGGGCCGCTCAAGTTCACCGCGCCGTGCCGGGTTGTCTATGTGAACAGCGAGGCGGATAAGGCCGGCTTCGCCTACGGCACCTTGCCCGGACACCCAGAGTCTGGGGAAGAGTCATTTGTTCTGGAACTGCGCCAAGACGGGACGGTCACCTTCACCATCACCGCCTTATCGCGGCCTGCCACTTTGCTAGCCCGGTTTGCGGGCCAAATCGGCCGAGCTGTGCAGGGCCGGATAACGGACCGCTACCTTTACCCGTTCGAGTTCCCTTAGAGCCCGTGCTCGTCCAGCGTCTGTCGCACGCGCTGCGCACCCGGACTCCCGATGCGCTGATAGATTGCGAGTGCCTGGCGCAACGCTTCGGCAGCCTGGCCGGATTCTTGATCGCTGAGGTGACTGTTGCCGATTCCCTCCAACGCGCGTGCTTCCTCGTGGGGCACGCCGAGTTCTTGAGATATCGCCAGTGCGCGGGTGTGGTGGTCGCGGGCAACGGGATCGGCTGACGACTGCGTCAGCAGCTGGCCAAGGTTATTCATAACTTCGGCCTCGCCAACGCGCGCGGCGATGGCACGGAATATCTTCAGTGCCTGAGAAAGGCTGGCGGTGGCCGCCGCGTACTCGCCGCGCGACGTTTGCAACGCGCCGAGATTGCACAGGGCAGTGCCCTGTCCAGGACGGTCGCCACTGTCGCGGAACCATTGCAGCGCTTGCTGGTGGCTGGCAGCAGCGGCCGAGTATTCGCCGTCTGTCTGCTGCAAGACCCCGAGCTCTGTCAGGCAGACAGCGACGTTGCGCCAGTCGGCCATCTCGCGGAAGAGCTGGAGACTCTGTCGCAGGCTGACGTTCGCAGCTGCACAGTCGCCCGTCCATCGTTGCGCCCAGCTTAGGCAGCTGATTGAAGCGGCCTCGCCTTGCCGGTCGCCAACTTCGCGGAAGAGCTCGATGGATAGCTGGATGTTGGCTGTGGCAGCTGGATAGCTGCCCGTCATCAGCTGAGCCCGGCTGAGGATGTCTAGCGCCACAGCCTGGCCGAGCTTGTCGTCCAGATCTCTAGAGAGATCCAGCGCTCGTTGCGTGGTAGAAATGGCATCCGCGTAGCTATCGGCCTGAGCCTGTGCGATACCGAGTTGATTGAGGGCATCGGCCTCGCCTAAGCGGTCGCTAGTCTCGCGGTACAGGTCCAGCGCCTGTTGTGCCGCCGCGACGCCTGCCGGATAATCGCCGGCCATCTGGTGGACCAGACTCAGGCTGTGCATTACGTCGCCCTGTCCGCTCAGATCTCCAAGGTCGCGATAGAGCGCCAACGCCCGCCGGTTGCTTTCAGCCGCGGTAGACAGATCGTTTGTCAATGTCTGGGCGAGGCACAACTGATTGAGTGCGCCAGCCTGGCCTGTGAAGTTACGGGCGCGCTGTTCCGCGCTGAGGACAGTCCGTTGCAAGGTGATGATCTGATCCCAGTAGCCGTGGAAAAATAGGAAGCCAGCAAACGCGTTGGCGATCTGCGCGGTGTGTTCCGGGTAACCGTTGGCGGCGGCATAGTCGGCCGCCGCAAACAGGTTGGCGCGCTCGACACCAAGCCAGTGCGCCGCATGGAGCGAATCGGAGACCGGCGGCGCACACGCGGGTGGTTCCACTGGCTGCGGACGGCGGCTACCACGTACCCGCGCAGCGATTTGGCCGCTAGCGGCCAGGGACGTATCCCGGTAGTAGTCCAGCAGCCGCTCGGCCGCTGCGCGAGAGTCGGGAGGATCTCCATCGGCGAGTCGGCGCGCATGTTCGCGGAGCAGGTCGTGGAACCTGTAGCGGCCGGGAGCGGGCTGAGTGATCAAATGCTGGTCGTAGAGGTCCTCCAGACTTCGCCTCGCCTGGCTTGGATTAGTTTCGTCTAGGGCGGCAGCGGCGCTCGCATCGATGTCGGCGCCTGGCTGCATGCCAAGGCGACGGAACAGCCGCTGCTCGGCAAAACTCAGGTCCCGGTAGGACAAATCAAACGCGGCGGCAACTGACATGCTCTCGGCAGCGATGAGGCCGAGCCGGTCGTGGGCCGCCGCCAATTCGTGCGCGAGGCTCTTTGCGTTCCAGGCTGGGTGATGGGCAAGCTGGCGCCCGACGATCCCGATCGCGAGGGGCAGGTAACCGCAGAGGGCTGCTATCTGGCCCACTGCTGGATCATCCGCGGAAAGGCCTGGCCTCCCGGCCAGAGCGACAAATAGCTCGCTTGCTTCGTCAGGCGCCAATGCATCTAGGCTGACGACTTCAGCGTCTTCCAGCGCCGCCAGCCTGCGCCGGCTGGTGATCAGAACCAGGCTCTGCGGCGTGCCTGGCAGCAGCGGCCGAACCTGCTCGTGCCCGGTCGCGTCATCAAGCAGTAACAAGATCTTCTTGCCAGAAACGTAATCACGCCACCGGGCTGATCGCGCATCGGTTCCAGGCGGAATCTGCTGCGCTGGCACGCCAACGGTAAGCAGCAAGCTAGCCAGGCCATCGGCAGGCTTGACCGGCCGCTGACCAGGAGTGTGACCATGCAGCGGCAAGAAGAACTGGCCGTCAGGGAACCTGTCGGCCATCAGGTGCGCCAAGTGGATGGCGAACGTTGTCTTGCCGATCCCCGCCATGCCGCCAATTGAGTGAATCGATACGACCCCCGAAGACTCGGCGTCGATTGCCCAATGCCGCATCGCCTGGCTCAGCTCCTGCTGTCGGCCAGTGAAACTGGCGATGTCACGCGGCAGGGTCCTGCTGGCCGCAGCTGCCGAACCCGAAGCCCGATCGTCGCGAATCCTGGGGAGCGCCTCGGCCACCGACATGCGGCCACGAGCCGCCGCTACGAACAATTCGCGGGCATGCCCCGCGAGGCTGAGGGCGTCGGCGAGCAACACGGCGGTGTCCTTGCGGGCAGTCCGGTTTACCCCACGCTCCAGGTCGCTAATCGCGCGCTGGCTGACCCGCGCGGCTTCAGCAAGCTCATCCTGCGTTAACCCGGCTTCGTCCCGCAGCTGGCGCAGCAGCGAACCGAAACTCACAGCACCCGGCTCGGCCACGGCCAATCGTCCCTCCGCCGCGCCCACCGCCCGCCCCTCACCCGGCCCCATGGCAGGCACAGCCTCGCCATTAAGGGTAATCCCGGTGCCCTAGTCCGGGCACTGCTGACCGTTCCCACGACTCAGAAGTGACGTTCTCGTCACGCCTTCTCTTGGCCTGCGGCAGTTCAGGTGTGGGCTGTCGTCCGCTCGCGCAAGCGGTGCAAGGTCGGATAACGGATCGCTACATGCGCGCGCTCGAGTTCCTTTAGAGTCCATGCTCGTCGAGCGTCTGCCGCACCCGCTGCGCACCCGGAACGCCGATGCGCTGATATATCGAGAGCGCCTTGCGCAAGGGTTCGGCCGCTTGGCTCGGGTCTTGCTCACTGAGGTAGCTGTTGCCCACTCCTTCCAGGGCACGAGCTTCCTCGAGGGGCAACCCAAGTTCTCGCGACATGGCCAGTGCCCTGAAGTGATGATCACGCGCCGGGAGGCTCGTCAAAGATCGGGAAAACAGTTCGCCCAGGTCATTAAGCACCTTGGCCTCTCCACTGGAACTGCCGATGTCGCGGAACTGTTGAAGCGCTTGCGAGAGGCTGGTCGCGGCGGATGGGTAGTCACCGCTCGCCGTGTGCAGCGCACCTAGGTTGCCGAGCGCAACTGCCTGTCCGGTGCGGTCGCCGACCTTTTGGAACCATTGGAGCGCCTGCTGGTGACTGGCGATGCCGGCGGGATAGTCCCCAGCTGCCTGCTGTTGTATACCGAGCTCGGTCAAGCAGATAGCCGCATTGCCCCAGTCGGCGAGATCGCTAAAAAGCTTGAAGGCGTCCTGTTGGTTGGCATACGCAGCTGCGGAGTCGCCCGTCAGCCGCTGCGTCCAACTCAAGCGGGCCAGGCAGACCGCCTCGCCTTGCCGCTCACCAATCTTGCGGAAAATCTGGAGAGATCGCCTGAAGCTAGCGGCCGCGGCCGCATAGCTACCGATCGTCAGCTGAGTGCGGCCCAGAGTGTCGAGGGCTGCAGCCTCGCCCATCTTGTCGCTTAGTTCGCGGGACAGTTCAAGAGCCTGTTGCGCTGCGCCGAAAGCCGCGGGATCATCGGCCAGCGCCTGCACGGCGCCTAGTTGGTTAAGCGCATCGGCCTGCCCGAGCCGGTCTGAAGCTTCACGGTATAGCGCCAGCGCCTGCTCAGCAGACCCAACGGCTGCCGACATATCGTCCGCCATCTGGTGGAGCAAGCTCAAGCTGTGCATGGCGTCACCCTGCCCGCGCCGGTCCCCCAACTCGCTGTACAAAGCGCTTGCACGCCGGTTGCTTTCGATCGCAGCTGGCAAGTCCCAGATCAGTGCCTGCGCCAAGCACATCTGAATGAGCGCGGCAGCCTGGCTGGCCAGATCGCCTACCCGGCGCGCCGCGGCAAGCGCGATCCGCTGCAAGACGATTACCTCGTCCCAGTAACCGCGGGTGAACATAAATCCGGCGAGTGCGTTCGCGATCTGAGCCGTATGTTCCGGGTAACCGTTGGCGGCGGCGTAGTCGACGGCCGCATGGAGGTTGGCGCGTTCGTCCTCAAACCACTGGGTAGCCCGCACCGAGTCGGACACTGGCGGCGCGCAGAGAGGCGGCTCCGCCGGCGGCATGCGGCGGCTTCCGAGCACCCTCGCCGCGATGTTGCCTGCAGCAGCGAGCGCTGTGTCCCGGTAGTAGTCCAGCAGCCGTGCGGTCGCGGCGCGAGCGTCGGCGGGATCACTATTCGCCACGGTGCGCGCGTGTTCGCGAAGCAGGTCGTGGAACCGGTAGCGCCCGAAAGCGGGTTGGGTGATCAAATGTTCGTCGTACAGGTTCTCCAGGCGACGACGGGCTTCATCGGGACTAATGTCATCGAGCGCGGCTGCGGCATTGGCGTCAATGTCAGGGCCAGGTTGCAGACCTAGCCGGCGGAACAGCAGCCGCTCGGCTCCGCCTAGATCCTGGTAGGACAAGTCAAATGCGGCCGCCACCGACATGTTCTCAGCTTCCATCAGGCCGAGCCGATCCCGAGCACCTGCCAGCTCGCGCGCAAAGCCTTCTGGGCTCCACGCCGGGTGATGCGCAAGCTGGCGACCGACCATCCCGATTGCCAACGGCAGATACCCGCAGAGGGCTGCTATCTGGCCCACCGGAGGACTATCGGCGGACAAACCCTGTCGGGCGGCGAGCCCGGCGAGCAGCGCGCTGGCCTCTGCAGGAGCGAGGGCATCAAGACTGACGACCTCGGCGTCTTCGAGGGCGGCCAGCCGACGACGGCTGGTGATCAGGACCAGGCTCTGCGGCGTGCCGGGCAGCAGCGGCCGCACCTGCTCGTGCCCGGTCGCGTCGTCAAGCAGTAACAAGATCTTTTTACCCGCCACGTAGTCCCGCCACTGCGCTGCTCGCGCATCGATCCCGGGCGGGATCTGGTGCGCGGACACGCCGGCAGTCAGCAGCAGGCTCGCCAGTCCATCGGCAGGGCTGACCGGCTGGTGACCCGGGGTGTGGCCGTGCAGCGGCAAGAAAAATTGCCCATTCGGGAAATCCTCGGCCAGCAAGTGCGCGACGTGTACCGCGAACGTCGTCTTGCCGATCCCCGCCATGCCGCCAATGGCATGAATCGACACGACCCGAGGGTCCTCGACCTGCGTGGCCCAGCTCTGCATTACCCGGCTCAGCTGCAGCTGGCGACCTGTGAAACTCGCGATGTCACGCGGCAGAGTCCTGCTGGCAGCTGCAGAACTTGACGTTCGACCATCGCGCAACCCCGCCTGCGCCTCGGGCACCGAGATG
>Ga0126381_100010931_pt1 | contig 10238 bp, 7 predicted proteins | sample PanSoiMetPlot_28_FD_96465 | JGI IMG/M metagenome (GOLD analysis project Ga0126381, IMG submission 96465) | Tropical forest soil microbial communities from Panama - MetaG Plot_28 | ecosystem: Environmental > Terrestrial > Soil > Tropical forest > Bulk soil | place: Panama | collected 2016-02-17 | reverse complement strand
TTATGAATTAATTATTAAGTGTGAAGGTTGTGAATTTAATACCGGAACAACGGAGAGAACTCGGCCCCAGGACACGCACCGCGCCTCTTATCTACTGGCGTCCTGGGCGGTTGCGCGCCCAAATTGGATTCCCGTTTCTACTTCGAGCGGCTGCCCGTTTGTTTTATACGGCTTGAACTTCCATTGAGCCAGCGCTTCGCTAATTGCCTTCGTCTGATCCGGGAATGCGCTGAGGAAGTGGATATGCTTCACCTTGCCGTTTTTGCCTATGACGATTCGGACGGGAACCGAATTGAATTTATGGTCCGCAAGAACCGGGTCTACGCGCGCGGTCATATTCTCGTAGCGGGCATAATCTTTAATGCAAACGGGGGCAGCGCCCCCTCCCGTTCCTCCGGTAGAGCCGGCTTCCGCTGGCAACTTCATTTTGTTCATATCCAGCACTAAGTTTTCCAGCAGTTTGGTATCGCGGCTCGTCAGGACTATTTGAACGACGTGACACCGGATTTCGGTTGCCAAAACGTACCAATGCAGCTCTGCGGCGGGAGACCAATATGAAAACAGTGTGAAGGAATGGTCTGCAATTTTGATCTGCTTAGGGGGAGTTTCCACTTTGTAATCGCTTTGGAGATGATTTTTCATGTAATCAATCAGCTCCACGGCGTTGTGCGCGGGCGCCGGCGTGAAGAACATGTCTTGGGCGCCGATCAGGATGCTGCCTCGAATTGGGCCTTTGAATGCGTCCCCGGGACTGAGCTCGGCCAGCACATAACGGCCGGTGTCCGACGGAGGGGGACCCTTGTATTTTTCGATCCAATCCAGAGGTATTGTGTATGTCAATCCGAAGTACGAATCGTGGAAGACGCCGTGAGTCACAACCCCTCCTTCTGGGAGTGGCGTGACCGAATCACTCGCACTCGACCAAGCGCCTTTTACCAGGATGACTCCGCTCGGCACTTTCGCCACTACGCCACCGGAGGAATCAGCGCTGTCTTTGGTCGCCCCTTGGCCCAGGGCAGGCAGCGATAAGAACAAGGCCAAAATGAGTAAAGAAACCGAATATCGAAAACGCATAGTCTTGACCGTGAAAGGGCCGGCGAGATCTCTCTGGGTCTCGCCGGCAAGTGTGAATGAAGAGCTACAACGAGCGCAAAAAGTTCAGCAGATCCTGCTCCTGCTGGTTATTGAGATTGTCGAAGTTCTGCCCCACCTGATTAGCTTCGCTTCCTTGGCTGGCATGCGCCTGGATCGCCTTCACCAGGTCCGTCGTGCGGCCATCGTGCAGCAAGAAGATCCGCTGTCCCAAGCCCCACAAAGGCGCGGTGCGGAACTCGTCGCCGCCGGCGCTGCCCTGCGAGACGTTGTCCGCCAAACCGGTGCCCATGTGATGGATCTCGACATCGGAGAACGCGTTTACCGGGACGTTGCCTAACGACGAAACTAAGTTAGATGCCTGCGTCGTGCCAGGTGACGGATTGTGGCAAACTGCGCAACCGATCGCGCTAAATAACTGGCTTCCGTTGGCGATCGACGTTGAGGAAACCGGTTGTCCATTCAGCACCACCGGTCCCGTGTGCGGCGGAGCCAGGAGCCGCATGAAATTGCCGAAGGCGGAGGCGTCGTCCATCACCTTAGGATTTGGCGTCGAGGCTGGGTTGGATGCATCCTCCGGATATCCGTTGCCGCCGAGGTTCAAGCAATTGGCGGGCAGTCCTAATGCCTGTTCTTCCTCGGGAGTCGGGCGATCCTGCGTGAACAGCAAATTGGTGACGCCCATCTCCACGTTGTACGCCTCTCCGGAAAAGATATGAAGCGATTTGTTCTGCGCCTTCCAGCCGAAACGAGAAATGGTTCCGTCGTTGCCGTTGTTGTTGAAATCGCCGCCAATCCCAAAATTATTTTGGAGATTTTTCGCCTGATTCTTCAGCAACGTTGAATCATCCAGGTTTTCGATCAAGCCCGCGCCGAAGACCGGCGTGGGAATACGGAAGATGATGTTGTTGGCCCGCTCCGCGCCGTCGAAGTCAGGCTGCTGCAGCCTGCATGTGCCGGCGTCGGGGCGTCCTGTCACAGTGAATAGCGGTTCCACGCCTCCATTTACGCTTTGGGGGGCGAAGCCACCGAAGCCGAAGCCGCCGCGGCCAGGAGTGATGAAGAATGGGAACCGGGCTTCCCGAGTTGGACCATTGGCCGTAATGAAATCCGGGACCTTGTCGCGCGGGGCCACTCCTTTGGTGACGAACTGGAACTGGGGATTGACGGCAGGGCCGGTTCCGCCCGCCGCGGGTTGGGCGTGGCACGATACGCACGAATTCGAGTTAAATCGTGGACCAAGACCATTGCCGGCCACGTTGTCTACTGCCTGGAACCGGGCCAGGCCATCCTGGAAAAAAGCTACGTAGCCGCCCGGATCATTCGCCGGGGTCACGAGGGCGGCGCCCGTTCCCCTGTTAGCGGTTTGAACTCCAGGGTCGGATGGGCCGCCACCGCCGCCGCCAAAGTTAGTAGGCTGAGTGGTCTGAGCCAAGGAACATAGCACCACCAAGGACGAACCTATTGGCACACGAAGCGCCCGGATTGGCTTTGGAAGTCTCATAGTACACTTCTCCTTTTTGGTGTCTGCGCGCCATCAGAGCGCTCAAACAGTTTGTTTTAGGGGATTCCGAAAAGGCGGCTTCCAGGCTAGAATGGGATTGTTAGTGATCGGATGCCACTCACTGGTATCCGCCGAGGCCGACCCTCGTCCCCTAAACGGGGGTTGGCCCCTTTCCCTTTAAGAATAAGAGTTCCTACATCATTCCGAAATCCATAAAGACGACCACACTTCCGCTTCACAGCTCCTCAATGTGAGCTGTTGGAGCTTTACAAAAATTAACGCGGGATTCGGACTTAGTCAGTTTGGGGCAGGCGACCCCATTTGTCAATGCGAACTTTTGTTCCCTTTGACCCCGCAGTTTATTCGCCCCAACTCCGCAATGATGGAATCCAGCCCGGCTCGTCTTCAGCCGTCTTCCCGATCCTGGCGCGCCATGCGGGCTCACGGCGATAGCCATCATCTCCGGCATAGTGTGTATCCCAGGACGCTATCTCTCATCCAGCACAATAAATCGACTGATCCCGTCGAGCAAGCCGAGATACCTTGACGATGTAATCTTCGATTTTTTTATGACACAACTCTCTCGGCGTCAGCATCTACAAACTAATCGTCAAGCGCGAAGAGTGTAAGAGTGTGGCATGACACACAATACTGCGGCAATGGGGACTTCCAGAGCTGGAGGACACGGGTTTCGGAATAGCCCTCGAAGGGGAGGTTCGTTCAGTCCATTATCGTTTCAAGCTCGTGTTCGAGTATTCGGTAAGAAGCAGTTGCTTTAGGCTAATGCGGGCGAGTTCTGCGGCAGGCTCTGTATTCTTGGCGGACATGAATTCTAGAAATGCCTCTACTAGAGGGCGCATATCCTGAGGGATGTGCATGCCGCTGGCAGCCTCGCCTCGGCGCCAGGAAACAACTAATTCGAGATCGGCTCCAAAGTCATTAAGAAGTGCAGAGCGAAAAACTTCCGCCAGATCCCAGTAGTTACAGTGAATGGAGAGCGCCGCATATGGAAGCAGCGCCTCGCCACGCGGCTCAATCTGCGACTCATAACGCAATACGGTGTTAAGCGTACGCCCGATTCGCCGGCCAAATGCGCTCTGGCTAAGCCCTAACCGGCGCCTCAACTCCTTGGCTGCCGCGCTTCGACTTTTATCCCCGCTGTTCACGGACCGCAGCGTAAATTATATCCTTTCTAGCACCGAATTCCTATACTTTTTAAGTTGCTGATGGTATTGTTCACTGGCAGAGATTTTTGTTCAAGCGAAACAACTTTCCGAATTTTATATCCACGCTTTCGGATACGAGTGAAAAGAGTATTTGGATCTGCGCGCTACCGCCACGCGAACCCTTCCCGCAGGGCTCGTGCGATCGGCAATTCAAAAGCCGCGCGAGATCCACGGGATGCGCCGCTTTGGAAATAGCCGGCGATCTCGGTCACCGCTGACAACGCGGAGCGCGTAGACTTCGCGGGCAAGCGCCGTGGTTGGACTCGGTTGCAGACGCGGCGGGGAGGCACGTGGCCCGTGTTCGTGGCCCGCGCGGGATCTCGGCCCCGCTTGGTGCGCTGGAAGGCGGCCTGGGAGGCCGCCGCAGGCCGAGGGCTGCCCCACGGGGCAACGCACCGCAGCCAAAACGCGGCGCAGATACGCCCCAGGCGTCGAGACGAGTCTCGACGCGGCAGGCAAGAGTGCCTGCGCCACGGAATCGTTTGCGGCGCGCGAAGATTTTCCGGTCCAGTAGTACGTGGACGGTCTCAAGTAGCATCGGGCATTTGTCACAAGCGCCTTGCGCCAAGCTGGGCCGCGCCGGCCTGCGCCGCTCGTCGGCAAGCATCCTTTGCTCTGGCATAATGGTAAACGCTCTGGCCATACCCTTCCGCGCACCGGCGGATGAAAAATCTGGGACCCACGCGGCATTCGAGGCTTAACGAAGCCGTCGCGGTAGTGTATCTGTTCACTGGCCTTTTTGTTTTTATCAGCCTCGCGTCGTACTATCCTTTTGATTCGTCGCTGAATACAGCATCGGCCGGCATCAAGACACTGAACTTGACCGGCCGCGCCGGCGCCTACCTCGCCGACTTCTTTCTTCAGACCCTGGGGCTCGCCGCCTATTCGATCCCTATGTTCATCTGGATTCTGGGTTGGACGTGGCTCCGCTCCCGGCCTATTAGCTCGGCGTGGGCAAAAGCCGCCGGCGCTGCGATGTTGGTGGGCTCAACTTGCACTTTGCTGGGCTTGCTGCTCCCGGAGTGGAGACCCATCGCAAGATTGATTCCCGCGGGCGGCCTTGCGGGGTCGGCGCTGGGGAGCAATCTCACCGCCTACTTCAACCTCACGGGCTCCGTGCTCGTGGCGCTCGCGTGCTGGATCGTTTCGCTGTATCTGGTCTCGAAGTTCGAAATGTCGCGCCTGCCCAAGTGGTTCCGGATTCCGTTGGGCTGGATGAGGTCCCTCGCCCAATGGTTTGGCGACTGGCGCGAGGAGCGAGCCCGACGCGCGCGCTTGCGAGCCCAGGCCCGCGTGCTGAAAAAGAAGCTTTCGAAGGAAGTTAAAACTCCAGGTCCCGAGCCGCAGCCGCCCAGCGAAGAGCCTCCGATCGTGGATCTAGTGTCAGAGGCTGAGCCTTCCCCGCCCCACTCCGTCCCCGTGGAGGAGATCCCTATCCGGACGTTGGAATCGAACGAACCGCCGTGGGAATCGCCCGAGCCCGCCGCCCGGCCGGCGCCGACCGCTCCCATGCAGGCGTCCCGGCGTGCGGAACGAACCCAATTCCGCCTGCCGCCCACCGACCTTCTCCAGGAGCCCGCGGGCCGCAGCGCCTACGATAGCCAGGAGTTGAAAGAGACCGCCGTCCGAATCAAGTCGAAGTTCGAAGAGTTCAACGTGCTGGGGTCGGTGGTTCAGATCAATCCCGGACCCGTCGTGACGACGTTCGAATTCAAGCCGGAAGCGGGCATCAAGTATTCGCGCATCACGACGCTCACCGAAGATCTGTGCCTGGGCCTCCAGGCGGAGTCCATCCTGATCGAGCGAATTCCGGGAAAGCCTACCGTGGGCATCGAAGTGCCGAATTCCAAGCGCGAAGTGATTGCGCTCCGCCAGATTCTGGAGTCGGATGAATTTCTGAACTCCCCTTCGCCGCTCACGGTGGCGCTGGGCAAGGATATCAACGGCCGCATCAAAGTGGCCGCGTTGGATTCGATGCCTCATCTGTTGATCGCCGGCTCGACGGGCGCCGGAAAAAGCGTCATGCTCAACTCGCTCATCATGTCGATCCTGTACAAGGCCACGCCCAACCAAGTGCGCATGATCATGGTCGATCCCAAGCGGCTGGAGTTCGGACTCTACGAAGGCATTCCTCATCTGCTGACGCCGGTGATCACGGACGCTAAGAAAGCCACCAACGCCCTACGCAACGCCGTGCTGGAAATGGAACGCCGGCTGAAGCTGCTGGCTTCGCAGGGAGTGCGGAACATCGAGCAATACAACCGCAAAGTCCGGCAACTGGAGTCGCAGCCACGCAGCCTGTTCGAGCAGGAAGGCGGAGAAGAGGAAGAGCTGGAGCAGATTCCCTACGTACTGATCGTCATCGACGAGCTGGCGGATTTGATGATGCTGGAGCGCGCCAACGTCGAGGAGAGCGTGACCCGGCTGGCGCAGATGGCGCGAGCCGTAGGAATGCACTTAGTGCTGGCGACGCAGCGCCCGAGCGTGGACGTGATCACGGGACTCATTAAAGCCAATTTTCCATCGCGCATCAGTTTTCGGGTGGCCACGCGCGTCGATTCGCGCACCGTGCTCGACGTGATGGGCGCCGAACATCTGTTGGGCAAGGGCGATATGTTGTTCCTGCCGCCCGGCTCTTCCCGCCTGGTGCGCGTCCATGGTTCCTATATGAGCGAGTCCGAAACCAACGACGTCGTCGAGTTCTGGAAGAAGCAGGCCGCGCCGGAATACGATCAGAGCTTCCTGATCGCGCCACCTTCGGAGGACGAGGAAGACGGCGAGGAGTACGACGGTCCCGAGGATCCGATGTACCAGGAAGCCGTCCGAGTGGTCTGCGAAATGGGCAAAGCATCGACATCGACGCTGCAGCGCCGCCTGCGGCTGGGCTATGGCCGCGCCGCGCGAATCCTGGATATGATGCAGCGCGACGGCATCATCGGACCACCCGATGGCAGCCGCCCGCGCGATGTGCTCAAGCGTCCGGATTGGCTCGAGGAAATCGAAAACCAGTTCAGGTGATATGGGTGATGCGGATATGATCGCAGGGGATCAGACCCGGCTGGAAGAGTCTGTTTTTTCAAGGTCGCTTCGCTGGACAATAATGACGAGCGCGCCTAGAGTAGGGCCTATTGGCCCGATCGTGCGGCGACAGAAAACCCGAACCAGCCCCTTTCCAGAGGAGAACGTAATCGCAGTCCATGGTCTTCGCCTGCCTGAAAGCAAGACTTGTGAACAACACTCTTTCCTTGAAAAGCTAGGAGAGTTCGGCTGCTACAAGTCACCCATGAAAATAATGTTGAGCACAGTTTCCCACTTCGCGCTCGTCGCGATGTTTGCCGCTCTTGCGGCGCCCCTCTCCCGCGCCCAAACCGACGCATCCTGCCCCAAGTGTGCGGAAGGGAACGCCCCGCAGGAGCCTTCCCCATCTTCGGCAACACGTACTACGTCGGCACTCACGGGATCTCGAGCATCCTGCTCACGTCTCCTCGAGGTCACATGCTGATCGACGGCTCCCTCTACGCCGCGCCTCAGATCGTCGGCCACATTCGCCAACTCGGCGTCAACATCGAGGATGTTAAGTGGATCGGCAACTCGCATGTCCCCTTCGATCACTCCGGAAGCCTCGCCGAGTTGCAGCGTCTCAGCGGAGCGCAAGTTGCCGCCAGCCGCTGGAGCGCGGACGTCCTCACCAAAACCGGCGTCGGCAAAGGAGACCCGCAGTTCCGTGATCAACGCCCCACTCCCTTAGTGCACGACGCCCACGTATTGAAAGATGGAGAAACGCTGCACGTCGGAAGTCTTGCCATCAGCGCGCACTTCACGCCGGGTCACACCCAGGCGGCACGAGTTGGACCTGGCGATCCTGTGAGAATGACCGTTGCCTGTCCATCGTCTACTCCGACAGTATGACTTCTGTTTCCTCCGATGACTATCGCTACTCCGATAATCCGGTTGCCGTCGAAGGTTTCCGGAAGAGTTTCAAGTTCCTCCGGACCGCCCCGTGCGACAACTTGCTCACCGCGCATCCGGAATTCTCCGGCTTGTGGACGCGCCTCGAGCGGCGCGAAAAGGGGACCTCGAACGCGATGATTGACGCCGGCGCCTGTAAGGTCCTCGCCGATCGGTCTGAAGACCAACTACGCCAGCGCCTAGCCTCGGAACAGAAATAAACGGCGACATCGCAAACCGGGAGCCCTTTGTTGAACTCAAATAACGTCGAGCATCCGGTCGTCGAAGTGATACGGGGGCGCTTATCGTGGCTTCTCTCGCGACAGGCTGGATCTGGGCATCTGGGGTTGCTATTGAACCAGGCAACGCCCACCGCGTAAACTCACGTCTTGCACGACGCCAGCTTTGATCAGGCCAATGTGGGCGACTTTCGCGAGGCGCGCAAGGTCGGCCGCATGGGAGTTCCGCCTTTGCGCCTGGAGATCATCGCTTCCGCGTCTGGCGTCGAATTTCCAGATTGTTACTCGCTGCGCCTGGAGGTGTTGCTGGACCAAGTTCGCGTACCCCTTATCCCACCTCGACAATCTCAAGCGGAACAAGGCGCCTGGCCGCCTAAAAGATCATCTGGATCTTCAGGAACTTCCCTAAACCTGCATGGGCGAAAGCAAAAAATGGCGCGCGGAAGGATTCCGCGCGCCGCCAGGGCAGATTGTATTTTTTTTTAAGCGACTACTTTTGAGCGACTGTCACTTTGGGCGTTGACAAATATCCGACAATCTCATCCTTCTTCACTTGGTTAACCACAACTTCGTACGCCTGCCGGCTCTTGGTCGTATAGAACTGCACGGGTTCATTCATAGTCTTGTCTTTCTTTTGCACGCGCCGGTCGTCGGCGAGAATGTCCACGGTATAGCGATTGCGCTTGGGGTCGGAATTCCGCAGCGTCACGACGACGTCGCCGATCTTTTGCTCCGGCTGGCGTTTGCTGAGATCGAATTCGATATAGTTGCGCTCACCCAGCGCGCGCAGAGCTTCCAATTCCTTTCCGTTAGTGGCGATCAGGCCGCTCATCGTGCCCATGTCTCCGATGACGCGCTTTAGATCGGCGGTGGTCTTATCCAGGCCTTCTTGCGTCGACGCCACGCTGGTCTTCACGCCGCTGACGTCGGTGGACACGTCTTGAATCTTCGAATTGGCGGACGCGGTCGCGTCCTTCAAGCTGGCGAGCTCGCCGGTCACCTGCTGCTGCTGTTCTTGCAGCCTGCCCCGAAGCTCTTCGGTTTCCTGCTGCGAAAGCGACTTGGCCTTGTTAAGGGCCGCGTTCATGCTGACCATCCGGGACTGCGCGCCTTTCATGGCCGTGTCAAACTCGTCGTTCAGACTCGCCAGGCGCTGGTCCAGGAGCGTTGTCGTCGCCTCGCTGAGCTTCGACACCTGCGCCTGCGTGCTGTCTTGCAGGCTTGCGATCTGGGCTGTTAGCCGCTCGTTCATCTGGTTGGCGCGCACCCAAAGGACTCCGACGCCGACAAGAGCCAAAATCAAGCCTGTCGTGAGAGCGGGAAATGTCCAGTTGTGAGCGCCGGATTCGTCGTGTTTTTGAGAATTCATTTCATCCGGCATGATGTTACTTTCTCCTTTTCGGTTTCGCAATCGCCCTTTGTTGCGGCGTGCGTTATGCGGGAAATAAAGCAAACGGAGAGCCAACCGGATACGCAAATGGCGCTCTCTTGATTTTCAGAAAGATAAAACGTATCCCTGATTTTATGTACAGACCGGCGGCCCGCTCTTACCGGGACAAAGTTCCCGATGGGCAAAATTGACTGGGCTAGTACCAGCAGAGATTTGCGCGCAGGCACGTACGCCGGGCGAAGCCCGGCGGCAAAGACTAAAAAGCCAGGCCCCACGCATCAGCGGAACCGCAACCAATACGGTGGCGCAGGCACGCGTGTCGAGGCCGGGCACTGGCGAAGACAAGGGCGCTTAAGGTTTGCCGCCTAGATGAAGGAAGAGAGTCAGGTACCGCTTGAGGTTTCCCGTGATCAAGAAATTCTCGCGCACGTGCTCGTGGCCTTGTTCTCCCAGCCGGCGCGCGATGTCGGGATGCGAAAGGAGAAAGCGGATCTGATAGGCGGCGCCCTCCACCGAATGCGCAAGCAATCCGGTGTGCTTGTGAAGCACCTGCAGGGGAATGCCTCCGGCCGCAGAAGCAACCACGGGCTTTTTCTTCCACAGCGCTTCGGCGACAGTCAGCCCGAAGCCCTCGCGCAGGCTTTTTTGAATGACGATAGTGGAAGCGCGCTGAAGCGCATTCACCTCCAAAGGCGCGGCCGGCGGCAATTCCAATACATGAATGTCGGGATCGTTCGCCGCCTGTTCCCTCACCTCCGCTAAGACCTGGCTGCCTTCGGGATCGTCGGAAGCGCTCCCTCCCGCCAGAACAAGCTGGCAATCGTGATAGCTCCTCACCA
>Ga0126381_100010930_pt1 | contig 10238 bp, 8 predicted proteins | sample PanSoiMetPlot_28_FD_96465 | JGI IMG/M metagenome (GOLD analysis project Ga0126381, IMG submission 96465) | Tropical forest soil microbial communities from Panama - MetaG Plot_28 | ecosystem: Environmental > Terrestrial > Soil > Tropical forest > Bulk soil | place: Panama | collected 2016-02-17 | reverse complement strand
GCGGTCATCCACTGCGTGTCGCCGTTGGTGATCAGGCCGCCGCCGCCGTTGGAGTCCTGGTGCCTGAAGACGCCGTCGATCATGTACGTGACCGTCTCGAACCCCCGGTGCGGGTGCCATGGGGTGCCCTTGGGCTCACCCGCGGCGTACTCGACCTCACCCATCTGGTCCATGTGCACGAACGGGTCAAGGTGCTTCAGGTCGACGCCGGCGAAGGCGCGACGGACCGGGAACCCCTCTCCTTCCAGTCCAGACGGTGCCGTGGTCACGCTGACCACTGGGCGCTCACTCAGCGGCCCGGGTTCCGTGACTCTGGGCAGGACCAGGAGATTCTCGACCGATACGGCAGGCATGATGACGCTCCTCTACATTGGCCCGGACTGTCATACCCGGCTCACCGGGCAGCCAACAGCGGCAACAATACATGAACGTTCAACATTCCGGCCTCGCCAACTGTCCCAGTCTGGCGAGTAGGTTGCTGACATGATCGACGCGCATGAAGTGGTCGCGGCCTACTGGACCGCGGCAGAGGCCCGGGACTGGGATACGTTCGGCGCACTGCTCGCGGACGATGTGATCTATCGCGGCCCCCAGACCAGGGAGCAGGTCCGCGGTCGGGACGCATACATCCGGTTCAACGTGGAGGGCTTCGCCTACGACTGGCACATCGCGGTGCGGCAGATCGTCGGTGAAGGCCAGCACGCAGCCAGTTGGATCGAGTTCACCGGGCACGAGGGCACTCAGCCCGGCCTATGCTTCTTCGAGCTCGGAGACGACGGCATGATCGCCCGGATCACCGACTTCTGGCCCGACCCCTACGAGCTTCCGGCAAGCCGTGCCCATCTTGTCGAGCGCTACTGACGTTCCAGACAGGCTCTTACAGGGGCAGTCCGGCCTCAAGCAGCGCCAGGGCTTCGTCGATGCGGGCGAACATATCGACCGCAGCCGACTCTGAACTCCAGTCGGTCCAGGGCATCGTGACCGACATGATCACGCCGATCACGGCGCCCGCCATCACGCGCACCTGGGTGTCCTGCGGGGAGCGCCCGACGCGCTGGCTGATCGCGGCTGCGATGACGTCCATCGTCCTGGCGAACTCGTCCATGGAGCGGGCGCGGATCTCCGGTGCCGTAAGGGTCAGTTCCGTCGTCAGCCGGATCTGTGCCAGCTCATCCTCGCTGAACGAGGCCAGGGCCTCCCGCGCCGCGGCCCTGATGGCCGCCAGCGGCGCCACGTCCGGGGGCTGCCGGGACATCGCCTCTAGCATCCGCACGTCCAGGTCGTCCTGCAGCACCACGTCTTCCTTGGTCGGGAAGTACCGGAAGAACGTGGACGGGGAGACCTCGGCGGCCGCCGCAATGTCCTCCACCGTGGTCTTCTGATAACCGTTCTCGCGGAACAGCCGGAGCGCGTGCTCCCTGATGGCAGCACGCGTCCTGGCCTTCTTCCGCTCCCGCAGGCTGGACTGCGTGATCATTTCCGTCACACTGTGATTCTGCCCGCTAGGAGACCGAAATCGAAGCCGAGTCCACAGGCTCACCGGTGGCGGCCGCCGCGCCCGGGCGCCGTGGCAGGAAGAGCAGCGCGAGCACGGCGCTGACAAGGGCGATCCCGCCACACGTCCAGAGCATGATGTCCATGCCATGGATGAATGCGGTCCGCACCGAGTCAAGCAGGGACGGTGAGCCGATCTTGCGTGCCACCGCGGCGCCGCCCGCCACACTGGACCGCGCCAGTTCCGCGACCGATGAGGGCAGCCCCGAGACGTCCACCCGGCTGCTGTAACTGTTGCTGATCAGCGTGCCGAGCACCGCCACCCCGATCGTTCCGCCGACCTGGCGCAGCGCGGAGATCAGCGCGGACCCCGATCCGCTGCGCTCCACCGACAGCGCACCGAGCGCGACGTTCATCGTGGACGGCATCGCCAGGCCGAGGCCGAGCCCGGCGACGGCGATCCAGGCCGCCGCGTATCCGGTCGAACTGCCCACCGAGGTGAGGGCGCCGAGCGCCATCGCGACCGCCATAATCGCGAACCCGGCAGTCACGGCTACCTTCGCGCTCAGGACGGCGGCCCGGGCGGAGCCGTCCGCGCCGCGGCGCGGGCTCTGCAGCCGGGTGCCCCCGATCATGCCGACCAGCATGCCGCCGACCAGCGGCAGCAGTCGCAGCCCGCTGCCCAAGGCGTTGGCGCCGCGGACGTCCTGGAAGTACAGCGGCATCGCGAACAGCAGGCCGAACATCGCGAACGACACCAGCGTCGCCAGGATCGTGCCCCATCGGAAACCCCGCGAGGCGAACAGCGGCAGGTCCACAAGGGGGACCGCGCCGCGCCGCGCGACGGAACGCTCCCACAGTACGAGCACAGCCAGTACCACCACACCGACGCCGATCGCTGCCAGCGCGGCCGCGTCCGACCAGCCGTCCTGTCCGGCCTTGATGAGGCCGTAGGTCAGCGCCGCCAGACCGGCGCACGACACGAGCACACCCATGTAGTCCAGGCCGGGCCGTGACGACGACCGCGACTCCGGTAGCAGGAACGTGACCGCGATCAGCGCCAGCCCGACGACCGGCACGTTGATCAGGAAGACCGAGCCCCACCAGAAGTGGTCAAGCAGGTAGCCGCCAACGATAGGCCCGATCGGGAAGCTGATGAAGGTGGCCGAGGCCATCAGCGCGATCGCCTTCTGCCGCTCGGCCGGCGCGAAGAGCACCGGGATGACCGACAGTGCCAGCGGGAAGATCGCCGCGGCGCCCAGGCCGAGCAGCGCCCGGGCCGCGATCAGTTCGCCGGTCGACGCCGCGTACGCACAAGCCGCCGAGCTGAGGCCGAACAGCGCCAAGGCGATGATCAGCACCTTCTTGCGCCCGTACCGGTCGCCCAGCAGCCCGGCCGGCAGCATTGCCGAGGCGATCACCAGGCTGTACGCGTCAGTGATCCACTGCAGGTCGCCCGTGGAGGCGTGCATGTCGGCCGAGATCGTCGGCAGTGCCAGGCTGAGCACGGTCAGGTCGAGTCCCACGACAAGCACGCTGGCCGAGATCGCGATGAGCGCCCACCACCGCCGGGGCGAGAGCGCCCCGCCGACGGCCCCCGCCGCGCTGTCCGCTGGACTGGCAGTCATAACAGTCACTACCTTCCGATAGTTCCTATGAAATGAAAGTCACTATCAAAAGATAGACACATTGACATGGCAGTGTCAACCATCCTTGGTACATGCGGCGAGCCGGAGCTTGTCGCCAGCGATCCGGAGCTTGGCGGCGGCGGACGGGAACCTCGCGGGGGTGAGCGGAGCCCGAAGGCGACCGGGAGCCTGGGACGGCAAGCGGCGGCCGTTGAAGATGTAGGCCGCGGCCGGATCCGTACAACATTTACCCCGCTGTGGGGGAGGCGTCCTTGCCCGGCGGGTGATGGGCTCACCGTGAGTGCCGCGGTCCAGTGGTCCCTGTCCGGGACCGGCGAAGCCTCAACCCGAGGACCGAGCGGAACGTGAGGGAATGACCTGACCGACAAGCAGCCGAACATCATGGTGTTCTGCTGGGACAACTTCGGCTGGGGGATCTGGGCCGCTACGGCGGCGGGCTGGGATGGGCGATCCGTCGGGCGCATGAGCGGGGCGAGACAGGCGCACGGTGAAGGTCCGCCTGGCGCGGCCACCGGCCGTGGCGGCTGGGCCGGGACGGCGTAAGGAGGCTAGTCAGCCGATGAGCGACGTGGCGCAAGGCCCGGGCGAGGCCAGCGCCGGTCCCGGTACCTCCTCGCAGTCCAGCTCCGGTGAGGAGCGGGGATCTGGCCTTGGTTCCGCGGCGCTGGACCGGTCCCGGGGGTTCTGGACGATCATCGGCTACGCGGTTGTGTTCGGCATCGTTCTCGCCTTCGCGGGGCTGGCGTTCCTGGGGTTGCTTAAGGGCGGCACGAGACTCTGGTTCACGCTGCCGAAGAACCCGGACTGGTTCTCCGGGCACTTGTGGTGGGTGGCGGTGACGGCAGCCGCCGGGGTAGTCGTCGGCGTGCTGCGGCACGTTTTCCGGCTCCCGGCCAGGCTGCCTGGGACGATGAAGGAACTCCGGGACGAGCGGGTCGAGCCGTCTACGGCGCTGCAGGCGGTTGCCGTCTCGCTGGTATCGCTGGTCGGTGGGGCAAGCCTCGGGCCCGAGGATGCACTGGGCAAGATGGGCGGCGGGCTCGGGACCTGGATCTCGGAGCGGCGAAAGCTCGATAGCAGTACCAGCGCGACGAACGCACTGAGCGGGATGGCCGGAGCGTACGGCGGCTTGCTGTCATCTCCGATCTTGGCGACGAGCTTCGTGGTCGAGCTTGCACGTCCCAAGCGCGCGGGCTTGGCTCATGCGCTGGTCGCGGCTCTGCTGTCCTCGACGCTGGCGTTCGCGGTGTACTTCCCGATCGCAGGGAGCACATTCCTTGGGATCTACGCGTTGCCGTCCTTCAAGTACGAGGATTGGCAATTGGCCGCGGCCATTCCCCTTGGCCTGGCCGCCGGGGCGCTCGCGCTGATCACCGTGGTGGCAATCGGACTGCTCGCGAAGCTGACCGCTCCGCTCGCCGAGCGGACGATCCTGCGCCCGGCGCTGGGGGGAATCGTGTTCGGGCTGGTCGGCGTGGCCCTGCCGCTGACGCTGTTCACCGGGACCTCCCAGCTCACGACCGTCATCCACGACGGGGCCGCGCTCGGCGCGGGGCTGGTCATCGCGGTCGTGTTCGCGAAAATCCTCGTGTTCGCGCTCTGCGAGGCCACCGGGTTCATCGGCGGACCCGTCCTCGTGATGCTGTTCATCGGCGGCACGGCCGGAATCTCCGCCCACTTGCTGATCCCGGGGCTCCCTGAAGGGTTCGCGTTCGCCACGATGTTCGCCGCCGTTCTGGGATCGCTCGTTGCGGCCCCGGTCTCGGGGATCGTCCTGGTCGCCCTAACGACCCAGATCGGGGCGCTGCAGCTCGCGCCTGTGGCCATCGCGGTCCTGACGTCATACCTGACCGTCTCCGGCTCTGGCGCGCTCATGGCCCTGGCGCGAAAGGCACGCAAACCCGCCCCGCCGGGCTCGCAGGCAGCGCCACAGCCCCCGCGAAGCACCTCGTAAGTCTCGCAGGAAGCCCGTCGGCCGCGGCTGTCACCGTTGCAGGGTGCTGGCCCTGGGCACCCAACGACGCGGCCGGCGCCGCCATTAGCTCCAGCGTCAGCATGGCCACGGACCGGGGCCGTTCTTCACATCGATTCGTATACTGCGGCGCTGTGCGATGGGCGCGGCCGGCAGGCCGACTATTCAGGTCAGCCACAAGGCGGGACCCGCCAAAATTTTGGTGGCCTATGGCGTGATTTATTTACGGCATAAAAAATGTTTTCGTAATCGTGGCCCAACAGGCGAGCCTCAGCGACACGTGGGGTACACGGGACGCGCGGGTGCGGAATGCGTGCCAGCCCGGAGGCATGAGGGCCCCCTAGGAGTGCGGCGGTGGGGCTGGACCGCACGGCGGTGGGCCGCGCTCAGGAACGGGTGAGGCGCAGGGCCAGGGTGGGGCAGGCGCTGACGGCGGCGCGGGCGTCCCGCTCGAGAACGGGCGGTATCGGACGGCCGTCGACGATCGGGTAACCCCACTCGTCGAGCCTGATCAGCTCGGGCAGCAGTTCCGCACAGGCCCCGTGGCCCTCACACTCGATGGGGTTGACCAGCAGTTTCTCCGTCATGTCGTCCGCCTCATTAGAGCCAGTCCTGTTCTGTGCGGGCCGATCCGCGCGGGATGGGCAGGAAAGGCCGCGGGTTGGCCGCGCCGCACTGGCCTCGTTCGTGTCGGTCAAGTTCGGCCGCGAAGGTGATCAGCGCGCTGCGCACGAATCGCGCGGTGCCGTCCGGGTGGTGGCAGGCGCCGCGCCCGGTGACCAGTCCCGCCCACCGCTCGACGTCGGCGCGTGTCTGCCGCCGCGGGCGGGCGCCCGCGAGCTCGGCGAGGGCGGCGGCCATCCGCGGCAGCCCGTTCAGGCACGGGCCGCACTGACCCGCCGATTCGAGAGCGAGATACCGAACGATGCGGGCCGTCTCCGTGAGCCCGCATCGATCCGGCGGCAGGGCGATCAAGATGCCGGCGCCAACCCGGGCGCCTATCGAGCCAAGCGAGTAGTTGTCGAGCGTCAGCCGCACCGCTTCCGCGGCGGGCGCCCAGGTGCCGTGATAGCCGCCGATCAGCACGGCGCCGTCGTTTCCCACCGGACCGAGCAGGTCGCGCAGCGGCATGCCGAGCGGCACCTCGGCGATGCGCGGCGTTCCGTCGGCACGACGGAGCGTGCAGAGCATCGATCCGGGCTCCGCCCGGGTGCCGACCTGGCGGAACCAGCGCGGGCCACGCCGGGCGATGAGCCCGAGGTGAGCCAGCGTCTCCACGTTCTGCACCAGTGTCGGGGCGCCCCCCAGGCCGCGTTCGGTTATCCGGGGCGGGACGAACGTCGGGATGGCCGGGCCGCCGCCGAGGTGATTGATCAGGGCGGTTTCCTGGCCAGAAAGGAATCGCGGCGGCGCCTCGGCGAGCTGCACAGGAACCAGGTCGCTGCCGGCCGCGCGGCGCTCCGCGATCGCCTGCTGGAGCCGCTTGCCTACGTCGGCGCGGCGGTCCGCGTGCGTGTAAAGGATCGCCTCCTCGGCGCCCACGGCCTCGGCGGCAAGCTGCAGGCCGTCAAGCACCAGGTGCGGCGCGAGCCACAGCAGCGTGGCGTCCTTGTCGCTGGCCGGCTCGCTTTCCGCGCCGTTCGCGATGACGACGGGGACCCTGCGCTTGGCGGCCGCGGCGTCCAGAACGGCGGTTAGCTTGCGGTGCACAGGGAACGCCGCGCCGCCCCGGCCGGTCAGGCCCGCGTGCTGGATGTCGGCGACGAGGCGGCCGGGTGCCTGGCGATAAGGGATGCGGCCGTAGCTGGCGGTGTGCGTGTGCCAGTCCTCGGGCCGCTGTCCGTTGGCGGGAAGCAGACGAGGCAGGTCGGTGGCCGTGCCTTCGGCGGGCATGCCCGTGGTTGCCGTGGTCATCGGCCGCCACCGGGCCTATGCCGGAACGCGCCGCGGTCGTGCACGGCAGTCATGAGCAGACCAACTCGCTGCGCGCGCGGCACGTCGCGGGAGGCGGCGGCCAGCCGCCAGCCAACGGCGCCGACGACCGCAAGCGCGCAGCCCGCCGCCAGCAGGAACATCCAGCTGTGCAGCATGTCGCGGCTCGATGAGATGCTGTGCAGCCAGGCGACGGGCCAGCTCAGGTAGGCGAGCAGATGCACCGCGCGCCACAGCCTGCGGCTCAGGTGGCGGCGCAGCAGGCTGGTCACGATCACGGCGATCGTGATATCCAGGCTGACCGCGCCGAGCCCGATCCACAGCCGCTCGTACGGCGACGCGAGCGGCACGATCGCGGCGGTGAGCGGGAGGTTAACGTAGCCGTCCGCGACCGCGGTCAGCACGTGCAGAAGGACGAAGACGACGGCCACTAGCGACAGGTTCCTGTGCAAGCCAGTGACGGCGAACCGGGGCAGCCCAGGTACCTTGCCCTGCCTGGTAACAACCAGGCCGAGCAGCACGACCGCCGTCATCAGCAGCAGCGCGACGACTCCGGTGGCACGGCTCGCGTACCACAGCACGGTGGAAGAGTTGATTCCGCTCACGTTCCCAAGCATCGGTCATCTAGTCCAGCGAAGCGTGCATACCGCCTATGAAGCGGCTCTGAACCGGCTGTCCAAGGTCTGCAATCCCGCTGAACCCACCCCAACCGCTGCTATCCCCCAGCTTCACCAATGGTGTCCCTCCGGACGTTCCGTTCCACAGCGAGCATGCCCAAAGTGCCGGTAACTTCCAGTTTGGTAACACGGTCAGTGACACGTGCTTCCACGGAAGTTCTCCGCTGTCCCCGTAGTTAACATGTGCGACATGTTTGGAAACTTGGCTGTAACATCACGATGACTGGGTCCCTCACTCTGGCCGCCCGAGCGGCCTACATATTGCGCGACAACAGCAACGGCTTGATCACCAAGGCTGCCCCCGCCCTGTACCCGCACCAGTGGAGCTGGGACGCCGCGTTCAACGCGATCGGCCTGGCCACCGTGGACCTGCCACGGGCCCGGCTGGAACTCGACTCGCTTTTCGCCGGACAGTGGCGCAACGGGATGGTGCCGCACATCGTCTTCGACCCCGCTGCCGACGGCTACTGGCCGGGTCCCGCCCAATGGGAGTGCGCCCGCTTCAACGAGGACGCCTCCATGCTCCCCGCGACCAGCGGGATCTGCGACCCGCCAGTGCACGCGATCGCGGTGGACCGCATTCTCCAGGCGGCAGCCGCGACGGGCGGGCACGAGCTTGAACTCACCCGCGGCTGGGCAACACACCTCTATCCCAAGCTGCTCGCCTGGCACCGTTTCCTCGCCCGCGACCGGGTAGACAAGTCGACCGGGCTGATAACGCTGTTCCATGGCTGGGAGAGCGGCACGGACAACTCCCCCCGCTGGGACATCCCCTATGCGAACGTCGAGGTGGGCCCGGGCCTTCCCGCGTACGTCCGTCGCGACAAGGCCCACGTGTCCGACGCGGCGCAGCGGCCGACCGACTGCGAGTACGACCGCTACGTTTGGCTGGTCGAGGAGGCCAAGCGAGCCGGCTACGACTCGAGCCTGCTACGCGACTCCGGCAGCTTCCAGGTCGGCGACGTCCTGTTCACAGCGATCTTCGCGGCGGCGAGCGACCTGCTCGCCAAGCTCGCCGACCAGCTGCGAAAACTAGACGATGCCGCCGAACTGCGTGACTACGCCGCCCAGGCCCGGGCGGCGGTTTTCTGCCACGTCGACGAGGCGTCAGGCCTGGCCGCCGACGTCGACCTGCGGAGCGGCGAGCTGCTGCGGACCGAGACGATCGCCGGGTTCGCCCCGCTGATCGCCGGCGCCATGCCTGGCTATATGCGCCAGCGGCTCATCTCGATCCTGACTGGCCCGCGCTGGGCAGGGCACCCGGAGCTGCGCTGGGCGCTGCCGCCGAGCACCAGCCCGTGCTCGCCCGCGTTCAACCCCGACTGCTACTGGCGGGGTCCGGTGTGGCCGGTCTTCACCTGGCTGCTTGCCTGGGCGCTGCACCGAGACGGCGAGACCGCCGTCGCCACTCAGCTGCGGTCGGCCACCCTCGAGCAGATGAGCGACGGCACGTTCGCCGAGTACTACCAGCCGATGACCGGCGCTCCGCTCGGCAGCCTGAACCAGTCCTGGACCACCGCGGTCGCCCTGGACTGGCTTCTCGACGCCTAGGACGGGTCGGGAGGCCAGCCGGCTACGTAGGTCACGGTGCCGTCAGGCTCGACCAGGCGCGCGGGCAGGCGGAGGCTGGCGAGCCAGGCGGGGGCCTGACGGCCCCTGATGACGGCGGCGGTCGCCGCGGTGTTGGCGTCGGCGCATGTAGCCGCGGCCACCGAGACCGTGCGCCAGACGGGCGCCGCGGGCAGGCCGGTGCGCGGATCCAGGATGTGATGCAGCACGTCGCCGCCCCGCTGCCAGCGGCGCGCAGCCGTGGACGACGTGGCCAGCCCGCCGTCCTTGATCGCGACCACGGCGCTCGGTCCCCGCGGCGGCTCGTCGGGCATGTCGGTCAGGTCCTGTACGCGGATCCGCCAGCCGCCCTCGGGCGGCTCGCCCGCCACCGCCGTGTCGCCGCCGAGGCTGACGAGCACTCCGCAGCCAAGCCGCGCGGCGATCCGGCTGGCGGAACGGTCCGCTGCCCAGCCCTTGACCGTGGCGCCGAGATCAAGCTGGACGCCGGCCGGGATGGTGAGCCGCCTGGCGCCTAGGTCGAGCCCGATAGAGCGCCACCCTGGGATCACCCGGACCCGCACCGGCAGCGCCGGCCCGCTCGCCGCGACCTGGCCGAAATCACGGTCATAACCGAGGGAGGAAAGCACGCCGCCCACCGTCGGGTCTACGTCTCCGTCGGTAAGGCTTGCCGCGCGGAGCGCGACCGCGACCGCCTCGGCCAGCAGCGGGCTGACCGTCATCGTGACCGGGCCCGACGCATCCCGCGCGGCGTTCGCGAGGACGACTACCTCCGAGTCCGGGCGGAACCTGCTGCACGCCAGGTCCAGCTCAGTGAGGTCCTCGGAGAGCAGCTGCCGCGCCGCGTCCAGCCGTTCTCGGTCGGTGACCACGAGCTGGACGAGCATGCCGAGCGCGCGCCACGCGGTGAACGCGGGCTCCGCGGCGGGCATGGGGGACGGCGCG
>Ga0126381_100010928_pt1 | contig 10239 bp, 11 predicted proteins | sample PanSoiMetPlot_28_FD_96465 | JGI IMG/M metagenome (GOLD analysis project Ga0126381, IMG submission 96465) | Tropical forest soil microbial communities from Panama - MetaG Plot_28 | ecosystem: Environmental > Terrestrial > Soil > Tropical forest > Bulk soil | place: Panama | collected 2016-02-17 | reverse complement strand
GTTGCGTCCCTGGTGACGGACACACCCCGGAGTTTCCGCTCGGCAGCCGTCGGCGTCCCGGCGGGAAGTTCCCATGAGACGGACTCGGTCAACGCGATCATCCACCAGCGGCTGCGTGGGCTCACCGGAGCCGAGGTTCGCGCGCTGCTGCGCGGCGCCCACGCCCAGCTGCGGGACGCTCTCGCGCCGCTCACCGATGACGACCTGCTGCTGCCCTACTCGCACTACCAGCCGCAGGAAGCCGGTGAGGGCGGGAAGCAGCCGGTCATCGGCTGGATCACCGGCAACACCTTCGACCACGTCCACGAACACCTCGACGCCATGAGAGCCCTGACCGGCTCAGCAGGCAGCAGCCGAGAAACTGAACCGTAATTACCCTGCGAGCCGCTCAGACGTCGCCGTATTTCCGGCGGGGAGCACTACGTATTCAAGGGAGCTCGGACATGATCCGTCGGTACTCGGCCTCCGGGAATGCGCGCAGCGTCTCGGTGGTCACATTGCCTCTCGATCCAATCGCAAGCGCGAACTTTGCAACGACCTCGTCGTCCGGCGCGTCGAAAAGAGTGGCCAGGTCGTAGCGGCCCATGGTCAGGTAGACAGCCTTTATCTCACCACCCAGTGAGCTGGCGAGCTGCCTGGCCGCATCCAACCTGGACGGAGATTCCTTGATGTTCTGAATGCCGCCCTGCGTGTACCGCAAGAGCATGAGATAAGTGGGCATGCCGCAACCTCCACATAAAATTGAGCCGTAGTCTGGCGATCTACCCGGCGGTCGTCCAGCGCGGAGTTCAGAATCAACCACGTGGCGATGGGCTCCACGTCGACCGCGGTGGTGGAGCGGCAGATGGATCGACTCGCCCTCGGCTTACTCTCCGCCGGCCACTTCAGCGTCGACCTCAGCCAGGGCGCGGTGCCCGCGATGCTGCCCTTTTTCATCCGCGAGCGGCATCTCGGCTACGCGGCGGCGGCCGGACTGGTGCTTGCGCAGACGATCTCGTCCTCGGTCCTGCAGCCGCTTTTCGGCGGCCTGACCGACAGGAGGTCGGCTTCCTGGCTGATGCCTGCCGGCGTCGCAGTCGCCTCGGCAGGCCTGGTAGCGGCCACCCTGCTGCCAACCTACGGGTTGGTATGGCTTGCGATCGCCGTCAGCGGGGTTGGCGTCGCCGCCTATCATCCGGAGGGCGCCCGCTACACGAGCTACGCGTCCGGCGACCGCCGCGCCACGGGGATGAGCTTCTTCTCGGTCGGCGGCAACGCCGGCTTCGCCGCCGCACCGGTGCTGGCCACGCCGGCTCTGCTGCTGCTCGGGCTGCGGGGCGGCTGGCTGATGGGCCTCGTGCCCCTGGCGGTGGCCGCAGCCCTCACCGTCCAGCTGCCCCGTCTGGATTCTCACCGGACTGCCTCTAGCCCGCAGGCGGAGGGTGCCATAGACGACGTCAACCAGTGGCGGCCCTTCGCTCTCGTGACAGGAGTCGTGCTCGCCCGCTCGGTGCTCTTCTACGGCCTGAACACGTTCATACCGCTCTACTGGATCGGCGTGCTGCACCAGTCGCCCGGCGCGGGCGGCGCAGCCCTGGCCACCCTCTTGATCACGGGTAGTGTTGGCACGCTGCTCGGCGGACGGCTTGCCGACAGGTTCTCGCGGCGCCGCGTCGTGTTGGTTGCGGTGACCCTTACAGCGCCGCTCCTCCTGCTCCTCCTGTCTGTTCGGGGACCGCTGTTCGCAAATGCCGTCCTGGTGCCGCTGGCGCTGGCCCTCTATGTGCCCTCGAGCATCATGGTCGTCCTGGGCCAGGAGTACCTGCCGGCTCGTGTCGGCACGGCTTCCGGGGTGACGCTCGGGCTCTCGGTGAGCGTCGGAGGTCTGGTCACGCCAGCCATCGGCTACGTCGCAGACCGCACCGACCTGCACACCGCGATGCTGCTCCTCGTCGCGCTACCTCTGATCGCGACGGCGCTGGCTCTGAATCTACCTCGACGCCGGCAGCGGTCATGATCCGCCACCCTCGGTCCGCCAGAGCCGCCGCATCTCATCACTGGAGCGAAGCAGCTCGCTGAGAGTGCCCTGAGCCTCGACGTGGCCATCCTTCAGCACGACCACCAGGTCTGCACGTCGCAAGGCTGCCCAGCGGTGCGAAACAGCCAGAACGGTGACGCCGGGATCGCTGAAGACGCGCTCCCAGATCAGCCGCTCTGTGTCTGCATCGAGGGCGCTGGACAGATCGTCGACGACCAGGAGGTCCGGCCGCCGTGCGAAGGCGCGGGCGGCGGCCACCCTCTGCACCTGGCCGCCCGAGAGGCGCACGCCGCGCGGACCAACGACCGTCTCCAGTCGCGCAGCCATCTGCGCCAGGTCGGGCTCCAAGCCCGATGCCGGCGGTCGACAGCACGCCCGCCAGCATCAGCAGGGGGCACTGAGGCAGGAGGTAGCTCGCCAGGAGCCTCCTCATCGCGTGCCAGAGCCTGGCACAGGACCCCGGGGCTTGCCGCAAGGCCCCCCTGGCGTGCGATGATCACTACGGGGAAAAGGGAGGATTCGGCGGCAGATGGCGATCGTATCGATCAACCCCGCCACCGAAGCTGAGCTTTCTCGTTTCGACGAGCACAACTGGCGGCAGGTCGACGCCGCTCTTGACCGCGCCTGGACTGCTCGCAGGCCCTGGTCCGAGACTCCACCTGGCTCACGTGCCTCGCGCTTTGCCGAGCTCGCCTCGCTGCTCCGCCACGAGAAGCCAAGGCTGGGAGCGCTCCTGACGGCCGAGATGGGCAAGCCCATCACGGAGGCGGAGGCGGAAGTCGAGAAGTGCGCCTGGACTGCCGAGTGGTTCGCAGAGCATGCTGAGGCGATCCTGGCGCCGCGTCGTGTGGAGAGCAGCGCAACCGAGAGCTACGTCCGCCTCCAGCCTCTTGGAGTGGTGCTGGCGGTCATGCCCTGGAACTTCCCGCTCTGGCAGGTCTTTCGGGCCGCTATCCCGGCGGTCATCGGCGGCAACGTGATGGTGCTCAAGCACGCCTCGAACGTGCCCCAGTCGGCCCTGGCGGCCGAGGACGCTTTCCACCGAGCCGGCTTTCCGGATGGGGTCTTCCAGACGCTGCTGGTGGGCTCCGGCCTGGTCGGGCGCATCATCAGGGACCGTCGGGTGGCCGGGGTCACTCTGACCGGCAGCGAGGCCGCCGGCGCACAGGTGGCGGAGATCGCAGGCTCGGCCCTCAAGAAGTCGGTGCTGGAGCTGGGCGGCTCCGACCCCTTCATCGTGCTGGCTGATGCTGACGTCGCGGCCGCGGCGCGGGTCGCCTGCCGGGCGCGAAACCAGAACAACGGTCAGAGCTGCATCGCTGCCAAGCGGTTCGTCGTCGCCAACCGCGTCGCGGATGAGTTCGAGCGCCTCTTCGTCGAGGCGGTAGCGGCGCTCAAGGTCGGCGACCCGATGGAGCGCGACACAAACGTCGGCCCTCTGGCGCGTGCCGACCTGGTGGACGAGCTCGACCGGCAGGTCAGAGAGTCGGTGGCGATGGGCGCCAGGGTAGCCGTCGGCGGCGGCCGCATGGACGGCACCGGCTACTACTTTCGGCCCACGGTGCTGACCGACGTCACCCAGCAGATGCCGGTCTTCAAGGAGGAGACGTTCGGTCCGGTGGCAGCCGTCATCAGGGTGCGCAACGACGAAGAGGCGATCGAGGTGGCCAACGACACAGACTTCGGCCTCGGCGCCAGCCTCTGGACCGCCGACGTCGCCAGAGGCCGGCGCCTGGCCGCTCGCATCGAGGCGGGCGCTGTCTTCGTCAACGGGATGGTGGCGTCAGACGCCCGCCTGCCGTTCGGAGGCGTCAAGCGGTCCGGCTACGGCCGCGAGCTGTCCGAATACGGCCTGCACGAGTTCATGAACGTGCAGACGGTCTGGGTCGGCCCGCAGCGGCCCTAAAAAAGGGTGCGCCTAGGGATCCAGAGCAGCTCCTGTGATGACTTTGAGGCCGGTACACTGGTCCAATCTTGAGGGTGCTGAAGCTCGATGCTTACCTGCCGGCTTCCGTGCGTTGCCGGGCACCCGACTGAGCGGTGACAGGGTCTGGGGCCTGGCAGTCGCCAGGCCCCTTTATTTGTTGGAAACCAGGAGGTGGGCGGAATGCGTGACAAGCGGCGATCTCCCGAGGAGCAGCGTGAGCGGCCCCTGCGCTTCGCGCCGACGCCGGACAGCCTGGTCGAGATCGACCGAGTGCTGGGGCGGTGGGCGCTGACCGTCTACCGGATGCCGGGCAGGGAGGTGCTGGCCGAGGACTACTTCGACGACTGGCATCTGGCGAAGGCTCGCGCCGAGGACTTTGGACAGCTGCTGCGCTCCCGAGGTATGGTCGCGTAGGGTCCCGGTGTGGCTCGCCCTCGGTGGACGCGGCGGGCCCGATCGCCGACGTTTTCCTCGCTGTGGTGTCAGCCCGAGTTCCTCAAGTTCTGGGCCGGCCAGAGCGTTTCGCTGTTCGGTACCCAGTTCAGCCTGCTTGCCATCCCCCTGGCTGCGGCGCTCACCCTGCACGCCAGCTCGGCCCAGATGGGGTTCATGGGCGCGGCGCAGTTCGCTCCAGCGCTCGTGTCGGGCCCGTTCATCGGCGTGTGGCTGCATCGTGCCCGCCGAAGGCCGAAGACCAGCCGCACGATCGCCCAGCTCGCCGGCCCCGCGATCGCCGGCTGCGGGGTCCGGCTCATCACGGCGCCTCTGGCCATCGCGTTCGACGCCGCATCTTTTCTCGTTGGAGCGCTGACTGCGGCCTCGATCCCAACGCACGAGGACGCTCCCGCGCCAGCCGAGGCCCGGCGCCACATCCTCAGCGAGGCGCGTCAGGGCCTGTCGTTCCAGGCGCTGCACTGGTGTGGCTATGCGTGCTGCCGGCCGTCTCCTCCCAGCTACCGAAGCTGCCCGAGGTAACCGGCTCTTCGCAGGCCGTACCAGCATGACCGCGTGCCTGTGGTCAGCTCGAGCGAACCTTTACCGACCCGAAGACCGATGTGACCGTGATCAGCAGCGATGGGTCGCGCCCGGCCACGGCGGCTTCGTTCCAGAAGGCACCTTCCCTGGTCACGAATCCATCACCGACGTCCATTGCCCCCAGGACCGACTCTGATCTCACCCGCGCGGCGGTGCCCGCCGGCACGGTAAGCTCGATCGCCGCTACACCGGTGTTCAGCCGAGCTTCCCCGTCTCGGCGCAGCTGGCCGCCGAAGTCGAGCCTGTACTGGGCGGCGCCACCCGAGACGACCATATGCGCAAAGTTGGCGTTGGCGAGGTTGCGCAGGTCCATGGCCACGCCGCCGGCGGCGACGTCGAAGGAGCTCATTTCCTCCGGGTTTGGCGCCGTGAAGTCGATGTCCGTCTTGCCGGCCCCATGGCGCAGGGTCAGGCGGGTGACAGGCAGCCCTCCCAGGTCGGCGACGGTCTCGTTCGCGCCACCTTCAAGGCTGAGCTCGTAAGGCCTGTCCCTGCCGATCTCGAGCTCCAGATGAGGCGCTCTCGTCAACTTCGAGGGCGCGCCCATGGTCGTCGACTGTGACAGAGTGAGCTGACCGCCATCCGCCGTGACATGGAGCGGAAGCATGCCTGTCGGATCGTCGTAGCGGCCGCTAGCCCAGGCTGCTGAAGCGCCCGGCCCGATCCGCACCCGGCAGGGTCCGAGCAGGATTCTCAGCCGCAGCTGGTCGGCGTCAGGAAAAGGGACCGCGATGTCAGTCGGGTTGCTGGCCATCGCCTAAGCCTGCCACGCCGCGGCGCCGGTCGTCTCATCAGCCGGGCAGTCGCTTACCAAGGTGCCTTATTGACGCCAAATCGCGCTGACGCATACCCTGACCGGCGCGGGCATTTTTGCCGCCGCCCGACAGGCGGCCATGAAAGGGAGGAAGGGCATGTTCGGATGCAGCGAGCACGAGCAGCATCGACGCGTCGACGACGCTCTTACCGAGCATCTGACCACACCGGTGCGGCTGGATCGGCTGCGCCGCAGCGAGACGCTGGACGGCGACGCAGTGACGCACGCCTGGGAGAGCAGGCGAATCAGCCGGCGGGCGCTCCTGGTGAGCACCGGCGCGATGGCGCTTGCGGCCGCGGCGTCCCCTGCTCTGACTCTCCCGGCTGCGGCCAGCGAGTCCGAAGACGGCGTCGGAAAGACGATCACGATCGAGTCGATCCCTGACCAGACCGTGCACCTTGGTCAGTTCCGGATGGACCTGGCCGACGTCGCGACGGTCGACTCGGGCGACGTGATTCGCTACCCCAACACGCTCACACACTTCCTGGGGGCGCTGCAGCCAGGGCTCACGATCCAGCAGATCGCCCAGCTTCGCCTCAACAATCCGGGCAAGGGGCCGCACTCGGTCATCGGCCCCATCGGGGTGCGTGATGCGCACCCCGGGGACGTGCTGGAACTGCGCTTTCGCCGGCTCCGGCCGATCGATTTCGGCGCCAACTTCCACAACCCCCTGGTGACCGGGATCCGCACCGGTGCGCTGCCGGACGAGTTTCCCAACGGGCAGGTCATCTACTTCAACCTCGACAACGAAGAGAACCGGACCCAGTTTCGGCCCGGCATCCACATTCCGCTGGCTCCGTTCCAGGGGATATTCGGCCTGGCGCCTCCGGGCACTGACCTGGTCGTGAGCTCAGTGCCTCCTGGCCAGCATGCGGGCAACCTCGACCTGCGCGAGCTGGTGGCCGGCGCGAAGCTGTTCATCCCAGTCTGGCGCGATGGAGGGCGGATCTTCACCGGCGACAGCCACGTGGCGCAGGGCGACGGCGAAGTCAACCTCACGGCTATCGAGTCGGCCATGCGCGACCTCGAGGTACAGGTGGTGCTCCACCCGGGAGCACTGGCCGCCGTCGCCGAAGCGGACCGCTGGCCGATGGCCGAGACCGAGACGCACTGGATCGCGGTGGCGACCGCTCAGCCAGTGCCCGACCAGCAGACCGCGTTCCGCAGCGCGTTCATCAGGGCACTGCACAACGTCATCAACTTCTTGCACACGAAGGCCGGTCTGACTCGGGACGATGCCTACGCACTTTCTTCGATTGCGGTTTCCTTCCGCATCACTCAGGTCGTGGACATCACGATCGGAGTCCACGGGATGATCCCCAAGTCGTTGTTCGACGAGGATCTGCGCGAGAGCATCCACATCGCTTAGGCGGCTGAGGCGCCGGGCGGGCGTCCGCTCGCTCGGCGCGTCGTCCACTTTGTCAGGACAACGCTGGACTACGCGCCTGGCACCACCAGGCCGCTCTCGTAGGCCGCGACGACGAGCTGTGCCCGATCCCGCGCGTAGAGCTTCGACATAACGCGGCTCACGTGCGTCTTGACGGTGGCTGGGCTGACGAACAGGTCGGCCGCGATCTCGTCGTTGCTCTTGCCAACACCCACCAGAGCCAGCACCTCGCGTTCGCGCTCGGTGAGGCTCTGGAGGTCCTTCCCAGAGATGCGGCGCTGAGCCGGGCGACCGGCGAACTCGGCGATCAGCCGGCGAGTGACCGACGGGGAGAGCAGGGCCTCACCTAACGCCACGGTCCGAATTGCACGCAGCAGGTCCACCGGCTCGATGTCCTTCAGGACGAAACCGCTGGCACCAGCGCGCAGTGATTCGAATACGTACTCGTCGGCTTCGTAAGTCGTCAAGATCAGCACGTGAACGCCGGCGAGGCCGGCTTCGGTAGCTATCCGGCGGGTCGCCTCGATTCCGTCCAGGACCGGCATGCGGATGTCCATCAGCACCACGTCCGGCAGCGTCTCCCGGGCGATCGTCACCGCCTCCTCACCGTTTGCAGCCTCACCCACCACCTCGACGTCAGGGGCGCTGTCGATGAGCACCTTGAAACCGGCGCGGACGAGCGCCTGGTCATCCGCGAGCGCGACCCGGATCACTCGCCCTCCAGTGGCAGCGTGGCGTGCAGAGCGAAGCCACCCCCGGGCCGCGCTCCGGCCTGCAGCGAACCGCCGGCGGCGCGGACCCGTTCGCGCATTCCGGCGAGGCCATGCCCGGCGCCCTGTCTGCCGTCGATGGCGACGGAGACGGGGGTTCGACCGTTGCTGTTTTCAACGTCGATGGTCAGGGCCTCTGGCGCACGCCGCACAGCCACCGTCGCTGAGGCTCCGGGGGCATGACGGACGACGTTCGTGAGGGCCTCCTGTATGACGCGGTAGGCGGCGAGGTCGATCGAAGTCGGCAGCGACGACTGCCCTGTGTCGATGTCGAGCATCACCTCGATGCCTGCGCGCCGGACGTTCTGCACGAGTGAGGGCACCTGGTCGAGGCCGGCAGCCGGCGACCGTGACTCAGCCTCGTCTGTCTGGCGCAGGAGGCCGAGGATGCCGCGCAGATCGCGCAGCGCGTCGCGGCTGGCAGCCTTGATTGCGAGGAGTGCCGCGCGCGCCTCCTCAGGTCTCTGATCCATGACGTGAACGGCCACGCCCGCCTGCACGTTGATCATCGCAATGCTGTGGGACACGACGTCATGCAGCTCGCGGGCGATGCGCAATCGCTCCTCGGCGATTCGGCGCAGGGCCTCCTCCTCACGTGCATGTTCGCTTTGCCGGTTGATCCGGGCCTGCCACTCAGCAGCGGCCTGACCCGCGAGTTGGCCTCCGACCGCGACGACCGGCACCCAGAGGGCCGAAGCTGTATCGATCGGGCGGCCAAGCCGCGCCGCTGCCGCGAAGAGCCCAAAAGTCAACAAGATGAACCCCGCCACTCGCATGCGTGCGCCCGCCGTTCCTGACCGGTAGCCGGTCACGAGAAGGCCGATGAAGAACGAGCTGTCGGTGTGGTACCCGAGGGCGTAGTAGGTGGCTGTGCACAGGAGTGAAGCCGACAGCGACTGCACAGGCCACCGCTGCGTGAACGCCACCGCGCCGGCGGCGATCACGAGAAGTAGGACGGCGAGGGCGTCGATGGGCCGGGCACGACCCGGAGGTGATAAGACAGTACCGCCCAGCGTCACTATCTCGACTACCACTGCGGTCGCGACCGGCCGCACCCAGGGCGGGGCAAGCTTTGCACGTCCGGAGCCCACGGCTGCGATCGTACAGCCGGCATCTCTGCGGGTCGTCCCCCTCAGGTTGTAATCGACGTACGACCGCGGGATTAGTTGAGGAGCCGGCTCAGGGTGGCCGGATTCGGAAGCGGCCGAATCACGACATTTAGCTCCGCGGAGCCCGCAGCGAGAGCGCGGCGGCCAGCGTCCGCCACTCCCCGATGGGCAGCTCCGGGGCGGCGGGGGTGAGGACCTGCAGGCAGACGTGGTCCGCACCGGCCCTGTGATGCTCCGCGATCCGCTCCCTGATCGCGTCGGTTGATCCCCATGCCACGACTTCGTCCACGAGGCGGCCGCTCCCGCCGGCCGCGAGGTCGTCAAGTGTGAAGCCAAGCCTGAGCCAGTTGTTCGTGTAGTTCGGGGCCTGGAGATAGAAGGTCAGATGCTCCCGGGCGATGGCCCGGGCCCGGGAGGGATCCGTCTCGATCACGACGGCCAGCTCGGGAGCGAGCAGAGGTCCTGGGCCCAGCACTTCACGGGCGCGCCGGGTATGCTCCGCGGTCCCGAGGTATGGGTGAGCGCCGGCACTGCCGTTGCGGGCCAGCTCCAGCATGCGCGGGCCCAGGGCGGCGAGGATTCGCTGCTCGATTGGGACAGGGGTGGGGGCGGCGTCGAGGTTGTCGAGGTATTCGCGCATCTTCGTGAGGGGCCGGGAGTATCGACCAGGCTCTTCGCGGTCGACGAGGTGCGCGTGACTCACGCCGAGACCGAGGAGGAACCGGCCTGGGTGGGCTAGTGTGAGCGCGTGATGGGCGGCTGCGGCGACAGTCGCCGTGTGCGTAAATATGCTCGCGATGCCTGGAGCAACGACGATTCGGCGGGTGGCGTCGAGCAGGTCCCGCGCACGCTCGAACGTCCTGGGGGCGTTGGGGAACCAGAGCGCGCCGTAGCCGAGATCCTCGAGTTCAGCGGCGGCCTTCATCACGCTGGCCCGCTCGCCCCAGAGGTGCCTGCTCCAGATACCGATCCGGCCAAGTTCCATGTTTCAAGACTCCATTGCACAGGTGGTCGCGGTGACGGGTCAACGCTAGCTGAGAGGGCCCCCGGCCTTTGAGATGTGCGCTCACTGGCGGATGTACGCGTCAACCGCACCCAACCGGGTCATCCGCCGGCGGACGTCCGCCTGGGACCAGGTGGCGGTGATGGTGCGTTGGTAGATCGATGGAGAACCGCATAT
>Ga0126381_100010927_pt1 | contig 10240 bp, 9 predicted proteins | sample PanSoiMetPlot_28_FD_96465 | JGI IMG/M metagenome (GOLD analysis project Ga0126381, IMG submission 96465) | Tropical forest soil microbial communities from Panama - MetaG Plot_28 | ecosystem: Environmental > Terrestrial > Soil > Tropical forest > Bulk soil | place: Panama | collected 2016-02-17 | reverse complement strand
GCGCGAGGTTCGGCGGCCACGACTCGGTGGCCGCCGTCCGGGCCGCCAGCCGCGGCACCCCGGCCAGCACTTCCCCGCCGCCGGTCTCGATGTCGAGCGCGGTAGCGGACTGGGCCATCCGGGCGCCCATCAAGCGCTGGTAGCCCCACGAGGGGCGCTGCTCGGTGGCCCGGCCGTCCAGCCAGGAGAAGTCCCACCCGTCCACCGAAGCGGACTCGGCCTCGGCCACGAGGTCCTCGAACGAGCGTGCCACGCCCCGATCATCGCACCGGCGCCTGGCCCCGGGGGCCTCAGGTTCAGGGCGGGGGATCAGTAAGGCTGGACCGATTCCTCTTGCTGCAATTCGGCGATGTACTGCTGCCCGCGTGACCTGATGAGCTCGCTGTTGACCACCGTGGAGAGCTCCGCGAGGAATTCGTCCCGGTCCTGGTTCACCAGGATGTAGTCGTAAACCCAGGCCCAGGTCTGCTGCAGGCTCCGGACCCGAAGGCGGTTGTCGGCGTCCCGCGTCTGGCCCCGCTCGGCGAGCCGGGACCTGAGCTCGTTCTCGGTCCTGGTCGTCACGAAGATGCCGATGACGCGCCGGGCCGACAGCGCGCGGACCTTGACGTAGCCGGTCGGCTCCAGTTCGGCGGCCAGGGGCGTCCGTTCCTCGCTGGACAGCAGCTCACGCGGTGACCCGTAATAGCTGTCCGCGTAGGTGCGGGTGTACTCGATCAGCTGGCCTTCCTCGCGGAGCTTGGCGAAGGCCTCGTCGGTGACGAAGTTGTACTCAACCCCGTCCCGTTCCGTGGGGCGGGGCGCCCGGGTGGTGTAAGTGGGGACCCGCCGCACCAGCCCGGACCCCACCATCCAGTCCAGCGCGGTGACCTTCCCGGCGCCACTCGGGCCGGAAATTATGAAGAGAGGCGGCCTAGCATCCACTTCCGGTGCTCCTCGGTTCAAAGAGCTGCACAGGGCGCCCCAGACCCGCCGCTGCGCGGTACCTGAACTTACCAGTCCCAGCTCAGACGGCTTCCTGTCGATCAAGGATCGCAGGCGGGCGGATCCGCGACCGGGCCATGCTGCGGGAAGCCCGCCCTGGCCTGGCAGACGGCGGCAGGCCAGCGGACTGAGCCTGGCCTCGTCCCGTCGGCGCCGCCGGGCCTCCCTGCTTTATGTCATAAAGTATCTTGGCCCAGACCCTTGACTTTACGTCATAAAGCAGAGTCTACTTTATGGCATAGAGTCGATGAGGGAGACACCATGAACCACCCACCCGACACCGCCGCCGCCGGCAACGGCGGCACCTTCGACCCCCGGCAGGCAGCCGCCCTGCTGAACCAGACCACCCAGCAGGCACGCCGCAAATTCCAGCCCTCCCCGCCGTGGCTGCTGGCGACCAGGGCCGTCCTGGTCCTGGCCGCCCTCGGCGCAATCTGGCTGTCGGTGCGCGGCCAGCACCCCTACCGGGGCCCGACCGCCGCCGACATCCCCGTGCTGATCGGGTTCATTGTCCTCAACTTCACCGCCACGGTCGCCGTCCGCCGGCGCGCCACCGCCGGGGTCACCGGGCGATCCCGGTTCAGTCAGGGCGAGATCATGGTGCTGGTGGCGGCCTTTGTGGCCACCGTCGTGGCCATGACGGCGCTGGGCGTCGCCGGGGTGAGCTTCGCCTGGTCCCCGACCACGGTGCTGGTCATCCCCGGCCTGGCCTGGGCGGCCATCTCGGCGGCCCGGGCAAACTGGGTTGAGTTCGGCATCGGGCTCGCCATCGCCGCCCTCGGCGTCGCGGGCGCGTTCGCCGGGCCGGCCGGGTCGTGGGCGGTCGCCGCCGTGGGCCTGTGTGCCGTGCTCCTGGGCAACGCCGCCGCCATCGTCTGGCAGCAGCGCGCCTGAGGGTACGCCATGAATGACGACGGACTTGACCCGCTGATCCACGTCCCCACCCGGCTGAAGATCGTCGCGACGCTGGCGGCCCTGCCCGACGGCGACACGCTCTCCTTCACCCGGCTGCAGGACATGCTCGAGTTGACCCCCGGCAACCTGATCATCCAGCTGCGCAAGCTCGAAGAAGCCGACTACATCAGCAGCGAGAAGACCAGGAACGGGTCGGTGCAGAAAACCACCGTGGCCCTGACCAAGCAGGGCCGGGAGGCACTCGGCGCCTACACCCAGGCCCTGCGCAACCTTCTCGGCGGGCTGTAAATGGTCCCAGGTTCCGTCTTCCCGGATAGCCCCCGACGAGGGGCTGTCCGTCATTGCCGGACGGACAACGTGTCATCCGCCCGGATGCCGTTTCCGCAGGCCGAGGCTGGCCGCGGATCACCCTGAATCCCGGCACCCGCGCTTCTAGCGGAAAAATGATCCCGTGCTGTCACGTTAGGGCAGAATAATTTCGTCGTGTTTAGGGGGCAGCATGGGTGGCTTGTGCGCCAGGGCTAAGACCTGGGAGCGGATGCCTGGCGGCGGTATTGCCCGTCGGCCACTTCATGCGATTACTCTCACCGACTGAGCATGACGGTCGGAGGTGGCGCCGGGGAGCCCGGCGCGTCGGTCCAGGCGCTGCCGTGGCACGTCCACGCCGCCAGCGCCATCGGTTCCGCGCACGCCAAGGATGGACGGCCCAACCAGGACGCGGTCGCCCACCAGTTGCTGACTCTGCCCGGCGAATCAGACCTGCTGGTGGTGACCATCGCCGACGGGCACGGTGACGTGCGGCACTTCCGCAGCGACCGGGGCGCGAAGATGGCCGTCGCGGCGGGTATCGCCGCGATGCGGGACTGGTCGGCGGGCATATCGGGCAGTCCGGCCGAGATCAAGCAGAGCGCGCGGCGGGGGCTGATTCCCGGCATTGTGGCCAGGTGGAATGCCGCCGTCGCCGCGGACCTGGCCGACGATCAGTTCACCACCGCCGAGCGCGTCATGCTGACCGAGCTGGAACTGCCGCCGCAGACCGCTTACGGCTCGACCTTGCTGATCGGCGCCTTTACCGACGGCCACGCAGTGTTCGCGCAGATCGGCGACGGCAACATCGTGGCCGTGGCGCCGGACGGCAGGGCGATGAGCCCGGTCCCGGGGGACGGCGGGCCGGATAAGAATCACACCGCAAGCTTGTGCCAGGCCGACGCGAGCACCGCCTTCCGGATTGGGGTGATCCAGCTTGCGGTGCGGCCCGTGTTCGCCGCGCTCCTGGCTACGGACGGCTTCGGCAACGCGCAGGCGCAAGATCCCTGGCAGGCAGACGTGGCGGCGGATCTGGCCGGTTTCGGGCTTGATCATGGACAGGACTGGTTCGCGGCTCAGGTCCCTGGATGGGCGGCCCAGTGCGCGTCTCCAGCCGGCAGCGGCGATGACTCGACCATCGCCCTGGTTATCAACTCGGCCGCCAGGCCCCGCCGCGGGTTGCCCGGTACTGATCTTCACCGGTCCCACACGGAGACCATCCCCGCGCAGACGCTCGAGCTCCCGGTGCCGCCCGTGCCGCGAGCCGGGTCCGGGGACCAAGGGCGGCAGGGACGATCCGGGGATCGAAGTGACCGTGCGCCTAGCGAACGGCGGCCGGGCTGGCCCCGGAACCGGGCCGGGGCATGGACGGCAGCGGCGATCGCGGTGGTGCTGGCCGTGCTGCTGCTCGGTTTCCTGCTGCTCGGCCACGGCCCGCGTTAGCAGGGTCCGGCTGCTGTCTGGCGCTCAGAACGACGGCACCGGGCCGACCGGGCCGAACACCGGCAGCACGAGCAGGCAGGGCACCCGGACCGGCTGGGCCGGATCAAGCGCGTTGAGCATGTCCGCCATCGCGACCGGGTCGCTGGCGATCTCCAGGTGGTCGCTCTCGTCCAGCGGGCACTGCTTCTGGACGGTGATGTCGGTGACGTTCGGCGCGGCCGGCAGGAACGCGTTGGTGTACGGCGTGACGACCTCGTCGCCGGAGGTCTCGATGACCGTGTAGGACACGCCCGGCGCCGTGGGCTGGGCGTTGAGGGCGGTCAGGAACGCCGAGCCCGCTTCCTGCTCCACGCAGGCGTCACAGGTCGTGCTCAGGACGCTGTTGACCGGGGCGAGCAGGCCGAGCGTGTGGCCGAGCACGGTCAGGCCGCCCAGCGTCGTGCCGTAGTTGGACGGGGCCAGCCCGATGAGCTTGTCGACCTTGGCTGCGCCGCCGAGGAGGCTGAGGTAGTAGCGCGGCATCATGCCGCCCTGCGAGTGGCCGACGATGTCCACCTTCGGCGCTCCGGTCGCGGCCAGGACCTCGTTGACGAACGACGCCAGTTGCCGGGCCGACGCGGCGATGTCCCCGGTGCCCTGGAAGTCGGAGGTGGCTGAGGCGCCGCCGTAGTTCAGCGCGAACACGCAGTAGCCGTGGTTGGCCAGGATGGGGGATGCGGCCTGCCAGCTGTCGTTCATGTTCGCGAGCGTGCCGTGCACGAGCACCACGGGGTACGGGTGCTGCGCGGTGGGATGGCAGGACCAGTTGTTGGCGCCGGGCGGGGACACGGTGGGCGCGGCGAAGGTCGACACCACCGCGGTGCCGAAGTCGTAGTTCACCGGCAGGCTGCTCTGCGCTGACGCGGCGCTGCCGGGAACCATGACGGCCAGCGCGGTCGCGCCGACGATGCAGAGCGCCGCGGCCAGTCCGGGGCCAGAAGAGCGAACGCGCATGGCTTCCTCCCAGAACGGCGCGTAACCGGATTCCCGGCGGGAGGGCCGATCCGGCAGGCCGGACGTTCCCGACACCGTCCCGGCCGGGAAATTCAAATTAACACCGCGAATTCACGCGCTTCTGCTCAGCGAGGCCAGAATCTGGGCCGGTGCATTGTCATTCCGGCGCAACCGAAATGGCAGCGGCGCGGGCCGGGCTGATGGCGCCGTGCCGTCCGGGAGCCGGACTGGGCGGTCCGAGTGCGGGTCTGGGCGGTCCGAGAGCGGGGCCTGGCCCGTCCGGGGACGGGCCAGGCGGTCCCGGACCGGCGGGCCGGCCTGAGCCCTGGTTGCGCGGGCGGGGTGGGCATCTGGTTCGCTTCTGGGCATGGCCCCACCCGAGTCTCCTGATCCCGCTCAGCCGCCGGCGTGGTTCACCACGGCGATCGGCACGCCGGGCAAGCCCGCCACGGTCGAGGTCGACGGGACCACGATTGCCTACCGGACGTACGGCGACCGCGGGGACGGCGGCATCGTGCTGGTCCACGGAGGCGCGGCCCACGCCCGCTGGTGGGACCACATCGCCCCGCTCCTGGCGACCGGCCGCCAGGTCGTCGCGCCCGACCTGTCCGGGCACGGCGACAGCGGGCGCCGTGACGTCTACAGCCTCGACCAGTGGGCGCATGAGGTGCTCGCGGTAGCCGCTGACGCCGGGTTCGACGCCCCGCCCAGCGTCATCGGGCACAGCATGGGCGGTTTCGTTACGCTACGGGCGGCGAGCATCTTCGGCGCCCGCATCGCTGGGGCCGTGGCCATCGACTCCCCCGTACGGGACATCACCCCGGAAGAGCGCGCGGCCCGCGAGCGGCGCGCCTTCGGCCCGCTGGTGGTCTATCCGTCACCCGAGGCGGCCATCGCGCGGTTTCACCCGATCCCCGACCAGCCCGGCCTGCCGTACGTCATCGAGCACGTGGCCGGAACCTCGATCCGGGCGGTCGACGGCGGATGGAGCTGGAAATTCGACCCGCGCGTCTTCGCCCGGCACCAGCTCACCCCGGCGCTGCTGACCAGGCTTGACTGCCGGGTCGCGCTCTTCCGCGCGGAGCACGGCATCCTGTCGCCGCAGATGAGCGAGGTCATGTACGACCGGCTCGGCCGGCTCGCCCCGGTGATCGAGATCCCCGCCGCCGGCCATCACGTCATGCTCGACTATCCGCTTGCCCTCGTCACCGGAATCCGCACCCTACTGTCCGACTGGGACCACTCCACGCCCTCCACGCCCACCACGACACGCTGAATCGCACCCCTAAACTGGCTTGACCGGGGCAGAATTCACAGCAGTACCAGCAGGCTCCCGCGCGTCATGCTCTTGTCATGTTGGCCGGGTAGACCTGCGTGCACCAACGAGGTCCCGTACGGCAGGAGGGCGTGTGCAGAGATCGGCCAGACCCGGGCCGGATGGGTGGACCGGCCCGCAAGGCCGCGGCGCGCCGGACTACGACTGGGACCCGGCCGACCCGCCGACCGACCCTCGCCACCGCGGCGGGCCAGGCCAAGACTGGGACGCGGCGGATCCGCGGACCGACTCCGGCTACCCGGGCAGGCGGGACTACGACTGGGACCCGGCTGGACCAGCGGCCGGCCCGGAGCATTACGGCACGCCCCCTCAGCATTACGGCACGCCCCCTCAGCATTACGGCACGCCCCCTCAGCATTACGGCACGCCGGACTACGGCTGGGACCCCGGTGCCCCGGCGAACGGCCATCAGCATTACGGCGCGCTGGACTATGAAGGCGCTGACAGCGAGCCGGAGTATGACTGGGGCCCGGCCCCGGTGACCGACTCCCGGTATCGCGGCAGGCCAGGCTACACCGGGCCGAACTCAGGCTGGGATCCCGCCGACCCGGCGGGCGGCCCCGGCCGCCACAGCAGGCCAGAGTATGCCTCGCCGGACGCTGACTGGGGCTATGCCGACCCGGCGGGCGACCCCCGCCGCCGCGGCACGCCAGGGTATGCCTCGCCGGACGCTGACTGGGACTATGCCGACCCGGCGGGCGACCCCCGCCGCCACGGCACGCCAGGGTACGCCTCGCCAGACGCTGACTGGGACCCCGGTGACCTGGACGGCGACCCTCAGCGCGGCGATGATCAGCGCCCGGGCCGGCGCCGCCGCGGCCGGCAGCGCCGTCGCCGGAGGTACCCGCCGCTGCGCCAGCGGCTGTGGTTCCGCATCGCGCTGGGGCTGCTGGCCACCTTCCTGGCCATCACGGCGTGGTCGGTGGGAAACGCGCTCACCGTGCCCGGCGGCGGCACTGTGTCAGATCGGCTCGCCGAATGGGCTCGCGATCACTATCTTGGGCCGGTGGTGACGTTCGGGGAGTGGCTCACCTACCGGGCGCCGAAGGTTGGCGGGAAGCCCTCCTTCGCGCTCACCGGCCCGGCCGCCGCCCCGACCCACCCGGCCAAGTTGCGGAAGAAGACCGCTGCGTCCTTTGCGCCCCCCGCCCCGCTGCAGTCACTGGCGGGCAAGCCGCTGCAGGGCGAAGGGCAGTGGCGAGTCCTGGCCAATGTGCATGGCATACCCGCCATCTACGGCACCGACCTGCGGGCGAGCAGCGTGTATTCGTCCTACGTGTCCGGGATCGTGTCGTTGAACCAGAACCTGATCCGGTTCCAGCTGCGGCCCGGTTCGGAAGACCCGGGCCCGGGTAACTGGAAGGCCGCGGACTGGATCCCGCCCGGCACTCGCCTCAGCCTGCTGGCCACGTTCAATAGCGGTTTCAAGATCGCTCAGTCCGGCGGCGGCTTCTACCTGAACGGGGCCACCGCCGGCACGCTGACCAAGGGCGTCGCCTCCGTCGTGTACTACCGGAACGGGCACATCGCGATCGGGGTGTGGGGACAGACCGTGCGGATGACCCCGGACGTGGTGGGGGTGCGGCAAAACCTGCACCTGATCATCGACAATGGCACGATTCCCGCCTCGGTCGACAGCAACGTCGTGAGCAGCTGGGGGGCGACCCTCGGCGGCGGCTACTACGTCTGGCGCTCCGGCATCGGCATCACCAAGGACGGCCGGATCATCTTCGCTTACGGCCCGGCCCTGAACGTGCGAGAACTCGCTGGGCTGCTCAAGCGAGCCGGTGCCGTCACGGCCATGCAACTCGACATCAACCCGGAGTGGATGTCGTTCATGTACTACCTGCCGGGACACCATCCGGCCAACCCGACTCCGGTCGCCCTGCTGCCCAACCAGATGCAGGCGGCGAACCGCTACTACTCGATCAACGGCCGCGACTTCACGGCCGTGTACGCACGGTGACATCGCCTTCGGGCGAGGCCAGCGCGCTGGCCGCGGCCCCGCCCGTGCCCGCCCGCTCCCTCGCGCCGCTGCGCTGGCTCGCGGCGGCCGTGGAGACGTCGCGGCCCCGTCAGTGGCCAAAGAACTTCCTGGTCTTTGCCGCGCCGCTGGCGGGCGCGACGCTCGGCCGGAAATACGGCTTCGCCTACGCCTTGGTGGCCGCGGTGGCCTTCATCGCCGCGTCGGCCGCGGTGTACTTCGTCAACGACGTCGTCGACGCCGACCGTGACCGGCGGCATCCGGTCAAGAAGTTCCGCCCGGTGGCCTCAGGCCGGCTGCCGAGAGCGCACGCCTTGGCGCTGGCCGGGCTCTGCATTGTCGCCGGGCTGGCCGCCGGCCTGTGGATCGGTGAACCGCGGCTGTCCGTGGTCATCGGCATCTATCTCGCCCTGTCGGCGCTGTACACCGTGGCGCTCAAGCACATCCCCGTGGTCGAGCTGGCCTTCGTGGCCTCCGGTTTCGTGCTGCGCGCGATCGGCGGCGCGATCGCCACGCACGTTCCGCCGTCCGGCTATTTCCTGCTCGTGTGCAGCCTCGGCGCGCTGATGGTCGCGATCGCCAAGCGGTACACCGAACTCGTCATGCTGCACGGGGACGCGGCCCGCCATCGCCCGGTCATGCGCTGGTACAACGGCTCGATGCTGCGGTTCGGCCAGCGGGTCGTAGCCTGCGCGATGATCGTGGCCTACTTGCTGTGGGTGCACGCCGAACACAACCCCTGGATGCGCGGCTGGCACCTGGCCAGCGCGTTCGCGCTGGCCGCGGCGCTCGTCCGCTTCGACCGGCTCACGGCCCGGGCGGGAGGCAAGCCGGTCGAAGACCTGATCGCCAGGGACCCGCTGATGATCTCCTGCGAGCTGGCCTGGCTCGTCATGTTCGCCGTAGGGCTGTACAGGTGAACGCCATCGACCTCGGCTACCAAAGGGTGCTGCTGTTCGGCGGGGCCAGCGAGATCGGCCAGCAGATCCTGGCCGCGCTGCGGCTGCCGCCCGACGCCGAGGTGGTGCTGGCCGGCCGGGACGAGCAGCGGATGGCCGCCGCCGCCGCGCCGCTGTCCTGCCGGATCCGGACGGTGCACTATGACGCCGCCGCGCTGGACACCCACCAGGCCGTGCTGGACAAGGCCTTCGCGTTCGGGACCGTGGACCTGGTCATCTCCGCGGCGGGGATCCTGGCCGGCCAGGACGTGCTGGACGACGACCCGCTCCAGGCCGGCCTCCTGGTCGAGACGAACTTCACCGGGCACGTCACGACGCTGCTCGGCGCGGCGGCGCGGCTGCGCGCGCAGGGCCACGGCACGATCGTGGTGCTCTCCTCGGTGGCCGCCGTCCGTCCCCGCCGGGCCAACTTCGTCTACGGGGCCGCGAAGGCCGGGCTCGACGCCTTCGCCCGCGGGCTGGCCGACTCGCTGCACGGCAGCGGCGTCCGGGTGCTGCTGGTCCGGCCCGGCTTCGTGATCGGCCGCATGACGCAGGGCATGACCCCGGCGCCCCTGTCCACCACTCCCGCCGCGGTGGGCCGGGCGGTGGCGGCGGCGCTGGGCGGGCGGGCCGACGTAGTCTGGGTGCCGTCGCAGCTCGGCGTGCTTGCCGCCGCGCTCAGGCTGGTGCCCAGGCCGGCCTGGCGTCGGCTGCGCCGGTAAGAGCGGAGCGCGGATGCGGGTACTGGTCGCCGAGGACGACCGCGGGCTGAGGGAGGTGCTCGCGCGCGGCCTGCGGGAGAACGGCTATGTGGTGGACGCGGTGGCGGACGGCCAGCAGGCCGTCCAGTTCCTGCGCAGCTACGACTACGCGATCGCGGTCCTGGACTGGCGGATGCCGGAGATGACCGGGCTCGAGGTGCTGCAGTGGATGCGGCGGCGGGAGTCACCCGCCGCCGTGCTGATGCTCACCGCCCGGGACGCGCCCGCCGACCGGGTGACCGGCCTCGACCAGGGAGCCGACGACTACATGGTCAAGCCGTTCGACTTCGGCGAGCTGCTGGCCCGGCTGCGAGCGCTGCAGCGCAGGCCGCGGGCCCTGCAGTCGCCCCAGCTGGTGGTGGGCGACGTCCGCTTCGACCCGGTCACCCGGGAGGTACAGGTGGGCGCGGAGCGACCGGCCCTGACCGCCACCGAGCTGGGCATCCTGGAGATGCTCATGCGCCGGTCGCCCGCGGTGGTGCAGCGGCGCCTGATCGCGCTGCACGTCTGGGAGCATGAGGCCGACGCGATGGGATCCAACACCATCGACGTGCACATGGCCCGGCTGCGGTCCAAG
>Ga0126381_100010926_pt1 | contig 10242 bp, 17 predicted proteins | sample PanSoiMetPlot_28_FD_96465 | JGI IMG/M metagenome (GOLD analysis project Ga0126381, IMG submission 96465) | Tropical forest soil microbial communities from Panama - MetaG Plot_28 | ecosystem: Environmental > Terrestrial > Soil > Tropical forest > Bulk soil | place: Panama | collected 2016-02-17 | reverse complement strand
GAACTGCAGCAACAGGCCGACGCACTGGCTGCCCAGAATGCAGCTCTAAAGGAGCAGCAGCAGGCCCTCAACAAGCAGCAGAAGGAGATTGCCGCCAATAAGGCGGCTATCGCCGCTAACAGTGCTCGCTTTGGCGAGCTTGATGACTACTATATTCTCGACGAAGTTACCGTGTTGTTCGGCAACGGTCAAACCAAGGTCGATCCGAAGTACAATGCGCCGTTGCTGGCACTGGCACAGAAAGCCATGACGTACAACGGCTATAACATTCAGGTGAAAGGTTACGCCTCCGCTGTAGGCAGCGCCGCCGTGAACCAGGAGCTCAGCGAAGAGCGGGCCGAGAACGTCACCGACATCCTGGCGCAGCAGGGGCATGTTCCGTTGACCAACATGCTGGCTCCGGGCGCCATGGGTGAGAGCCGCCAGGTCGGTAATGACAAAACCGAGCAAGGTCAGGCGGAGAACCGTCGTGTCGTGGTTCGGGCGCTGCTTAACAAGGGTATCGCAGGAACGATAGAGGGACTGCCGACGACAACGACGAAGTAGAACTACACGAAGTATCTCAATCGCTCGGGACGGCGGTCGCGCCGTCCCGACTTACTTTGCGCCTTATCACTCGTAATTGGCTGCGGGTCTGCGCGGCTTTTTCTTTGTATCGGGTATGGGCCGAAAATCTTGTAGAAACATCCACTGGGGAACCCTGCCGGAAAAGGACTTGTCGGCTGCGATGTAGCTTACTTCACGAAACCTGACGTAGGTGACTACCACTTCAATCTGAGTCTGCTTACCGCGCCAGCGGCTATTGATGGCGATGGTGGGGCGTGGGGGCGTGGCTGGGCGGGAGCGTTACCCTTCCCAATCATGGAACTTAAAGAACTGTATCCACATAATCCACACGAAGGCAACAAACACCAGTGTACTGACGATAAGATCGGCATAGCGGTTGTGAATTGGGTGGCGCTCCGTCTCGCGCATGGCCAGCAGCATAAGGAGCGGCCAGCCTTTACGTGCCGGGATAGGCCGATCCGTCCATGGCCATGGCGGGCGTCCCAGCTTCTGATCGATTCTTTGCCACAGGTTCATGCGGGAGACGGTCTGGGGACTGGCCATGACGCTTCCATCCTCCGCAGCGCAGGGAGCGCGAACACACAGAGCTTACCCCTTGTTTCCCGGCTGTCAAGAACTTTGCTGCGCCTGTCAGCGCCGTGGCCGTGCTAAAGTTGCCCATTCCACCCAGTTTTACGGAGAAGCTCATGGAGATATTCATTAGTTGTCTGGTGCCGAAGCTGGCGAGGCAGCCGAAGTAGTTCGGCAATATCTGCAGATTATGCTTCAAGGATTAGCGGTCTTCATGTCGAAGCACGACGTTGCTTCTGGCGTTCGATGGAGTCCTGAAGTAGCGTCAGAGCTTGCTAAGAGTAACTTCGGCATCATCTGTCTGACACCTGACAATTTGCTAGCTCCATGGATATTGTTTGAGGCGGGCGCACTGTCAAAGAACCTTACGGGTCGAGCTTGCTGCCTCTTGTTCAGGGGACTCACCCCAGCAAGCATCACTGGCCCCTTGGCACAGTTTCAAAATCGCGAGTTCACGGAGGAAGGGTTCCGACATTTACTCCATGATATTAACTCGGTGATGCTGCCCCCTCTCGAACGCAACAATCTGAACAAATTGTTTGAGAAGTTCTGGCCGGATCTGCGGCGTGAAGCAACGGGTGCGATGGACAAGGCTCAGTCGTCACTCAGCAAACCCCGAGAAGAGCACAGCAGGACTTATTGGAAGAGGTCTTAGTGCGGGTCAGAACGATGGAAAGTTATTTGCAGAAGAAAAAAGAGCAAGTCAGTTGGCGGCGACTCTCGCCGAAAGAGAGGGCAAGTCTTCTCACGAACAATCGAAATAGGCCACCTCGAAAGTGTCGGTGTTTCTGACCCCGCGTATTCGCCAGCTTGCCCTTCGACTATCGTCGTGCCGCGGCCTGCCGATAGGGCATGCCCGGTTGTTTCTGTTCATCGCCTGCGCTGGCTCCCTGTGCAGCCGCACTTGCGCCCAAACGGCTGGTTAAATCCACGATGGCCGACGTGTCACCCGAAGCCAAGGCATTGGCCAGCCGGTCTTTCATCACCGCTGATACCGTACCCCACGCTGTCGAGGTTGGTGGGTTTTTTGAGTGCCGACATGGCTTCGCGTCCCAGGACCACGCCACCGACGCCGCCTGTCGCATAACCTGCCGCCGTGCCTGCGGCCTGCGCCAGTTTCCGCCCTGCTTTCAGATGCGGTCTTGTTCTGTACCGCCCCTGTTGCTTAGGGGGTAAGCGCACCTGTTACCCGGGACCGCAGCACCTGTCTGCAGCTGCCTTCGGTTCGCGCACAGAATTCTTCATCGACCCGCGCTCTTGTCTATCCTTAATAACTACCCGACCGGACTGAATTGGGTTAAATTCCGGTGTAATGCCGCGCAAAAGCGAAACGCCGCCGCCTTCCTCAGGCATCGCAGATCGAAAGAAGCACATTCTCAGGTGGGCTGGCATTCTCGCAACCCTGATTGGTCTTGGTATATGGGCGATCTGGTTCGCGCACGGGTCGAGCTGGTTCGTGGCCTTGGGGTTGGTGGCCGTGGGATGTGCTGCCGGAGTCGTCCTGTGGAAGGTGCCTCAATGGCAAGTGGGCGGGGTGAGGGGCCTTGATTCCAAGGAGCGATTCGACCGCGTCAACGAGGCCCGCAAGACGCTGGCAACGGTATTAGGCGGGGCCGCGCTGTTGGCTGGCTTCTATGGCACTTGGCTAAACCTAAAAGTAGCGCAAGACACCGCGAAGGTAGCGCAAGAATCTTCGGACACTTCCCAGAAAGCCCTGCTGGTAGCGCAGGAAGGCCAGATTACCGACCGCTTCACCAAGGCGATTGAACAGCTAGGAAAACCGGAACTGGATGTCCGTTTGGGTGGGATCTATTCGCTGGAGGCAATTGCGAACGAGTCGGAGGACTTTCACTGGCCCATCATGGAAGTGCTGTGTACGTACGTCAGGGAACATGCTCCGGTTACTAGAAAAGACCAAGGCGAGCAACCAGAGACAAAGCAGCTTGTAAGTGCAGATATTCAAGCTATCCTGACGGTTCTCGGTAGGCGGAATCGCAAATACGAAAAGAGCACCGAAGATCTTAGTCTCAGCGGGGCATACCTTCCCGGAGCAGACCTCCGCGAGGCACACCTCGGCAGGGCGCACCTCATCTTGGCATACCTCAGCGGGGCAAACCTCATCGACGCACACCTCGGCGGGGCAAACCTCACGAAAGCACAGCTCAGCGGGGCATACCTCAATGGGGCAGACCTCCGGGGGGCGTACCTCAGCGGGGCAGACCTCTCCAACGCCAAGCATCTCACTCAGGTCCAAATCGACGAAGCTTACGGAGACAGCACCACAAAGCTGCCCGCCAACCTTCACATGCCCGATAGCTGGAAAAAGTAGCCCTCTGGTCAGGCGTAAGTATCCGTCAGCGTCCCTTCTTCTTGCGCTCCGTCACCGGCGTGAAGTCTGAAACCAGCCAATGCGGCAGCGTGCCGGAGAAGGTCTTGTCCAGCGCGATGAAGCTCACCGTGCGGTAGGTGACGAAGCGGGTGACCTCGACTTCGATTGGAATCTGCTTACGAATCCAGCGGCTATGACCGGTTATGGGTGAGGCGGTCAGTAGCATTTACAGAAAGGAGGTGGGTAAAAATCAGGAAGTTGCGGCCTTCGAGAACCCGCACTTGCACACCCCGGCCTTATTGAAGTTGTGCCGCTTATAGCGGGTACATGGAGGGTAGATCCGCGCCCGGCCACCAGGCATCATCGCAGCCCGCTTCTCAGGGGGGATTTTTGCCCAGCGCTTGCGAGCTAAAGCTGCTGCGTGCGGATCCTTCTTCTTGAGCTTGCCCATGGCGTCACGAACTATACATCAAGTGATTGTTGGCGGGTGAACATGGTTAGCGAGATTGGCGCTCACGACGCGATGCCCATACCAGAATTAGGCTCCGTGAGCCAACGGAAAGCGCGGTCGAGGGCAAAGGCGACAGCCGGAGGGCGGATCTGGCGATTCTAATTTTCTGCTCCCGCCATTAGTTCATCTCCAAGCCGTTTCTGGGCCTAAATATCGCGCCAATGATTCGATTAGAGCGGCTTTTGGGGAATCGGTGATATCCAGGCATGGGGAAAAATACATGTTCCTCACTATCCTCGAAACAGCCATACTGATGCGACCGCATAGACCACGTACAGCACCAAGATCACAAGGTAGGCAAGGACGTAGTAGCCCCAACTGCGCCACGCCTTACGGAAGTAATCCAGCAGCATGATCGCCACGACTGGAACGAGCACGTCAAGAAGGAAGGTTCTGGAGAAATTCATGTTTCCCCACTATTTGACCAGGTTGTGCTTTGCGATTAGGCGGGAACAGCATGTGCTCCCAGCAAGCCGCCAGCTAGGGCAACGACGGCAAAGAAGATCAGCATTTTCATATGACTGCCCTCTAGCATTTGGCCTCTGATGAACATTCCGATCACATAGGAAGCGCCAAAGACGAGAATCGTCTGTATCACGAATTCCGCTAACGCACCTAGAGTCCATCCCATTCCTATCCTCCTTGCGGCTTGGGCCTAACGCTTCAGGCCGCCGTTCACTGCCGCTCCCAGCGCAACGTAAGCGACGAATAAAATGGTGCTGACGACCAGACTAAGCGGCAGCGCTAGCGCGTAGCGCGGCAGTCCTCGCTTGACGTGCGCTCAGCCGTGCCGGTGCCAGTTCAGCAGCATCATCGTGAGTGCATTAGATCACCCACGCTTTTGATACCGCCATCTGGCGACTAGGTATCCAGCCACAAAGGGGATTGGACAGGATGAGGAGGTTTGCAATAAATGTGGACTCTTACCTTGTCTTTACCGCCAGTCCATAAATCAGGCTGAACAGTAGTACACCTGCCGACACTATAAGAGTTAGCGCCAGCCAATAATAACGCTGGCCTCGCCAATTCTTCGTGTAGCGGTCGGGCGCCATTACTATCACGATGGGAATGCCCGCTAAAATGAAAAGATTGGCTAGGATCTCAGCCAGTTTACCCACGCCTGCCATAACGGTGTAAATGTTCATGTAAAGCCTCACTATGGGTGCGCGTCACAATTTTGTCTAGGATTCATCGGAGCGCCAGCGTATCATGCCCGTGGCAAAAGAAAATGATTTTCTGCGGGGGCCGGATTACCTGCTCTCACGGGGTAAGCCCACCTGATTTCCGGGGCAGGATTTGCCCGTCTTCGTCAGTGAGCGGAATCGGGTTTGTGTGTGGGGAAGGGTTCAATAGAGCAGTTGCCCTTGCAGGGGAGGGACTCACCGTCCTGACGGAGATGGATGCCGTCGGAGCTTTCCCCGCCGCAGAAGCAGCAAATTTCCCTGGGAACGTCAAGCAGGCGATTGGAAGCGTACTTGGGGTGAAGGTTCTCGTAGCACTCTAAGGCAGATGCTATGTTCCAAACGGCTCATAGACGGGCATATTTTAAACCTCTTTACAACCGGGGCGGTTTCTGCCTGTTCATCTAAGTTGTTTAGGGGTGATGATTGGGGAACCGAGCCTGCCTGCTTCAAAAGGGATAACAACATCTGTTTTTGGGCAGGACTCCTGTCCTGTGTCTGGAGCGGCGGGGATACCCGTTTACTTGGGTTAATCGACGACTGAACCGATACGATTTCTCGCGAATCGCAAACAGAACACGCCATCGACAATGGGTTGCCCTCTCCTGACGTTCGTCGAGCAATGCCAGAGAGAAACCGGCATGTACTTGCGTATGGGTGAATCTGACCCTGGCTGAGTGGGTGCGGATGCAGGCAACGAATCGCTGAACGGAATTCCTTCAGTGCCTTGTGCGGCAGATGTGTGCGGCAAACTGATAATTCGTGCTTCGACTCCTCTTGGCTTGATACATGGCAGCATCAGCTTTGTTGAGGAGCACTTCTCCAGTTAGTCCATGATCGGGATAGATGCTGATTCCCATGCTGGCCGTAACCTGCAGCTCGTGTGGACCAATTCTATGTACAGTTTCTATGGATGCCACTATCTTTTGGGCTGCCTTGGCTGCGTGGCTGGTGTCCCTAATTTCGGACAGGACTATCACAAACTCGTCGCCGCCATGACGACTCACAGTATCGTTGCCGCGCAGACAGGCCACCAAACTATTCGCAACGGCCTGCAGAAGGGCATCTCCAACAAAATGCCCCAACCTGTCGTTAACCGATTTAAAGTTGTTTAGATCAGCAAATACAACCGCCAGCTTGTCGCCGTGTCGGCGAGCTGTGCTAAGTGCTCGTGTGAGCCGGTCATTAAATAGCAGTCGATTCGGAAGTCCTGTGACGGGATCATGGTAGGCCAGGTGAGACATCCTCTCCGCCCAGGTTCGCTCGGCTTGCCGCCGAGCGGTAATGTCGCGGGCGATTGCCGAAGCACCGACAATCTGACCTTGGCTGTTGCGGATTGGAGAGACCGTCAGCGAGACATCGATCAAATGGCCATCTTTGTGTTTACGAACGGTTTCATAGTGGTGCACCGTTCGCCCATCTCTATTCTTGCCATAATGCTCTTCACTTCGTCCGGTAACGTTGTGGGAACCAAGATTGACACAGGTTGACCGATGATTTCATCAGCGGTGTACCCGTACAATCGCTCCGCACCGGAATTCCAACTTGTGATTACCGCGTTCAGAGTCTTGCTAAGAATGGCATCGTCGGAATCGCGCACGATAGCTGCGAGGATTTCATCGGCCTGGAGGTGGATTAGCTGATCAGACATGCAATCTTAAAAAGGCGGGGCAGATTGTCGGGCTGAGCAGACGACCTGCAGCCAGTTCAACTTCTTCTGCGCCGATCTTGTCACGTAAAGTTTTAATCTAGGCACTAAGGTGTAATAAAGTAACTCAAAAAGTAGGCATTCTCAACAGACACCTGAGCACAGGGATTACTAGTTACACTACTATAGTACGCCTGTGGGCCGTATCCTGGGCTTCCAGGAGCAGCATGGAGCGATCCTCGTTGCGAGCCGTCGAAGCAAATGTGTCGCGAGCGATACATTTGCACTCCCCCAAGGTGACGTCTCATTCACCTAGCGCTTCCGGGAACTGCGGTTCTCTCAAATGCTGCTTTAGACCCGCTCCATATATGCCGTTTTAAACCATGTTCTAGGGCGCCGCGGAGGCGTTCCTGGCGCCGGCATGGCCGTGGGAACCCATCCCCTTGCCTCGCGGAGCCGTTTTTGGTTTCCAGTCAAGCACGGAGGCATGCGCCCGCAAGCCGCACCGGGGCGGGGGTTTGGTACGGGGACACCGCTTCGGGTCCCATCCAGGAATTCTCGCCCTTTCATCTTTGCTTGCGAGCGTGAGCCCGTGAGTAACGAGCGAATGGGTGGCTGGCTGGGCTTGGGATCGGATGGGTTGGGACCGCCCTGACTGGTCTCATGGAGTTCAACGCCGATCAACGAGCAAATGCAAAGCGCGCTGTGCATTGCGAATCCTCACTGGCCAAGAAAGCTTGTGCAGACCATGCGCCCGGCAGGCCCACAAAGCCACTTCTATGGACCGCAGACGCGCCGCGGGAAAACTTCGCGCCGCGTTGCCCCAGGACGCACGGCAGTGTAACTCATAAGGGATCGAAAATAAGGTGAACAAAATACTTGTCCGTCTGTTATATGTGCTACATTTTCGGTAACCGCGGGAGCATCAGCCGACCACTCGCCAGAAACACCGACGTTGGGTGGCACCTAACTTCCTAACTTTGAAATCGCCGCTGAGCTCTTTTCGGGCTGCGGGTGCTCATCGCCAAACCGAGCGAGTTTATACGCTCTTGCCAGATCGGCGAGTTAGGCTATGTTAGGCCCTCGCGCAAGGGCCAACGTCTGCCATGCGTTGCAAGTCGATCTAGGGGGTAGGGGGTGTTGGCGGTATAGGCCGAAGCTACCGACCAGTGACCTCGATGGAACGTAGGGCCGATCGGAGGTGGGAGAACTTTGCGGCGCTGTAGTCATTGCACAGCCTTTTTTTTCTTTTCGGTCAGAACTTGATTGAGGAAGCTCAGGTCATACAGGCCCGATAAATCAGGCATCTGCCGGCCCAGGAAACCTGCCTCAAAAGCCGACCGTGCGGAGGTCAGAAGCGAGTTGGGCAACGGATCGTAAGTGGCCTCCATGAGGCCGAACGCTATGTCGACAGTCGCCGGCGGCAACGCCTTGCCAGTCTCCTTCTGGATCTGGCCGTTAAGCAACTGCTTGGCTTGCGCAAGATTGTCGTTGATCCAGTCGGTCAGCTCCACGTTGGTGCGGACCCAGTTCTTTATCAGGTCGGGATGCTCGCGCAGGAATTTCGCGCTAACGATCAAGTTGGTTACAACGAATTGCCGGTTCGGCCACAAGTCACGCTCGTCGAGAAACCGGCGGCCATTGCCCTCCTGAATCAATCGCGTGGCCCAGGGCTCCGGCGCCCAGGCGGCATCCAACTGCTGCGTGAGAAAAAGGGTGAGCTGGTCGGGATTAGCGAGCGGTATGACCTTAACATCTCCGCCTTGGTCTTTCGGCTTAAGGCCGTGCGCTTTGAGCCAGGTTCGCAGTGCCACGTCTTGCGTATTGCCAAGTTGAGGTGAGGCCACCCGCTTCCCGTGGAAGTCTTCCGGCTTGTTGATGCCGGCATTGTTGCGAACCACAAGCGATGCTCCGCCGCTCGCCGCCCCTGACACGACCTTGAGTGCGTGGCCGTAGGAGCGCACGTACCCGTTGATGGTAGGATTCGGGCCAATGTATGCCATGTCGATCTCGTTCGCAAAAATCGCCTCAATTGCTGAAGGCCCGGCATTGAAGGTCTTCCACTCAATCTTTACGTTCGGGCCCATGGCTCTTTCGAACCAGCCGGTGGCCTTTCCGACCATCGCCTGCGGGTGCGTGATGTTTGGAAACGCCCCCACGCGTATCACGGTCTGGCCAAATCCAGTCGCCAGGAAAAATAGAACAAACAGAACGAAGACAACCGACTTAAATTTCATCACTAGCCTCGATGAGTTTTCCTGACCGCACGTCATCAAAAAACCGTGAACTGGAATTGAGGCGGGAACCAATGGGTGCTTGCGGATGCGGTCCACATAGTCCAGCACCGCCTGTTGCTGATTCTTGATGGTCAGCCACTCTATATATTCGCCGGCACGACTTTCGCTTGTTACACCACGCGTCGTTAAACATTCGATTTGTTGCCGGCAACCCGCCAATAATGGCGAATGTAAACAGAGGTGACGCGTCGCTTGATTCTCTGCGTCATTTTCTAAACACAATAATGTCTATCATATTACTCTACAAATTGCGAGTCCTAACTGGGTTCCGCCTCGATACTCAGGCTGCCTTGCAAGCAACAAAAGTGATTGGCTACGAAGAAAGTGAGCGGCTCGATGTGAACGGCGCTCTAACATTTGACCAGGTTGCGGCCGAACTGAATCGCCGCAACATGGATACACCTCGCAAGAAGGGACCTTGGCAGGCGGCGCAGGTCCAGCGAAGCAATACCGCATGAACAACTAACAGAGTCTCTCTGCCTGGCCGTCTCATCCCTTCCAAGCGGTCACGAGCGAACGAACTCCTCACCGCCGAACCTCGACCGCACTGGCAGAACCGCCGAACTATGTCAACTTCTGGATGGCTGCTCGGCCGCCAGGGAGATCCGCATCGCGGGGAAAGAAGCAGATGCAGGCGCAATCGGAAGGCGGGGAGAGTGTTGGTGCGGGGCAGTCTCGAAGGGACTCCAGCAAGAAAACGGCTTCCTCGATTTTGTGCCGTAATTTGTGTCGTAACCGTGCTATCCCTGGCCATGCCGGCTAAACTCTCTCGGTATTGCTCAGTGTGAGGGACGAGGCAAGGAACTTGCGCTAGAAGCGCGTGAACACTGCCTCTCCGTGTCGCTCCGTGTACCGTCGTGTCATCCGATTCACGGAATGGCATGGAAGCGAGCGACGGCGAACGTTTACCATAAACCGGCGCGGGATCGGTAAACGCTGCGCGACAAGGTCGGACTTTGGGCCCTCGAGTTGGCGCAATGGCCGTATTCTCACTATGAGAAACTGTTGCGCGGAGGTCTGGGTGAAGCGTGTACTCATAACCGGAATGTCCGGAACCGGCAAGTCTAGCGTGATCCATCAACTTGCCGCACGGGGCTTCGACGCTGTGGATTTGGATTGCGACGAATTCTCACATTGGG
>Ga0126381_100010925_pt1 | contig 10243 bp, 11 predicted proteins | sample PanSoiMetPlot_28_FD_96465 | JGI IMG/M metagenome (GOLD analysis project Ga0126381, IMG submission 96465) | Tropical forest soil microbial communities from Panama - MetaG Plot_28 | ecosystem: Environmental > Terrestrial > Soil > Tropical forest > Bulk soil | place: Panama | collected 2016-02-17 | reverse complement strand
GGTTCTGCAGTAGATCTTTAGTCACTCCCCATGGAAGCTGAGATGTCGAGTTTCGGCTCTATCTTGAGCACCCTGACGAGAAATGCGTACTGGTCAACGGCAAGATCAACCCTCTTCGAGAGGGGCATTCCTCCTCCATGGCCAGCCCGTGTTTCGATGCGGATCAGCACAGGATTCGGCCCGGTTTGCACGGACTGCATGGCTGCCGCGAACTTGAAGCTATGCGCCGGGAAGACGCGGTCATCATGGTCCGCCGTGGTGATTAGCGTCGGCGGGTAAGCCGCACCCGGCTTGAGGTTATGCAGCGGCGAGTACTTGTAGATTGCCGCAAATTCCTCTGCGTTCTCCGATGGGGCACCATAGTCTGACTTCCACGCCCAGCCGATGGTGAACTTGTCGAACCGCAGCATGTCCATTACGCCTACGGAGGGCAGTGCCGCTCCGAACAGATCGGGCCGCTGGATCTCAGATGCCCCCACGAGCAGGCCGCCGTTACTGCCTCCTGAAATCGCCAGCTTTGGCGTCGATGTGTACTTATTGGCGATAACCCACTCGGCTGCGGCAATGAAGTCGTCAAAGACGTTCTGCTTCTTCAGCTTCGTCCCGGCCTGATGCCATGCCTCGCCGTACTCGCCACCGCCGCGGAGGCTCGGTTGCGCGTAGATACCTCCCATCTCCATCCACAACACTCGGGCGGCGGAGAAGTCCGGCACGAGCGAGATGTTGAAGCCCCCATAACCATAGAGCATGGTCGGGTTCATTCCATCGAGTTTGAGCCCCTTCTTGAAGCTGAGGAACATCGGTACCCGGGTTCCGTCCTTGCTGGTGTAGAAGACCTGTTTGGTCTCGTAGTGGTTTGGATCGAACTTGAGCTTTGGCTGGCGGTAGACGGTCTCTTTCTTTGCTTTCAGGTCCAGCCGGTAGATGGTTGGCGGAGTCGTGAAGTTGGTGAACTGGAAGAAGGTCTCCGTGTCGGTGCGCTTGCCGCTGAATTCCCCCGCGGCACCAATGGCGGGCAGTTTGAGCTGCTCGATCAACCTCCCGTCGCGTGCATGCAACTCGACCATGCTCTGGGCGTCAGCTAGATAGTTCGCTATTAACGTGTCATTCACCATCGACACTTCCCCGAGATTGTTCTTGCTCTCGGGAATGATGGTCTTCCAATGCTCGCGCTCCGGATGGCCGAGATCGATCATGACGACTTTGCCATTAGGAGCGTCTTTGGTGGTGCGAAGCCAGAAGGTTGTTCCATCGTTGTCGATTGGAGAGTAGACCGCATCGGCGACCGCGGCAATGTGAACGATCGGCTTCTCCGAATTCTGCAGATCCTTGATCGAGAGTTCATTGTTCGGGCTCGATCCCTTTGTCTGGTAGATGATCAGGTAACGGCCGTCATCGGTCACCTGGGCTCCTACGTTCAATTCTTTGTCGTCGGGACGGTCGAAGATGAGCTTGTCCTCGCTTTGCGGAGTACCAAGCTTGTGGAAGAAGATCTTGTGGAAGTAGTTCGCGGCCTTCATCGCATCTGCGGCAGGTTTATCGTAGCCCTCATAGAAGAAGCCCGAGCCATCCTTGAGCCATGATGCGGAACTGAACTTCGACCACTCGACGAGATCGGGCAGGTCCCTCCCGGTTGCGACCTCGCGAACATACCACTTCACCCAGTCGCTTCCGGCATCGGCGATGGAGTAGGCAGCGAGCCTGCCATCGTCCGTAATGCTTAGTCCGCTCACGGCCACGGTGCCGTCGGCAGACATCGTGTTGGGATCCAAGAGCACCTTCGGCTCGCCGTTCAAGCCCTCCTGCCAGTAGATGACGTTCTGGTTCTGCAGGCCTTCGTTGTGCGTGTAGAAGTAACGGGTTCCCTTTCGGACCGGCGGAGTGTAGCGTTCAAAGTTCGTGAGTTCCATCAAGCGTGCATGCATGGCTTCGCGCCCGGGAACTTGGCTCAGCCAGCTCTGGGTCAGCGCGTTCTCTGCATCAACCCAGCGCCTCACCTCCGCGGAGTCTACGTCCTCCATCCAGCGATAGGGATCATGCACCTTCGTGCCAAAGTAGTCGTCGACCTGCTCGACTACGGGGGCCTTGGGGTAGACCAGCGGCGTGCCCTTGTCGGCCACCCTGGTCATCGTCAGATCAGTAGAAAGCAAGGCAGTGGCTGCTATCTTCATCAGTCGCATCTCGCAGAACCTCAACGGGGAGGTAAGGTAGTTAATCGGACTATAGCTCACGACAGCCGCAGGGCGCTCGGAGCAGCACCTTGGTGCCGCTCGACAACTACGGCTTCAAGAGGAAGTTCGTATGGATCAGCGACCGCTTCGGCGTGTCGTGGCAACTCAATCTAGCTTGAACTTTTCATTGCACGAAAGAGGGGAGACTGGCCTGCATGGCCGCGTCTCCCCCGGGGTACCAATCAGTCGCGTTGTTTAGTCGTGATCGTGGTCGTGTTTGTAGTGACCATAGGCATGACCGTTACCGTGCTGGTCATCATCACCATGCCTGTCTTCGCGGTGCTCCCAGTATCCTTCGTGATAGCGATAGCCGTGCTCTCCGTGCTCCCACCGTGCAGGGTGCCACGCCGCTGCGCCATAGGGCGGACGCATCCAGCGTCCCGGATACCACACATAGCGACCTTCAACCGGAGTCCAGTAGCCCTGCACCCAGATATAGTCCGGTTGAGGAGGAGGTGGAGCGACTTCATAGCGAATTGGCGGCGGGGGTGTGCCGATCGTGACTCCGATCGAGACTTGCCCGAAGGCGGGAGCCGACAAGGCCGAGGCTGCGAATGCTGCACCAAGGAACCAGATTGCTTTCATGTTTCTCCTTTTTTTGCTTGCCGCTCGTCCGAAGGCTCTACACGGAGATTCGGTAAAATTCTCCAGCCGTGCGGTGCAATTTTCCTGCAGTCGACGGCTAAACCATTGATTCCGAGACTGCTACAGTAATTCTCTGCAACTCGACAACCACAGGCGAATCACCCGAAGGGGGGAGCGGAACCATAAACCCTCAGCGCGGCTGAAGATCTCAAAATAGCCGTCCACACAGAACGACCCGGCCGAAGCCGGGTCTCGCTTGTGAATCCATCAGTTCTTCAATGATGTCCGTGGTGGTCCCAGTAGTGATCGCGGTGGTCTTCGTGGGACCAATACCCTTCATGGACGTGCCATCCGTCCGGGTAATGATCATAGTGCGGATGGGACCAGTAGGCTCCGGGATACGGGGGACGCTGCCATGCGCCGGGATGCCAGACCCAGCGGTCGCCTTCGATGACCCAATAGCCATCTACCCAGACATAACCCGGCCCGGGGACCGGCGGGGGCACGTCATAGCGGAGCGGGGGCGGGGGCGCACCGATATTGACGTCAAAGGACACCTGTCCGAAAGCGGGGAGGGAAAGAGCCGAAGCTAAGAGACTTCCGTACAACCATTTTGTTTTCATTATGTTGGTCTCCCATAACTACTATTCGTACGATGCTGTCCTCGGGAAGCGCGCTGTGCCGGCTGGTCAGCTCGTCCCGACGGCATCAACTCCCGTTTCAACCTAGCCACAAGAAAAAGCCGCGACCAGCGCCGCGGCTTTTTCCAAAAATTGATAACAGAAACATCAACTTAGGGGCGGAACGTTGACCTGCTGTCCGACCTTGATGAGATCGGGGTTCGCGATTCCGTTGGCCTGGGCGATCTTGCTGTACTTGTTGGCGTCTCCGTAGAAGAGCTTGCTGATCTTGGAGAGACTGTCTCCCGGCTTGACGGTGTAGGGCTGGTTGGCTCCGCCTGTGGTGGCGATCTCATGCTTGAGATCGGAGTAATTGGGATCAACCTGCTTGATCACGTCCCAGACGCGGTTTGCGATCACCTGCGATGGCACCGAGCCCTTGATGTGCAACTGTTCGCCTGAAAGATCCACGGTGTCGACCTTCGCTCCGTAGTCGGAGAAGCTCTGAATTGTCGTGATTACGGGAGCGTACTTCTGCTTCAATTGGTCCAGATTCGCCATGACATACTCCTATGATCGGCTGATGCCAGCCGGTTGAGGGACTTGCTCTGTTGAAACACCAGGCAGCTAAGACTTGAGTTTGTTGAGAAATTGCTGTGCCAGGCTGCCGAATTCACTTTGCTGTGTTGCCTGCCCGTTCGGAGCGAAGTGTTGAATTGCCATTGGCAGGATGGTAGCCAGGGCAGTGGATGCGATGGCAGGCGAGACTCCGGCGTGTTCCGCTATCTTCTCAAGAAATCCTCCACCGAGCCCCTGCTGGACCTGCTCTGGAGTTGCTGTGGCGGCCTGCCCGCTCGCCCAGCTGGTCACATGTTGTCCCATGCCGTTTGCTGTCAGGCTGTTCAGGATTCCCTGAATGCCCTCCGGATGAGAGGTCAAGGCCTGGATGAAGCCTCCGGCGACCTTTGCCGTAGCGCTGTGCGATTCGTCCCCTGCCTGTCCTGCCAGGGATTGAAGGGTGTCAAGAATTCCCATCGTTTACACCTCCAGGTTGAAATTGTGGCCCTTCGCGAGGGCTTACGTTGATGAAGAATCTTTCGGCCTTCGTTTTGAGGCCAAATCCTCGGTTTGGGTTGCCGCGGGAGCTTGGGCAGGCGATAGACTGGCGAGTATGGGAAATCAGAACAAAACTGCAGTTTCGACAAAGGAGGCTCCTGCGGCGATTGGACCGTACTCGCAGGCCGTACGGGTGGGGGATATGTTGTTCGCCTCGGGGCAGGTGGGGCTCGATCCGGCGACCGGGCAGCTTGTGGCCGGAGGGGTGAAGGAACAGACCGTCCGGGTCCTGGAGAACATCAAGGCCGTGCTGGCTGAGGCCGGGCTTGACCTGGTGCATGTGGTGAAGACGACGGTATTTCTGAAGAGCATGGGCGACTTCGCGGCGATGAACGAGATCTATGCGAAGTACCTGGCTCCCGATGGAGCTGTGCCACCCGCGCGGTCGACGGTGGCGGTTGCTTCCCTTCCGAAGGATGCGCTGGTGGAGATCGAGGTCATCGCCAAGAAGCCGGCGTAGATGAATCCTCCTCGCATCTAATGGCTGGAGGGAAGAATGGCTGAAACGACGAATAAGGTTGAGAAGATCCTCAAGACGGAGGCAGAGTGGCGCGAACTCCTGACTCCGGAGCAGTTCCACATTATGCGCGGGAAGGGCACCGAGCGAGCCTTCACTGGTGCATTGCTGGACAACCACGAGACGGGCACTTATCACTGCGCGGCTTGTAAGGCTCCGCTGTTTACGTCGGACAAGAAGTTCGACTCTGGCAGCGGCTGGCCGAGTTTCTGGCTGCCGGTCTCGGCGGAGGCTATTGAGGCGCATGACGACAACACGCACGGCATGCGCCGGATTGAAGTAACCTGCGCCAAGTGCGGCGCGCACCTGGGGCACGTCTTCCCGGATGGTCCGCAGCCGACCGGGATGCGGTACTGCATCAACAGCGCTTCGTTGGGATTTGAGAAACAGTAAGGAATTGCGGAAACACGAAAAGCCCCAGCGGCAGATGCCTCTGGGGGCTTTTCGTGTTGCCTGAAGTGTAAGGGTTAGCCCTTAACGATCTTGCCGGTCTTGATGCAGCTGGTGCAGACGCGGACGCGCTTGCTGGCGCCGTTGACGACGGCCTTGACCTGCTGGAGGTTCACGTTCCAGCGGCGCTTGGTAACGTTGTGGGCGTGCGAGATGTTGTTACCGAACTGCGGTCCCTTGCCGCAGAATTCACAAACTTGTGCCATGACCAAAATCTCCAATCTTGAACAGCAGAGATCTTCCTGAGGTGCGAAATAAACTGCGCGCTTGTGTCAGGAGATAGCAGGCAAAAGCGGATTCCCCGCTGGCCTCTACCGTGCCCGGTAGTCTGCCGATTCTTTATAGTAACACGGTTCGGCTTTACACCGGTTCCGAGGCGGTACCCTCCCCGATCTTTTGATAGCAAGGATTTCAAAAGTAAAGGCTTAGGTCTGGACTTCGGTTTCGGCCTGACGGAGATTGATCGCGTATCGTCCAGTGTCAGGTCGATTCTTTATTCTCAATTCTCACGAATCGGAGGATTGGATATTACAAAGGGTATCTTATTCATCAATAAGGGCTTATTTGAGCATTGGACTTGACAGCAGTCGCCCCCATGTCCCGAAACCGAACCTGGGGGCGGTCGTGATGCCTTAGCTTACGGGCGCTGGCTGCAATTGGTGGCTGGGAGTTGAGGCTGCTATTTGAAGCTCTTCTTCGGTCATGTCTGCGGGAACGTCGGCGAAGAGCGGGGTGGTGAGGTAGCGCTCACCGGTGTCGGGAAGCATACAAACGATGGTCGAGCCCTTCGGAGCTTCGGCGGCGACCTTCAGCGCTGCGGCGAGAGTCGCTCCCGAGGTGATTCCGACAAAGATTCCTTCCTTGCGGGCCAGTTCCCTGCTCCAGCGCATGGCTTCGGCGTTGGGGATGCGGATGAACTGGCTGATGACTCCGGTGTCTACGGCGTCGCCGGTTAGCTTGGGGATGAAATCCGGGCTCCATCCCTGGAGCGGGTGCGGCTTCCAGGACGGGTGGCTCGCGGCCGCGGAGCCGTCGGGGTTGCGCTCCTGCGGGAGGCCGCTCGAGAGCATGGGCGCGTCGTCGGGTTCGGAGACGATGATCTTTGTCTCGGGGCGCTCTTTGGCGAGGACGCGGGCGACTCCCTTGAGCGTGCCTCCTGTGCCGAAGCCCGTGACCCAGTAGTCGAGGCGGTCACCGGCGAAGTCGCGGAGGATCTCCTGCGCGGTGGTACGGGTGTGCATGTCGGCGTTGGCTTCGTTCTCGAACTGACGGGTGAGGAACCAGCCGTGTTTCTCGGCGAGCTCAATGGCCTTCGCGACCATGCCTGACCCACGCGCGGAGGCAGGGGTGATGATGACTTTTGCCCCGAGGAAGCGCATGAGTTTGCGACGCTCGATCGAGAAGGTCTCAGCCATCGTGACGACGAGCGGGTAGCCTTTTGCGGCGCAGACCATGGCGAGGCCGATGCCGGTGTTCCCACTGGTAGCTTCGATGACGGTCTGGCCGGGTTTGAGTTGGCCCTTCTTTTCTGCGTCTTCGATGACTCCGAGGGCGAGGCGGTCTTTCACCGAGCCGAGAGGATTGAAGGCCTCAATCTTGGCGTAGAGGTTGATGCCGGGAGGCGCGAGCTTGTTGATTTTGACTACTGGAGTGTTGCCGACAGTCTCAAGGATGTTGGCGAATTTTGCCATTGCGCGGATCCTCCGAGTTTCGTGTCCCGCAAAAAGATGTTCTCCCATTGTCGATGATGGTGGCGCTTCGAACGCCGCCTTGATTTGTAATTAGTTCGTAACCGGCTGTTCAGCTGGTGTCTTCCGTCACAGCGAATCTCGGACAGGAACTCTACGATTTTGCGCAGTGGGAGTGGTCTGGATCGGGATCGCTTGATGGCGCGGGCGGTCCGACAGGAGGTCACCATGACAGAGGATGGCCGGAAGATCGTAATCATCGGCGGCGGCATCGCAGGGCTTTGCGCCGCTGTCTATGCGCAGCAGTGCGGATATCAAGCCGAGGTCCTGGAAATGCACGAGACTGCGGGAGGACTGGCGACAAGCTGGCGGAGAAGCGGGTATACGTTTGAGACCTGTCTGCATTGGCTGCTTGGTTCGAAACCGAACGGCGAGATGCATTCGTGGTGGCGCGAGGTCTTTGACATCGACAAATTGATCTTTGTCAACCCTGAGGAGTTCGTGCGGTTTGAGAGCGAGGATGGGAGATGCCTGCGTGTTTACTCCAATGTCGATCGCCTTGCGGCAGAGATGTTGCGCGTGGCTCGGCAGGATGAGGCTGGGATACGTCACTTTGTGTCGGCGGTCCGGAGTCTCTGTGATTTCAAGGTGCCTGACCCGGCGGAAGGAGTGGCAGGGAATTGGTGGACTTACCTGCATGACGCGCCGTACATGCCGTTGCTGTGGGAGTTGTCGGGCACCAGTTCGACAGAGTATGGAAGAAGATTTACGGACCCGCTGCTGCGAAGCTTCTTCGGAGGCGGCGATATCGCGCAGATGTCGGTGGTTGCACTTGTCTTCTCTCTTGCGTGGATGAACGAGGGAAATGCGGGCTATCCGATCGGCGGATCGCAAGCTGTGATTCGGCTGATTGAAGAGAAGTTTGAGAGCCTGGGCGGGCGGCTGCGGCTGGGAGCCAAGGTGGAGCGCATCCTTGTGGAGGACGATGTGGCGGTTGGAGTGCAGTTGGTAAGCGGAGAGAAGATCGCGGCGGACTGGGTGGTCTCCGCTGCGGACGGGCATGCAACGATCTTCGATCTTCTTGGGGCCGGGTACGTCGACAAGCACATTGAAAAAAACTATACGGACTTCGAGACGTTCCCCTCGTACCTGCAGGTGTCGCTGGGAGTGGCGCGGGACTTGAGTGATCAGCCGGGCTTTGTGACGCGAATTCTGGACTCGCCGATCGAGGTGGATCCTGGTACGAAGCTCAACCAAGTCTCGTTCCGCATCTTTCACTACGATCCGACGTTTGCCCCGGCAGGTAAAACCGCGGTAACGTGCTTTCTTCCGACGCGGAACTTTGAGTATTGGCTGCATCTGCAGAAGCATCAACCGGCTGCCTACGATGCAGAGAAACGGCGGATCGCGGACGCCGTGATCGCGGTTCTGGATAGGAGAGTGCCGGGGATACGGCGAGCTATCGAAGTGATCGATGTGTCGACACCTGCTACGGTGATTCGTTTCACGGGCAACTGGAAGGGAAGCATGGAGGGCTGGCTGCCGACTCCTCACCGCGGGTTTGGGTTGTTGCCGAACACCCTGCCGGCGCTGCGGAACTTCATGATGGTGGGCCAGTGGGTGATGCCGGGAGGCGGGTTGCCCGCGGGGCTGATGACGGCGCGGGCCGCAGTTCAGGCGATATGCAGGCACGACAGGCTTCCGTTTGCGCCTCAGCCGGAGGAGGAAGTAGCTCCGCTTACGCTGACTCTCTTTTAGATCAATCGGTTCACCGGGTGCGGCCCTGCGATTTGAGGGCGCGTCTGCGTTCAGCGATGAGGTGCTGACGCTCGCGTGCGGGCATGGCGAGGACGGCACGGGTGCGTGCAGGAAGCTTGTTGATGACGAGGGCGTGGGCTGCGGTGAGTTCGGACTGCCACTCGGAGGTGCGGAAGACATCCCAGCGGGAGGCGGCGACCCAATGGGCGCGAGCGAGATACGGCGCCGGGGAGAGGCCTTCGATCTCGAGGAGTTCGGAGTAGCGTTCGGGGCCGGCGGCGTAGGAGATGACTCCGCCGCGCTGGTCGTCATTAAGGTTGACGAGGGCGAACATCTTGCCGCCGATGGCTTTGTCCCCGGCCCAGAAGACGAGGTTGGCTCCCCACTGCATGGTCTCGGCTACGTGCGGGAGAGTGAGGAGGAAGGCGCGGATGCGTTCGGCGTCCACGCGCATGAGTATAGCGTGACGGCGGTTAGCGCGGTCTTTCCGTCGTGTAGAGCACGACGCGATAGATGTGCACGCGATGCGCGTCCAGCAGGAGCTGGCGGCCCTGGTTGCTCTGGTCTCCGTTCAGGCGGCGTAGCGTTGTCCATGTACCGTTGGTGCGGCGCACTTCTTCGATGCTGGAGATGCCAACGGTTCTGTCGTCGGTGTCGGGGTCGCGGTAGAAGTTGACCGTAAGGCCGGAGCCGACGACGTAGAATTCGTTCGGCGTGGATTGGAGGATGAGCATGGCGCCGTCGTCGGTGGCGAGGGTGCGGGCGGGCCAGGTGCGGGAGAGTGTGGCTTCGAAGAGGTAGCCGCCGATCGCAACAGTCTGGGTGGGGCGCGGACTGCTGGCGTGGAGCACAAGGCCGCGGGTTTTGTTTTGCGGCTGGGCGGTAAGGATGAGGTCGGAGAGGCTTTCGAGGGCGGCGTAGGCTTCGGCGAGTGCAGGCTGGTGCGCCTCTTCGCTGGAGGGTTCGAGGCTATCGACGGCGAAGGGCGAGAAGCCGAAGGCCCGGGCCTGTCCATAGGCGTAGAAGGCGTTGTAGGAGCCGGCTTCGAGACGGGCCTCGGGGATGAAGATGGGGTTGCCGGCCAGGTTGTACCGCTCCACCCAGTATTCGAAGTTGGGCCAGTAGATGTCGGGCGAGTAGAAGTCGAGAGCGGGAGCAACGGCGCGGTAGATGTCGAGGTTATAGGGATGCGGGCCGCCGCTGGGGTATTCGCCGGCGCGCTCGGCGGGTGCTGGGAGTTGCGCATTGACGTACATGGGCAGTGGATAGGCACGCTTG
>Ga0126381_100010924_pt1 | contig 10243 bp, 9 predicted proteins | sample PanSoiMetPlot_28_FD_96465 | JGI IMG/M metagenome (GOLD analysis project Ga0126381, IMG submission 96465) | Tropical forest soil microbial communities from Panama - MetaG Plot_28 | ecosystem: Environmental > Terrestrial > Soil > Tropical forest > Bulk soil | place: Panama | collected 2016-02-17 | reverse complement strand
CTCCTCAACGAAGACGCCTCGGGCGCGCCGCTCGACCCGGCGCGCCCCGGCCTCGCCCGCGAGCTCGCCCGTATCAATCTGACGTTCGGCTATTACACGCAGTGGTACTGGAAGACCGACCTGCACAACCTGATGCATTTTCTGTCGCTGCGCGCCGACCCGCACGCGCAATACGAGATCCGTGCCTACGCCGAAGTGATGCTGGAGACGCTCGCGCGCTGGGCCCCGCTGGCGCACGCCGCCTTTCTCGAATACCGCATGAACGCGGCAACGATTTCCGCGACGGGACTTGCCGTGATCCGCCGCCTGCTGGCAGGCGAACATCTCGACCAGCAATCGAGCGGCCTCTCGCCTCGCGAATGGCGCGAACTGATGGCAATACTGGGCCAAACCCCGCAGCGCTGAACCGCACCGCGCCGAAAATCCGCCACCGCCCACCTGTTTCTGCACGGAATCTACAGGCGTTAACATTTTCCTTCCAAGCCCGCTGCTCCCTTCACCTACCTCGATCGCAGAGAAGGTATCATGCGAATATGGCAACTTTATAGTTGCTGAAGCCGATATTTTCGCGGCAGCCCGGCGGGAACCCCGACCGGTCTACGCGGAAGTCTTTAATGTAGAGAAGGACTGGCCGTTGTTGCATTCAGCTGACCGACGCCTCCACCTATGATTCCGAAGCGGGTCATCCGCGCTTGATTCCAAAACGGAATCGTACTATGTTACAGAGCCTAATTTCCTGGGAGGAGACCATGTGCAGAATAGCCGTGAGAAGAAAGGCGAACGATGCACGTAATCTCCCGCAGAAAACTGGTTGAATTCTGGGAAGCTAACCCCGAGGCAAAAAAACCTCTGCAAACGTGGCTAAGAATTGCAAAGGCAGCGAAGTGGAAGAGCGCGGCGGACGTTCGGACAATAGACCCCAAAGCGAGTATAATCGCCAACAACCGAGTGGTGTTTGACATACTCGGAGGCCGTTTCAGGCTCGTCGTGGCGATCCGTTACTCCTCTGGTGTTGCGTTTGTCCGTTTCATTGGAACCCACTCGGATTACAACAGGATCGACGCCGGACGCGTCTAGAGGAGCGAAGAAGTGGTCGTCAGGCCCATTCGAAATGATGCAGACCACGCCGCGGCGTTGCGGCGGATTGAAGAATTGTGGGAGGCACCAGAGGGCTCGGAAGAGGGTGACGAGCTCGATGTGCTGGCGGTTCTGGTGAGCGTCTACGAGGACGCGCGCTGGCCAATCGACGCGTCCGATGCGGTTGATGTTTTGCGCTACGTCATGGAGCAGCGCAATCTCTCGCCCTCGGATCTCGTGCCCTACATTGGTCAGCGCGGGCGTGTCTACGACATCCTGAACCGTCGCCGGCGCCTCTCCCTCACGATGATCCAACGGCTCCACAAGGAGCTCGGCATCCCCGCGGATCTTCTGGTTCAGCCGGTGCAGCTGGTTCGAGAGCCGGCGGAGTAACCGCCCACGCAGTGACCGCCACGTCGAGATGTCGCCGGCCTAACTACATTTTGCGCGCTTCCCGGTCCTCGTCGACTACCGTCAATAGGCGCTCATGGCCATTTAGATCGCGATATGTGGCGGGCAGTACTCGCACGCTTACTTCTGACCGCGAAAACTTAACCTTATGATCGGACCTTCTAGATAAGCATGGCAAGCCCTTACTCAGCGGGCGGCGGCGGCACACATTTGGAGGCCCGGGTGGTGGCCGCGTGCCTTGCGGCGCTCCTTTGTGAAGCGTCTATCCGCGGCCTGGTTGGAGAATATGCCACGAAGGTGCGGACACAGCGCGGCGCCTTTGGCGACCCGCTCGACGACATCATCATTGATGGGGTCCATAGCGATGGCCAAACCACCGCGCTGCACCTTCAGGTCAAGAACAGGCTGACCTTTACCGCGCTTGACGATGAGTGGCTCGATGTCCTTCACCGGGCCTGGGACACCGTTTCGGCACCTGCATTCGACCAGACACGGCATCGGGTTGGTGTGGGCATTGGCGCCTACAACGCCCGGGTAGATCAGCATTATCAATCTGTGCTCAGCTGGGCTGAACATAGCCCTGATGCGCAGAATTTCTTTGAGCGCATCGCCCGCGGCGACTACTCCCATCAGGACAAGCAAGCCTTTGTCGCGACCGTCAAGGCGGCGTTAGAAGTGCACGCGGGCCGCGCATTGGCCGACGAAGAGCTTTGGCGTTTCTTCAAAGTGTTCGTGATCGCTCACTATGATTTTCAATCAGCTACCGGGTCGCGGGACGAGGCAAGCACAGTCGAACGGTTGAAGGCACTTCTGCCGCCTGAACGGCGGGAGGAGGCACGGCGCATTTGGGATCATCTTGTCGCGAAGGCCGGCGAATTGATCCCAACGGGCGGCGGCGCGTCGCGCCCAACGCTCGCCGCGCAGCTCGCCGCGGATGGCTTCGCGCTAGGCGCCGCGCCCTCCTACTGGAAGGACATTGAGATCCTGCGACGGGAATCCCGTCGTGCGCTCAGCGACATCAAATCGGATATCCAGGGCCTGCTTATGAAAAGGTTCGCGCAGCGCTCGGAGAGGCGCGGTTTGTGCAAGTCGATGGCGAACCTGGCACCGGAAAGTCTGCGTTACTGAAGGAAATCGCTGAGGAATGCGCGCGCACCGGCCCCCTCTTTGTTCTGAAAGACAGCCGGATCCACTCGAACGGTTGGGCGGCGCATGCCCATGTCTTGAGGATTTCCGACGATATCGTCGCACTGCCGCGTGAGATTGCCTGCGCGGGCGAGTCCATCCTCTTTATCGATGGGATCGACAAGATTACCGATCCCGGGGTCCAGTTGACCGTCAATGATCTGCTCAAGGTAATCGCCGACGATACGACCCTTGCGGCTTGGCGCGTCCTCGTCTCGATCCGCGAGCAAAATCTCAAGCATCTCGAGACATGGCTCGACCCGGAAGCGGTGAGAAAGCTGCCGCTGCGCACCATCGCGGTCAAGCCAGTAAACAGGGACGAACTCGCGCACGTTGGTCAGCACTTCCCCCGGTTGCGTCCGCCGCTCAGCCAACCGGGCGGTCCCGACGTTATCCTGAAGCGGCCGTTTTTTCTCAACGCTCTTCTCGGTCTAGCTGGCGGCGGCACAGCCGGACAGCTTCCAGCCACCGAAGTCGAGCTGCTGAGGCTGTGGTGGGAACTCGGCGGCGCAGACCGAAGGGAATTTTCTTCCGCCCAGCACCGCCGTAATCTGCTCCTTCAGGCAGCCGAAGCGATTGTGCGCGCGCCCAATAGGCCGATTGGCATTCGCGATCTGTCGCCGGAGTACCTTGAGGAGCTGAAGTCTGCCGGAGTGCTGCGCGACAAGCAGTTCGGACATTCAGTCGTTTTCGCGCACGACATCTACGAGGAATGGGCGCTCTGCGAACTGCTAATCGGTCGACAGCCCAGCGTCGCGGCATTGCTTCAGGAAACGGGCGAACCTGACGTTCTCATCCGGCCGATGCAGCTGTTGGGTGCTTACGATCTTGAGACAGATCCGACGCCGGACTTGTGGAAATCCCTACTCGATGAGACAAACACCGAGGCACTCCGGCCCGTCTGGCAGCGCGCGGTTCTTACATCTTGCGTGCAGTCGACGCGCACCACGCAACTGCTTCAAAGCATAACGGAGCACTTGCGCGAAAACGGCGGTGAGCTTCTGCGCGCGATGAGCACCATCGAGGTGTTGCCAAACCCCCTGTTTCTTAACGAGCAACGGACCCCCGACCTCGAACCGGAAGAGCGCGCGAAATACGCGCAGCTCCTGGCGGTGCCCAAGCCGCTCACCTGGGTTCGCTTTCTCGATTGGCTGATGCCACAAATCGCTGCTCTGACGCCGGCCCTGATACCGGATTTGCTGCCTGTTTTCAAAACCTGGCAGGACGCGTTTGCCGGCCGGGGAGTTCGTCATTGCCGCGAAATCGGAGAGATAAGCTACGCCTGGCTCAAGGAGATCGAAAGGGGAAGAAATCGGGATAACTGGGCAGATTACCGGCCGCCGTTTGGCGGCGCCCTGGATAACAGGGCAGAGAAGTCAATCCGCGCGCTGTTTCTGTCGTCCGCCGGCGATATTCCCAAGCTTATTGTCGAGTATCTTCGTGACAAAACGGCTCATAAATACGTGCATGTATATAGGGAGGATATTATCAGACACTGCGATCAGCTGATTCTGCACACGCCGGCCGATCTGGTCGACTTCATCCTGACTGCGTTTTTGGAAGATCCGGACAAAGAGCGAGATCCGTTCGGCAGTTATTCCAGCCATCTGTTTGATGAACTGGGCATTGCGGGTCATCACGCCTTCTACCCCGCGTCTCCTGTTCAACCACCATTTCTGGGGCTTTTGCGTACCCACCCGGATCAGGGTCTGCGGCTGATCCGGGGCCTTTGTAATCACTCCATCGCCATCTGGCGTAAGGCGAAGGCAAGGGGTGGCCCCTACTCCCAACCTCTGACGCCCGTTCCAGTCAGGCTCGCGTTTCCTTGGGGAAGGCAAACCTTCTGGGGTGATGGGCAGGTCTATCTCTGGTTTCGCGGCATTTGGGGCAACAATGCCGTCAAATCCGCTCTAATGGCGCTTGAACAATGGGCGCTTGAGCAGCTCGAAGCCGGCGCCGCCTTTGATGGAATCTTCCAGAAGGTGATTGAAGGGAATGCGTCTGTCGCCGCTCTTGGCCTCGGAACTAGCCTATGTCTTGCTTATCCAGGTGTCTCACTTGCGGCCGCCTTCTCCCTTGTGACGAGTCCGCATGTGTGGGAATGGGACATTCATCGCGTCACGCAGGAGCACAGCCGTACAATGAGATTGGAAATTGGTATCAGGATCGCGTGCAGCTTATCGCGGTGCGGAATCTGAATCAGAAGCTGCATCGCAAGCGCAATATCCGAGACCTCGTGCTTTATTTCGTGCTTACGAGCGATAAGGAGCTCGCCGGAAAATTTACGAAGAAGGTCCGGGGCTTTCCCAAGCGATTGCCGATCAGCTATGAGGAGGAAAAGACCGACGGCGCGCACATTGCGGCATTGCAAGAAAAAATGGCGCTCTTCGCCCAGCAAGCCGATCGGAAATATTTGAAAACTGCGCCGACCGCTGACGGCCGCCATATCCAGATCTGGATCAATCCTCCGTACCTTGAAAAAACAGAACACAAAGAGCAACAGGACCGGTATCTTCAGCATAGTGAATGGATGGCGGTAGCGCTGTGGGCCAACAAGTCCCTGGAGAGCGGCAGCGTTGACGGACAGTTGGTGCTGGCGGACGCCCTCGCCAAGGCGCGGCAGTGGGACGAACCTGGACTATTCGATAATCCGGCGGGCGCGTTCGAGGAGAGACACCGAGCTGCCGCTGTGGCCGGCAGCGCGTACGTTGCGGCAAGCACTGTTTCCGCGAGCTATGGACGGCGGACGTGGCCGCTTGGTGCCTGGATGTGTTGGAACGGGCAGCAACCGGCCCGGACGCCCCTGAGCAACTCATGGTGCGCAGCGCCTCGTTGCTGATGCACCCGACTGTGTTCGCGGTATATGGATATTCGGCGCTGCTCGCGCGCGGCGTCGAGGTCGAACGATGCCGAGAGGCGCTCCTGAACCTTGCGACCGATGCGCTTCATGAGGTGCAGACGGCAGTGTTTGTCGCGGCAAAAGACTACGCCGCCGCGGAGTCCGTATTCTACTGGGTGCTGCTTGATCTCATCGTGCAGCAGTGGGTCGTGCAGCGCGAGGAAATCCCCGACATCCACACTGTTCAAGGGGATCGGCTGGAGGCTGAGCGGAAGATCGCGCTCCTGGACCGCGCCACAACTGCTCTCGTCTCGGGAGAGACGCTGGTGCTCCCGGCGATTCCAATGCCGTGGATCAAGGGCGGTGCCGCACCGCGCCGCGCACGGCACGATACGAAAGGCTATGTCCCGAACGAAACGGTTTTTCTTTGGGATATCGCCGGGAAGATCCTCCCACACATCTGCGTGGGCTCGGTTCTCAAAGAGGCAGGCCGGCGCGCACAATTCCTGAAGCTCGTCGGCGATTTGCTGGAATTCACGTTTCAGGAAATGGTGCCGCCCTTCGCGACGTCGCGGCGCGACCACAATGGGCACACGGCGTATGAATGGGTGTACGCGTTTTCCACTTGGTGCGGCCAGCTTTGCATTCACCTGAGCTCGCAAGAAGCGAACGACCTCATTCTCTCACGCATCTGGGCGCAACCGCCCGACTCTGCGCTGCGGGTGATGCAAAACTTGATGCGAACTTTTATGATCCGCGCCTTTTTGAAGCCTGCAGAAATCAGCGAGGCGCACATAACGCTATGGTCCGTCATGGCCGACTGGCTGTTCAACAACACCGAACGGACACATAACGGGCGCGGTGAACATCTCGACCGAGAGTTTACCTCCACCGCATTCACGCTTTTGTTTTGCGCAGCGCCGGATTTCTCGCCGTTGGTTTGCGGTATTGATCCAGGTTGGCCCCATCTCGGCAAGTTCCTACCGGTCATTAAGCGGGCGATTTGCGAGTTCGGGCTGAACGAGACCTTGTATCTCGCGGTCATCACGTTTTTGAAGCGCGGAGGCATGGATATCCTGCCGGAGCCTGGCTTAGCGTGGCTTCGGACCGTGGTTGAAACGCGGAAAGGCAATAGGAAATTCTGGGAGTCCAATGGGGAGGGCACGGTCGAACTGCTGAAGCTGCTGATTACCGAAATGGGCAGCCTGCTCTCGCCGGAAAATCACAGGGCGATCACAGTCATTGCCGACATTCTGGTCGATGATGGGGTGCGCGGCGCCGGCTTTTTACAGCAAGAACTCTTGCGGTCCGAGTAAACTTTGGTGGCTCGTGTGATACTTCTACGTGCTCGGGGACGGACCGTCACAGCATTTGAGCATAAACTTCTGCTTAGCGCATGACGCCTGGAACGCCAGAGCGCCGGCGAACACCCGCTTTTGGGCCGACATCGGTAGTTGTAATTCGTTGGTGATGGCCCATTTTGCGGGCTTGCACCTGCTCGAACCGAGTGACGCTTTCCCTTCGACGCGGTCAGCAGTAGGCAGATCACCACATCGTACTGGAGATCCCCGTCGGACCTCCGCGGGTTATGCCAGCTCCCGCGAACAGCGCGGCAGCCGCAAGAACCTTGATGACTCCGGCAATACGACGTCGAGATACCAACGGATCACCGACTCCGACAGGATGCTGATGACAATCATCGGCAAAGAATTGCCAAAATAGAACCTGGTAGGCATGCGACTGCCCATAAACGAGGGGTTCTGATGAATTCTCGGCCAATCGGCCCGGCGCGATGATGGTCGCCGACGGGGCTGCGGCGGGGCGCAACCAGGTTCCGCGCGGGATCGCCTACATGGTCGGCTCGACCCTGATGTTCGCCGGCGGCAATGCGGTCGTGAAATGGCAACTTGCCAGCTATCCGCTGGGCGAGGTCGCGTTCGGGCGCACGTTGTTCGCATTCCTGACCGTCGCGGCGATCGTATTGCCGCGCGCCGGCTGGGCCGTCTTGCGGACCCGACGCTACCGCGACCATCTGCAGCGCGGGCTGTCGCAGTTCGGCTCGATGCTGTGCTGGTTCCTTGCGGTCAGCGTGCTGTCGCTCGGCTCGGCGACGGCGCTCGGCTTTGCGGCGCCATTGTTCACGACCCTGCTGTCGATCGTGATCCTCAAGGAGAAGGTCGGCATCCACCGCTGGTCGGCGCTGATCATCGGGTTTGTCGGCGTCCTCGTCATCACCCATCCCGGCGCCGGCACGTTGACTTGGGGCGCACTGTTCGCGATCGCCAACGCGGTCTTGATCTCGACCGTGGCGATCGCGATCCGCCGCATGAGCATGACCGAGTCGGCCGAGACGCTGACCATCTACCAGATGAGCATCATGACCTTGTGCACCGCCGGCCTCTTGACCTTCGGGTTCCGCGCGCCGCACTGGGGCGACGCGCTGATGCTTGCGCTTGCCGGGGTCGGCAACGGCATCGCCCAGTTCTGGTGGACGCGGTCGCTTTCATTCGCGCCGCCCTCGGCGGTGGTGCCGTTCAACTACCTGTCGCTGGTGTGGGCAATGATCCTCGCCTTCGCGGTCTGGGGCGACGTGCCGACCCCGGCGCTGCTCGTCGGTTCCGCGATCGTTGTCGCCTCGGGCCTTTACATCCTGTGGCGCGAGACCTTGCGCCGCCGACGCCCGCCGGTCCCTGCGCCGCAGCGGGGGGTTGCGAAGGGCTTTGCGGATACAAAGCGAACAGGCGGCTGAGCGGGTACCGCGCGATGATATACTCGTGCCAGATCCTGGGCATTCCTAATCAAGGCGCAACAGCGCGCCTCCCATTCACTCCGAGGAGGGACGTTCATGACAAATCTGAGCCGACCCCTTGTGTTCCGCCTTTTGGCCCTCGGCATGCTGTTGATCCTTCCTGCGACTTCAGGCGCGCAGCAGCGTCCGCCGATCCTTGAAAAGCTCGCCAAGACCTATGTTCTCGACTCGTTTGGGCAGGTCGAAGCGATCCGCTAAACCTTCAACGCCGAGGCCCCGGGACTCAACATCTCCAGATCATGGACCTGGGAGCCAAAGACCGACCAGGTCTCCTATGAGGGGAAGGACAAGTCGGGCAACCCGGTGAAGGTTACCTACCTGCGCTCTCAACTCGGCAGCCAGCCGGCCAACGTCAAGGACGACATCGATCCGGGCTTTGTAAACGACAATTATTGGCTGCTTCTCCCATTTCATTTCGTCTGGGACACCAATGCCGCGATCGAAGACGCCGGCCTGCAGAAACTGCCGCAGGGTAATGGTTCCGCCGAGAAGGTTGTCGTGAAGTATTCGTCCGACGGCGGCTACTCGCCGGGCGACACGTGGGATCTATACGTCGGCAGCGACGGCCGGATCGAGGAAATGGGCTATCACCATGTCGGACCCCCGAAGCTGGAGGTCCTTGCCACCTGGGCCGACTACAAGAAGGCTGGACCCCTGCTCTTCTCACTGGATCACCGCGGAACGCGCAACGGCGATCCGCTGCACCTGACCTTCTCGAATGTGGCCGTCAAGCTGGCGGGGTCAAACACCTGGATGGACGCGCGATAAGCGGGAGAAAAGTCAGTCGGCGCAGGCGCCTTATTCAATAACGATCCGCGGCGGCGGGCGGCGCTCGGCGCCCTCGCCGGCGACCTTCTCCCAGATGCGCGCGGCCATTTGGCGGAAGACGAGCGCGTAAGGGTTGTCGGGATCGGCGACGGTGATCGGGGTCCCGCCGTCGGAGGTCTCGCGGATCCTCAGGTCGAGCGGCACCTCGCCCAAAAACTCGGTGCCGAGGCGGGCGGCCTCCTCGCGGGCGCCGCCATGCGAGAAGATCTCGCTGCGGCCGCCGCAATGCGGGCAGAGGAAATAGCTCATATTCTCGACGATGCCGAGCACCGGCACGTCGACCTTCTTGAACATGTTGAGGCCCTTGCGGGCATCGAGCAATGCGATGTCCTGCGGGGTCGAGACGATGACGGCGCCGGCCAGCGGCACCTGCTGCGCCATCGTCAATTGCGCATCGCCGGTGCCGGGCGGCATGTCGGCGATCATGATGTCGAGCGCGCCCCACTCGACCTCGCGCAGCATCTGCTGCAAGGCGCTCATCACCATCGGCCCGCGCCAGATCATCGGCGTGTCCTCGGGCACGAGAAACCCCATCGACATGCATTTGAGCCCGTAATTCTCCATCGGGATGAGCCTCTTGCCGTCGCGCGAGCGCGGCCGGCCGGAGATCCCGAGCATGCGCGGCATCGAGGGCCCGTAGATGTCTGCGTCGAGCACCCCGACCGTGAGCCCGTTGGCCTTGAGCCCCAGCGCCAGGTTTGCCGCGACCGTCGATTTGCCGACGCCGCCTTTGCCCGAGGCGACCGCGACGATCGCGCCGACGCCGGGCACCGCGCCGCGCTGTCCGCGCATTCCCGCCGGTGCCGCCGCCGGTTGCGGCGCGGCGCGGCCGCGCGGCGGCGCCTGCCCGGTCAGCACCGCCGTCACCGACAGCACGCCGGGGAGCGCCTCGACCGCCTTTTCGGCCGCCTTGCGCAAGGGCTCCAGGCGCGGGCCGCGCTCGCTCTCGACCTCGATCGCAAACGCGACATTGCCGTCGCGAATGACGAGGCCCGAGACCATGCCGAGCGAAACGATGTCGCTGCCCTTGTCGGGATCGGCGACACGGCCCAGCGCGTCGAGGATTTGGCGTTCGGTGACGGCACTCATTTCAT
>Ga0126381_100010923_pt1 | contig 10243 bp, 8 predicted proteins | sample PanSoiMetPlot_28_FD_96465 | JGI IMG/M metagenome (GOLD analysis project Ga0126381, IMG submission 96465) | Tropical forest soil microbial communities from Panama - MetaG Plot_28 | ecosystem: Environmental > Terrestrial > Soil > Tropical forest > Bulk soil | place: Panama | collected 2016-02-17 | reverse complement strand
CACTCCTGGCGAGAGCTTCTTTAGCCCGCGATGCTGCCCAAGCCTGCTTCTGGCAACTCGGGAAAAACCCGGGGCGGACAGGACCGGGGTAGAAATTTTAGGAACCGCCCCCACTGCGTGCGGCATTTAGGAATTTTGTTTCTCGTTCCCCCTTTATCGAGGCTGCTTCAACGCAGCACTTGAACCCGCCAATCGGCAGGCCTTGTGTTATGATTCCAGCCCGGGAGGCCAGTACATGACCAGTGACCCGACTGACTGGCACCAGGCCTTGGCCCGCGTTAGCGGGCAGCTGGTGCGCGGGGAGCAACGGGTGGCGACACATGAGCTGCTCACGCTGCATCTCGGCGTTCCTGTCACCGATCGGGCGTGCAGGCGGCTGCGGCGCGTCATGCGCGACCTAGGATGGCGCGGGCCGCGGCTCATGCGCTGGGGTGAGAAGACGCTCAAGGGCTACTGGCGGCATCCAACGGTAGGCCTGCCGGCGATCATGCGGGAGGAACCCGTGGCGGAAGTAGCAATGGCGGAGCGGGAGACGCTGGCGCCCGAGCTCGAGGCGGTGACGCGGTTGGGGCTCAAGAAGATTGCTCAGATATTGGCGCTGCCGACCGACCCACATGACGGGCACATCTTGCGTGCGCAGACTGCCGCGGCAGGGATCGCAGTCAATGCGCAGCTGAAGGCGGACGAGACCAAGATGAAGCAAGTGCGGCGTAGGGATGTTCTTGAACAAATAATCCGGCTGATGAAGGAGGAGAGAGCAAAGCTGGAGGAGGATGAGCGGCGTAAGCGAGGGGAGGTGGAAGGTCCGGCGCCGGCCCGCACTGATGTCGGCGGTCCCTCCACTTGCGCAGAGGACTCTGGGATAAACATTGTGCCCGCGCAGGATCTGAACGATCGCGCCTAATCCACATCCGGGCTCCCAGATCCGTCCCGGCCCGCACATCGAGTTCGGCAGAGCACGGCTCCGGCAGCACGGCGACGGCACGCACTGGCGGCTCAAAGGGGGTTAGCCTCCAGCGTCAGCTCTTCCCAGTACGCTTCCTCCACACCCATCGACCTACACAAGAGCGGGCCGTTTCGTGCGGACACTTCGAGCTTCCCCTCGGGGTGTAGATGAAGTGTCCGCAGCCCTAGCGACCGTCTGTGTGAAACCAAGCCTATTGATTTTGCTCAGCTTTTTCGTCCGACCTTGCGGACACTTCTACGGACACTTCGATTTTGGTTGTAATCGAAGTGTCCGCAAGCTTGCGGTTGTAGTTATGGCTTTGAGCGCCTTCCGGCCCGCCCGTCCCCAATCCAGCGGCCGCTAGAAGTCGTCATCTTCGCTGGGTTGCTTTGGCAGCAGCCAGATGTACGTGATGGCTCCGATCTCCCGCATCCCGATCAGCTGTTTCTCGATAGCGCGGTTGATGGCGCGGACAAAACGCTGGCGGCGAAAATCCCGTTTCTGGCGCTTCGTGCCATCGGCCGGGGTCTGCTGATAGAACTCCTCGCGCACGAGCTCCTGATCTATGCCGCGTACCGTCAGCTCCCCGCTGGTGAGCCCCTCCAGCTCCACCCCGAGCTCGGCCAGCTTCGCCATTAGCACCCGCTTCAGCAGCAGCATCGCCTGCCGCGTATCAGTGCGGCGCTCCGCTTCCCACGGATCTGGCCCTGGCCCCGTGGGTGCCGCGGCGGTTGTTGTCCAATCCACCACGAGAGTGGAGATGGGATTGCCCTCCTCATCCGGCTGCGGATGTGTCACCTCGCGCATGCTGAATGGAAATTCCTGACCAGTGGGGCCGCCGCGACACTTGCGCACCCCTAGGCGCAGGTTGCGCACCCGGCCGCTAAGCTCGCGCTCACCCAGGCAGGCCAGTACCACGTCGGCGGCTGCCTCCTTGCTGGAGCTGCCGCGAGTGCCATGGTCGATGTTCTTGCCGAAGTGATCGATGCCGCACCAAAAGCTGTCGGTCGCTTCCGCAGCTTGCCGGAGCACCCGCATCACCTGCTGTCCGACTGCGCTGTCATTCTCCGCGCCTTGCATGGCGTAGCCGGCGCTTGCCGTAACCGTGTCGATGAACACCAAGCCCAGTGGCAGCCCGAACTCCTGCTGGAGAGACGCATCGGCTTGTTTGGCCATGGCGATGAGCAGCTCGAGGCCATCGGCGTGCAGCAGCGTCGGCACTGCTTCGAACCAGCGGAACGGTGCACGAGCAAGGTTCCCGCATTTCTCCCGCACCAGCGCTTCCGTTCGCAGCCGTATTTCATCGGCACCCTCGGCGGGTAGGAACAGAACCCCGCACTGGCGGCGCACCAGGTAACCGTTGAACGGCTGCCCAGTCATTGCCGCCGCGGCAAGCTCCAGCGCCATGAAGGTCTTGTAAGTACCCCACTGGCCGCTGAGCAGGCCAACTCCGCAGACTGGCATCAGTTTTCCAATGGTCCAGCGCTTGACTGGCCGCGGATCCGGATCCCCGTGGGAAAACATTGGCGGCAGCTCTGGCTCTGCTACCGCAGGATCCTCCTCCAGTTTTGGCTCCGGTTCTGACTCTGCAACTGGGGGCTCCTCCCCAAGCTCCGGCTGCGGTTCTGGCTGCACAATCGGAGGATCGTGGTCCGGCGCTTGCTCTGGCTCCGGCTCAGCTCCTGGCTTGTGTTGCGGTGGTGCTTGCGGCTTCCGTTTCCAATCATCGCTCCAGAGTTCAGGCTGTTCGGCTCTTCGGTACTTCCCTGCGCTGCGCTCGACTTCGCCAGCGAGTCGTCCTTCGGCGAGATAGCGACCACCAATGCCGTCGGGATGCTGTGCAAGCAGGGCCACGATCCGCTCGTCGCTCCAGCCGCAGCCGACATAGTGCCCGACGATGGCGTGAAAGGTGTCGCTGCGGTTGGCGTCGGCGGGTGCGCCCTCCCGCACAATCTGCTCGATTTCATCAATGCTGCGTTGCGCCATCGTTCCGGCAGTGATCTTGCTGCCGGCCGGCTTGACCTTGTTGAGCTTCTGCTGGTGCTGCTGAGCCCAGATAACGGTGCGATCAAGCTGCGCATCGATGTTGCCGAGCTGCTGGCTCGTGCCGAGCTGCATCCCGGTCACGGTGAGTGCCTTATGTGTGTGCCGGAATAGCTCCAGCCTTGAGGTGTCGAACGTGAAATTGCGGTGCAGCTTATCGCCGTTGGCCGTGCCCCAAATGCGCAAACCTGTGCCGGACGGGCTGATCTCGACGTAGCTGTGGCTGGCCTGATCGAGCAGACGCTGGGCCCAGGGCTCGATGGTGCCGGTGACCGGATCGCGCACATGGTCGATGTCGACGGCGGCGAAAGGATCCTCCGGCGTCAGCACGAAACTGATGCCGTCACCGGCTGCCGCCGCTGCTGTTACGGCGACCTCGTACGAGCTCCAGCTGCTGGGATCCGTGGAGCTGGCGACCTGATTCGGGTCATCGCAGCGAAAGGGGGGCTTGGCCCAATGGTCCACGCGCCAAATCAGCCGCCAGATCACCCATTGCAGCCGTGCGCGCAGGGGCACCAGCGCAGGCGGTGGGTTTGCAAAGTTGCCTCGCAGTATGGTAGGTTTGGGCGTGTGTTCGCCGTCCTCGTCCATAGGCGCACACAAAACTCAGGGTGGGAGCAGCCGAGTTGCGCGACTGCTCTCCCTATTGCTCAATACGGGATCACATCATCTAGCTCGGGATCCGCTTCCGGCTCCGGCGATGCTGTCGGGGCCGGGTTTGTTACTGCATCCGGTTTGGCTGTTTCCTGTGCCGGTGGCGCAGCAAAGCTGTTGAGCGCATCTACTACCGAAGACTTTGCCTGCTTCGGCGGGGGGATGCGCACCCTCAGTGCGCCGACCAGGCGACCGCGAAAGTCTGCCTGGGTCGGAAACAGCACGATGAGCTTGCCGGTCCAGCCGGCAACGTCGTCACCGTAGGCGCCGCGGATCGTTCGGTTGTTGGTCCGGTTCAGCGCTAGCCCCTTCGGGCTGTTCGCGAACCAGACCACCAGCTTCTTCTGCTGATCGGCACCTTGGCCGATCAGCTCCTCGGTAACGGACTTGATGCGCAGGACCTTGTCCTGTGTGAGATCCTCCGTACGGAGGAACCTCGACTGATCGTACGTGGATGCTAACAGCACCATGGCAGACTCCTGTCGATTACAGTTGCCTACGCAGCTCGGGCGTCAGCCGAATCGAAACGCAGCTCTCCTTCAGCTCTTGCAGAAGCGCGAGCCGCACCAGGCTCTGGCTGCAATTGGCAACCCATGGGCCCAGCTCGGCGAAACGATCATCAGCTTGGTGAATTCCTCAGCGCTACCGAAGCCGGTCGGCACTTCGCAGATGACCTCATCGTGCACATGCAGCACGATGGGATAGCCGGCGCGCTCGATGCGGATGAGCGCTGCGGCGAGCAGATCCCGGCTGATGGCGCTGACGATATTCTCGGTCCACAAGCCCCCATAAGCGCCGTTGCCGCCGCGGCAATCGCGCCATTGGCCAGAGGAGGCGTCCTTGAAGACGACGACTTCGTGCTCGAGGTCTTCGATCTCAATGCGTGGAAACGGATAGGCGAGCTTTCGCCCGGACGGCAGCTTGATGAACAAAAACATGCCGGTGCATTTCAGCACCAGCCGGCCGCAGTGGATCACCTGCTCGCGCTGGCGCACCGCCCGCCACGTGGCACGATCGATCGCGTACCAGAACTTCTTGATCTGCGGATGGGCAGCGCGCCACTCTAATTTGAACTGCCCCACCTCGGCGTCACTGAAACGGTCCGGCTCGAACTTGCGCCAGGCGCTCAATCCGCCCTGGTAACCGAAGGCCAGGTCGCACGTCTTGCCGATTTTGCGCTCTGGCGACTCGGCGTTGAAGGTACCGTCGGGGACGCGGAAGATCTTGCAAGCCGTGATGCAGTAGGGCTCATCACGGGGATCATGGGTCGCGTCGAAGCGACGGTAGCAATCGAGCTTCCACTCCTCGTCGCTGATCCAAGCCAAGACCCGCGACTCAATGGAAGAAAAGTCGGCGCCGGCCAGCTGATGGCCGGGTGCGGCGCAAATCATGCTCCGCGAGATATCGCCGATCACCGCCAGCGGCTTCGGGTACAGGATGCGCACATGGCTGTAGTCACCGGTCGCAATAGCGGTGACGGCGGCATCCACATCCTTGGTTTGCGACCGCTTCAGGTTTTGGGGCTGCACCCCGTTGCCAGCCCAGCGGCCTGTGCTGGCGCCGTGATAGCGCAGGGCGCCGCGAATCCGGCCGTCGCGGTCACAGCGGGAGAGCAGCGCATCGATCTTCTTGGCGGCAGCCTGGGCACCACTCTGGCGGAGCTCCAGCGCGCGCCGTACTGTTATCGGCAAATCGCCGGCTGCCAGCAGCTTCTCGATCGCAGCCTTGTCGAGCGTATCGGCGCTGCAGCCCTGCTGCGCCAGCCACGCTTTCAGCCGTGCGACCTGGTTGATGCTGGTGACGGCGCCACCTGTCAGCTGGGCGAGTTCGGCGTCGAGCTCCGGCGCTGCGGCCTCTGCTATCGTGCGGGCAGCTACGGCTAGCTCGCGGTCGATGTGGAAGCCGCGGGCGTTAATGCACAGGTCCAACAGCCATAGCTGCTGCTCCTCTGGCGGCAGCGGGCGTAGTTGCTGGTACGCTTCGCGTTCGATTTCCGCATCTTCGCAGGCGTATTTGTTGCGTCGCCGTTCCCGGGCCTCATCGTCAAACCAGTAAATGCCCCGAGGATCTTCATCCTTCCGCGGCCGGCGCGGCTTTGACATCATCAGCATCAAGCGCTGGCCAGCTTGATCCTTCTGGTGCGTGAGCTCGAGTGCTTCGGCCAGCAGCTCGAGCTTGGCCGGCAGCCCCAGCGCCAGTGCCATAGCCATCGTGCAACGCTGTTGCCGTAGGGGAATTTTTGGCCAGGCGTGCAGGCGCTGCATCTTGAAGTGCTCGAGGGCGATCTCGAACTGCGCATTATGCGCAACCAGAAGCCAGCTCGGATCCGCAACTGCTTGCAGAAATGGTTCCGGCACCGGATTGCCGGGAACCCACAACTGGACCGGCTCGTCGTCGACGGCATAGGCGCAGCACCGCACTTCGGTGCGCCCGTCGGCCGCGTATCTCCACGGACCGACGATCGGCAGCTCTAGTACGCTGCGAGTTTCATAGTCGCGAAATAGGACATGCTGCTGCACCGCGCTGGCAGCGGCAAACTCGCGGAGCTGCAAGTTCATGACCGCAGCTCCAAAATCGGCAGCGACGTGACGGCCTTCCACTCGGCGAACGGGCTCAAGGAGTTCAAGATGGACGCCGCCTGTCCATGCACCGCCAGCAGCGCTACTCAACGGAACCCGCGCACAAGCAAGTCCATAATTGAGCAGCACCGGTGCGAGCTTGCGCTCGATGGGATTCCTCTTCTTGGGATAGCGGCTGCCGCTCATTGGTGCGCCTGCTCTTCGGATTTCGTTTCGAGCTTAGGGTGACGAAACGACCGGGGTTAACGCCGCTAATTTCAGATCGCAGCCGATAAAATTGCGACCGAGTTGGTGGGCGGCGCGCATCACGACGAAGCTGCCAGCCGCAGGATCGACAACGAGATCACCTGGCTGCGTAACTGCACCGATTAACCGCGTGATGAGACCGATCGGCTTTATGTGCGGGTGAATTTTGCGATCGACCTTCTCTGGCCACCGGCTTGGAATACTATGATCGTGCCAGTTTTTCGCGGTGATGGGTGGTTTCTGCAGTATCAGGAGGGAATCGCCACGCCGCCGCGACCGATAGCCGTTGCCAATGCGAAGGGAATCCCACGCGATATGATCGACGGGAGGACAGAGGTCTGCAATTCGTAAATGCATGGCTTGGCACAATGCGTAGGTATCGACCCAGCGCATCAAATAGCCGCTTGGAGCGAGCACCCGAACACTCTCACGACAACAATCGTCGATATATGACTCCGACATCGCCGGCAGTTCGGCGCGTCCTCGCTGCCGCGCTCCCTCATTGCCGAATTTCAACTTGTCGAGCACAGCGCGGTGCTGCGGATCGAAGAACACTAGTGACGTGCAGCCGTCTGGCAACAATCGCAACAGAGTGAGCGCATCGCCGCGTTGCACAACGTTTGGAGCCATGGTTGCACGCTCGAGCGTGGCGTCGCCGATGAATTCGGGGGTCTCATGAGATCGGCGCGACGATCCCTCCGCGCCGTCCGGGCGAGCGCGATCATGGTGCGACCGGCTGGCCTCCGACGGTGGCCGAGAGCAGGCTTGCGTTCCGGAGATTGGCTCTTTACTGTCGGCAGACACGTTCGACCAGAACGAAACTTTCTGCCGAGCCCCGCCGCGCCAGGCGGGGTTCGTGTTGTTGGGCATGGCGCATCACCCGCTCGCCTCGGGCTGGGGGAGCTTCCGCAATCGGCCGCGAGTGCCAAGTGATCCAAGAAATCGGACTAGTTCCGAATGAAGAACCAATGTGCGCGAACCGAGCTTAATGACCTTCAAATCACGGGTGGCAATCAGCTCGTAGATTTTCGAACGGCTGATACCCAGAACTTGGGCGCCCTCAGTTGGGGAGTACGCAAGCCTGGTCAGAGCGAAATGTGAGGTCCTCTGTCGGTCGGAACGCGAGTTGTCGAGATCAAGTTCGATCTTGTGCATGTGGCCATCTCCTAGTGCCCATGCGGGTCCAGATGGCCTGCAACCTAACAAGGTGGTCCGAATCTACAGGTCCCCGATAAGATTTTTGGCAGGTACTTGATCAACCACGATTTAACATCTCGTAGGCGGCGCGATCGCTGACGGCGATGGCCTTTCGTTTCTTAGCTCGCTCGTAAAGGCTCATAAGTTGTTTTCGCGACCAGACGGGGGCGTCTATCTGCTTCCAGAGCGGTGACATCTTCGCCAAGTATTGCGAAACGGCGGCAGCAACCGATATCCCTTTCGCCTGCATTAATTCATCCACGAAGTCCGTGAACTGCAGTACCAGTATGCCGTGGTCGAGGATTTTCGGATGACCTTTGGCCTTTGGATATTCCGGTTTCCCCTTGGCTAGTCGCTTTCCGGCTTTGATGCCCTGCTCATAGGCCTGCTCACAGCGCTGCTCATAGCCCCTTCGGTAAGCATCGGTCCGAAATTCATCCGGCGTGCGCCCGTAGACAGAACGCATCAGCGCATCAAGGCGCTCCATATCTGAGACAATGCGCGCCATGGATATACCTCTTCGTTTTGAATCTTTCCGGGCTTTACCCATGAATTGTTGCACCGAGCGAAACCACCTTCCGGTCGGGCTTGATCCCAAACTTGGGCGCCGCGGCACGGATGGCGTCCGCGATGTAGCTCGGAGCCAAATGGCCGTAATGCCGTTCAACCATACGTGTGTCGGCATGACCAAGATTGCGCGCGACCACCATCAGCGGAGCGCCGGCCATGATGGCAAGCGATGCCCAAGTGTGTCGCATGATATGGAATGACGCGGGTGGAGTAATCCTCGCCCGCGCGCACGCGTCAGTCATCGGGCGGGCTTGGCGGGAAGGCTTCCAAGGCGAGCCATCCGCCCTCGTGAGCAAGACGGCATTTCCCGACTTGCCCGCCGCAAGGGACTTGAACAGTGCCGCGCCTTCGTCGTTAAGGACGATATGGCGTCCTTTGCCACTCTTGCTGGTTCGGACGTGGATCGTGCCGCTGTCGGGGTTGAAATCGGAAGCCCGAAGCGCGGCCAGCTCGCCGTAGCGCGCGCCCGTTGCAAGCGCCGCCTGTGCAAGGCGGCGGAAATCGGGATTGCAGGCGTTCAGGAGGCGCTTTGCTTCCGCTACCGTCAAATAGCGGACGCGCGCGGCGTCCACTTCCTCGAACGGCTCCACGCGTCGCCATGCTTCATCCGAAGGAATTTTGCCTTCGCGCCATGCCCGATTGAGCCCCGCTTTCAGCACCGTCAGGGTCCGATTTGCGCTCGCCCGCCGACGTCGGATGGCGTCGTGGTCGGCCTTGTCTAACTTCCGGGTATTCGGTTTCTTGGCGTCTTTCTTGCTGCGCAAGCGGGCAGGGCTGGCCGCTAGGTCGCGGAGCCATCGCTGTATCTCCGCAGTCGCCAGCCTATCGCATTGGATATGGCCTAGGTGCGGCACGATGTGCGTGTGGACTCGGTGCTGGGCGTCATAGCCGGTTTTTCGGTGTGCTTGCAGCCAGGCAAGGTATTCCTCGACGCACTCGCGGACAGTGTAGGGGCCGCTACTGACCTCGCCCCGGTCATGCCGCGCCAGATGGGCAAACCACTTACGGGCTGCTTCTTGCGCTTGCGCGAAGGACAGGACGTGCGCACCATCGGCGTCGGCCACGTCATCGGCCGTGCCGATCGCGTGAAACCGGCGGCCATGCTCTGTGCTGTAGTGACGCGCAATCCAGGTGCCGCCTTTGGCACCGCTGCGGTAGCCTACCGCCAGCCCTTCCGAGATGGAGCGCCAGTAGGGCTCGCGCCGCTTCTTGAGCCGTAAGCGCGCCGCGCGGGTGGCCAGCTTTGCGTCCTGAAGCGTCCGGGCCATTCTATCTCGCCGAGCGGGTAGTCGTACGGCAAATGTACGGCATACATGTAGCCGGATGGCGGTGGATGCGCAAGGACAGAAGGGGTCGATTAAATAAGGATTATCGCACAATGATGGACGCCGGTGGATACCGTAATCTCTCTCTCACGGCGAAAACAGGGGTTCGAGTCCCCTAGGGAGCGCCAATAAAATCAATGGTTTCTGCGGAGATGGTCAGGCCGCTACCACCCTTAAAACCACCCTTCCAAGCGGGTCACCGAATGGAAGGGTTTCATCACGCGATCATCGGGAGTAATTCGTCGGCGGTCGCGTTTCGATCTACGAGCGAGAGGCGTTTCGTCTTAGCGCCAGCGATCTTCGCCGCCACTTCCTTACGGTCAACGTGGAGATACAGCCTCCAACCTCCGAGACTGTTACAAAGGAATGGATCATGAAGATCAAACTCGCTGTAATTATATTTGTAGCTGTCCTTACCATTGTTCTCGTGCTGGCCTGGCAACTTTGGCAATTTCAAAAAGACATGGAAGCCGTCGCTGATGCGGCTCTCGCGGCTTTCGGGCCAGTGCAAAAAATTTACGATGACCCTGGTGGGAATATTGGCGACCATTGGGACTTGTATCGGTTCTTTGCAAACAGAGATACCGCCAAATATGGAACCACCAAATATGAAGTTTTGGGCAGATGTGCGTCTGCCTGTACGCTGGTTCTCGCTGTTATTGACAAATCCAACATCTGCGTTG
>Ga0126381_100010922_pt1 | contig 10243 bp, 11 predicted proteins | sample PanSoiMetPlot_28_FD_96465 | JGI IMG/M metagenome (GOLD analysis project Ga0126381, IMG submission 96465) | Tropical forest soil microbial communities from Panama - MetaG Plot_28 | ecosystem: Environmental > Terrestrial > Soil > Tropical forest > Bulk soil | place: Panama | collected 2016-02-17 | reverse complement strand
CCAGGATCGCTCCGGTCAGAGCGAGGGCGTCCATCACTCTGGCCGTAAAGCAAAGAGCAGAGCAGGAGCATCGCAATCCACGCATTCAGAAATGACTTTCGCATCTTGGTACCTCGCGAATGCGATTGCCTCGGCAATCGCTCAGGCGGCCTCCAGGTCAGCTTCGTCCACTTCGACGGCGAACGAGCGCTGCAGTAGATTGATCGAGAAAACAACGCGGCAACGATCTTTTCTGCGGACGACGATTCCTTCGAGGCCTTCCATGGCTCCTCAAGCGGGGTTGATTTGCGACGAGGACGCGGATTCGCTTCATGCAGTGCTCCACCCGCCATTTGCGTACCAGATCCGTACTTAATTCATTGTGATTTCTCCAACACACTGCAGCGACAACCAACGCGATCCAACCGCGACAAGAACCAGGGCAGACACCTAGAAATGGAGTCTTCATTCCGAGGGTTGAGCCAAACCTTCTTCGATTTCTGCGTTTCGGGTTGAGTATCCCATCCTCTCCGCTAGTCCTCAAATAGTTGAGCTGGACTCACCAGACTGGGCTGGCGGCGAGAGTTGATCATAAAACCGAACACCAAGGCTGCATCGTGGGCGGTAGCGGACAGGAGCAACCCGTAAACGGCGCCACGTAGCCCGAAGTGGTTTACCAGAGGTATGCCACCGAAGAGTGTCGCGGTGCCGCTACATGCAAAAGCATAAAAAACGAACTTTGGCTTCTCCGCAGCCCTTAGTGCGCAATCCAAAGCGTTCCCAAACCCCACGATCAGCGGAAGAAGCGCAAGGATGTAAAGCGTGGGCACGAGTTCATCAAATTTTCCGGCGTAAAGCCAGTGCATCACGGGCTTACCGGCGAAGCGCACAAAAAGTGCAAACACTGCGTTCAACGTCACAATCGCCAAACCATATCCTCTTGTAAACGACTGAAAACTTCTCATCCGATTGCTCGCATAACGGGCGGCGAGCGCGGGGACAACCAAAAACGATGCCGCAGCCAACACCTGGTCCATCGGCGCGACGAGCATCTGCATAACTCTGAGGCCGGCAACATCCTTGACAGAAACCAATCCGGCGACAATCCAGTAATAACCCTGGCTAGTGAGCTGAAACACAAACGCCGTCGAAAAAACCCATTTTGAATACTTCCAGTGCTCCTGCCAATAGCCGGGTTCCGAGTCCAGGAAGGATTGCCTGGGGTGCCCGAGAGCAAGTTTCCTGCCCACGCCGAGACCCGCTACAATCCATCCCAGTGCAAGAATCAGGAACACGGAAAAGCCATTCAAGAAGTGCGCTCTTGTTAGTAGCCATAGCGCACAAGCAGCCGTCACGAAACAGATGAAAGAGGCCTGCGCCGCGAAGCCTGGCTTCCGCTGGATGTAAAAAACGCGGCGGAGGAAAATGCCCGACAAGAGAATACTTGTGGTCAGGCCCAAACCCAACAATGTGCGAGAAAGCAGTTCCGGCGCGGCATAATTGAGCACCAAGCAGGCCAGAAGCACCAGCACCGACAGCGCTAACCCAACAAACCCATTGACCTTCACCATCAGACGCAGATAGTCGGGGAATCGGTTGCGATATCTTCCAGAGCCGTAGACGGTGTACGGCTCGATGACGGCTGAGTTGTGCAGCGCCGCAAAAAAGGTGAAGGCCGTATACGATAGGGCAAACATACCGTACTCTTCCTGGGTTTGTGTACGAGCCAGCATCACGTTGGCCAGAAACGTGGCTCCCACGGCAAAAGCCTGATCGGCAAGGCTATAACCGACAGACATCAGCCTTGACGGTGCCGGCAGAGCAGCTACCGACGCTCGAAGCCAGCGGTTGGTCCACCCGATTCCGTTCGCTATTTCCCCGGGGACGCCTACAGTCTCGTCAATATTCAGTGGTGGGATATGATCCATCATGATCTCAAAGACGTTCACAGCCATAGCTATCCGTCAAAGCTTTAAGAAAAATCAAATACATCACGTCAACCTGTTCGCTCCGCAGAGCCGGTCGAGCATACAAGGTCGGATCGGATCGGCTCGTGCACGCGGCTAACCTCGTTATTGTGTAGGGCTACCGGAGCGAATGCTCACTGCTGCACGACGGATGCGAGGGGAATCGAGGTCATAAACTCGATAGCGGGAGCCGTCCGGGTCATCTTTCGGAACAGGAAACAGCGGCCATAACGTCAATGGTATGTTTCTGCCACTCAGGCGGAATCACGTCGCCAGAACGCATGATTGGTGTCATAGACGGATTCGCAAACACGATCCATGCTTGTCTTGGCGCCTCCCGCAGCGATTGGGCGATGTTTCCGACGACCGTACGCAAGGTGTGCTTAACAAACGGGTTGTAAAAGTGAAATACCGTCACATCACTCGGGACGCGCCAATAGGCCGCATTAGTGCAGACCACTTCGATGTTTTGACAGATGGTCCCCCTTGCCTTCGCTATATTCTCCCGAGAGCGCTCGACGAGGCTTGGTGAAAGCTCCACTCCCGTGACAAGGTTGAACCAAAACGTCCCCGCTGCTATCGGGGCCCGTCCCAAGCCTCTTCCATAGTCGACGAACGCACCAGAAATCGGGACGTGTTTCATGGCGTTGAAAAAAGCGGATAGGAGGTCGGTGCGTACCGAATCGGGATCATCAATCCCCGCAACTCGAGAAAGATCTTTCCACGCGTCCGAACGCCGAAGCGCCGCTCGAAGAGATCCTCGGTCAGCCGTGCCCTCGCTTATAGGAGCAGACGCGTGCAGGTGAGTCGGACCATATAAACTGGCTGTTGATGCGGCTCAACGTCGTGGACATCGTGGAGCCCTCCGGTGGTCTTATCCGATCAATTTTGGCCAATCTTTGGTCTGTGTTCCCTCTTCATCTTGTCCTTTAGGGCTTGTAGCAGGTGCGCGGCCCTCTTTGCTCCCGCCAGCCCGGGCCACAGGAACAATGTGGCAATTCGCCACGGGACTTCGAACCCACCAAACTGGTTCTTGAACCGACCCACGAGATACGTCTTCTCGTCAACCTGCTCCCTGAGCGGAGTCGGTCCCAGATGGAAGGTCTGATCACCTTGCGCCCGCGACCTCAGAATCGCCTCGTGCACGAGAAGGGTGTTACCTCCGGCATTACGGTGCGCTTGTGCAGAGCCGGCTGCGTAGTAGTAGGTGGCACTTTTCCATCTCATTGTCATGATGCCTGCGATCGGAGGGCCCGGGCCAAGCCGAGCCAGCAGCACCTCGCACTGACCGGCCGGCGAAAGCGTGTTCCAGAGCCGGAGGAAATAGCCAGCAGGAGGCAACCGCGCACCAACCCTTCGCATCGTCTCAGCGTGCAACTCGGAGAAACTCTCAACGTCGGCCAAGACTGTGGCACACGTTACGCAGACGCCTTCACGTTGCGCTTTCCTAATGGTGCTCTTGCAGCCCTTTCGATACCCCTCCCACAGTGCGGCCTCCGTCTGGGTGAGATCTACCACCTTCGCCGGAATGGACCTGATTCCAAACCCGGATCGAGCGAGAACTGAAGTCAACGGGACTTCCGGTTCTGGGGACATAGTCGGGAACTCCCAGTTCACAAGAAGCGCGCCGGTGTAACGACCGATATGCTGGACGGCCCCGATGGCCGCTGCATCCAACTCGGCTTTTTCGGACTCGGCCATCCCGGCCGCTCGGGCCAGTCCCGACCTGTCGTTATAGATGCGCCGAAGAGGCGCCTGACGGATCTGCGGGATGCGCTCTGAACGCTGGGAGACGACGGCGCGCAGGATGCCGTTCTCGTTTACCAGTCCGAACGAACGATCCATGCCAACGCCGGCAGCGGCCTGCCAGCGGGAGGTATGGAAAAGCCAAGCCTCAGAGGACTCCTCGACAAACCGATCCCACGTGCTCGGGCCAATCACCGTGCGGGGAAGTATTTTGAAGCGATGTGTCATTTTTTTGAAGATACAGAAGGGTCCTTCAACTTCATGCAAACTCGCTTATAGTCGGCCCGGCGGTAAAGGCGCGGTCCATTTTGGTTTTTGGTGAGAGCGGAGACCCCACTCATCACACTATTTCGATCAGGCTGCCCTTTAAGCCTGTGCTTCGGCCGAAGAGACTGGCAATAGCTGCAGCAGAGCGACCCCATCGAGATCATTCCACTCGTGTCTTGTGACATAAAGGTCGTACGGCTGCGCACCATGCTGACGGCGATACCTCTGCGAGCGCAACTAGACGTGAGGTCGAATACTTCTGGACGCCTGGGTGTCGTAAGTGTGAGAACGACTTTGTCCACTGACTCAAGCACTGCCGCAACGTCTAAACCTTGGAGGGTCATGGACCGACTTCAGTTCGCGGAGATCAGGTCAGGACAGGATTCCTTCCCGGAATCAAAAATCCGCCGATTTCCCGCGGCATCTCCGGATGGTCCTCGATTTTGCAAACCATCTCGCGATCCAGCGGCCCGTTCCTGACGATCACAACCTTGCGAAAGAGACGCCGCGCACGCCATGAAGAAAGGACTGAGCGCGCAGTCAAGCGAACCGCCAAGAACCCAATGAGGAGCAACAGCCCAAAGTATCCCAGGTCAATCTTGAAATCGATCGCTGCATCAAGAAGGCGAGCATCAGCAGTGCAAACATCAGCGCGCTCACAGCGGCCAATAACTTCGGGAACACCACAGAAAGTGGCCATCGCGAGCCGAAGCCATCGAGCCTGGTCCAGGACGACATGCGCACCAAAGCAATAGCGACGTCATGAGTTTTGCTACGAAAACTAATGCGGAACTCTCCGCCGGACCATGCCAAGACCCATAGCGGAGCAGGTACCCAAGCAGCATTGCAAGCACGCTCCATGCAAGGTCAGCAATAAGAATGCTGCTGCGCAGATGTCGAGAATTGATCATTAGCTCGGACAATGCGAAATCACGCGTTCTTTGCCGCGGAATGCACAATCGACTCGCACATTCTTGCTTTCATAACGGAAAAGATTGCGTGGCTGACTGAAACGTGCAAGTCCTCGATGACCTGCATGTTTTCGCTCGGAATAATCACGCATAGATCGCAAAGGCTTCTCATCTGGCCGCCTTGAAAACCAGTCAGACCAACGGTGAAAGCCCCCGCTTCCCGTGCGCTATGAAGAGCTTTGAGGACATTTTGCGAGTTGCCGCTTCCGCTGATTGCTAGTGCAACATCGTCTTTGCTGATGAGGGCTCGCAGTTGTTCTGCAAAGATATCGTCATAGCAGGCGTCATTCGCCCATGCTGTCATCAGCGGCACATTGTCCGTCAAAGCGATCACACGAAGGCGACGATTCCCATTTACTACGGTACCTTTGCCGAGATCACACGCACAATGCGAGGCTAAGGCTGCACTGCCACCATTGCCGAACACGAAAAGAGTTCGGTTGTCACTGTACGCACGCCATAACGCGTCTGCTACGCGATCAATAAGGCCAAACGGTAGCCGCCGTAGTACCGTCTCTACGCCCAGGAAATATGCTTCCGAACACGAAAGCTCGTGCGGTTGAAGACGAGACGACTCTGCTGCATGTAAAGATTGCTTCGTTGCGATGTTCATGGCGGGGCTTGCCTCTCTGGGACAGGAATTTTGGGGGAAGAGGAACAAGCTCGGAGTCAGTTTCGGGCGTGAGCACGACACCGGCTTGCTTCATTTCTAAATACGTATCTGGCACACGGTCGGGAATGCCGCCTGTTCTTCGGATCCATTCGATGAAGTCTTCGAGGAATGTCCGGCGTGCACTGACCTAGGAACTAACCCAGGCATTTGTAGTTTTGAAATTGAGAAAACACTGTGGCGGTTATCGCCCGTCCGATACTCGCCAGGAATGCAAAATTAGATGTCGGTACCGACCTTGTCGCGAACCAATTGGGCATATTCCAGAAGTGTGGTCGAGTGTCCGCTTCCGACGTCAAATGCCTGTTTGTTGGCACCTTCTTTTTCAAGGACCGGCATGTTGGCATCAACCACGTCCTTGATGTGAACGAAAGCCCGCGTTTGCTGGCCGTCTTCATAAATAATCAGCGGCTCTCCGCTTAGAGCGCGACTCACAGAAATTCGACAGATTTCGTCCAGGCTGTATTTGCGAAGCCAGGCGCCAACTCTCGTGATTCGCGGGTCGTCAGCGATCTTGAAGACCGGGCCGGTCATTTCGTTTCGCGATTCGAGTTGCGCCCGCAGCTCATCTGCATTGACAATCATCGATCGGAACTTGAATCCAGTGAACGGTCTGCCGCCGCAGCCGACGACCTTCCACTTGTAAAAGACCTTGCCGCGGGATCCGGGTTTCACCGCAATCGCGAGAATGAGGAAAACGGGCGACAGAAGGAAGAGCAGCGCGGCCGACGCCATGATGTCAAGCAATCTGTTGATGCCTAGCCCCAGGGGACTGTACCAGCACGGCGATAGAATAAAAGACCCTTTTAGCTGAGGTATCCGCTCACGTTGGATGTCGCCAAGTGCGATCATATCCGGCATGGATTTCTCTGAAGAAGGATTAGCTGAGGATTTCCGATTTCGATACCTTGCGTTCCGTCGTCGCGATTTCCCGTTCTCCGGTCACCCGAAATACTTCCCTTTCCATGGTTTCCAGGATCTTTTCTTTATCGAGTGTCGTTTCGGCGAAACATCTGGCGTTGCTTCCCAGCCGTGCCCGCAGGGTTGTGTCGGTTGCTAGACGAATGACGGCGACAACCAAGGCGTCCAGGTCGCCAACCGGCACGCGAAGGCCGCAATCTTTCACCGCAAGAGCGAGCTGCGTTTCCTCGGCAGCTGTCGTCACGACCGGCCGGCCGCTCGCTAACATCCCAGTCAATTTCGAAGGCATAACGAGGTCGGCTATCTCAGAACGCTGCGGCAGCAGGTGAATGTCTGCGAGATTCAGCAAGTCATTCAGCTTTTCTATCGGCTGGAGAGGAAGCCACCGAACATTCGGAAGGCCGGCGGATCGCCTGGCCAACGTCTCACGAAAAGCTCCTTCTCCGCAAAAGACGAACTGAATCCTTTTATTGGGAGCCAGCCGTTCGGCGGCGTCGACAAGAACCTCCAAACCCTGCTTGCGGCCCATGGTGCCTGAGTACAGCACCACGATTGCGTTAGAAGGTATTCCCAGTTCGTTTCGCAGAGGACTCGGATCGTTCCTTGGAAAAATACGTTCGGTGTCTACCCAGTTGGGAAATAAAACGCTTCGTGTAGAAGAAAGACCTTTTTCACGGAGGCAATCGACCATCTTCGGCGAGATCGTGGAAACGCGATCAAAGGCTGCGAGGAGCTTCTGTTCAATCGCAGCTATCACAGACTTTACAACAGAGGATTTGAGCATTCCCACCGCGAACCCGGCGTCCACCTCGAAATCTTGCACATGGAGCCAGCTGCAGGCGCCGGACAAGGTTGCCGCCATGAGAGCCGCCGGGATGCATAGCGTAGTTGGTTCAACGACCAGAACGAGAGCAGGGCGCCAGAAAACCTGTGCGAACATAACCGGCAAGCTCGAAAGGGCAAAACTCGCCAGGTGAACAACTCGTCTGAGCGCTGACGGATTGCGTGAGACCCAGAGCGGACAGCGGTACACCGTGACGTTTTCACGTTTCTCCGTTCCGGGACTCTCTTTTCGGTAGCGCCAACCAGAGTAGCCTTTGTGGACTCGCCCTTCGGGATTGAAGGGCGGTGCGGTGACGACCCGCACTTCGTGCCCACGTTGGCCGAGCCAATCCGCCAACTCACCAGTGTACTTGCCAGTCGAGACTAGTTCCGGCCGGAAGTTAATTCCGTGAACAAGGATGCGCACGCTCAATCCTCGCGCGAGGTGAGAGCCAGTTCGGGGAAGCTTCCAACGTTAACGAACAGAAATGTCGGTAGGTCGCTGTCAGACCTTCGCGAAGGCGAATGTTCGCTCGCCAACCTAAAGCACTCAGTCGACTCACATCCATCAATTTTTGGGGAGTGCCGTCTTGCTTCGTCGCGTCGTACATCAGCACGCCTCGGTACTCGACAACGCCTGCGATCTGTTCCGCGATCTCCACCACTGTGTGGTCCACACCGCATCCAATATTGATCAGGGGTGGATGGTCCGTCGAACTCACCAGGAGGGAGAACTCCTCTTGTGGAAGCCGCATCAGAAAAAGGCACGCGTCAGCTGCATCATCGCTGTAGAGTAGCTCGCGGCGCGGAGATCCTGTTCCCCAAACACTGACGTGCGGGAGGTTGGCCTGCTTAGCATCGTGCATCTTGCGAATCAGAGCGGGCACCAAATGAGAAGTTGTCGGATCGTAGTTGTCTTCGGGTCCGTACAGGTTTGTCGGCATCGCCGCCAGGAACTGCGTCCCGTATTGGCGGTTGTAGGCCCAACACATTTCGATACCCGCAATCTTTGCCACTGCATAGGGCCGGTTCGTGGGTTCCAGTGGCCCTGTGAGCAGCGACTCCTCTCTCAGGGGCTGTGGCGCCAATCGCGGATAGATACAGCTGGATCCCAGGAACAACAGACGCTTGATCTTCTGGCAATGCGCTTCGTGGATGACGTTCGTTTGAATCCGCAGATTGTCGAAAATGAAGTCCGCCGGCAGGGACGCATTCGCGAGGATTCCACCCACGCGCGCTGCCGCCAGGAAAACAAAATCCGGACGCGCTGCGGCAAAGAAGCGCTCAACTGCAGCGGAATCGGTGAGGTCCAACTCCTGTCGTGTCTTGAGGACGAGATTTTGATACCCGACGGCTCGTAGTCGGCGGACCAGCGCCGAGCCCACAAGCCCCCTGTGTCCTGCCACGTAGATTTTTGCCGAGAGTTCCATTCGATTACTCGTGATATTCCAAAACACGATATCCCGAACTCTTCACAAGATGTTCACGCTCCGCAAGCTCCAGATCTGCGGCGACCATTTCGCGAACGAGTTCAGCGAAGTTTACGCGCGGCTTCCACCCAAGCCTTAGTCTGGCCTTCGTGGCATCACCTAAAAGTGTGTCTACCTCGGAGGGCCGCAAGTACTTCGGATCTAGCGCTACGATGCAATCTCCCCGGCCGTTGAACGCCTTCTCGTCCATGCCGGATCCTTTCCAATGTAAGGTTATCCCGAGCTCTGCGGCTGCCAGCTCGACAAACTCACGAATTGTGTGATGTTCACCAGTAGCAATAACGAAATCCTCCGGTTCGTCCTGCTGCAACATCAACCACTGCATCTCGACGTAATCCCGTGCATGTCCCCAATCGCGCCGGGCTTCAAGGTTTCCTAGATAGAGCCGATCCTGCAAGCCCAGCTTGATGCGCGCAAGCGCCCGCGTGATTTTGCGGCTGGCGAAAGTCTCTCCGCGAACCGGAGATTCATGGTTAAACAGAATGCCATTGCATGCGTAAAAGCCATACGCCTCGCGATAGTTGACCGTGATCCAGTAGGCGTAGAGCTTCGCAACGCCGTACGGAGAACGTGGATAGAACGGCGTCAGTTCATTCTGTGGCGTCTCACGCACCATACCGTAGAGCTCGGAACTCGAGGCCTGGTAGAACCGCACTCGATCTTCGAACCGTAACACTCGAATTGCGTCGAGAATGCGAAGAGCGCCGAGGGCATCCGTGTTCGCGGTATATTCCGGCTGCTCAAATGAAACGGCCACATGGCTTTGCGCGGCGAGATTGTATATTTCGTCCGGCTGCACGATCTGCAGTACGCGAATCAGGCTGTTTGCGTCCGTCATATCGCCGTAATGCAGAAAAAAGTGCCGATCGGGGACGTACGGATCCTCGTACAGATGATCGATTCGCTCTGTGTTGAGTAGGGAAGAGCGACGCTTGATGCCATGGACTTCGTAGCCTTTATGGAGCAGGAACTCCGCCAAGTAGGAGCCATCCTGCCCGGTGATGCCAGTGATCAGAGCCTTCTTCATGGACCTGGGAATTCTGGAAAGGCTAGACGTATGGGCGGCTAATCCTCGCCCGCAGCGGGTTATTGACGAGTGTCAGAACCCCGGAATAGAACAATCGGGCTTACTTCTTCGTTGGTCGCGACCGCAATCAGGCAATCTCCTCGTCCCAACAAATTTCCTAGAACGAGTATCGGAAAGAATAGAAAACGAATAAGTAACATCAACACGAAAACCAGAGCCGGATTCCTGAGTTTTCGATTGGCCTTACCCGCCTTTGCGAACAGCCGGGCTATCGCCGATGATGCGACCCATAAGGAAGGAGTGATTTGCCGAATCTGGACGCTCTCGAACCCGGATCGGGCCAATAATCCCCGAAGGGCTTCGCAAGAGAAATGCACGATGTG
>Ga0126381_100010921_pt1 | contig 10245 bp, 8 predicted proteins | sample PanSoiMetPlot_28_FD_96465 | JGI IMG/M metagenome (GOLD analysis project Ga0126381, IMG submission 96465) | Tropical forest soil microbial communities from Panama - MetaG Plot_28 | ecosystem: Environmental > Terrestrial > Soil > Tropical forest > Bulk soil | place: Panama | collected 2016-02-17 | reverse complement strand
TGCTCGCCCGAGATCAGCTTGGGCAAATATTTGCGCTTCTGCGCGTCGGTTCCGTTGCGGCGGATCTGGTTGACGCAAAGATTGGAATGGGCGCCATAGGAGAGACCGACCGAGGCCGAGGCGCGGCTCACTTCCTCCATCGCCACGCAATGCGCGAGGTAGCCCATGCCGCTGCCGCCCAACTCCTCCTCGACGGTGATGCCGTGCAGCCCGAGGGCGCCCATTTGCGGCCACAGCTCGATCGGAAAGCGGTCGTCACGGTCGACCTCGGCGGCGATCGGCGCGATCTTGTCGTCGGCGAAGTCGCGCACCGTATTGCGCAGCATGTCGATCTCGGGGCCGAGATCGTGGTCGAGGGTCGAGAGCCGGCTGTTCTGCATGCCTCTTGTATATGGCACAGCCAGCCGCGCGCGGCGAGGGTGCGGGATCAGTCGCCGACCAGGTTCCGGCCCAAGACGCGGATGTGGCTGACCACGTCGGAGCGCGCGTCCGTCCATAACGCCCCCGCCGGCGCAGGGGTCATGTTGCGCCAGCCATCGACGTCGCCGAGCTCGTCGAGGGCATGCCCCGGCTGGCCGACCGCGACGACCTCCGCGCTGAGCCGTGCGACAGACGTCGAACCCGGCGCCAGATCGAGCAGACGGCGCGCCGGTGCGCCGGCGTCGGCCGCAAGCGCCGCCAGCACCGGCCGCAGGTCGATATAGCGGTTGCTGATGTGGAAGAGGATCACACCGTCTTGGGCGAGCTTGCGCTGGTACAGCGCCAGCGCCTCCCGGGTCAGCAGATGCGTCGGGATGCTGTCGGAGCTGAACGCGTCGATGACGATGACGTCGTAATGCCGATCCGATACGTCGTGCAGCGTCAGCCGCGCGTCCCCGACAACCACCCGCACCCCGTTGGCGCAGCGCTCGAGGAAGTGGAAATAGCGCTGGTCGCGCGCGATCCTGATGACCAGCGGGTCGATCTCGTGGAACGTCCATTCCTGGCCCGGCCGGGCGTAACAGGCCAATTCGCCGCTGCCGAGCCCGACGACGCCGACGGTTTTGACCTCGCGACCGGCAATCGCCGCGAAAAACCGACCGAACGGCCCCTTGTCGCTGTAATAGCCAAGCGGCGCGAGCTCCCTGTCGGAGCTGGTGTATTCGGCGCCGTGGATGGTAGTGCCGTTCTGCAGCACGCGGATCGTGCCGTCCTCGACGAGGCGCACGCGGTGGACGCCGAAAAAGCTGCGCGCCGTCGCCAGCGTGGCGGCGCCGGCGACCGTGTATTCGACCAGCAGAAACGCGGCGACGCCGACGGCCAACCACTGCCGATGCTCGCCGAGGCGGAACAGCGCGAGACCCGCGACCAGCAAGATCGGCAGCGCGGCACCGCCGGCGACGGCGCCGGTCCGGGTGATCGCGAAGAGGCTCGCGACCAGTAATAGGGCGCAGGCGAGATAGCCGCGCAGGCCTCCCGCGTCTTCCGCCGCCGGACGCGCCAGGCAGGCGGCGACCAACAACAGCGGGTATTCCCAGATGTCCGAAAATATCGCCGGCGCGATCAGCGCGTCGAACACGCCGCCCAGCACCCCGCCGAGCGAGATGCACAGATAGAAGTCGGTGAGGTTGGCCGGCGGCGGGCGGCGACGCGCCAATTCGCCGTGGCAGACCATCGCCGTCGCGAAGAACAGCCCCAGGTGCAGCACCAGCAGCCACAGGCTCTGCGCCAGCACGGAGATCACGATCAGCGGGATCAGCACGAACAGCTGCGTCTTGACCATCAGCCAATGCGGCAGCGGCGGCCGGCTCGCGAAGGCGAGGATGAACGTCAGCAGGTAGAGCGCGAGCGGGATCACCCAGAACAGCGGCGCCGAGGCGAGGTCGGTGGTGATGTGCGCGGTGACCGCCAGCAACAGCGCCGAGGGCACGAAGGCATAGGCAATCCAGCGTGCCCGCTGGTCCCAGGCCGACGGCGCCGTGGTCTCCCGGGCGGCGGGCGCGACGGCCGGCGCAGCGCGGTAGCCGAGCCAACATACGGCGATGCCAGCGGCGACGAACGCCAGTCCGACCGCCCAGGCACGACTCTGCACCGTGAGCGGCAGGGTCGGCTCGACCAGCAACGGGTAGGCCAGCAGGGCGATCAGGCTGCCGGCGTTGCTCGCCGCATAGAGAAAATAGGGATCGGCGGCCGCCGGGTGGTCCGTCTGCGAGAACCAGCGCTGCAGCAGCGGAGCCGTTGCCGACAGGGCGAAAAACGGCAGCCCCACCGTCGCGGCCAACTCACCGATCAGCCACAGCACCGGCGTGCCGTCGGCCGGCAGCGTCGCCGCGGTCAGGTCGAGCGGCAGGAAGGCGGCTGCCGCCAGCAGAACGCCCGCATGGATCAACACTTGCGCCCGGCGCTCGAACCGGGTCGCCAAGAGATGGGCGTAGAGGTAACCGCACAGCAGCGCCGCCTGGAAGAAGCACATGCTGGTGTTCCACACGCTCGGCGACCCGCCGAGCCGCGGCAGAACCATCTTGGCGACCATCGGCTGCACGAAGAACAGGAGCCCGGCGCTGAAGAACAGCGTCGCCGCATAGCTCGGCAGCAGCAGGGACGCCGGAAAGCCGACGGCAAGGCCGGCCGGGATCGATCTGGACGGGGTGCGCATCTGGCCTCGCCGCGAAACAGCGGGCAAAGCATCTGCCGATACGCTTTCGATCCGGTAAATCCCGTGCGGGCAGCCGACACCGCCAGCATCGCGGGATCAATCGGGGCAGATCAATCAGGGCAGATCAATCAGGGCAGATCAATCAGGATGGTGCGGTCGAGAAGACTCGAACTTCCACGGAGTTTCCTCCACAGCGACCTCAACGCTGCGCGTCTACCAGTTCCGCCACGACCGCATGGCACCGATGCCCGTCCCCGGCACGTCCGCAGGGGAAGCAGGCGCGTGTAGCAAATCCACGATATCATCGCAACCGTGATGGGTTTCCAGAGCCACGCTTCGACCGATCCGGCAGACGCCACCATCGAATGGCGCGTGGCCGACGGTCCGGTGCCCTATGAAGCGGCGGTCGCGGCGATGGAGGCGCGGGTCGCGGCGATCCGCGCCGGCACCGCGCCCGAGCTGGTGTGGCTGGTCGAGCATCCGCCGCTCTACACCGCCGGCAGCAGCGCCGACCCCGCCGATCTGCTCGAGCCGGCGCGGCTGCCGGTCTTCAAGAGCGGCCGCGGCGGGCAATACACCTATCACGGACCGGGGCAGCGCGTGGCCTATGTGATGCTCGACCTGCTGCGGTCCGATCTTGGTCAAAGCCGGCGCGACGTCGGCTGCCATGTGTGGCGGCTCGAGGAATGGATGATCCGGGCGCTGCGCCGGTTCGGTGTGCGCGGCGAGCGCCGCGAGGGCCGGATCGGCGTGTGGGTCGCCCGCGGCGGCCGTGACGGCAAGCAAGTCGAAGAGAAGATCGGGGCGATCGGGGTGCGCGTGCGCCGCTGGGTGACCTATCACGGCCTCGCGCTCAACGTCGATCCCGACCTGGCAAACTATGCCGGCATCGTGCCGTGCGGAATTTCCGAGCATGGGGTGACCTCGCTGGCGGCGCTCGGCGTCGGGGCGACGATGACCGATGTCGACGCTGCGCTGCGCGCCACGTTTGATGATGTGTTCGCGAGCGCGCCGGCATGCCGCGAAAAGCCGCTCTCCCGTATCGCGGGAGAGGGAGGGGCCCGCGCCGCAGGTGTGGGAGGGTGAGGGACGTGCCCGCACCACCCTCACCCGTCTCCGGGCTTGGCCCGGAGCCACCCTCTCCCGCAATGCGGGAGAGGGGATTGATGTTTGCGCCGCTTTCCGTCGTCCCCCATATCAGCAAGCAATGACCACCCTGTTCGCGAACCAGGCGCCGCACCCGCTGGCCGACCGGCTGCGGCCGCGCAAGCTTTCGGACATTGTCGGCCAGGATCACTTGCTGGGGCCGGAGGGGCCGATCGGCCGGATGGTGACCGCGCGGCGGTTGGCGTCGATGATCCTGTGGGGTCCGCCCGGCTGCGGCAAGACGACGATCGCGCGCCTGCTCGCCGAGGGCACCGACCTCGCGTTCGAGCCGCTGTCGGCGGTGTTTTCCGGTGTCGCCGATCTGCGCAAGGTGTTCGACGCGGCCAGGAAGCGGCGCGAGATGGGCCAGGGCACGCTGCTCTTTGTCGACGAGATCCACCGCTTCAACCGCGCCCAACAGGACGCGTTCCTGCCCTATGTCGAGAACGGCACGGTAATCCTCGTCGGCGCGACCACGGAAAACCCGTCCTTCGAACTCAACGGCGCCCTCTTGTCGCGCGCGCAGGTTTTTGTGCTGCGCCGGCTTGGCGATCCCGAGTTGGAGACGCTGCTGGCGCGCGCCGAAGCCCATGTCGGGCGGGCCTTGCCGTTGACCGAGGACGGCCGCGCCGCGCTGCGCGCCATGGCCGACGGCGACGGGCGTTTCCTCTTGAACCTGGCGGAGGAGATCGAGCGCCTGCCCGGCGGCGCCGCGCTCGGCCCGGCGGAGCTGGCGGAGATCGTACAGCGCCGCGCGCCGCTCTATGACAAGAGCCAGGAGGGCCACTACAACCTGATCTCGGCGCTGCACAAATCGCTGCGCGGCTCGGACACCGACGCGGCGCTCTATTGGCTGGCGCGCATGCTGGCGGGCGGCGAGGACCCGATCTACATCCTGCGCCGGCTGACCCGGGCCGCGGTCGAGGATATCGGTCTGGCCGACCCGCAGGCGCTGGTGCAGGCGCTCGCGGCGTGGGACGCCTATGACCGGCTCGGCTCGCCCGAGGGCGAGCTGGCGGTGGCGCAGCTGGTCATCTACCTCGCGACCGCGCCCAAATCGAACGCGGCGTACGCCGCGTTCGGCGCAGCGAGCCGGATGGCGCGCGAGACCGGCTCGCTGATGCCGCCAAAGCACATCCTCAACGCGCCGACGCGGCTGATGCGCGACCTCGGCTACGGCCAAGACTATGTCTACGACCACGGGACCGAGGAGGCGTTTTCCGGGCAGAACTACTTTCCTGACGGCGTGGCGCGTCGGGAATTCTATCAGCCGACCGAACGGGGCTTCGAGCGCGAGGTGAAGAAGCGGCTGGAGTATTGGGACCGGCTGCGCCGCCGCGCCGCCGAGGCAGCGCCCTTCGAGGCTCCCGCCGGGCTTCCGCCCGGCGGGAGCCCCCCAGGGTGAGGGCTTTTTTCGATGCCATCCGCTCACCTTCCTCATCCTGAGGCGCCTCGCATGGCGAGGCCTCGAAGGACGTCGTAGCGCATGCTCGAAACCATCACCGTCACCGACCAGGACGGCGAAAGCCGGCTCGACCGCTGGTTCCGGCGGCACTACCCGAGCCTCGGCCACGGCCATCTCGAAAAGCTCCTGCGCACCGGACAAATTCGGGTCGACGGGCGGAAGGCCAAATCGGGCGACCGGGTGTCGCCGGGCATGGCCATCCGCGTCCCGCCGCTGCCGTCGATGTCGCCGCAATCCATGTTGTTTGGGCTGACGCCGTCGCCCGAATCCCGCAGCCGCATGCGGCCGCAGGACGAAACGCTGCTCCGCGATCTCGTCATCCATCGCGACGACCACGCGATCGTCCTCAACAAACCGGCGGGGCTTGCGGTGCAGGGCGGCAGCGACACCACCCGCCATGTCGACGGCATGCTCGACGGGCTGCGCTTCGGCAATGCCGAGCGGCCGCGCCTGGTGCACCGGCTCGACAAGGACACCAGCGGCGTCCTGCTGCTCGCCCGCAGCGCCGCCGCCGCGGCGTTCTTCACCCGCGCGTTTCGCGACAAGACCACCCGCAAGAACTATTGGGCGCTCGTCGCGGGACAACCGAAACTGCCGCGCGGGCGGATCGACTTGTCGCTGACCAAGGGCGGCGCCAAGGGCCGCGAGCGCGTCCATGCCGGCGATGACGGCAAGGACGCCGTCACCTATTACACGCTGGTCGACAGCGCGGGCGACCGCATGAGCTGGCTGGCACTGCTGCCGCTGACGGGGCGCACGCACCAGCTGCGGGCGCATTGCGCGGCGATCGGCACGCCGATCGTCGGCGACGGCAAGTATGGCGGCGCGGCGGCGCATAGCGCGGGCGCGATCGCCGCGCACCGGCTGCACCTGCACGCGCGCGCGCTCGAAATCCCGCACCCGGCCGGGTTCACCCTCAAGACGACGGCGCCGCTGCCGCCGCATATGCTGCGGATGTGGGAGTTTCTCGGCTTTGCCCGGGACGCGCCCGACCCGTTCGCCGAACTGGATTTTTCAGCATGAGGCGGGTCTACAAATCGGTCGAAACTCGCGCGATCGATGGCGGCTGGGGTGTCGCGCTCGACGGCCGCCCGCTGCGCACCCCGGCAAAGCGCGAGCTGTGCGTGCCGAGCGAGCGGCTCGCCGCGGAAATCGCCGCCGAATGGGACGCCCAGAGCCCCGACATCAGACCGGAGACGATGCCGCTCACCCAGCTCGCGACGACCGCGATCGACCGCACGTCCGGGCTACGCGACAAGATCGTCGCCGAGGTCGCCAACTACGCCGCGACCGACCTTGTCTGCTACCGCGCCGACAACCCGCCGGCGCTCGCCACGCGCCAGCAAGCCGTGTGGCAGCCGCTGATCGACTGGGCCGCCGGCCGCTACGACGCGGGGCTCAAGGTCACCGCGGGCATCCTGCCGGTAAGCCAGTCGCCGGCCAGCCTCAAGGCCTATACCGCGGTCGTCGCCGCCTTCGACGATTTCCGGTTGACGGCGCTGCAGTCAGCGACCGGCGCCTGCGGGTCGCTGATCATCGCGCTGGCGTTGTTCGAGGGCCGGCTCGACGCCGAAGGCGCGTTCGACGCCTCGCAGCTCGATGAGACGTTTCAGATCGAGACTTGGGGCGAGGATGCCGAGGCGATGAAGCGCCGCGAGGCGCTCGCCGGCGACATCAAGGCCGCCGCGCGGTTCTCCGAATTGCTCGGACGGCCATCGGTCGTGTAGGCCGCCGGCGTTACGGCGCGCTATCTTCGCCACGCCGCAATGCTTGCCGCCCTCAGCCACCGTTGTCGTATTGCCATCGCCGTCGCGATTGCGAGCGCGACCGCCGTCCAGCCCCCCGCCCGGGGCGGCGACCTCGTCGCCAACCCGGTCTTCACCCACGAACTGCCGCCGCCCGGTTGGATCGCCGATCATCGCCCCGAGTGGCTGCTGCAGCATCCGGTCTATCAGTCGCGTTGTCGGAGCCCGGAGGTAACGAGCGAAATCCGGTACCTCAACCGCGTGATCGGGCGCGACGAGTATCTCCTATCGCTCACCACCACCCGCGATCCCGGCAATCCGGCAGCCGAGCAGGAGGCAAAGCTCGTGCGCCAAGAGGCGCCGACGCTGCGGCGCGATATTGCCGCGATCGACGCCCTGGTCGCCCAGCTTCAGGCGCTGCCGCTTTGCGCGGCCGCGGCAGCGGCACCGCAACCTCCCGCACCGGAGGCGCCACCACCGCAGCCAACCCCAACTCCCGAGCGCTTTACGGTGCGCTTTGATGACCGGGTGGCCGCTCTGACCCCCGCCAGCATCATCGCTTTCAACCGGGCGATCGAGGCGGCCCGCGCCGGGCGGAAGGTGCAGATCGTCATCGACGGCTGTGACGCCGCCGATTTCTCAAGGAACTCGGCGTGCACCCGGCGCCGCTACAGCCTCGAAAACCGGCTCGGGGAAGCGGGCGTGAAAGATCCGCGGAGCCTCTTCCCCGATCCGCCGTCACGCCGTTAGTCGCGCGGCTCCTTGAACACCTTGCTCGCGACCTGCATGCACTCGCGGATGATCGGCACGCCGATATAGCCCGAAAGGTGCAGAAAGACCTCGGTCAGCTCCTCCTCGGTCCAGCCCTGGCGCAGCGCCATGCGCAGATGCAGGGCCAGCTCGGGTTCGCGCCCCATACAGGTATCCGAGACGATGCAGATCAGCGCCCGCGTCTTGGTGTCGAGGCCCGGCCGCGTCCACAAATTGCCGAACACGTTCTCGACCGCGACGTCGAGGAATTTCTGCATGACCGGGTCGGCGTAGACGCCCTTGCCGGCGGCCTCGACCGCGGCATCGCCCATCAGCTTCCGCCGCATCGCCATGCCCTTTTCGTACAATTCGCTCTTCGCCATCGCGCCCTCCGGTTTCACTGCCGCCGATCTTGCCCCGGTGGACGGCGGACGAACAAGCGCTTGCCGCTCGATCGTCGCGCCGACGGAGGACGTTCGGTCGCGGCGACATCACTTGGGTCGCGGGCGCGGCGCGCCTATCTACAACGAAGCGGGCCGCTCGCGGGCGGCCGACAGCCGCGGCAGCTGCCGCCAGCGCGCCCGATCGCGGGAGGCTGTCATGTTTATCTCCGATGTACTGCGCACCAAGGGCAATCGGGTCGAGCGGGTTCATCCCACGGACAGCGTCGAGCTTGCCGTCCGCAAACTGGCCGAGCACCGGATCGGCGCCCTGGTCGTTGAAGACCGCTGGATGAAGCCGATCGGCATCTTTTCCGAGCGCGACTTTATTCGTGCGAGCGCGCGCGAGGGCGCCGCGGTGCTCGGCTATGAGGTACGTCAGCTGATGACCTCGCCGGTCATGAGCTGCCGCTCGTCCGAGCGCATCGATGCCGCGCTCGCGACCATGACCTTGGCGCGGATCCGACATCTCCCGGTGATCGGCAACAACGAGCTGAAGGGCATCGTCAGCATCGGCGACCTGGTAAAGCACCGGCTCGACGAGAAAGAGCTCGAGGCCAACGTCCTGCTCGAGATCGCGCGCATGCACGCCTGAGCGCTGCGCCGCCAGAAGCGCCCGACTCGCCATCCGTGCGGGTTGGTGCTATCCCGCGACCCATGAGCGACATCCTCAAACGCCTCGGCGAAAAGCGCGCGGCGGCACGGCTCGGCGGCGGCAAACGGCGCATCGAGGCGCAGCACGCCAAGGGCAAGCTCACCGCGCGCGAGCGTCTCGAAATCCTGCTCGATCCCGGCTCGTTCGAGGAATGGGACATGTTCGTCGAGCACCGCAGCCACGATTTCGGCATCGATGAGCAGAAAGTGCCGGGCGATGGGGTCATCACCGGCTACGGCGAGATCAACGGCAAGCTGGTGTTCGTGTTCAGCCAGGATTTCACCGTGTTCGGCGGCTCGCTTTCCGAGCCGCATGCCGAAAAAATCTGCAAAATCATGGACCACGCGATGCGGGTCGGCGCGCCGGTCATCGGGCTCAACGATTCCGGCGGCGCGCGCATCCAGGAGGGGGTCGCCTCGCTTGCCGGCTATGCCGAAGTGTTCGAGCGCAACGTGCTGGCCTCGGGCGTGGTGCCGCAGGTGTCGCTGATCATGGGCCCGTGCGCCGGCGGCGCGGTGTATTCACCGGCGATGACCGACTTCATCTTCATGGTGAAAGATTCGTCCTATATGTTCGTCACCGGTCCGGAAGTGGTGAAGACGGTGACGCACGAGACGGTGACGCAGGAAGAACTGGGCGGCGCCGTCACCCATACCACCCGGTCCGGCGTCGCCGATCTTGCCTTCGAGAACGATGTCGAGGCGCTGATCGAACTGCGGCGCTTTATCGACTTCCTGCCGGCGTCGAACCGCGCGCCCCAGGCGCCGCGCCCCTTCAGCGACCCGCGCGAGCGCGAAGAGCCCTCGCTCGACACGCTGATCCCCGCCAACGCGAACAAGCCCTACGACATCAAGGAGCTGATCGAGAAGGTCGTCGACGACGGCGATTTCTTCGAGCTGCAGCCCAATTTCGCCGGCAACATCATCATCGGCTTCGCCCGCATGGAGGGCGCGACGATCGGCATCGTCGCCAACCAGCCGATGGTTTTGGCCGGCTGTCTCGACATCGACAGCGCGCGCAAGGGCGCGCGCTTCGTGCGCTTTTGCGACTGCTTCAACATCCCGATCGTCACCCTGGTCGACGTGCCCGGGTTCCTGCCGGGAACCGCACAGGAATTCGGCGCGATCATCAAGCATGGCGCCAAGCTCTTGTTCGCCTTCGCCGAGGCGACCGTGCCCAAGGTGACCCTGATCACCCGCAAGGCCTATGGCGGGGCCTATGACGTGATGTCGTCAAAGCACCTCCGGGGCGACGTCAATTTCGCCTGGCCCTCGGCCGAGATCGCGGTCATGGGGCCCAAGGGAGCGGTCGAGATCATCTTTCGCGCCGATCTCGACGACCCCGCCAAGATCGACGCGCGCACCGAGGAATACCGCGAGAAATTCGCCAATCCCTTTGTCGCCGCCAGC
>Ga0126381_100010920_pt1 | contig 10247 bp, 9 predicted proteins | sample PanSoiMetPlot_28_FD_96465 | JGI IMG/M metagenome (GOLD analysis project Ga0126381, IMG submission 96465) | Tropical forest soil microbial communities from Panama - MetaG Plot_28 | ecosystem: Environmental > Terrestrial > Soil > Tropical forest > Bulk soil | place: Panama | collected 2016-02-17 | reverse complement strand
GCTGTCCATGGAGCTTGAGCATGCCAACCGGAATGGGGCTCCACCGAGCACGAAGAAGAAGCTGGAGGAAATCCGGCAACATTGCGCTGAGATCGCGGGCGACGTGCAGCTTTCGCACCAACTGCATTCGTCCAAACTCGAGTACCTGGGCATCGTCGCTGCCATCAAAACCCGCTGCAGAGAGTTCGCCGAGCAGCATGAAGTAATAGTCGACGTTGCCGACGAAAGTGTCCCATCACAACTGCCAGTGACCTGTTGCTCTGCTTATTCCGTGTGGCTCAGGAAGCGCTCCATAATGCTGCTAAGTATAGTGGGGTGAGCCGGTTTTCCGTCGAACTGCGCGGGACAGCAGATGATGTTCAGTTGACGGTCAGAGATCTAGGGGCGGGGTTTGACGTTGAAAAGGCGAAGCGATGCCACGGCTTGGGATTGCTAAGCATGCAAGAGAGAGTGCATCTCGCACGAGGAAGGCTTGAAATCGAGTCGCAACCTGGCTTCGGGACTCAAGTTGTTGTCACGGTCCCCGTGCCCGCCTCAAAGGGCCAGCTTTTCGCGGAAGCGGAAAGCGCAAGTGCGGGGGCTGCGTGAAACGAACGCGCATCCTGCTGGCCGACGATCACGCGATGGTTTGTGCAGGATTCCGGAAGCTGCTGGAGCCGGAATATGACGTGGTCGGAACTGTCGGAGATGGCCGTGCGCTCCTGAAAGCGGTCGCTCAGCTGAAGCCCGACCTCGTGCTGGTAGACGTCGGCATGCCTTTGTTGAACGGATTGGATGCAGGGCGCGAGTTGCGCAAGCATGTGCCCCACACAAAACTCATCTTTCTGACCATGAACCCTGATCCGGACATCGCTGCCGAAGCACTTCGGATTGGCGCATCGGGATACCTCCTCAAGAACTCGGGGGGCGATGAGTTATTGCAGGCTGTCCGCGATGCTCTTAAAGGGATTTCCTATGTGACGCCGCAGATCGCTAAGGCTATGAAAGAGAATTACATCCGGGATCCCAAATCCCTGGACCGTCCCCGGCACCTCACCGGCAGGCAGCGGGAGGTGCTACAGATGCTGGCGGAAGGACGCTCAGCGAAGGAGATTGCTTATACACTGCAGCTCTCCGTCAGGACTGTACACTTCCACAAGTACAGCATTATGGAGCAATTGGGAATCAAAACCAATTCCGAACTGGTACAGTATGCGATCAAGCACGCGATAATCTCCCCTCCCTAGTGACGGGCGAAATTCCCCAATCTTTCGTTGAAAGCTGTCAATAGTGACAGTAGCCAACCGCTTAGCCGCACGAAAGAATAATACCCAGTTCTGTGCGTAAGTTGCAGAACGGAGCCTATGAGCAAGATCCGAGTGCTGCTCGCTGACGATCATGAAGCGGTTCTAGCAAGAGTGCGCGTGGTTCTGGGTGAAGAGTTCGAAATCGTCGGCTCGGCAATGAATGGAAACGACGCCGTAACCGAGGTGCAGCGCCTCGATCCAGATGTCCTGGTGATCGACATCTCCATGCCCGGGCTGAACGGGTTGCAGGCCGCGTCGCGGCTCCAATCTCGTCACACACGGACGAAGGTTGTGTTCTTGAGTGTTCACGAAGACCGGGATTTTGTAGACGCAGCATTCGGTGCCGGTGCATCCGCGTATGTGACAAAATCGCAGGTAACAACCGACCTCATTCCAGCTATTCATGACGCTCTACACGGCGGGAGATACGTGTCCAGTTCAGTACGGTGAGGTGAAGGTTCGGCTTTGAACGACAGCCGGCCGTCGCGGAGTTGCTGATTGCGCAAGGACCGGCGGAATCCTGAAAAGGCACAAGCAAAGACAAGTCTTATCACCTTCGGACGGAGTAGCACCATCGCCCCGCTGCCATCTATGGTACAAGCTCACCCCCGCCGACCCAGATGCGAGGGTGTGCTGCTGGCGCTACTGCGCGGCCAATAAATTGGCCCACCTTGAGAGGCCTTGGATCCGTATTTCTTTAAACGCTACCTGTCACAATTGACATTCCCGAACGACTCAACCTTGAGTGAAATAGGGAGACGCAAGATTTCAGATTAGGTGCAAGGTAAAGGAGAAATCGATGCCACTGCGATTGAAACTGTCTGCCGTTTTGCGGGTTGTTGTCGTCTCTGCTCTGATTGGTCTTAGCTGGCAAACCGCCTCTGCTGAGGAAGACCTTGTGCATATCGCCAAAGGCGTTGTGAAGTCTGTGGACAAAGATTCAAAAACCATGGTGGTCAAGACGGCTGATGGAACGGAGCACACAATCAAATGGACAGGAAACACAACCGTGGCCGGCGGCAAGGATGTTGGAGATGCTGTCGCTGTGGGCAGCAAGGTTTCAGTGAAGTACACCGAGAAGGCCGGAGAGAAAACGGCAGTTTAAGCGTAAAGGACAAGATCTCCCCACCCTCCGTAGTCGGAGCAGCAGGCCTAATCACGAATGACGGCAGCCGTGCTTTCTTGATTGGAACGCAGCTATATTTCAAAGAAAATCGATATGAGGTGGAATCAGCCTATGCTGACGGTAACCTCAATTACAACTTGTACGGTGGCGATTTCCTGCCTGGCCTACGAGGTGCGAAATTGCCGCTAACCCAGACAGGACGAGTGTTCTTCGGCGAAGGCATGAGGAATGTCGGGCACGATCTTTTCATCGGTCCCCGGTTTGGATAGGGACTTCTGTCGTGACAATCCGCCAGGAGAACGACGAAGTGCATCCCCCGCCGGACATCGGACTCCACACAGACCTGGTGGCATTGGGTGTCGTAGCGACTCGCGATACCAGTTCAAACCGTTTCTATCCCACACAAGGCAGCTTTATCAAATTTACGGCTGACTTCTTCTCGCAAGCGCTCGGGAGCAAGTATTCGTTCGAATCCTACCGATTCACATTTAACAAATATCTCAGCCTGAGTGAGCGCCAAGTCTTAGCTTACAACGCTTTCGTCTGCATAACCGGTGGTAGTCCGCCGTTTTTATGGAAACTGCATCTATGGAGCCAACAATGAATTGCGTGGGTATACTGCAGGCCAGTTTCTGGACCGATACATGTTGGCAACTCAGCTTGAGTACAGGCTTACACTACCCAAGCGGTTCGGCCTCGTCGCTTTCGGGGGTCTCGGAGGTGTTATACCGGGAGCTAATCAACTGAGAAAGTCGCACTTTCTGCCCGATATCGGAACAGGTTTCAGGTATGAACTGAGTAAGAAGTACCACGTTAACCTGCGTGTTGATGTCGCCCAAGGGAATGGCAGCCACACTTGGGCGATGGGAGTAGGGGAGGCGTTCTGAATTTGCGAAACCCTTATTGTTTTTGTAACACGCGAAGTGGAGTTCCCCAACACCTATGCACCCGGTTAGCCTCATCAAAGTTATTCTTATCGCATTTGCAACGCTATTTCCCGCGGTCAACCCTATCGGGGACGCATCGATCTTTCCTCGCACTATCCGCCATCGGTTCGAAAAAATCTTGCCTCGGAAAATTACCGCATGCGGAGTCGCGCTGCTCGCAGGCTCGTTTCTGTTTGGCAGCATAATCCTTGATTTCTTCTGCTCAGTTTGTTTGCAATCGAGATTTCCGGAGGGCTAATTCGAGTCTCAATCCCTGATTTCCCTGATGCGCCAACAGGTTTTTCTCATCAGTGTCAGTTTGACAGTAAGCGCCAATTCGGGTCGTCTGAGACCTTGTGTCAGGGCACGACTTCAGTGACGCCATCGGCACAAAACCCAATCGACTACACCAAACCAAACAGCTTTAGAATCGCTGCAGTAACAAACCAACCGTCTCGAATCCGCTGTTCAATGCGAGATTCAGAAATTCGAGGAGAGCCTGCTGTGAGTGGCACCCACAAACCTCTGAAACAGAAAGTTGCGCATCAGACGAGAGAGTCACCTCGTGATCACTTTTTATCTGTTTATAGGCCACGGAGACGTTTTGGGTTGGCTCACAACATTGTCGATGATGACCTTGAGAGGCCAAGGGTGGCAAGACTCATCGCCGTTTCACCGGCACTTTGCTCGGAGCGGAGAATCCGTCATGAAGTTCTTTAGCGGCGATTGCCGGCAGTCAGAGAGAGCACGGCGTACGAAGTGGCTGCGTCATTCATAAAGAGCGCGGTCTCCGGACTGATGTGGTTCTCCTTTTTCTTGTTCAGAGAGTAGGCGGGCCAGGAACCTTCCGTCTTGTCCTGGTTGGCCATGAGCCACGCGAGCCCTCCCTTCAGTTTATCGTTTTCGGACGAAATCCCGGCCTGCTGAAAAACAAAGGTAATCAGCCCGGTTGCGTATCCGTCGCTCGTAGTTTCCTGAGATGTTCCATCGGCGCGTTTCCAGCCGCCAGACAGAGATGAGAGGCTCCAGCCACCGTCAGCCTGTTGCTTTTCCAGAACCTCGGCAATGATCGCATTCTGCCGATCGGGTTCGAGCAATCCCGGCAGCTTTGCGGCGGCCCACAAGAGCAGGACACGATTAATAGTGGTCTGCACTGCCAATTCGCGGTTGAGGTATTCCCGCAATAGGTTGAGGCCGGGTTGGACTTCGGGCTTTGCGCGATAGTTTCCTGGTGCGATACCAACGGCGATGGCGGCCAGCGTGGCTCCGAAGTAGTCCGAGTCGTCCGCTTCCCATGGCTCGTTCTTAAAGCGCAGCCAGAGCCACGCGCCTTTCTGCTTGCCGGCAATTTGCTGTTCGGCCCACATGTTCTCAAAGGCCGTACGCGCGTCGTGGCTGAGTTGGCCGCTTTGCGCATCACGGCTCGAAAGAATCAATGCGTTGAGAACGGATTCCGTTCCGCGCGACTCGACCGACTTGTACGGCCCGCGGTCCGCATCCTTGTAGAACGGCTCAACTTCCTTCCAGAGGCGCACGCGCTTGGTGACGTTGTCCAGCAGCTGTTGCTCGTTGGGAGACGGGGCTTGCTCGGCAAGGGCGGTTCGAAGAGCGGAACGCGAAAGAGCATAAGGAACAGCGGTGTGGCAAGATACGCAGAAAGTTTCATGGTCCCGCTGTGCCCTGGGCCATTCCATCCACCAGGATTGCCGTCGGTCCAAGTAAGCGGCCGCAGCCTTCGGGTCCCAAGAGTTCGTGATTTTTGTTTCCGGCTGGTCAGGGCGAGTCGCCACGCCTTCTCCACTGTTGCTGGCAGCAGCCGCTCCCGTGCGCCAACCAGCCATGAAGATTCCCACCACCAAGCAAGCCAGCAAACCGCCTGTGAGTCGCATGGCGCTCTTCATGAAGCCTCCACCTCAGGAGCAACTATTTGGTTTCTTCGTCGGGCCGTCAGGATTCCGTTTGTCGCGTCTGTTTAATCGCAGTTGGAAGTTGGCCACTCTCATGTGCACCCGATTATGGCTTCCAAGAAATGGCGCTCCAACGGATCCGACGATCCAAGCGAGATTGTTATCCCAAAGTCTTGCGTTTTACGTCCTTATTGTGACGGAAGGGGCAGCACTCAGGCAATCATTTCATGTGTCACCGTCAAGTGGGCGCGCTTTCGGGGGAGAAATGCCTGGCTTTGGAGGATGATGCTCTGCCCAAAATGTGCCCGTTAGGACGAAACAAGGCGCAACGGAACGTTTCCTAAGTTCAGTTACAGGATGATTAATTCGCTCTTGGTTTGGTCGGCGGCAATAATGGTCGCTACCACAGACAGGGGTCTTCACTCGGGCTTTTGCTTGCCCAGCAGAGAGGCGGAATGCGTGTATACGCGGACCGGAACCTCGCCGCGACTTCGGCTGCTAGCGAGCGATCCGCCAGCTTTGGCTGGCACCCCGAGAGCAGTCCCACTGGTTAACGTTGCCTCCATCGGCGTGGCTCTGATAAGCGACGTCGGGGCACTTGCCGCTGTTGATATCTGGCTATGACCTGGAAATGTCGCGAATTGTCCCGACTTGACACTTCCCGAGTATCAATCATTCAGCGAAAGTGTGGAGTGCCAGGCTATTACGCCTGCTCGATGGTTCGACTAACCACGTCAGTTTCTGTGGTGAAATTTCCCTTTGACGAGTGAACCGTATTGGCCGGGGCACGTCCTGCCGCAGTAAACCGGCAACCATTTCTGAGGGAAGTTACCCGCAAACGACCGCAGCTCAACGACAAGCCAAGAATGAGAAGCCCGGCGAAATCCCGCCAACGCGCACGTTGCTCCGAGTCTTCTGTGGCCGCGCGCTGAAGCACAACCGCAATCAACACCGATAACAGACCGTAAAGGATCAAGCACTGCGTCTTGAAAAGGCTATGCGAGGTAGAAACAAGGCGCATGAGGAGCGCAGGACCAAAGCGGGAGTAGCAATCGAGCGAAGAGTGGTCGTCCACTTACAAAGCGAATGGTCGCGGCGCTAGCAAAGGTTAACGTCAGAGGTAAGATCTGACACAGAAAAGTAGCGATGCTTGCTGTTGGATCCCAAACATTCACAACAACACGCTTACCGGTGATCATAGATCGAGAGCCTGCAGATCACGTCGAATCAGAGGACCAGGTCCGGCGCAGCTTGTGCTAGCCTCGGCTCAGAAAGAACACTCAGATCACTTACGGACGGCGGCGCAGCATGTGGCTGGAAATGTCAGGCCAAAACTCGCGGAACATGTTTCTTAGAGCGTCGCGCCCGACAGCGGAGGCGTACCTTGCAGCCAACCTATCACCCGCATAGTTCTGGTAAGGATAGTAGCCAGTGGCGGGAAAGCCGGAGCCAGGCGCAAGAATATACGACGTGTTGAACGAGTTTGTGCCATCGAATCGGTGTGAAGCGAAGGCACGAGTGGCGGCATATGTACCGCGCTTCCAGAAGCCTCCCTCGCCAAGTGCACAGTAATGCCCGCCCTTCGAGGTGAGCGACACAAGCGAAATGATCCAGCCACCTCCGTCGGCCTTCTCGGCGGAACCATGTGAACAGTTCTGCCCAGAACCATTGCCATCCATATCCGACTGTTGGGATCCCCTGACTGCCGTGGCGGTGGACGTGCCGCCAGCGAAGATGAGCGGCGAATTACCGAAACCGTCTGGGGTGCCGGAGTTGAGGTATCGCTTGGATATCGAAGATGCTGAAGTCACCCGCCCAGCAACGACGGAATTCGTCATGCCTGTGAGGGTTCGCGTGGGCGGCGAGGTGGAACTCTGGAGCGATGGGTGCTGGGTCGTATAACTCGGCGCGTCGGGGAATGCCGCAGGGTCAGTAGACGCGGATGTCGTCGTTTCCGAGGTGGACGGTTCAGAAGAAGGGAACGGCACGGCCTCAGACACGACTGGAGGAATCCAAGCTGGGCTGTACTGCTGAGCGATGGTCACACCAGTTGCAACAATGAGGAACAGTCCCGAAGCTAACTGCATGACATCCTCTCGCCACATCTATTCGACGAAGCCTGCGTGAGAGAGTTTGTTCCTAACCCAAATCTGCGCCTAGTCTACTCCAATTTGTACCCCACGCCTTAAGTTTTCGTGGAAACTGCTGAAGAGCAGTGCGGGGAAAGGCCCTCAATCGACAACTAGCCCTACGTAGTCACTCGCCCTTGAAACGCCCGAAATCAGTGCTCACCGCTCGCAACATATTGAGTCTTAAGACTCGCTTCCCAAGGGCTCAATTCCGCAGAAAATACGGGTAGAATGCGAGATCTTGCCACCTCCTTGGAAACTCGCTTACTTCGTGCACCGCGTAAAGAGCAGGGCAGCTGCAGCTCTCCTTTCTTCGTGTACGTACATCGCGGAAGGACTAGGTGCAGTTGGAGCCCTCCTGTCGTCGTGTACGAACAGGGCCGAAGGAGCCGGGGCAGAAACCGGCCCACTGCCGAGTCCCAAACACGAGATACCTCCGATGGCGTGGCATCAGTTATTTCCCTTTTCTGATCTGTCAGCAAATTCGTGATGCCGGCGGCATTCAGCCCCTCAGATCCTGCCCGTCTTCCAACCACTCCGAGTGTCAGAGGCGCAAGCAAGAACATCAGAGTACTGGCGGATGATGATTTCACGCCGCTCGATGAGGCGAGGGCGTCCGTAACCGACGAGGCTTTATCGCCGAAGACCCCACCGATCAACGACTTTCCCCATGCTCGACATGCTGGAAGTTACAGATCCGCCACCGAATAATGCGACGGGATTGTCCAGCACGGCGAGTAACGGCTATCGCGGATCATTCCGGCGAGACTGTTGGCATCGTCGCGGTTCGACGAGTAATTCAGTAATCCGCCTAGCAGACTAGGGATTGCACCGTTGCATCACATTGAAGGTAGCTGACTCGGGCTCTCCGACAAGTGAGATGGCTTGGTGCGTCACATCCGAAGTCAGGTAACTGTTTATGGTGTCAACCAGGTTTTGGTTTCTCTAAGGTACGGTGAAGCTGCCATAACCAAGCCTCTTTTCTATTGGAAGGTGTATTGAGTGGCGCCGTCAGTTCGTGCAGCGATAATTCTTCGAGTGAAATGCTTCGAATACGTCCGGACGCTTGGAGGCACTTACCGGAACGCCTTCCTAGATGTGGATTCAAGTAGGTCTTTATTCGGGTCGGTGGAGGCGTCTGTACACCATTAAGTGCAGCCTAAGTGCGAGCGCGACACCACATCGCCGGGCTCGCCTCTTGCCAGCACTGGCGCAAAACCGGAGAAACAACGAAAACCACCGAAAACTCGGGCGGCTCCGGTTTCATTTCATGGAAACCGATTATGCCGCTGCCATTGCTCAGAGTCAAAAAAAGACCGCATGGAAGACCTGCGGAGGAGCGGTCTTACGGGTAAGTTTTACTTCCTCGGCGCGGGATGACGCATCATCTTCAATCGCCCGGGGTGGTCAAATCCGCTACAATGCACACCGGTTAATGCCGTTCGCCGGGAGTGTCGATGAGCGACGCACAGGTCAGCCGACCCGAGAAAGACGCTGGCGTCAAAGCCATCGATGAGATCAACATTCTTTGGTTGACCGCCGGATTGGGTTGCGACGGAGACACGATCGCGATGACCGGCGCCACGCAGCCGAGCATCGAGGACGTGACAGCAGGCGCTCTGCCTTGGATTCCCAAAGTCAATTTTCATAATCCATTCCTGGCGTACGAAGTGGGCGACGATTTTGTCAGGCCGTTTCTCGAAGCAGCCGCTGGAAATTCACGCCATCCATTCATTCTGATTGTGGAAGGATCAATTCCAAACGAACACAACAAGAGCGAGGGGTACTGGGCATCGTTCGGAACGGACCAAGCCACTGGCCAGCCGATCACGACGTGCGAGTGGATAGATCGACTAGCTCCGCACGCGTGGGCTGTGGTCGCAACTGGTACCTGTGCAACATATGGCGGAATCCATGCCATGGAGGGCAACCCGACCGATTGCATGGGCCTGCCAGATTACCTGGGTTGGGATTGGAAGTCGAAGGCCCAGATCCCCGTCGTGTGTGTGCCAGGATGTCCCGTGCAACCCGATAACATGATGGAGACTGTTCTCTATCTTCTATACATGGCGGTGGGCAAAGCGCCGATGATTTCACTCGACGAAGCGCTTCGTCCCACTTGGCTGTTCAGCAACACTCTCCATGAAGGGTGCGATCGTGGAGGCTATTATGAGCAAGCCCAGTTTGCGGAAGAGTACGGGTCGCCACTTTGCATCGTAAAACTTGGATGCTGGGGGCCAGTGGTGCAGTGCAACGTGGGAAAGCGCGGTTGGATGGGTGGCGTCGGTGGTTGCCCGAACGTGGGTGGTATCTGCATCGGCTGCACCATGCCCGGGTTTCCTGACAAGTTTATGCCCTTCATGAACCAACCCCCGGGTTCGTTGCTCTCATCCCACGCAGTGCAAACATATGGTCGTGCCATTCATGCGCTCCGACGCTTTACCCAAGCTTCACTGAACAAAGAGCCAAGCTGGAGAAGCAGGCCAAAAGCATCTTCACAACCCTAACGGACGGAAGGCGAGGGTTCACGTTGAAATCCTTTTGGCAAATGAGTGACGTCGAGGCCGCGGCAGCGAGTCCGTCGACCTCAGAAGAGCAAACGCTTCTTCCGGACGAAGCGCAGGCGATTCTGGCCAGCCTGGCTAATACTTACTCCCGAGTCACCGTTGAGATCCCAGGCACATGGCATCATTTCGTTCAACAGCCGGAGCAGCAGGCGACATCGACCGGACAGCTTCCCAATCTTGAGGCCAAGCACCGCGCGCTTCTCGAGCAACTTCCGGCCGTTGTCTTCATGGCATATCTCGACCGAGGGATCGGCGAGGCTTATGTCAGTCCTCAGATTGAAGCCGCGCTGGGCTTTTCTCAAGCTG
>Ga0126381_100010919_pt1 | contig 10248 bp, 7 predicted proteins | sample PanSoiMetPlot_28_FD_96465 | JGI IMG/M metagenome (GOLD analysis project Ga0126381, IMG submission 96465) | Tropical forest soil microbial communities from Panama - MetaG Plot_28 | ecosystem: Environmental > Terrestrial > Soil > Tropical forest > Bulk soil | place: Panama | collected 2016-02-17 | reverse complement strand
TCCACGCGTCCGGCGGCGGAAACCTGGTGGCGGCGTGGGCCCTTCAAGCCCTCCGTGAGGAGTTCGCCGTAACGCTCGCGACTCTCGGCCCCGTGGACATTCAGGCGGTTAATCGAAACTTTGGCACCTCGCTGCGCGACCGCGACTTCACTCTCTGTATCGCGCCACCACGTTACAAAAGGATCGAACGCTCTATTCCCACCCCGGGCGCGCTCCTGCAAGCATGCCTCACGATGCGGTGGTCGCAGGAACTCGACCGGCGTGAACGCTTCGATGTGCTCTTAGGCACTCAAAACGAAACGGATTTCGGGCGGCCGGGGCTGCAATACGTGCACTTTCCCTGGGTCTATCTGCCGCGCCCCCGAATCGAGCTGCATTGGTATCACCACATACCCGGATTCCTGCCCGCATACCGCGGCTTCTGCCGCCGTCTGGCGCGCAGTTCCAATGAAGGACTGCGCCGCAACCTCTCGCTTGCGAACTCCGCTTTCGTTGCCGCCAAGATTAAGCAGGTCCATGGAACCGATTCCGTCATTCTTTACCCGCCAGTCCCGGGTGAATTCCCCGACGTGCCCTGGGAACGCAAGCGCGAGGGCTTCGTCGCAGTGGGCAGGATGCACGACTGCAAGCGGTGGGAGATGGCGATCGACATTCTCGACCGCGTTCGGGCGCGCGGCTTGGATCTGAGCCTTTCGCTCATTGCCGCGAGCTACGACCCGGAGTATCGTGACAGGATCGCTGTGCTCGCTGCGTCCAGGCCGTGGTTCCGCATCTTCTCCGATTTGAGCCGGGAGGAACTGGCCGCCGAAATTGCCAGTCACCGCTTTGGTATCCACACCATGGAGAACGAGCACTTCGGGATTGCCGTAGCCGAGATCCTCCGTGCGGGCGCGATTCCGTTCGTTCACGATTCCGGCGGTCCCGTGGAGATCGTCGATGGACGCCCCGAGCTTCGCTTCCGCGATGCCGTCGATGGCGCAGAGAAGATACTGAACCTCGTCTCGAATCCAGCGCTTCAGCAAAACCTTCGCGAGGACTTGTCCGGACGCCGCGCCTGCTTTTCCGCAGACAGATTCTGTCAAGAGCTACGTCGCTTGGTCAGGGATTTTCCTGAATCAGGATTTCCCTTGACAGGTAACTGTTAATAACAGTACTTTAGGTTCAATAGGGCTGCGCCAAGGAGAGGATTATGCTGCTGATACGCGCGCTGATCGTGGGCTCGCTTCTTAGTCTGGGGGCTCATGCCGGTCTCGTTACATCGGACACTCTGAGGTGGTGCGCGGCTGATGCCACCGGACAAGGATGTAATGCCGGCGCTGACTTCGTGCCCGATGTGACCGCCCTCGGCCCCGTTTCGATGATGATCGGCGATTGGTCGGCAAATTTTTCAATCGCTACTGACCTTTCCGGATCGGCTCCGGCTTTCACATTTCCGGACCCGTCCGTCACACTCTCTTTCAACGGAACGTTCACTTGCACGGTGAATCCCGGGTGCGGAGATTTGGGCTTTGATGTTGTCGGCGTGTTCGATACTCCTGCCGTTCTGCCCCTCGCATACAACGTCACGTTGGCCGGTTCGGGGCCGCGGATTCCGCCTCAGTGGAACATTACCCCGGGTGTGCCTATTGGGAACTTTCCACTGGTGTTCTCGCCCTATCGGTTCTCATACTCCGGCTCGACAGGCGGAAGCGGCGTCATCAGCAATTTCGTCATGAGTCTCGATTTCGGCGTCCCGTTCGGTAATTTGGGCGAGACCATCAACATCTCGAACTTCCAGATCTCCGCCCAGGCCACACCAGAAGCGACTTCGGCGCTGCTGCTTTGCAGCGTGCTGGCCGGCGGTCTCGGCGCCCGGTGGTTGTCACGGCGCAAACGCGGCTAACCGTCTTGATCACGATATTGCGCGGGCAGTTCACGGCGTTAATAAACCTCGAAAATCTTGACCGCCCGCACCGTGCGCTCCCGCGAAATCGGCAGCGGGTCCGACGAGTACACGTGCCGTAAACCTGGCACCGCGGGCAGATCGAAGCAACTCGCGCCGGGGTCGAGGCAGCCTTCTACGAACTGATCGAAGGGGTGCGCCGCCATGTATTCTGAGGCCTGCTGTTCCGACTCGAAGTGGCCGCTCCACTGGATCTGGTCGTCTTCGTCTGCCGAAAACAGCCACGGGCCTGATCCTTTCACCTCCGCGCCCTCGGCCAGGTACAGCCGCGCCATCATGGTACGGTAATACGCTGGCAGATATACCGGCACTCTTCGTTCCTCACCCGCGCCCTTGTCAATCAGCAGGCGAAAGTACCCGCGCAGATCGCGGCTGGCGGTCTCGAGTACGGCTGGAAAGCGCGACGCGTTCGCCCCCGCAAATAGAGGTATGGAAGGACCGATCGCGACGTACCGCGCACCGGCTGCCCGCAGCCAACTGACGGCATCATTCCCCGAGGTCTCGGTCAGGAACCGCGCCATCTCCTCCGCTCCGGCCTGTGTTCCGTTGCTCATCGGAACGCGGTGGCCGATCTGTTCCACGGGATACCCGTCTTCCCACCACACCGCGACGCCCCACGCGGCCGATGGCGCGGGCACGGCGCCGTTCGCCTCTCGCGGATAGTAGCGCGACCAGACGCCTCCGTCCGCGAACGGCTCCGGCGTGTTCGCGCGCAGCCAGAGCGCAGCCTGTACCCAATCCGTGCCTGGCGAGTTGTCGATGCGCATGAGCGTAATTGCCGCCGGCAGATTGATCGCCAGCATCACGGCCGCCAGCACTGCCCAGACCGCTCGCCGCAACATCGGTCGCCCGAGATCGCCCACTCGCGCCAGTGCCGCACCGGCGAGGATCGCCGCCACTGATGCAAAGTAGATCAACATCCGCGCCTGCAGAAATGTGCCTGCAGCCATCACCATGCTCCAGATGGCAAACAGGGCCAGTGCCGGCCGCTTTGCGCGCATCGCTCGCCAAGCTACCCAAGCCAGCATGGGGAGCGCTGGAATCCAGACAGTGCCAAGCTGGTCCACCACCGACACCCACCCCGCCTGCCGCCCCGCAAGATAGATGGGACGCATCTCCTGCACTGTACTGACAACTCGGCTGGATGGTTCCGCGCCGGCGATGCGGCGAATCTCGAACACCAGCGAGCCAATGAGTGCGGGCCGCAGCGCAGCCGCCGCAATGAGTCCCGCTGCCACCAGCACGGCGACACCGATCGGCGCTGCACGGCGCCGCCATCCGCGCCTGCGCGCCCAACGCGTTAACACTACCGATGTCGCGGCCACCCCACCCGCACACGCCAATGCCAACCATGCATAATCGGCCCACTGAGAGCCGGTGACCGGAAGGAACACGACCGCGCCGGTTGCTACCGCGATCAGCACTGGAACCGCTGCCTGCGGTTCGAGCGCCGCCGCGCATGCGAGGATGGCCGGCACAAATATGCCGGCGGGCCGCGTCGCCAGGAACGCTCCCAAAGCGACACCCGCCAGTGCCGAGAGTCGCGTTCGCCGTGCTGCATCTGCATCGAGCGCCGCGCACAGCAGCGCCATCGTCAGGAACGCAAACAGCCCCTCGGCCGCATGATGGTCCGCCAACCCCAGGTGCGTGAGCCAGAGAAATCCGCCGGGCAGCGTGGCCGCCCAGAGCGCCGCGAACGTCGCGGCCGCTTCACCAAAAAGCCGCCGCGCCAAAAAGTACACCGGAAAAACGTAAAACGCGCCGAGGATCGCAGGCATCCACGCCGCCACCCGATCGACGAACCCCGCCGAAGGCGACCCGAAGGACAGCACCCAGGCTGCCGTCGCCAGCAGGTAATCCCACAGCGGCCCTGTCGGGATGTTCTGCCCGCTTGGAAACAAGACGTAAGGATCGAAGCCCGACCGCCACGGAAAATGTGCCAGCAGATTGTGGACGGTGCGCACGTGAAACCACGCATCGCCTTCCTGGAAGCTGACTGCCCCGCCGGAAAATACAACTGGCCACGCCGGCATGACACGCAGAACTAGGGCCGCGGCGGCCAAACCGCAAACCGTGAGCACGCGTTTCGACATTCGATCGCCCTACGATACCAAGAAAGCGTGCGGCGGTAAGCTGTCTTTATGCATTACCGCTTTCTCCTTGCTCTGGCCGCCTGCTGCGGCACACTCGCCGCGGCCGAACCTCCCCGCACCTGGATCGATCCCGACACCGGCCATCGCATAGTGCGCCTCACCGACGAACCCGGCAGCGCCAGCCTCTACTTCAACCAGAATGCCTATACGCCCGACGGCAAGGAGATGGTCTACACGACACCGAGCGGTATCTCCGTGCTCGACCTCGCCACGCACAAGTCGCGCCCCGTCGCCGAAGGGCCTCTGCGCGTCATCGTTGCAGGACACAAGACCAATAGCATGTTCTACGTCAAAAACCGCAACGAGCTCTACGTCACCAACGTCGATACCGGCGCCACGCGCAAAATCGCGACGCTGCCCGCACACAACTCCATCTCGGTCTCCACGGTAAACGCCGACGAAACTCTGCTCGCCGGTTCGTACATCGAAAACGACGGCACCGATTACAACGGCGGCCGCCGCAACGGCCCGCAGACGCTGGAGCAGCCTCTCAACAAAGGCCAGATGATGGAGCAGACTCTCGCCGCCCATCTGCCGCGTGCGCTCTTCACCGTCAACTCGCAAACCGGCGAGCTCCGCGTAATCCATCGCTCCACCGACTGGCTCAATCACCTGGAATTCTCGCCCACCGATCCCACGCTGCTCATGTTCTGCCACGAAGGTCCCTGGCACAAGGTCGATCGCATCTGGACGATTCGCACCGACGGCACGCAAGCCAGGCTCGTCCACAATCGGACGATGGAAATGGAGATCGCCGGCCACGAATTTTGGGGCCACGACGGCAAGACCATCTGGTACGACCTGCAGACGCCGCGCGGCGAAGACTTCTGGGTGGCCGGCTACAACGTCGAGACCGGCCATCGCACCTGGTACCACCTGCAGCGCAACGAATGGTCCATCCATTTCAATGTCACCCCGGACGAGAAGTTGTTCTGCGGCGATGGCGGCGACCCCGGCCAGGTGGCTCACGCGCCCGATGGCGAATGGATCTACCTGTTCCGCCCCGAGCTGACCGCCAATCGCGGCTCGGAGGGCAAGGACCTGATTCAGCCCGGCGTATTTCACGCCGAAAAGCTGGTGAACATGTCGAAGCACAACTACCGGCTGGAACCCAACGTCAGCTTCACGCCTGACCAGAAGTGGATAGTCTTCCGCTCGAATATGTTCGGGCCCACATACGTCTTTGCGGTGGAGGTGGAGAAGACGAGCTCCATCGAATCGCGGTAAAACATACATATGAGAGTCGCCGGCCTGATTCTGCTGATTTGCACGGCAGCTTCGGCCCAGCCTGCGGCCTTTGAAGGCACGGCCGTCAATGGCGCCAACGGCCAGCCGCTCCCCGGCGTGCACATTTCTCTGATCGGCGTCACGATGAGCGGCATCCGCGATGCCTACGGCGCTATCAGCGATGCCACTGGGCACTTCTCCATTGCGGGAATTCCACCTGGACCGTACGTCCTGTTGACGGAGCTTCGCGGCTTCATCTACGTGCAGGAGAAGAAGGGCGCACTCCCGATTCCCGCTGTCACTTTGAAGGCGGGCGAGCATGTTGCAGCCTTCAAACTCGAGATGTCGCCGCGCGCGGTGATCAGCGGACGCGTCGTCGATGAGTTCGGCGACCCCGTACAGCATGTCAACGTGCATGTTCAGGCCGTCTCGCCTGAAACCGCGCCCGTCTCTCTGAACATCGCCGGCCAGGATGCCCAGACCGACGACCGCGGTGTTTTCCGCATCAGCGGCGCCCCGGGCAGCTATCACGTCCGGGCGAATCCCCCGCACAATGAGTCGGACGGCACACCCGAGATCCGCACCGACGGCACAGCACCCATTGTCTACGGCGACACGTGGTATCCCGGCGTGACGCAAGTGGAGCAAGCCGCGCCCGTCGAAGCCAAAGCGGGTGCGGAGATCGGCGGCATCGAGATTCGCCTCGCGCGCGCCGCGACGCGCGAAACACATCGCCTCACGATCAGCGGTGCCGTCAGTGGCCTACCCGCGGGCGCTGCATCGACGGCAACAGTCCGCTTCCACTACGGGGCCGGGCCCATGGCTGGGATGTCGTTCATGTCGGCAAGCGTCAGGCCGGACGGCACATTTACCTTGCCCTTCAGCGAGCCCGGCCCATATCGTGTCTGGGCCTATTACTCCGACGCCAAAACGCACCTGCAGAGCCAACCGGTCGAGTTCCGAGCCACGGCCGATGTCACCGGACTGCAACTGAACCTCGAGCCCGGCGGCGAAATCACCGGCAGCGTAGAAGTACCGGGCGACCGCCCCGGTGTGCCGCGCGAGAAGCGGACTGTCCGCATCGGCGACTCCTCGGTCGAGACCGGCTCCGATGGCTCGTTCCACCTCACCGGCGCCAGCCCGGGGAAGTACAGCGTGGAAATCGATCCGCTGCCTCAGAACGGCTACGTCGAGTCAATGACGCTCGATGGCGCCAAGATCTCCGGCGGATCGCTCGATCTCACGCATGGGGTCCGGGTTTCCAAACTGAAGATCGCCGTCACCATCGGCGGCGAGATCACGGGTGCAGTGTTGAATAAGGACGGCCAGCGAGCCGCCAACTCTCTGGTAGTCGTAGCCCTCGCTCCTGCCGAGGACGAATATGAAATCGATTCCCGGAGCATGGGACGAGTCGACGACAACGGCGTGTACACCTTTCATGGAGTGGCGCCCGGCAAATACCGTCTGGTCGCCCTCGATCTCTTTTCCGGCTCGCAAATCACAAGCCCCGACGACGCCAAGAGGTTTGTCCAGCGCGGTGAGTTGATCGAGGTTAAGCCAGGTGAACGCATCACCAAAGACATCAAAGTTCTGGAGCCTGACGATGCCAAAAAGTAGCTTCGCAGTCGCGCTGCTCTGCACTGCCGCGCTCGCCCAGAATCAACCGCCGCCGCCCGCCAGCGTCTCCGGCGTGGTCACGAACTCCGTCACAGGAGCGCCTATCCCGCGGGTCCACATCGCTCTGCACCCGAATAGTCAACAACAGCCGACCTACGGCGCACTCTCCGATGCCGAGGGCAAGTTCTCCGTCACATCGCTGCCGCCTGATCACTACCGCGTCGAAATGCAGCGTACTGGCTTCCTGGGGCCGCAGCAAGCTGGCTATCTCGAGGACCCCAACTACTTCGAATTGACCGCTGGGCAAAAGAAAGACGTGAGCCTGACGCTCATTCCGACTGGCTCCATCAGCGGCCAGGTTCTTAACGCCGCCGGCGAGCCAATGGAAGCGATCCCGGTCATGGTCGAGAGAGGTTGGGTTAGCGGAATCGGCGGCACCACGGACGAAAACGGCCATTTCCGCCTGAGCGGCCTGGCGCCCGGCAAGTATCGTGTCCGGGCCGCGCCCTTCAACCTTCCATTTCCGCCGGAACATCGCACCGACGGCACCGAGGAAGTCCATTACGCCTCGACCTACTTCCCTGCCTCGCTGACGGTGAAAGGTGCTTCGCAGGTCACCGTCAACGCCGGCGCGGAGACCACGGGCGTCGACATCCGCCTGGTCCGTACTCCCATCGTGCGTGTCAGCGGAAAGCTGATCGGATTCCCCGCCGGCGAGCACAGCGTGAATCTCCACCTGGAGCACGATGGGAACTCGAATATGTCGGGGTTCAACAAGCCCGACGGAACCTTTGAGATCTGGCGCCTCGATCCGGGCAAGTATCGCCTGTACGCCGCGGCTGGCCAGAACCAACTCCGCTCGGCGCCCGTTGAGTTCGAAATCGCCGGAGCGAACATTGACAACCTGGTACTGCGCGCTATTCCCGCCGCTGACATACCCGGTAGTGTCACATTCGAGGACGACGCCGCTCGGCCGAAGAAAGCCGGAAGGCTCGTGCTCACCGAACTCACGTCATCGCGATTCGGCAATGTGAGCCGCGCCGAAGCCGCAGTTGACGCCGATGGCAGCTTCGTTTTCCAAAAGGTCCAGCCGGGCCGCTATATCGTGACCACGTCCTGGAACACGGCGTACGTCAAGTCGATGACGCTTGGCACCATACCATCGGAAGGCGGCGTACTCGGTTTGAGCACCGGTTCGACAAACGCGTCGCTCTCAGTCGTGCTCAGCAGCGCTGTCGGGGAAATCTCCGGCGCCGTTACCGATGACAAGGGGAACCCTGTAAACGCCTTCGCGGTGCTCGCACCCGAAACTGACGATGGCACGCCGTTACAGATGGCAACGGGCCCGGATGGCCGCTTCACATTCAGCGGCATCATCCCGCGCGACTACATCCTTTTCGCAGTCGCGCCCGGCGAAGGCATCCGTGCCGACGCCATCGCCCACGATCTGGAAGAGTTCGCAGACATCGCGGAACACATCACGGTGAGGCCGCGCGACAAACTCGTCAAAGACCTGAAGCTACGGTAACGCCGACGATCTTGTCGTCGGCGAGCCACGCCGGCGGCGTTGGATAATGGAGCAATGTCTTTTCCTCAGGGCGAAATGAACCACGTCAGCGACACGGCCTTGATGGTGGCTGCCTGCCGCGCACTCGAGACGGAGAGCGACGATGGCTTTGTGCGCGATCCGTTCGCGGCGCGACTCGCCGGCGAGCGCGGCATGGCAATTCTGCGCGCACTGCCGCAACCGGGAATGATGCGCTTTGGACTCGGCGTGCGAACCAGGTTCCTTGACGAGCTGTTGCTGGAAGCGCTGGCGGTGGAGCGGATTGCGACGGTGCTCTCGGTGGGATGCGGCCTCGATACAAGGCCATGGCGTCTCGAATTGCCGCCGGAACTGCGGTGGATAGAGGTGGATTTCGCGGACATGCTGGATTACAAGGAACGGCTCATGGCCGGAGAGACCGCGCGCTGCCGCCGCGAGCGGTTCAGCACGGACTTGAACAACCGTGAGCAGCGGATTGCCATGTATCGAGCCGCCGGCGCCGCTACGGCGCTCATGATTACCGAAGGCTTATTGATGTACCTGCCGGCCGCTACCGTCGAGGCGCTGGCGGCGGAGTCGTGGCGGGAAAGCGGTGTCGCAAACTGGATCAGCGACATCACGACCACCGCATTCACCCAGGCGATAGGCGGTACGGATGAGATGCGTTCGTTCCGCAAAGTGCAGGCGTCCGATTCCTTACCGGGCGAAGAGATCCTCGTAGTGATCCGGCGGAACAGCTGGGTGACGGCCGCACACCGGAGCTACATCAGAGATATGGCATTCGCAACGGCCAGGGTGGAGCGGATGTTTGCCGGCCACCCCCGGCCGGAGCCGCCGCCTTTTGCAGCGGACGACCCCACTGGCGTGCACCGATTTGTGCGGGCATAGGAGAGAACGGTGTCAATCGATCAGGTGAGCGTAATACAGCACGCCCCCGGGCCACGCACCCGGATGTGCAAGGAAGCCGACCTTGGTTGACGTCTTCGCGTAATTCCTTTGCCCGGCCCGCGTGATTTCGGGGCCGTTCTCTTCCAGCAGGCGCATCGGGCGATGCGCCGGCCGGACGATCGCAATATGCCCCGGCCGATGCGGATCGCGACTCTCGAAAACAACTACGACCAGGTTCCCACGGTTTGCCAGCGACTGCGCCTCATGCGCGGCTCTTACTGATCGCCAGCCGCCCTGATTGCCTCCCGGCGATCGGAACCATTCCGCCTGTGCGTTTGCCAGCAGAATCTGACCGTGCTCCGGAGGCCGCAGCATGTATACTCCGAGCCGCTTGCTCACGGCGGCAGCGAACGCGCTGCAATGTGTCGATCGGCCCGGCCCGGTGTAGTCCTCTCCTTTGTCCGGTGCGCCGGTCTCCCAGTTTATGTGTTCATGTGCGAGCCACAAAGACTCCACATTCATGCCGTCGAGCACTGCCAGGAGCCGCCTGCCTTGTTCCGTAATCGGACCACAACAGGACGGTTCGGCTGAGACGGCCAGACAAATTGCTCCCTGCCAGACTAACAGAAGCAAAAGGAATCGCATCATCGGAAACGAGGTGGTCTGCATCGCCAGAATTATACGAAACCAACCGTCACGCTCGCGAAATAATGCGAATCGCCGACTCTTGCAGGCCGGGTGCACTGGCCGTGAGCATAAGCGTACCTGGGTTTCTCGGCGCCCTGATCACGACGAGCGCCTTGCCTTCGAACAGCCTCCGCTGCGCGCCCTGATATGGCTCCTCGCTCTTCATGTCTGCGTTTCCTACCGCGGCG
>Ga0126381_100010918_pt1 | contig 10249 bp, 10 predicted proteins | sample PanSoiMetPlot_28_FD_96465 | JGI IMG/M metagenome (GOLD analysis project Ga0126381, IMG submission 96465) | Tropical forest soil microbial communities from Panama - MetaG Plot_28 | ecosystem: Environmental > Terrestrial > Soil > Tropical forest > Bulk soil | place: Panama | collected 2016-02-17 | reverse complement strand
GGGCCGATGGAGGAGGTGACGGCGAGGGTGGACAGCCGGTTGCGGGCCCGGGCGAACCCGGCGGCGGCGTGCACCATGGCCTGCTCGTTGCGGCCCGGCCAGTAGGGCAGCGCCGCGGGATCGGCCAGCTCGGCCTCCAGCAGCGCCTGCCCGACCCCGGCCACGTTCCCGTGACCGAAGATGCCGAAGCAGCCCGCGATCAGCCGGTGCTCGGTCCCGTCACGCTCGCTGCTCTGGGCGGCCAGGAAGCGCACCAGCGCCTGGGCCACCGTAAGCCTGACCGTCTCCATCGCGCTCACCCCGCGTCCCCGCCGGGGCGGGTCTTCGTCTCGCCCGGGCGGGTCTTCGTCTCGCCCGGGCGGGTCTTCGCCTCGCCCGGGCGGGTCTTCGCCTCGCCCGAGCTAGTCTTCGCCTCGGCCGGGCTGGTCATCGTCTCGTTCGGGCGGATCGTCGCCTCGCCTGGGCTGGTCTTGGCCCCCGGTGGGCCGGTCATCGGCAGCCGGGGATCGGCCGGCTGGCCGGGCCAGGTGTCCCGCACCCAGGCGTGCGCCGGGTCGTCGCGGAACAGCCAGGCGCGCGCGCCGGGGCCGGCCATCACGTTGAGGTAGTACAGGTCGTAGCCGGGAGCGGCCATCGACGGGCCGTGCCAGCCGTGCGGGATCGTCACCACGTCACCGGTGCGCACCTCCGCCAGCAGGTCCTGGGGGCGGCCCGGGGTGCCGTACACCCGCTGGTAGCCGATCCCGTCGCGGGCCACCTCGAAGTAGTAGATCTCCTCCAGCACGGCCTCCTCGCCGGGCGCGTTCTCGTCGTGCTTGTGCGGCGGGTACGACGACCAGTTGCCGCCGGGCGTGAGCACCTCGACCGCGATCAGCCGGTCGGCGCCGAACACGTCCGCGGCCGCGAAGTTGTTCACCTGACGGCCGCAGCAGCCAGCGCCGCGCAGTTCCACGGGCACCTCACTCGCCGGGCCGTAGCGCGGTTCCAGCCGCCGCTCACAATGGGCCGACGCCAGCGCCAGCCGGCTGTCGCCGACGGAGCGGATCTCCGCCCGGGCATCGCGCGGGAGGTACGCGAAGTCGGTCACCCCGGCGAACACGCTGGGCCGGCCGCCCAGGCCGAAGCGGAGCCCGTCGCAGGCCACCTCGCAGCTGCCCGCCAGCGGCAGCACGATCATCTCCTCGTCCGCGGTGCCGAACCGCCGCACCTGTCCGGCCGCCAGGCTGAGCACCCGCAGCCCGCAGCGGGCCAGGCCCGCGTCGGCCGGTGCCAGCAGCAGGTCGCGGCCGGTAGCGCGGATATGCCGGGCGTTCACAACAGCCCCATTGCCGCGGCGTCGTAGCCGGTGAACTGGTCGTCGATCTCGAACACGGCCCCCGCGAGCCCGCCGCGGTTCATCGGCCCGATGACGATCTTGTCTTCCAGCGCTCCGGTCGCCAGCAGGTCCTCGACCAGGTCCGGGGTACCCAGGAAGCCGTCGGCGCCGGGCCGGCCGAGCGCGGTCTGCAGCCGGCGCAGCAATTTCGCGCGGTCGGCCATCGCCATCGGGTCCGCGCCCGCGCCCAGCGAACCCCGTGCCCGGTGGTCCGCCACGATGATGAACAGCCGCTCGCTCGCACCGGTCAGCTCTGGCCGCCGGGCCCGCGCGGCGGCGGCCTCAGCGATCGCCCCGGGGTTGGCGACCCGGGCCGAGACGATCCGGCCGGCCGTGTCGTCAGTCACCGCCGGTCTCCTCGAGCTTGCGCCGCACCTCGTGCTCCGCCGGCATCGCATTGGAGCAGGCGAGCTGGCCGGCCACGATCGCGCCGGCGGCGTTGGCGAAGCGCATGATCAGGCTGGTCTCCCAGCCGCGTAGTAGCCCGTGGCAGAGCGCGCCGCCGAACGCGTCCCCGGCGCCGAGCCCGTTCACCACCTGCACCGGAACCGGGGGGACCTGAACCATCCCGGTGTCGTCTGCGGCCAGCACGCCCTCCGGTCCCTGCTTGACCACGGCGAGGGTGATGCCGAGCCCGCGCAGCGCCGCGGCCGCCGCAGCGGGCTCGCTGGTCCCCACGGCGACCTGGCATTCCTCCCGGTTGCCCACCGCGACCGTGGCGCGGGCCAGCGCCGCCCGGACCAGCGGCGCGGCCCGCTGCGGGCTGTCCCAGAAGGCCGGCCGCCAGTCCAGATCCAGCACGGTGATGCCGCGCCGCCCGCGGGCCTCCAGCGCGGCCAGGGTGGCGCTGCGGCTGGGTTCCTGGCACAGCCCGGTGACCGTGACCCAGAAGATCGCCGCGTCGCGGATCGCGTCGAAGTTGAGCTCGCCGGCGCGGATCTGCAGGTCCGGCGCGGTGGGAAAGCGGTAGAAGTAGATCGGGAAATGGTCGGGCGGGAAGATCTCGCAGAACGTCACCGGGGTCGGGATGCCGGGCACCTCGGCGACGTACATATCCGACACCCCGTACGACGCCAGCGCCTTGCGCACGTAGCGGCCGAACGGGTCCTCGCCCACCCTGGTGATCACCGCGCACCGGTGCCCGTAGCGGGCGGCCGCGACGGCCACGTTCGTCGCCGTGCCACCGAGGAACTTGCGGAAGCTGGTCACATCCTCCAGGCCGACGCCGGTCTGTTCGGGGTAGATGTCGGCGCTGACCCGGCCCATCGTGATCACCTCGAGGCCGGTCACGCGGCCACCTTGGCCAGGAACTCCAGGCTCGCCGCGACGTCGGCGGCCGGGCCCGCGCCGGCGGGCGGCTCGGCGTCCAGGGCGGTGTCCTGCTCGAGGACATACCAGCCGCGGTAGCCGGCCTGTTCCAGGCTGGCTACGATCGCCGCGATGCCGGCGTCGCCCTGGCCGAGCGGGCGGTACAGCCCGCAGCGCACTCCTTGCGCGTACGAGAGCCGCCCGGACCGCACGTCGGCCGCGACGTCGGCGGCCACATCCTTGAGGTGAACGTGGCCGATCCGGCCCGGCACCGAGGCGGCGATCTGCACCGGGTCGGCCCCGGCCACCAGCAGGTGCCCGGTGTCGAGGCACACCGGCACGTCGCTGCCATCGAGGACGCGCTGCAGCTCGGCCGCGGTCTGCACGACGGTCCCGACGTGCGGGTGCAGGCTGGCCACGATGCCGGCCGCCGTCGCCGCGTCACGAAGCCGGCCCAGGTTGGCCAGCAGTGTGGCCCACTGGGCCTGGCCAAGCCGCGGGCGGGTGTCGTAGCCGGCGCGCCCGGTGGCCGCGGCCAGCACCAGGCTGGCTGCCCCCGCGGCGGTGAAGAACGGGAGCACCTGCTCGACGCTCGGCACTGGATCCTGCGCCCGGTCGTGAAGCACCACGGGAACGAATCCGCCCACCGCGGCCAGCCCGTGTCCGGCTAGCAGCCGGGCGGCCTGGTCCGGCGCGGCCGGCAGGAAGCCGTCCGGCCCGAACTCGGTCGCGGCCAGCCCGAGATCGTGCATCTCGGCCAGCACCCTGGCCGGTGCCAGCTGATGCCCCCACCCGGGCACCTCGCACACCCCCCACGAGATCGGGGCGCCCGCGACACGGGACTGCAGCCCGGTCACCTGCGGACCTCGGCGACCGCGACCCGGCGGCCCTCGGCGCGGGACAGCGCCGCCGCCTCGGCGACGTACAGCGCTTCCACCGCCTCATCGACTGTGCAGGGGCTCGGCCTGGCGCCCCCGGCCACGTCGATGAACGCGTTGATCTCCGCCTGGTAGGCGGGGCCGAACCGGTCCCAGAAGTTGCGCCGGGGCGGGGCCGAGGGGAAGCCGGCGTCCGGCTCGGCGGAGATCAGCGCCGCGTGGTCATCCAGGCCGACGGCGTAGGTCGCCCGGCTGCCCGCCAGCTCCATGCGCACGTCGTATCCGCCGCCGTTGTAGCGCGAGCCCTGCAGCGTGGCCAGCGTCCCGTCGTCCAGGCTGAGCAGCGCCGCGGAGTTGTCGACATCGCCGGCGGCGCCGAAGAACTCCGCGCCCCGGTTGGCGCCGAGCGCGTACACGTCGACCACGTCCCGGCCGGTCACCCAGCGCAGGATGTCGAAGTCGTGCACGTGGCAGTCCCGCCAGATGCCGCCGCTGGTGCTGATGTAGCCGGCGGGCGGCGGCTCACGGTCGGCGGTGATCATGTGAATCCGGTGCACCGTGCCCAGCCGGCCCTGCCCGACCGCCTGCCTGGCCGCCTGGTACCCCGCGTCGAACCGGCGCTGGAAGCCGACCTGTACCGGAACGCCGCCGCGCGCCACCTGGTCGCGCACGCGAAGCGTGCCGCCGATATCGGCCGCCACCGGCTTCTCGCAGAACACCGGGACCCCGGCGTCGACCGCGGCGATGATCAGATCGGCGTGCGCATTCGTCGAGCTGGCGATGACGACCGCATCCACGCCCGACTTGAGCAGATCGGCCGCGCTGTCGGCGCTTTCGCAGCCGAGCCGGGAAGCCGCCTGGCTGGCCCGGTCCGGGTCCTGGTCGGCCAGCACCATGCCGGTGACGTCAGGATGGCGGCGCGCCGCGTCGGCATGCAAGCTGCCGATCCGCCCGATGCCGATGAAGCCGACCCGCATCAGCGCTGCCATCCTCTCCGCGGTGTCTTAGGCCATTTCCTAGTATTCTGCCTCGCCTCTGTCAATCTTTGTCTTAACATTCTGTCAATCCGTCATACTGGTCGGGCTCCGGTATACTCTCGCGAAGATCATCGGCCGCAACGGAGTCCCGCGAGAGGGAACATGGACACCGAACCGCTGGCCATCGCGGTCGACCGCGCTAGCCCGGTCCCGCTGTACTACCAGGTCGCCCAGCAGCTCGAGAAGGCGATCGGCGACGGGCGGCTCGCTCCCGGGACCAAGCTGGATAACGAGATCACGCTCGCCGGCCGGCTTCGCGTCTCCCGCCCCACGGTGCGCCGGGCCATTCAGGAGCTTGTAGAAAAGGGCCTGCTGACCCGCAGGCGCGGGCTTGGCACGCAGGTGCTGCACGACCGGCTGCACCAAGAGCTGGGACTGACCAGCCTGTACGACGACCTCAGCGAAACCGGGCAGGATCCGCGCACCCGGGTGCTGGTCAACCGGCTCGAGCGGGCACCGGGCCACGTCGCCGAGCAATTGCGCATCGAGCCGGAATCCCGCGTGGTGCATCTGGAGCGGCTGCGTCTGGTCGGCGCCGAGCCGCTGGCGGTCATGCGCAACTGGCTGCCGGAATGGCTGCTCTGCCCCAGCGATCACGAGCTGGAGACCCGCGGCCTTTACGAGCTGCTGCGGGCCAGTGGTATCCGGCTGGTCGCGGCCCGGCAGCGGATCAGCGCGCACCGGGCCCAGGTCCATGACGCCCGGCTGCTCGGCGAGCCGCGCGGCACCCCGCTGCTCACCATGCTGCGCACCAGCTACGACGACTCGGGCCGGGTGGCGGAGTTCGCCGACCATGCCTACCGGCCGCAGATCTACACCTTCGAGATCACCCTGGTGAACCGCTACTGAGCGGGCGGTGGCGCCGGGCCTGAGCTACTGGCGCGTTCGGCGGTCACGTCGCCGCCTGCCGGACTCCGCGGTCGGCTTCCGGAGATCGCCTGGGTAAAGGTCTGCGCTGCGGCCAGTGTGAGCAGAGCAAGCTGCAACACGAAGAACACTACGGCCAGGGGGTAGAGGCTGGCATGCTGCTGGATCAGCCACCACACGCTCAGCGCGATGCAGAGCACTCCGGCCAGGAACGCGGCGAAACACGCCGCCCCGGCCAACCGGATCGTCCGCTCGGCCTGGCCCGGCACTCCGACCTGACGGAATGCCAGCCCCCCGGCGGCCAGCACCACGATGATCAGGGCCACGGCGGTGAGCACCGACGTTGGCCCGAGGATCGCGACCAGAATGCGTTCATGCCTGACCATGGGCCATGTCTAGCACCATGGCACCGCACGCTGGCCTCACGATCTCGACTGCTTTCGCAATCGTTACGTCGAGGACCTGTGGAAGGCAATGGCGTCTCGTGGTAGGGCCGCGGTGATGGCGCCTGCGGTCACTCAGGTTTGCCGGGGTGCCGGGATGCCGCCGGGTGGGGCTTTGTGCAGCAGCCAGACCGGGTTGCCGGTCGCGATAACGGCGCCGGCGCTGTTGAGGACCTGCGGCCGGATGAACGTCTCGCTGGTGGTGTCCACGGACACGCTGACCTGCCCCCCGCCGCGGGCGAGTTGGGCGCTGCCCCACGAGTCGGCCACGGAAGTGTTCGGGGTGGTGCCGGCGTAGTCAACGGTGCCCTGAATGAGCTGCACCGAACCGCCCGGGGGGACCTTTGTGGCGGTCAGCACGAGATTCCGCGAGTGCGCCCTGGACACGCTCACCGCGCCCATCGGTACCGAACGGTCCACCAGCATGTCAAGCGCCCCCCGATAGCCGATGACCCCGCACCAGACCCGCCCGGCGGCGAGCGCGGCCAGCAGGTTGGACTGGCTGGTGCTAGCGGCCCAGGCGGCTGACACCCAGTTGTTGCCGAGGCCCGCCCAGTCCCGGCCAAAGTGGTCGTCGGAGGTGCCGTTGCCGGTCAGGAACATCGCGTGCCGGGACAACGCATCCCACAGCCCGATGTGGTGGATGAGATCCACCCCCTGACGCATGTTGTACCCGACTTCGATCAGGTCGCAGCCGAGCGCCTCGTTGCCGAGCAAGGTCGTGGCGAGCTGGGAGAGCAGGCGATTCTGCGCGGACTGGGACTGCGCGGGCATGCTTTGGTAGCCGTAGGGGTGGTTATAAGAGCAAAGCCCGCCGCCCCGGCGGATCTGCGGGATGACGGTGTTCTTGATGTAGCGGGTGTAGGACTTGCCGTTGTGGGCCACGCCCGGGTAGGTGGGTACGGAGACATTGCCGCCGAACCAGTTGACGTGCGGAAGGTACCAGGACACCTCGAGGCCCTGCTGCTGAGTGACACGAGGGTAGCGAGTGGCCAGGGCCGACATCATCGAGTGCTGCTCGGCGAAGAGTTCGCCGCCGGTCAACGTGCGGTCAAAACTCAAGTAGTCAAAGTACCCGGACACTGCATCGCCGGTGCTGACCGCGTTGAACTGGATGTTCCACATCGCGAAGTCGCGCGGATCCAGGGCAGGCCACAGCGAAGCGATGTCCAGTTCCGGGGTCACGCGCACCCTCTGCCAGGGGAACCTGACCGGGATCGTGATGATACCGGCGGACCCGTTTGCCTTCAGGGTCACCGGGCCTGAGCCGGGCACCATCCGGTAGGAGAGCGAATAGAAGCCGCCCGCCGGATGGTAGGAGGTCGAGATCAGCATCTCCAGGTAACCTTTGCTCCAGCCGGACCTCAGCAGCACATCCACCGACAGCGACTGGCCGTTGATGTTCTCGCGGATATTCCAGCCAGCAGGATGAGTGTCGGCGAGCAGCCCGGCCCAGGCCGAGGAGACCGAGCGCGCCTTGGTCGCGGCCAGGTGCATCGAGCCGCCCGTCACCGGGTCGTTCGGCGAGAACGGGAAAGGCACGAACCCGGTGGTGGAGCTGGCCAGCCCGCTGCTGCGCTTGGGCTTCCAGGTCCAACCCGCCTCCTCCCTCCCGGAGAAGTGCATCACGAGCGAGGACCCGGACCCGGCTTTGTAATACCGGCTGTCCATCCGGTGGTCATGATCGGTCCACCAGACCACATCAATGCCATTACTCGTCGCCTGGAACAGCTGCGCGTCCATCGACCCCGTCTGCTCGCTGAACGACGAGTGAATATGCATGGCCATGCTGTAGGCGGTCGCTCCCGCGAAGCTGATCGGTCCGGCGGATCGCCTGACCGGCCGCACATCTGGCCGACGGGGCCCGGCGCCACCCGCAAGCGCCGCTGCCGCTGCCAGGGCAGCCCCGCCGTGCAGCACATCACGCCTCGTGGGTCCGTGGTCGTCGCACATGGTTCGCCTCTCAGGTCATGGCATCGGAGCAGGCCACGTTGATCCACAATCCGCCGGGGGCGCCCCATAATTCGGCCCGGCCAGCCTAGCCTGTCCTACCCAGCGACGGGCACGAACGATAAATGATCTAGGATTTAGGGACCCTGGACGGGGAGAATAGGGCCCTGAATTGGGAAAGGGCTGTGAGCTGGGAAAACAGAGTGTCCGAGGGGATCTTGAACTCCCGGGACGACCCGGACACTGGCATATACCAGCAGGCGTCTGCACGCATTCTTAGCTGGCATTTCGGCCCTCGTTCGCTTTCGCCCAGGGGACATCGCTGAGCACCCGAATACCAGGGCGCCAGCTTCACGAGGAACATCACGGCGCCTCCCGGGCGCGCAGGCGACACGCTCGAGAAACGACCCTGATCACCTGGTGGCCCCCTGCGCGCGTTCGGGCCGCTGCCCGGCGGCCCGGCCGCCCAGGGATCGCCTTAACCCAGCGCGGCGCACACGTTGATCAGTACGTGACCGTGCAGGGATAGTGAGGTCAGCTCCCCGTCCGGGTTGAACCTAACCGTGAGGGCGCCTGTGGTCACGCTCACACCCGGCAGCCCGAACTACTGCGTGAAGTCTGGCGGGAGGAAGAGCCCGCTGTGGCCCTTAAGAGCGAGGAGGGCGGAGCCGTCCGGGTAGACGGTGGTCTTGCCCGGCCCGGACACGTTGGGAGTGATGGTCTTGCCGGTGTTCCGGTTAGTGGAGGAGATCCGGGTAGCGCCGGTGGTCAGAGTGATCTCAGTCCCGTTCGAGGATTTGAGCACCTTGCTGTATTGGTTGCCTAGGAAGGCCACCCGGATCTTGAACCCGCAGAATTCCGCGGGCAAGGTGAAGGGCTGCGCAGGCACGAGCTGCCATTTGGGGCCCCGTCCGGCCAGGGCCGGCGTGCCCGTCACCACCCCGCGGCCATGCCCAGCAGCGTGCACAGTGCCACGATCGTTCCCAGTCGCCGCATGACGACCACCTCCTTGCGCGCCAGCCTGTCCCAGCGGCGTTTCAAAAGGCTTCGACGTCGTCCAGGCCCCGCTCAGCGCTCGGTGGGAGGGCTCGTGATGCAGGTCAGCGACCACGGCGACCCGGCTGGCCGATGGATCGCCGTGGGTTAGGACACTTCTGAGAACCGCCTCGACGGACGGCTGCGCCGGTGATCACAGTGAGCGTCTGCGCCCACGTGCTGCCGGGCTTCCGGCGGGACGCCTCGGATCTGTTCGCGCGCCTCATCGTGGAGGCCGCATGGGAGGCATTTCGGGCGTAAGCACCCAAGCGGCATCACCTGGGGGCACGCAGATCTGTATATGGCCGTCCTACCTGCATCAATGTGGTGTCCGAGGGGGGACTTGAACCGCTCGCCTATCTTCTGCAGTCGCCCGATGACGCCTGGCTGGACGTGCGAGGTTCAGCATGGTAGCGGCAGCAACACGCTTTCCAACAATGTTGATCGACGTTCATCAGGGTTCGCTACCGTTCGTGACCTGCCCGGACACGACTGGGGCGGCCGATGGTGAACGGTCCCGGACGGGAGCGAATGAGACAGAAACTGAGACAGAAGGCCAGGCGGCCGGCAGGCAGCAAGGCAGCGGCGCCGGTCTCCGCGGGGACCTTCGATTCCTATGGCTTGGCTCGCTACCATCCCGCCTGGGTCCCTGGAGGTCTCAATCGGGCGACTGTGTGCTTGTTCAGCCGTGGCCGTTGGCCTGTGGGTGATGTCTGGGGTGGCGGTCCGCGGCGCCGGGGCTCAGCGCCAGTCGAAGTGCTCGCGGTAGACGTGACGACGGGGAATGCCCGCCCGCCGGAATTCGGCTTGGAACTTGCGCGTCATGCCGGCCGGGCCGCACATGAAGACCGACAGCGTGCCCGGCTTTTCACCGTCGGCACCGGCCAGGACCTGCGCCGCGGTCAGGTGCCCGTCGCGGCTGTCGACGATATGGACGCGGATGAGATCGCAGCCGCCCGCGATCGCCTTTATCTCGTCTGCGTACGGCACGTCCGGGCCGGCGGATGTGTAGAACAGGTCCACCGGGCCCCGCGGTGGCTGCTCATCGAGTGTCCGCAGCCAGCTCAGGAACGGGGTGACGCCGATGCCGCCGGCGATTCAGAGTTGTCGGCGGGTGCCCTTCTGATGGCTGATCCGGCCGAACGGCCCGCGGATCACCGCGGGCATGCCCGGCTGTACGGCGCCCGGGAGCTCGGCGGTGCCGGCCTGGCGTTCTACCTCTACCGCGAGCTGCTGGCCCGGCACTTCGTCCCGCTGTATGACTACCAGGTGGCCCAGGTGCGCGAGGCCGGCGCCGGGATCACCGAGATCGCGCTGGCCCCGCTCGGCCGCCCGGCCACCTTCGCGCCGGGCCAG
>Ga0126381_100010917_pt1 | contig 10249 bp, 8 predicted proteins | sample PanSoiMetPlot_28_FD_96465 | JGI IMG/M metagenome (GOLD analysis project Ga0126381, IMG submission 96465) | Tropical forest soil microbial communities from Panama - MetaG Plot_28 | ecosystem: Environmental > Terrestrial > Soil > Tropical forest > Bulk soil | place: Panama | collected 2016-02-17 | reverse complement strand
TCTTGCCGGGAAGACGATCCCGCCACCGCCGCGCGGTCGTGGCGCAGGCCGGCAGGAGGCCGCGGGCGATGGCGGCTGATGTCCCTGACGCCCTGGGCCCGAGCTCGCTGGTCAGGACCCGGGCGGTGTGTTCATGCTGCCCGGCCGTAGCTGGTGAGCACGGCCGGGCCGGCCGCCTCGGCCGCCAGGCAGTCCAGATACGCGCGATGGCCGGGCTCCGGGAATAGCCGGTGGCCGGCGCCGAGAATTGTGGGGAAGGTGAGCAGCCGGTATTCGTCGACCAGGTCAGCGTCCTGCAGCTCGCGGACGATGCTCAGGCTGCCCATGACGATGACGTCGCGGTCCTGCTGACGGACCGCATCGGCGGGTGATCGGTCGATGACACGCGAGTTCGCCCACGCGGAGGCGTCAGCGAGGGTACGGCTGATGACCAGTTTCGGCACGGCGTTCATCCGGGTCGAGAACGGGTCGCTGCGGCCTGGCCAGATCCGGGAGAACAGCTGCCATGTCGCGCGGCCCAGCATCAACACCCCCTCGTCGAGCGTGCTGCCCAGCCGGAACCTGTCGCCGGCCACGGCTTCCGGACCGTGCCGGAGGGCCCAGCCGCCGCCAGGGGTCCCGAGGGACCCATCGGGATCCGATACGAACCCGTCCAGCGTGATGAACTCGATAACGATGACGCTCACGATGGCCTCCTTACGGTAGATGCTCGCCCGTACATACCGGCGCCACCTGCCCGACTCATCGCTCCGGCGCGAGATTTGCCGGCCGGATCTGCTCGGGCAGGCCGAACGACCCGTGCACCCGCCGGTCCGCGAACACGACATTGCGCGTGATCCGCTGTGCGCTCACGGCGAGGACTTGCACGGTGTGCAGTCGGTGGCCGCCGTGCGGATCCGGCGCGTAGGCCGCCAGGGCTGGCTGCCCGTTCGCGGTGAGCTGCGTTACCCGCCAGCCCGTTCCTCGCATCTCGAAGACCCTGCGCATGAACAGGCCATAGTCGCGGCTGCCGCGATACCACAGCGGCACCGGCGGCATCTCCAGGACCGCCTCATCGGCGAGGAGTTGCACGAGAGCGGCCACATCCGCGGCCTCGAAGGCCCGGACATACCGCTGAATGACCGCACGCGACTCAGGATCGTCCGGCTCGGCGATCTCGCCAGCATCGTCCATGCCAGCCAGCGCAGCCCGCGCCCGCTGCAGTGCGCTGTTGACCGCTGGGACGCTAGTCCGCAGCTGGGCGGCGACCTCCGCCGCACTGAACTCGAGTACCTCTCGCAGCACGAGTACGGCTCGCTGCCTGGGCGGCAGAACCTGCAGTGCAGCCACGAAGGCCAGCCGCATGTCGGTCCGGGTCCCGATGTCGAACCGGGGGTCAGGGAACGGCTCCAGCCAGGGAATATCGAGCGCCGGCGTGAGTGGCACGCCCGGGTCGTCGCCCGGCGCGCCAAGGCCCGACGGCAGCGGCCACTGCTGCCGGTGCCGGCAGGGCGTGATCGGCCCCTTTTACCGCGCCTGGATGCGCTCGGTCACCGGATGGCAACTGGGGTGGCTTGGGACGACGGTCGCGTGCGTCGGCTCTGGCCCGCCGACGACGATCACGTAGATCTGCGCGGGGCCCGCGACCGGGTAGACGTGACCGTCGTGCTCGATGAACTCGTACGGCGGATCGGGGTGGGCTGATGCCGGGAACCGGCCGACCGGGATCGCGGAGCGCGCCCAGATCTCGGCGGCGACGGCGGCCTTGGACAGCCCCGCGCGGGCCATGGCAGCGGCGTGGCCGGGAGTCACCAGGACGGCGACGGTGCCCTTGCCCATCACGACGTTCGGGTTGCCGAGGTAGGCGAGCGCGTCGCCGAAGACGGTCAGCATGGCGTCTACGTCGCTGCGGGGCGTCAGTACGTTCATCGTGCCGGTGGCGCCGAGGGCGGTCACCGCGCTGTCGCGGGCGGCCAGGCCGAGGGTCACATGCAGCGGTTCCCAGGGGGAGTCGGCCGCGTTCTCCGCGACGCACATGGTGTAGCGGCCCGGCTGGCCCATGATCGACTTGGACACCTCGCCGGGCCGCGCTCCGCCGGCGTTCGCAATGAGCAGGCGCAGCGCCCTTCCGATGCTGGCGTTGGCGCGCCAGCCGGGGCCGAGTGCTCCGCGCCCGGCGTTGAGCCCGGCCCGGTCTGCGGCGCGCCCGCTGACGACGGCGAACGGCGTCGACGGGCCGGTCGTGGTCGCGATGCCGTTGAGGTTGAAGTCGGGCACGCAGACTGCACGCACCAGGGCGGTGAGCACCGGCAGATGGGCGGGCAAGCAGCCGGCCATGACCGCGTTCGCGGCGAGGACCCGGCTTGTCACGGCGTAGCCGCTCGGCGGCATGGCCGCGACGACGGCGTCGCCATCGGGGTCACCGAGGGCGGCGAGCATCGCCGCCACCCGGTCGGCGGTCGGCAGAACGACGGGCAGACCGTCTGTCCATCCGTGGTCGTGGCATGCCTCGAGGGCGGCATCCTCGTCGTCATAGTGCCGAACTGCTGGGTCGGCCGCGGACTCGTGCTGCGGTCCTGTCTCGCCAGGGGTCAGCAGGGCGTCGACGATGGGCTGGTAGGCGCGGTCGAGCAGGCGCAGCGTGGTGTCGGTGTCGACAGTTTCCGGGTTGGCCGGGATGACGACGGTGCGGAGCCGGACGCCCTTCGCCGCGCCCAGCGCGTCGACCAGGCTGGTGAACTCGCTGTTGACGACGAGCACCACCGGCATGCCCGTGGCCGCGAGGGCCACCGCGTCGTGGTAGCTCCATGCCGTGCACGACCCGCAATTGGCGAGGCCCACGACGGCCGCATCGGCTGACGCGGCGATCGAGGCAAGCTGGCTCGGGTCCGCGGCCGACCCGTTGGGGATCAGATGCTGCTCGGCGGAGACGCCGGCCACTCGCTCGGTGAGGAGGTGCTCGAAGCGGTCGGTCATGAGGTGCCAGGAGGGCCACGCGTTCTTGAGCAGCGCCACCTTCCGGCCGTCCAGCGAGTCCAGCGCCGGGGACGCGGGGGAGGCGGATTGCGCTGCCCGCGGGGGTACCGCGGTGGGATCGATGAGGGTGCATGCGGTCATCGGTCTGCAAGCCTCCTGGCCGTCTGTCGCTGCGGGCAGGCCTGACGACACCATCACACGCCTGACCGGTGGCTGACCAGCATTGCGGACATCGCGGTCACGAGATGCCCGACGGGTGTCCCCGGCGATCAGTTGACGCAACCAATCGGTTGCCATACAGTAGCAACTATTCGGTTGCTACTCAGAGGAGGATGTCATGGTTCTGCCGGAGCTGACTGAGATCATCAGGCGCTTTGAACTCGGGTTCCGCGCGGCCGACCAGGCCGTTATAGACGAGCTCTGCGACCCGAGCCTCGTCGACCACAACCCAGCGCCCGAGCATGAGCCGACGCTGGCTGGCTTCAAGGAGAAAGTCGCGTTCTTCGCGGCGACCTTCCCCGACCTGGAGGAGGCCCTTCAGGACATCGTCGCCAGCGGCGACACTGTCGCCACCAGATGGGTTCTGACTGGTTCTCTGCAGCAGGAGTTCATGGGGATCCCGGCCTCAGGCCAGACGATCAGGGTCGAGGGCATGAACTTCTACCGGCTGCAGGACGGTGGCGTGACCGAGATCTGGACCCAGTTCGACGCCCTCGCGATGATGCAGCAGCTCGGCGCGATCCCGGCCTGATGCTCGGGCCAATCCTGACCTGCCCAGGGCTGCGCGAGCAGGGCGCAGCAAGATAGCCGACACCGACTAGTTGACAACAACTAATCAGAACTGAATAATCATGGCCAAAGCACTTCAGAGCTAGCTGGGACGCCGCGCCGCCGTCACGACGGTCGGCCGGGAGACCGGAGGAGAATGCGATGGCTGGGAAGCGCTCGGTCAGTAACGTGCTCGGGCTGGCTGTGCTGTCGTACCTCAGCCAGCAGCCCATGCATCCTTACGCACTGGGGCGCATGCTCCGCGACCACGGTGACGCGCGCAGCATCAAGTTCAACCCGGGGTCCCTCTACATGGTGGTGGGGCAGCTCGCCCGGGCGGGCTTCGTCGCCGAGCAGGAAACGGGCCGCGACGGTCAGCGGCCCGAGCACACCGTGTACGCGCTCACTGAAGACGGCCGTCGCGAACTGCGTGACTGGCTGCGCGAGCTGGTCGCACAGCCGCAGCACGAGTATCCGGCCTTCGTCGCGGCCCTGGCGTTCGTCAGCGCGCTACCGCCGGGCGAGGTGACCGAGTTGCTGGCTCGCCGGCTCGACTTGGTGGCGCGGCAGCAGGCGGAGATCAAGGGCCTGATACAGGACTCGCTGGCCCAGGGCGTGCCGGGGCTGTTCCTCCTCGAGGAGGAATACCGGCTCGCCCAGCTTGACGCCGAGTACGGCTTCGTCCAGCGCCTCATCGCGCGCATGGCCGACCCGGCTACCGACTGGATCACTCTGTGGGCTGATCACCACAAGCAAATCGACAGGGAACGGGGTAGACAGTGAACACAGTCACCAGCAAGGAACTGAAGACGGGCTCGGTCGCGTCCGCCGACGGTACGCGGATCGGCTTCCTGCAGGCCGGCCATGGTCCGGCCGTTGTAGTCCTGCACGGCAGCATGGAATCTGCACGCAGTCACCTGCAGATGGCCGAGGCCCTCGCCGGGCAATTCACGGTGTACCTGCCTGACCGCCGGGGGCGCGGCATGTCCGGTCCCTATCCGGCGGACTACGGCATCCGGACAGAGGTCGAGGACTTGCGGGCAGTCATGGCAGCCGTCGGCGCCGACATGGTCTTCGGAGTGAGCGCGAGCGGTCTGGTCGCGCTGGAGGCGGCGCGTACCGACCCGGCCATCAGGAAGGTCGCCGTCTATGAGCCCGCGCTGCTCCCGGCGGGCACGCGGCACACGCGGTGGCTGCCCCGTTTCGATCGGGAGATGGCCGAGGGGAAGGTCTCTGCGGCCCTCATCACGAGCATGATCGGGCTCGAACTGGCGCCGCCGGCCATGAAAGTGCTGCCGCGGTGGCTGCTCGAGGCGCTCACCAGCATGATGCTGCGCAGCGAGGACAAGAAGGCTGCCCCTGGTGCTCCGACCATGCGCAGCCTGGCGCCGACGCTCCACTACGAGGGAATGCTGCTGGCTGAGATGGCAGGAACGCTGGACACGTTCGCCGGCGTCAAGGCGGAGGTTCTGCTGATGGCCGGCAGCAAGGGCCTTCCGTTCCTTATGCCGGCGCTCGACGACCTGACCGGGACGCTGCCGAACTCGCTGCGCGTCGAGTTCGCCGGCCTCGATCACGGCGGCTCAGCCGACGTCAGCAAGGCCAACCCGAAGGGCAAGCCCGAAGTGGTGGCGGCCGAGCTCAGGTCGTTCTTCGCAGCGGATTAGCGCGCGATGAACTGTGCAGGCTAGGCAGGCGCGTGCCGCCGGACGGTTCTAGCACCTCCGAGGTCCGACGCGTCAGTCAGCTCTCAGTCAGCGCAGGCCGATCCTTCGGCGTAGCCTCAGATTCGGGCGGTAACGTCTCGTCCTAGCGCCACCTCCGAGGCCTACGCTGGGGAGGGCCTGGAGGTGTGCGCCGATCGCCAGCACGCGCTAGCGAGCGTCCCAGAGCTGCCCGTACGGGCCGCCGGAAGACAGCAAGCCGGCGTGCGTGCCGCACTCGGCGACCCGGCCGCTGTCGAGGACGATGATCTCGTCGAGCTGGTCGAGACAATCGAGGTCGTGGGTGATCAGCAGAGTGCTGCGCCCAGCGGTGACTGCCAGCAGGTCCGCCATGATGGCGCGGCGCGTCTCCGCTTCGAGGCCTGCGGCCGGCTCGTCGAGGATCCACACCGCAGGGTTGGCGAGTATCGCCCTGGCCAGCGCCAGCCGCTGCTGCTGACCGCCGGACATCGCTGCGCCGCGCGCGCCAACCGGGGTGTCGAAGCCCGCGGGCAGCGACCGGATCCACGGGAGCAGCCTGGCCCGGTCGGTGGCCTCGGCGAGTTCCTCGTCGGTGGCGCCGGGCCTGGCCACTCGCAGGTTGGCGCCGATCGTGGTGGCAAAGATGTGCGGGTCCTGCGGACAGCCGCCGATGACGGTGCGCACGTCGTCGGCGGCGTAGCTGCCCAGGTCGTGCCCGCACAAGGTCGCGGTCCCGCTGCTCAGCTCGCAGAACCGCAGCAGCAACGCGGCCAGTGTGGACTTCCCGGCTCCGGTCGGGCCGACCAGGGCTATCCGCCGGCCAGGCTCGAGGTCCAGGTCGACGCCGTCCAGCGCGAGCGGCCCGTCAGCCGTGTACCGAACCCGCGCGTTCCGTATTTGAATGCGAATCGGACCGGACGGGAGCGGACGCGGCACGACGGGATCGGTCACCGGCTCGGGTGTGTCGAGCACGGCGCCGATGCGGTCGGCTGACGTGCGCGCATGCCCGAGCTGAAGCGCGGCGCCGGCCAGCGGGCTCACGGCATCGAAGGAGGCCAGCGCGGTGAGCGTCACGACGGCGAGCGGTACCCGGCCCAGGGCGCCGGATCCGGTGGCAGCGACCGCGAGAACGAGCACGCCCCACAGGGCCAGGCCGGAGAGCAGCGCCGTCAGCCCGGTGGCGAGGCCGCTGGCGGTGGCGGATCTGCGCGCGAGCCGCGTGAGCGAAGCGTCCGCGGCGGTCACCTGGGCCACGCCGGTCGCCTCGGCGCCGAACGCGTGCAGGTCGGCCGCACCGCCGAGAATGTTGGCGAGGCTGGCTGCGAGCTCGCCGCGGCCGGGGGCGGTGCGCCGCCTGGACCTGCTGTCCGCGGCGATGACGATGACCGGGATCGCGGTCGCGGCCAGTACCAGCGCGGCTGCCAGCAAGCCCGCCGCGGGCGCGAAGATCAGCAGAGTCGCCGCCACGGCGCCGGCGCCCACGAGCGCGGCGGTGACCGGCGGGACTAGGCCGCGAATGAACAAGTCCTGGGTGGCGTCCACGTCAGAGACGAACCGTGCGACCAGCTCACCAGAGCGGAAGGATCGGAGCCCGGCCGGCGCCAGCCGCTCGAGCCGGCTGAAGATCGAGACCCGCACGTCCGCGAGTATCCGGAACGCCGCGTCGTGGGAGGTCACCCTCTCGCCATAGCGGAACACACCCCGGCCGAGGCTGAACGCCCGCACGGCGACGATCGCGACTGTAATCGCGACAATGCTCGGATGCTGCGATGCGCGGGCGAGCAGGAAGCCCGAGATGGCGAGCAACGCCACACCGCAGCCAGTCGCTGCGGCCCCGGCGAGGACGGCCAGCAGCAGGTGCGCGCGCATCGGCCGGGCCAGCCTCAGGAGTCGCATCAGCGGATCACTCACTGCCCGACCACCAGCCCGGCGGGATCGCCCGCGCCAAGTGCCAGGCCCGATGGCAGTACCGGGCCGGCCGGCCTCAGCCGCCCGTGATCAAGCTCGATGGTCTTGGTGGCGCCGATCCCGGGGTGGGCGCGGTGACTGGCCAGCAGCACCGTCCGCCTGGCCGCGAGCGACTCGATGGCCGCGAGGATCTGTCGCGCGCTGACCGTGTCCAGATGGGCGGTGGGCTCGTCGAGCAGGACGAGCGGAGCGTCGCGCAGAAATGCCCGGGCCAGCGCCAGCCGCTGCCGCTGCCCTGCCGACAGCGTGTCGCCGCCCTCGGTGAGCGTTGTGTCGTAGCGGAATGGCAGCGCCATGATGAAGTCGTCAGCTCCGGCCAGCCGGGCCGCTTCCCTGATCGCCGCCGGCGTGGCGCCTGGGGCCCCGAGCGCGATGTTGTCGGCCACGCTCGCGGCGAACAGGTAAGGTCGCTGCGGCACCCAGGCCAGCTGTCGGCGCCACCGCGTGACCGGTATCGCCGCGAGGTCGGTGTCGCCAGCCGTGATCCGCCCGGCGGTCGGCTCGGCGAACCGGAGCAGGAGCCCGAACAGCGAGCTCTTTCCGGCACCGCTCGGCCCGATCAGCAGGATCCGGTCGCCCGGGCGGATGGTGACGCTGACGCCGGTCAGCGCGGGTGCCGCCCGGCCCGGATAGGACAGCTCCACATCGGTGAGGACTACTGGATCGCGGCGCAGGTTGGGCTTCGCGGGCGCCGGTTCGCGCCCGGCTGCCCGCACCCGGGCCGGCCCGGGCGCGGGCGGCTTGCAGTCGAGTATCTCGAACGCGTGCCCGGCCGCGACCGTGCCCTCGACGCTGGCGTGAAACTGGGCTCCGGCATTCCGTAGCGGCAGGTAGGCCTCGGGCGTGAGCAGCAGCACCAGCAGCGCCGTCTCGTAGCCGACGTGGCCACCCAGTAGCCGGAGCCCGATCTCGACCGCTACCAGGGCGGTGGCCAGGGCCGCGGCCAGCTCGAGCACGAGCGCGGACAGGAAGGCGATCCGTAGCGTGGTCATCGTCGCCGAACGATGCTGGCTCGACACAGTGCGGATGATCTCGGCCTGGGCCCGGGCGCGCCCGAACACCTTAAGGGTCGGCAAGCCCTCGACCACGTCGAGGAAGTGACCGCCCAGCCCCGCTAGCAGCTGCCACTGTCGGCGCGTCCGGTCCTTGCTGTACATGCCGACCAGCGCGGCGAACAGCGGGATGAGCGGCAACGTGACGCCGATGATCAGTCCGGACACCCAGTCGGCGGCGGTGACCCTGACCAGCACCGCGAGTGGTATCAGGAAGCCGAGCAGGACCTGCGGTACGTACCGGGCGAAGTAGTCATCGAGGGCATCAAGCCCCCGGGTGGCGAGAGTGGTGATCTCCCCACGCTTCTGACCGGCAAGCCAGGACGGTCCGAGTGCGAGGGTGTGCTCGGCCAGGCGCCGGCGCAGCCGTGATTTGACGATCGCCGCTGCCCGCATCGCTGCCGCCTCGCCTCCGTAGGCAGCGGCGGCCCGCCCGAGCAGGACGCACAGCAGCGCAATCAGGGTGCCCGCGAGGGCTCCCGCCCCGGTGCCACGCGCGGCTCCGGCCAGCACGTGCGCCAGCAGTCCGGACTGTGCCAGCACCAGCGCGGTCGTGGCCAGCCCGAGGCCGACAGTGACCGCGAGACAGCAGCGTGCGCCGCGGGCGTTCTCGAGCAGCCGCGGATCGAACACCCTGCCCTTTGTGCTCATCCTGACGTGAGTCACCCTTCCAGTGGGATGCGAATCGCGACGCGCCGCGCGGCGGGTGACCCGTCAGGTCCGCGTCAGCTCGGGCGCTGTGCCTGCTCGGATGGGGTCTGCGGCGTGGGGGCCTGCTGCGCTGGCGACTCGGCGCCGCTGCGCGGCTGCGGGGGCTGCACAGCCGGCTGGCCTGGCGCTGCCTCCGAGCCCGCGGGCGCTGCCTCGTAGATGTTGGTCACGTGACCGACCTGCTTGGTCGTGTACGCCCGCTCGCGGCGCAAATCCAGGGTGAAAGCGAGCCACCAGGTGAGGATGGCGCCGAGCCGGTTGCGGTATCCGGTCAGGAAGGCGATGTGGATGAACAGCCACGCCCACCACGCCGGGAATCCGCTGAGATGCAGCGGGCCGACCGAGACCACGGCGTCGCCGCGGGCAATGTAGGCGGCCGAGCCCAGGTCGCGATATTTGAACGACCTGAGCCCGGGCTTGCCTTCGAGCTCGCGCCGCACCCGGCGGCCGGCATACAGCCCGCTCTGCATGGCCACCTCGGCGACACCAGGCAGCTTGCGCAGGCTCATGACGTCGCCGACGACCGATATTTCGGGATGCCCGGCGATCGTGCAGTCGTCCTGCACGGCGATCCGGCCCGCCCGGTCCTGCTGCGCGCCGGTCGCCCTGGCGACCGCGGAGGCGAACGCCGGCGCCTCGACGCCGGCCGTCCACAGCGCGGTAGCAGCGTCATAGTGACTCTCCGCCCCGTCCTTGGTGCGCACGTCAATGCCGTCAGCGCCAACGTTGGTGACCATCGTGTCCATGTGCAGCTCGACGCCGAGCCGGCGCAGCGATGCGGCCGCCCTGGCAGACAGCGTGTCGCCGAAGGCCGCGAGCGGCTTCGGCCCGCCATCGAATAGCAGCACCCGCGCGTCCTCCGGCTTCGCCCGCCGGTACTCCGACCGGAGCGTCTTGGTGGCCAGCTCGCGAATCTGGCCCGCGAGTTCCACGCCGGTCGGCCCGGCGCCGACAAGCGCGAAGGTGAGCCACCGCTGCTCCTCAGCCGGTGTGCTGGACGTCTCGGCCATCTCGAAAGCGCCGAAGACGCGGCGCCGGATGGTCAGCACGTCGGCGATGTCCTTCATGCCGGGCGCCCACCGGGCGAACTCGTCGTGACCGAAGTAGGAC
>Ga0126381_100010915_pt1 | contig 10249 bp, 5 predicted proteins | sample PanSoiMetPlot_28_FD_96465 | JGI IMG/M metagenome (GOLD analysis project Ga0126381, IMG submission 96465) | Tropical forest soil microbial communities from Panama - MetaG Plot_28 | ecosystem: Environmental > Terrestrial > Soil > Tropical forest > Bulk soil | place: Panama | collected 2016-02-17 | reverse complement strand
GTCAAGCGAAATGAGCCAAAGAGCCGCGACTTTCAGCTTGAACACAAGTCTATGCTAGCGTGCAATAGGTAGGGCGCGCTGCCACTAGAGGCAAGCTCAACGTATGATACACGGGTTCTATTTTGCCGCGGTTCGCTTCTTCTTGGCGATGTTTGCCTTGGTTCCCGTGTTTGCCGGGGAGGCGCGAATCGAGCCGACGTTCACCAAAGACGTCGCGCCGATACTGGAGCAACACTGCCAGGTGTGTCACCGACCCGGAGAAGCTGGTCCATTCTCGATGCTGACCTACGAACAGACCCGGCCCTGGGCGGCAGCGATCCGGCAAGCTGTCAAGTTAAAAAAAATGCCGCCTTGGTTTGCGGACCCGCGCTACGGTAAGTTTTCGAATGCCAACGCGCTCTCGCAAGCGGAGATTGACACGATCACCGCATGGGTGGAAGGCGGATCGCCGAAAGGCAACCCAAAGGATATGCCTTCCCCGGTGCAGTTTGTCCAAGGCTGGCAGATCGGCGAACCGGACCTCGTGTTTGAGTTGCCCACAGCCTTCGAAGTGCCCGTCTCCGGAGTTGTCGATTACCAGCACGTGATCGTCCCTACCGGCTTCACTCATGACACCTGGGTGCAAGCGGCGGAAGTAAGACCTACTGACCGCTCGGTGGTTCACCACATTATTGCCTTTATTCGCGAACCGAAGTCTAACTGGTTTAAAGATCAGAAAAAGGGCGAGTTTTTCACCGCTCCGCAGATTAAGACCAAAGAGGAGCCCGATACGAGCGCTCTTCCGAGCGATTTTCTAGTGGGATACGCACCAGGCCAACCGGCGGAAATGCTAGCGCCGGGACACGCGAAGCTGATTGAAGCTGGGTCTGACATCGTTTTTCAGGTGCATTACACTCCTAACGGCAGAGCGGTTCGGGATCGTACGCGGCTGGGAATCGTACTGGCGAAGGAACCACCTCGAGAGCGGGTACTGACCCTTTCGGCCACGAACGGTACATTTAAGATCCCACCCGGCGATCCTAACTATCGAGTCGACGCCAGTTTCGAAGTGGGAACGCAAGTCACGCTCTCCGGGCTTCATCCGCACATGCACGGCCGTGGAAAAGACTTCGAATATCACGCGGTTTATCCGAGCGGAGAACGACAGATTCTCCTAAGCGTTCCTCACTACAATTGGCACTGGCAGAACTGGTACAACCTTGAGCAACCGATCGTTCTACCCAAAGGAACAAAGATCGAATGCACCGCACATTTCGACAATTCCGCGAATAATCCCGACAACGCCGATCCAAAAAAGTCCGTTACATGGGGAGAGCAAAGTTGGGACGAGATGATGGTGGGATTCTTTAATCTGACGTTTGACGTAAATACTCCCGTGCGCGAAGTGTTTGTCAATAAGAGCAAGGCGGACATCGCAAGCCGATAACCGCTGATGCTAAGACGCTTGTCGGAACTCTTACCGATACTGGCTTGCGCGTTTACGCTTTCGTGCGCGATGCTAACAGGTCAGACATCAGCGGGGCCAAGGAAAAACCTGCTGGCAATCGGCGAGGAGAAAGGCTACCGGCATGAAGCCGTTTCCCATGCTCTCGCGACGATCGAACATTTGGGCCGCGAAACGGGACTCTGGAATACTCAGATCCGCACGGACACAGAGCCACTCACGAAAAAGAAACTCGAATACAACGCCAAAAACCTGAATGACTTCGATGCAGTGCTGTTTTACACGGGCGGCACCTTGGAAATGGACGACCAGCAGAAAGCCGACTTCCTCTCGTTTGTTCACGACGACGGGAAAGGGTTCATCGGCTTCCATAGCACTTCGATAACCTTTACCGACTGGCCCGAATATGGCGAGATGATTGGCGGTTACTTCGACGAGCACCCGTGGGGAACTTTCGAGGCTCCCATCATTGTGGAAGATCCGGAATTTCCCGGGATGTCACAATGGCCGCGCGCGTTCACGATCCGAGATGAGATCTACCAGATCAAGAATTACTCGCGTGCAAACCGCCGGGTACTGATGAGGCTGGATGCGGGCAGGCTCAATTTAGATAATCCACGCGTTCACCGAACGGATCAGGATTTTGCCGTGGCCTGGGCCAAAATGTACGGCAAAGGGCGGGTATATTATTCGACTCTCGGCCATGTCGAAGGGAATTGGGACGATCCGCGATTCCAAACCATGGTTACCGACGCAATTAAATGGGCTCTGCGGTTGGTCGATGCGGACATTTCACCTAGACCGCTGCCTCAATGAAGCCTTCGACTGCTCATTTGAATAGACGAAAGTCGAGTTCAACATCCGGAGCAGAACTGAGGATCCGGCAAACAGGCGTCAGTAGAAGGTCCTTCACTCTCATGGTGGGAGCAGAACTGACGAGCATAGCGTGTACCAAGAACGTTGAACCCCAGTTGAATATCGGAGTCGGCACGTTCTCCTATCACACGCTTTCGATGGATGAAATGATCATCCAACTTAGGCGATTGAGTATCGAGGAAGTCGAGATGTCACGCGGCGAGTTCATGTTGATGAAGCCGCCCACACCTGGAATGTGTAAGGCAGCCCGAGACAAATTCGACAGGGCGGGTATCCACTGCGTCTCGTATTACACCGCGACCATCAAGGACGATCGGGACCTCGACCTGGCTTTGCGCTTCGCACATCTTCTTGGTGCGCGTAATGTTTCGGGCGATGCTACGGGTTCCATTTTGCACCGTATAGATAAGCGCTTTACCGCAGAAGGCCTTACTTTCGGCATTCACAACCACTGGTTCAAGCAGAGGTTCGCGTACGAAACTGTAGATGACGTTCTCAATGGTTTGTCAGGACTGTCGCAAACAGTCGGCGCGACTTTGGATGTGGGCCAGATGGCAGCATGCGGCCAGGACCCCGTTGCCGCGGTGCGAAGACTGGCACGCTATCTGAAGGTGGTCCACCTCAAGGACGTCGCGAGCGCAGGCGCCGAACGCAACGTTTTATTCGGACGCGGCGTTGTCAACATACCCGCAGTGATGAGGGAACTGAAAACTGCGCACTTCAAGGGGCTTGTCGCCATCGAGTATGAGAAAGACGAAAACCCTAACCAGGACATGAGTTATCTGGTTGAATATGCCCGCAGGTTGGCTTAACGATTCTCGTTACTGCCGATTGAGATTGACACGGCGCACGAACTTCACAGCGCGATTCTCAAACAGTTGCGCAATGACGGAGTCGGGCACCGGTTGGTCGGTCTCGACGATGGAAATCGCAGTGAGAGGCGTTCCAGGCTTTCGACCAGGATCGGCGATGTCCTGACGTCCGAGAGCGAAATTGGCGATGTTGATTCCGTTCTTTCCAAGAACGGTGCCGAGGAAACCGATGACCCCAGGCACATCCTCGTTCTTGGAATACATCAAGTTACCATCGAGAGTGGCTTCGCAGGGAATGCTCTCCACCTGCATGAGTCGCGGTTTATCGAGAACGACACCTCCGACAGCGGAGAAAGAACCCGCGTCAGATTCAAGCTCGATGCGGATGGAATCCATCGGAACCTGGGCCGGTTCGCGCTGCTCGACGACACGAAAACCGCGTTGTGTCGCGATTTGCATAGCGTTCACAACGTTCGCGCGGTGCTCCAGTGACCGGCTGAGGACACCTGCCAAGCCAGCATTACGGAGAATTTGCGTGTTGTTATCGGCGAGCCGCCCAAAGTAAGCAAACCGAATCGTGTGTGGGTTGCCCTCCGCTATGTGACTCAAAAAAAGCCCGAGGCGCTCGGCGAGATTTACGTACGGACCGAGCGCGCGGTACTGTTCCGCAGTCATAGCAGGCATGTTCACCGCATTCAGGGCGACGCCACTGGTAAGGTACTCGATGAGTTGTTCGATAATGCGAGTACCAACGATCTCCTGCGCTTCTTCTGTGGAACCCGCAATATGGGGAGTGGCGACTACGGGCTCGAGCTGAAGCAGAGACGTCTCAGGGGGCGGTTCCTTCTCGAATACATCGAGAGCGGCGCCGGCAACCCGCCCGCTTTGAATAGCCGATCGCAAGGCTTCGCCATCGACCAGTTCGCCCCGCGCGCAGTTCACAATGCGAACGCCGGATTTCATTTGCGCAAACGCCTCAGCGTTGAGCATATGATCGGTCTCCGGCGTCAGTCCAACGTGCAGCGTAAGATAGTCACTCTGTTTGTAGAGTTCGGGCAAGCCAATGAGTTCAACGCCGATATCTTGGGCGGTTTGCGGACTAACATATGGGTCGTGCCCGAGAAGACGCATTTCGAACGGTTTCGCGCGCTTCACAACTTCGCGGCCGATGCTGCCGAGCCCGACGATTCCGAGCGTCTTCCCGCGAAGCTCATTGCCAAGAAACTTCTTCTTTTCCCATTTGCCAGCTTTGGTAGATCCGCTTGCCTGCGGAACAGAGCGCGCCATCGACAGCATGAGCGCCAAGGTGTGTTCCGCAACCGATACCGCATTTCCTCCTGGCGTGTTCATGACCAAAACGCCAGCGTCGGTGGCCGCCGGAAGATCTACATTATCCACGCCGACGCCGGCGCGACCGATCACGCGGAGTTTAGGGGCCTGCGCGAGTACATCTCTGCCGACCTTCACGGCGCTTCTGACAACTAGCGCGTCACAATCGGAAAGATGGACCTGATAGCTCTTGGGATCGGCAATGACTACATCCCAATCCGCCCGCGCACGCAACAGTGCCACCGCCGCCGGGGCGAGCGGCTCAGCAACAAGTATCTTCATCGGTTGTTATTATCGGGCCACAACAGCTTCGCGCTCGCTCGCCGCCTGCCTGGGTAAAGCGGCATCGGCGTACACGTTTTGAACGGCGGTTACACCAGATCCGAAGCGAACCGGAAGGCCGTTTGCCGCCAGGATCAATTCCAGTTCGGCAATGATGGCAAACAAGTCATGAAAATCGAAATACCCGAGATGGGCAAGCCGGAAGATCTGACCCTTCATCGATCCTTGTCCGTTCGTGATGATGGCATTGAACCGGTTCCGAAATTCTTTAACGATCACTCCGGAGTCCATACCGGCGGGGGGCCGAACGGCCGTGACAGACGAGCCCGGGGACGACGAAAACAATTCCAGACCAAGTGCTTGAACCGCTTGACGCGTTGCGTGAGCCAGTAGCTGGGCATTCGCGACGAGCTTGTCCATCCCAATACCCTTGATATATTTCAACGCTTCAGCCAACGCCAGCAACAGAGCAATATTCGGAGTCCAGGCAGATTCACCGTTAGCGGCGTTCTTCTTCTCTCTTTTCAGGTCAAAATAGTAATGCGGCGCCTTCGCGGAATCAGCCAGAGCCCAAGCTTTCGCGCCAATTGAAACGAAGGTAAGGCCGGGTGGGATCATAAAGGCCTTTTGTGAACCGCCGACGACGATATCCAAACCCCAAGCTTCAATCTCGAGGGGCATCGTGCCGATGCCGGTGATGGCATCAACAACAAAAATGGCATCGGTCTTCTTGACCGCCAGCCCCATTGATTTGATGTCGTGCTGCATCCCGGTCGAAGTCTCAGACGCTTGGACAAATACGCCCTTGATATTCGGATTATTCGCGAGAGCCTGCTGAACGGCATCGGGTTGCACAGCATCGCCGTATGGGGCGGTCAGCACGGTTGCCTTCATGCCCCAAGCCTTCATGATTTCGACCCAGCGCTCGCCGAATTTTCCCGCGGAGCAAACGAGCACCTCATCACCGGGCGAGAAGAAGTTCTGCGCGGCCGCTTCAAGTCCTCCGGAGCCCGAAGCAACTAACACCAGGACATCATTCGATGTCCCGAGCACCTGCTTCAGGTCAGACAGAACCTGTTTGTAAAGGGTTCGAAAGTCCTCCGTCCTGTGATGGATATCGGAGCCCATCATGGCGTGAAGCGCGGCGGGCAAAAGCGGAGTAGGACCGGGAGTTAAGAGGCGCTGCTTTTTGATGTACATGCGAGCTACTACAGAAAACCGGCGGTTCCGGTAGTTCAGGATGAACCATCAGAATAACAGAGGCCATCCTGATGGCAGTTGCGCCCGGGGTTAGGCCTTAATTCGCAACCGTGAAACTCGATGTCACGGTGGAATTCTGACCCTGCGGCGTTGTCGCCGTTACGGCGAGCGTGTGAGTCCCATTGAAAAGAGCACCAGTATCGATTAAAACGTTCCAGCCTACGTTCGGGCAGCCGGGCCGGTTTCCGAGGCGCGCACAGACATCCGGACGACTGCCGCCGTAGTCCGCCGCACCCAAGGAAGCCCCATCGATTGCAATTTGAACTCCGCTAATAGGCCCGTTGTTGTCCAGCGCCCACCCTCCGAAATGTGCAATTCCTGAAAATGGGGCGCTTTGTGTTGCCGGCGTATCGATGCTAATGCGCATTGGATTGGAGACAGACCAGTTTGCAACCTGGAAGCGCGCGGATGTGATAGCAAAGGTGCCGTCGGAAGCTACGGCCGTTGCACCCAAGGTGTGCGTCCCGTCGGCAAGTTGCGTGGTATCTAACAAAAACGTCCAGCCGCCACTGGGACAGGAGGTCAGAAAATTCGGCGTACAGGCACTAGTGGAACCGTACGTCACACCATCGACGGAAATGGAAACCGTCACTTCGAACCCATTGGCGTTTGACGCCGTACCGGAGAATGGCGCCAAGCCCTGGAAAGGATTGCTACTTCCATTTGGCTGGACAATAGATACGCTGGTCGGGCCCGGCGATGGTCCATTCGCCACCGAAAAGGCCGCGCTCGCGGTGGCGCGCTGCCCAGCCGTGGTTGTGGCGGTTACCTCGAGGGTGTGCGTTCCGTCGGTAAGGGAAGTCGTGTCGACAGCGGCGTTCCAGCCTACGTTCGGACAGCCGGGGCGCCCAGGGAACTTCGCGCAAACATCCGGACGATCACCACCAGGCGTTGCAGTCCCTTTTGCTATTCCGTCGATAAAAAGCTGCACGGTGGCAATGGGATCTGTATTGTTAATTGCCCACCCGCCGAATGACGCAGTCCCAGTAAAGGCGCTGTCGGAGGGACCCGGCCGGTCGATGTTAACTCGCGTCGAATTCGCAGCGGTTCCCTGGTTCCCTGTCCGGAATGGCATCGTTGCCGTGTAGCTCTGACCTATGGCAGGTCTAGCAGTAATCGCGAGCGTGTGACTGCCATCGCCGATTTTTGTCGTGTCAATCAGAAAATTCCAACCGACATTCGGACAACCCGGCCGTCCCGGCAGAGCTTTGCACGCATCTGCACGATTGCCGCCGTACGCAGCATCTCCATAGGGTATGCCGTCGACTGCAACGCCGACAGAATTGATACCAGTGTTGTCATCGATAGCCCAGCCGCCAAAGGCGGAAACCCCACTGAAGGGGCCACTCTGCGAATTTGGCGTATCGATTGAAATGTGAATCGGATTGTTCGCAGTCGTCCAGTTAGCTACAGAAAAACTTCTCGAAACAATAGCGCGCTCACCGTTAGACGCGGTCGCGCTTACGGCTACCGAATGCTGTCCGTTTGACAGCTTGGTTGTATCGAGGAAATAGGACCAACCAAAGTTCGGACTGCCGGGGCGTCCAGGAAATTTGGCGGCGACATCCGGCCGGCCGGCTCCATAGGTGGCCGGAAAGCCTGCTTGCCCATCTACTGAGACAGTCAGAGAGCTGATGACAGCATTGTCGTTTAACGCCCATCCCGATAAGGGAACCCAGCCCTGGAAAGCCGCTCCCTGCGAGGCGGGGCTGTCGATGTTAATCCGCGTTGGATGGCCTGCTGTGTAGTTTGCCGTCGTGAATGACTGCGCAGCGGTATACTTTGCGCCCTGGGCATCACTGACGGTGACTTGCAAGTTATGAGTTCCGTCAGCGAACACGGTGGTGTCCAGAGCATAATTCCAACCGAGATTCGGACAGCCTGGGACCGCGCCGAATGCCTTGCAGACATCCGGACGACTTCCCCCTAAGGATGCAGAACCATTTGCGACTCCGTCCACCGACACTTGCACACTGGAAACAAGGGCGTCCTTTGAATAGGCCCACCCGCCAATACCTGCGATTCCGCTGAAAGGCGGACTCTGGTAATGCGGAGTGTCGATGCTGATGTGAATGGGTCCGTTCGAGGTAACTGGTGGCGGTGGCGGTACGAGAACAGGCGGGCCCACTGCCAGTGTAGCGATGTTACTGACGAACGCATTTTGTGCGATGTAAAGCTGTGCCACGTTATTGGTAGCAGCATCGGACGGCACGATTATTTGTACCTGATAAATGCCGTATGAACCTGTCGGCAAGCCTGCGTATATAACTTGCGCTGTGCTTCCGCTCAACGTGGCACTAACAGAGTTCGCGGCATCGTTCGGGACCGGGCCATTATAGGGCTGTCCGGTAATTTGAGCAGCTTGGGCATCCGCACCGGTAAGGAGTCCCAGACCCGCCGTGCTCAAAGTGATCAACTCGCCGGGGCCGGCAGGATTCGAAGGGCTTATCGGGGAGCCAGGCTGAACGGCACAACAGGTCTTATCGGTGTAGGCGGTAAGTGTGACTTTCGCGCCTGATCCTGCACTGGCCGATACAGGAATGCCGGTTCCGGCCGTTCCGCCTACGCGAGCAGTGAGCACGACGCGAGTGAAGGACCCTCCCGGGGCAGCGGTCACTTGCGGATCAGGGGCATTATTAATGGCCGCTACGAGACCGTTCACGATGCTGGTCAGGGAGTCCCCAGTCTGTACCGTGTATGTGTAGGAACGGCCATTGACGGTAATTGTTGCCGTATCTCCAGCATTGGCGGTTCCATCGACGGAAACGACAGCAGTGGGATTTCCGGGCTGATGATACGCCTTTATGGCCGGCCAAGGCCGAACCTGGCCGGGAGACTCCGGCGCGCTAAAAATACCCGGATTAGCGGGAGCAATGTAAGCAGGCGTCGCGTTCGTCACGGTTACGCTGCCATCGTTGTGCACGGTCCGAACGTAAATGCTGGTACTGTTTCTGTCGTCGAAGCCATAGGGAACCTGGCTCACGACCTGCGTGGGTGAAACCTGTAGAACCGGCGAGGGGATGCCGTCCATGTATACCTGTGTGCCGAACAACGTCGCGGGCAGAGGCGATGTACCGGAGTCAGGCGGAGGTCCCGATGTCTGATCCGAGAGGTTCGATCCATTGATTTGAACCAGCATGCCCGGAGCGGTCGTCGATGCAGTTCCGGCCGAGAGATAGGCTCCCGAGGCCGTCGCAACGATGTTATTCGTATTTGAGGTGGTGGCAGCAAGGGAGATGCTGTCAAACGCCAGGTTTGTCTGTTTTGAACTGAGGTAAACGGAACCAGTCCCGGTCCCTGCGAAGAGCGCAGTGGCGTTCGGATCGCCGCCGTTCGCGTTGATCAGGCTCACCAAGCCTTGGGCGATGGTATCGAGCGTGTCACTGCTTTGCACCGTGTAGGTATAGGCCTTCCCCTGAATCGTGATGGTCACGGTGTCTTTCGCAGTGATCGTTCCGACGAGCGTGAGTACAACCACTCCTTCCTGCCTAACGGTTCCACTGGCCCAGTTCACCACTGGGTTATTAGTAGGAACAAGCGCGGTGTCTCCAGCCGTAAAGACAAGAACACGACGGTTGTATGGATCACTAACGTACAGGTTGGTTCCGTCGAACGCGAGCGCTTGTGGAGCGGGAATCGTATCAACCGATCCGGTGTTGTCGATTGCAGTGCTTGCGATTGATGAAGTCAGACTGGTAACAATGTTCTTGCGAAAGTCCGGCTGGCCAAGAACGGCGTCGGCAGGCGCACCGCTCGTCGACGGGATCGAGTTGTAAATCAGCACGCGGTCGTTACCGCCGTCGGCAATAAACAGCCGGGTTCCGTCCGACAGCGCAAAACGCGGCAAATTCAGGTTGCCGACACAGGGGCCGTTTGGAAATGCGGGGGCAAGCGAACAAACTTTGTCACTGTTTGCAGAACCACCGGTGAGATCGGACTGGCCCACAGCGATGTCTGCCGGTTGACCGTTGCTGGTAGGAATGTGATTCCAAATCAACACGCGGTTAAAGCCGAGATCTGAGACGAACAAGCGCACACCGTCGGAGGTAACCGAAACCGGGTCACACAGTTGATTTGCAGCAGCGGTTTTGGTGATGTTTGTTACCTTGCAGCCGGATGGCCCAGTACCGGAACTGAGATCGGACTGCCCCAGCACAACATCGGCTGACTGGCCGTTGCTTGTAGGAATGCTATTCCAGATCAGCACACGATTGTTGTTCGCGTCAGCAACAAAGAGCTTACCGTC
>Ga0126381_100010913_pt1 | contig 10250 bp, 4 predicted proteins | sample PanSoiMetPlot_28_FD_96465 | JGI IMG/M metagenome (GOLD analysis project Ga0126381, IMG submission 96465) | Tropical forest soil microbial communities from Panama - MetaG Plot_28 | ecosystem: Environmental > Terrestrial > Soil > Tropical forest > Bulk soil | place: Panama | collected 2016-02-17 | reverse complement strand
GCTTTCCCATGATGCGGTAGGGCCCCAGTTCGGTTCCCGGGGACATCTCGATACCCGCTGGATTCTCGAGCAGACCAGCCGCGCCATCCCATGCCGGCCGGTCGATCGGCCCTCCCGACGATCCGTCATTCGCCAGCAGTGATTCGATCTCGCGCCGCAGATCGGCATCCTCGCCGCATGCCCGATCGAGGTAGCGGGTCCGCTCAGCCGCCGGCTGTTCCGCCACCTCGTGGTAGATGGCTTCAATCTGACGCCATCGTTCACCGTCCATAGCTGTCAATCTTAACTCGCCGCGAGGCTTAATTTAAGACCAGATATCCCTCGGAGTTGCACACACAGACGGCCCTGAATAGCCGGGCGGGAAGCAGTCCTGCGGCATCCACGCTTTCGTTCTTCCGGGGCACGGTCACAGCCTTGCCATACTGGATGGTGCGGCCGGCGATGACCAGCGGTCCGCGCGCGCTCAATCCGACATTGACGAACCCGGACGCGGTCCCCGCTCCCACGCCAAACAACACCACTTGTCCAGCGCCGGAATCGAGCAACAGCGCTCCCAGGCTCGTCGAGACCGAAGGAACGCCGTGTGTCATCGCCAGCGGCAAGTGCATGCCATTCATTTCCACCGCGCCGAAGGTCAGTCGGTCGTGCACGAAATCCAGCAGATAATCGAAATGCGAAAGAAACTCCTGCCCTAATAGCCCCTGAATCCCGGGCGAGAATCGCCGGATGTCTTCCATCTCCGAAAAGAGCATCCGCTGACCAGCCGCCTTCGCCGCGCCCACAGCGATTTCGATTCCTTCGGCGCCCGAAACCCTGGTAGTTCCCAGCGGTGACTCAACCTTCACGGCAAAGGCCGGCTTCAACCCAGCCTTACGCGCGAGCCCCGATTCGAGCAGGTTCGTCTCGGTTCCGGTATCGACGAGAAATCGATAAGGGCCTTGTCCATTGACGTAGACGCAGTCAATCACGGGGCGCCCATCCAACACCTGCATTTTGAACCCGCTCTCGCAATCCGCTGTCCTGTTTCGCGCCATCGAGAGCTGGCTGCCCGCCAGAGTCGCTGCTAACATCACCATTGTTTGAAGTTTCATATCCGCCTCCGGCTCTCAAGCGCCAGCCGGCGAGCGGACGTACAATAGGGACTCGATTTTTTTTTGCGAACTGATCGCGAACGCCATGGACCCCTCGGAAGTCACGCAAATTACTGCACTTTTGCAGGCCTGGCGAGGCGGCGACCAGACCGCGTTCGAGCGTCTCGCTCCTCTGGTCTACGCCGAACTCCGCAAGATCGCGCGAGGTTACATGCGCTACGAGCGCGAAGCCGCGACCCTCCAGGCGACCGCCCTGGTGAACGAAGCCTACCTGCGCATGGTCGACGGCGCCGGCGCGGACTGGCAGAATCGCGCCCACTTCTTCGCGGTCTCGGCGCAGATGCTGCGGCGGATTTTAGTCGACGCTGCGCGCGCCCGAACCCGCCTCAAGCGCGGCGGCGATCGAGTGAGGTTAGATCTTAATCAAGTTGCGGATTTCTCCTCTGAACGCGGGCGTGAACTGATCGCCGTCGACGAAGCGCTCACGGCCCTGGCGAAGTTCGACCCGCGTAAGGCGCAGGTGATCGAGTTGCGATTCTTCGGGGGGCTGAGTGTTGAAGAAACCGCCGAGGTTCTGAAGATTCACCCTCAAAGCGTCAAGCGCGATTGGAGACTCGCTCGATCCTGGCTAATGCAGGAAATCAGGTGAAGGGACTGGAAGCCGGAGTTCGTGCCGCCAATGTCTCCGCCGCGGCGCGCGGGCGGATCGGCGACTCGGACACAGGTCGATGTGGATTCCGCCCGCGAACTCCCCGTCCAAGAAGATAGGGACCGATAAACGCCGTTGTCTCCGCCAACGCCCGCACCGAGCGTATTGTCGGCTTAATTGGACAGAGGTGGGAACCGTGTCGCCGCGAAAGCCTATTCTATGAATAATCTATGATCCGTCAAGAGCTTGACTTCGGCGGGCCGAATCGAGGCTGCCTGTTTCCGCTTTTACTAGCGCGCTTGGGATTTCAGGGCAGCATTGTATTCGTAAATGCTGGAGCGTTTCAGAGCAGCTTAAGCAGTAGGCGGTGCGGCCAATACGCTGTCTCCGGGTCGTGTCCATGGCGAATTACAAATTCGCCATAAACACAATAACGAAACGGCTATTGTAATAGCTTTTGACGTGGGACGATGCCACGTTAAAAGTTGTTTGCAAGACCTCCTAAAAAACCCGTATTCAGGCAACTTTCTAATTCGCCATGGACACCATGGTCTTGACGTGATTTTCAAGAAAAGTGCGCCAAGTCTGCGAGGGACGTCTACGATGGCGCACCATGTACTTGCCAACACTGGTCTCGCCGACATCGATGCCGAGTTTGAGCAGTTCGCCGTGAATGCGAGGCGCACCGGTGCTTCTCGTATATCCGAAACTGGGTAGAGCAGAAGATACGGCGCCATCTGGCCCGGGCGCGCCAGCGTCAGGGATTCGGCTGGAAACGATGGAGCAGAGACTGGCTCTACGACACGTTGGGGCTCTTTTCGGAGTACCGCGTCTCGTATCGGCCACGGCAAACTGCAGTCGTCCTGGCCTGATAGGTCCCATAATCCTTGTCAAGAAGTGTGCAGGAGCGCGTAGTGCGGGAAATCCGCACGCTACGTGCGATGTGGCGGGTGCTGGAAACGGAGCCACGGCAATTCCTAGCCGGGCACGAAGAGGGAAACCTCGGATACATGCCAAGGACGAGCCTACGGGTCACCGCGCCAGTGCCCGACCCTACCAACCTCGCGCCACACCCTCAAAACATTAGCTTCAACGCAAATTGAATAATCCGCGCCGATTCCCCCGTCTGAATGATGGTCTGCGTGCTCGGAGGAGCCACCGTCGCGCAGCAGGTCTGGCCGAAGACGGACGCCGTAATTGCCGGAGAACCGACGCTGGCATTGGTCGGCGAATCGAAATTGGCGTGGTTCAACGCATTAAAAGCCTCGGCCCGCATCTGTACCCTGACCTTCTCGCTCACCTGGAAAACCTTGGTTAGACCCAGGTCGAGATTGAAATAGCCAGGCCCCGTAAAAAGATTCCTGCCCATGCCGTCATCTCCCGGCAGCGGTACCTTGAACCCCGGAGTCGAGTAGTTGTATATGTCCGTGATCAGCGATGGAGAGAGCTGGTACGGGCCGGAGGGACCATTCTTCAGATCCGTGGAAGGCAGCGGCCCTCCAACGTAATTCGCGCGCGACTGGTGCGATGCGTTGGATGTGAAAATACCGCTGCGCACGGCGAATGGCTCGCCGCTCATGGCCGTAACAATCGCGTTCATGCTCCATCCGCCGATGAACTGGTTGATGAAACGGTTCAAGTTGGCGCCGATCTTTTTGCCCCGGCCGAATGGTAACTCATAAACGCCAGTCGCGGTGAACGTGTGGAAGCGGTTGAAATCGGAAAGCCCACGCTCATTGCGCCAGTCACGAGTATCGGCTGGCGACCTCGGAGACGTGGTGCTGAGATTACCGCCGGACGACGAACCCACCGGATCGATCGACTGGTCGTCGATCGACTTCGAAAATGTGTAAGCCGCGCCGATCAGCAGCCCGGACTCGAAACGTTTACGAAGTGTCGCCTGCAGGGAATGAAAATAGGAGTCCCCACCGGAGTCGATATAGGTGATCGTGCTGAACTGCTGGTTAGGACGCAGCTTCAGCGCCAGGGTGGTCTGCTCCGCCCGCAGGGCAAAGTTGCCCGCGCCGTTTTGCGAAAGGTCGGTCTTGGTGGTGGCGCTGTTAACGAAAGCCGCGGTAAGGGCGCCTGAGGTGACGACCGGAACGGAGTGCCCCTTGGCGCAGCCTGTGCCGTCAGGCTGGCATCCGTTGGCAACATTTTGTTGCATGATCAGAAACGACGGCAGAATCGTGTCCGCATTGATCTGATTCAAATCGTAAGAGCGCTCCAGGCGGATACCGCGCTTCCCGACGTAACCCACCTCAGCCAGGAATCCATGCCCAAACTGATGCTGAATCGAGAGGTCCCATTGGTGGATGGTGGGTATCTTCCAGTTGGGATCGAACATGGTCAGCGCCGGCGCATTGGATTGTAATTGCAATGGCGGAGTCAACTGCGCGGCTGGCTGCGTGCTCGGTGCGGGAAGCGCATTCGGGAATCCCTGCGCAATCCGGACATCGGGAACCGGCGAGCATCCGGGCGTGGTGCTTCCCGCCACAACCGAAGAGCAGCTGAACACTAATCCTGGAACCTTGCCCGCTACGGCAGTGACCTGAAACGAACCTAGCGAATCGAACGCGATTCCCCATCCCGCCCGGACCACGGTGTCAGGGTTCCTGGTGGGGCTCCAGGCAATGCCAACGCGAGGTCCGAGTGCCCCGAGATTGTTGTTGGTGAACCACCGGTCGGCATGCACGAAGCTCACGAGTCCGGGCGATCCGATGATTGGAGAGCTGGGCACGTAGACCCGCCCTCCCGCTTCCGTCGGCGGAGTATTGAGCTCCCAGCGAACGCCATACGTTACGGTCAGGTTCTTCCGGATTTTCCATTCGTCCTGGATAAAGCTGTTGTACTGTTTCAAACGATGACCTTCATTCCACAGAGTCACACTGTTCCCGGACAGGAAAGGAAGGAAAGCGTTGTGGCTGATGTCGCCCAGGAAATTCTGCGAGAGACGCGCGGGAATTCCCATGATGTCGTTGATCGTGCCGAGGAGCCGTGAGTTATCGGTAGAATTGATTCCACCGGCTGTAGACGTCGCCAAGCCTGGGGTGTTAAACCCGCTGGGTGGCCGCACGGTCGCGTTGAAGGTCAGCGACGGCGTCACGTTGATGCCCCCTGGCTGGCCGCGTTGATCGTTGTGCTCGTAGAACCGGATATTGACGCCCGTGCGGATGACGTGCGATCCCCTGATAATGCTCAGGTTGTCCAGGAGTTGCGGAGTGGTTGTGGCGCGATAGGTCCGCGGCGTGTTGATGTAGGGCAGTGACGCGTTGGCGAACGTGTAGGGAACCACGTTGGGAAACGACGGATTCGCTTCACCTTGCGTGAACAGAAAGATGAAGCGCGACAAGCCCAGTGTCAACTCATTAACGACTCGCGGGTTGATGACCCGGCGGTAGCTCAATGCGAAATTCCGAGTGGTCCGGTAGACTTCGCCAAGCGGCGGGAAACCCGGAAAGACCTCGGGACGGCTATTCAACGGGTCCCCTTCCAAGGTGTTGTAGTCGCCCCACAGCGCGCGAAAGAATATGGCGTTGTTCTCGTCAAAGGTATGATCGAACCTTGCCATGTAATTCGGCCCACGAAACAACGCAGGCGGGTTCCAGAGATAGGTCGCGGTGTTCAGGCCATCGCCGGTCGTGTAAGCGTTCGGCTTTGGATAGGAGGCGAAGAGGTTTGCAATAGTAGGGTCGACGCCGATATGTTGCGGATCGTTGGCTGCGAAGTTATAGCTCGCCACGCAATTCATATCGGTCGGGCTGCCGCACGTGCGGACGCCAGGCAATAACGCGCCGCTATGCGGATCGATCAACGCGGCGCTGTTGCGTGTGATCGTCTGGCCATTGATCACGAATGGGTTCTTCGGATCGGCCACAAAATAGCGGAACACACCGGAGAGCGCGGTTGGCGTGTAAATGACCGGCGCGCCGAAAGTCTGGTCGATCGGTTGCGTGGTATTGATCTTCTGGTCCGCCCAACTGAAGAAGAAAAAGGTCTTGTTACGCTTTATCGGCCCCCCGATTTCGGCGCCGTACTGGTTCATTTTGATGTCCGGCTTTGGCGTCCCGTTTTGGTTGGCAAAGAACTCGTTGGCGTTAAGGTCGGTGTTCCGGAAGAACCAGAATGCGGTGCCGTGAAAGGCGTTCGACCCGGCGCGCGTCGCGACCGATACCGACGCTCCGCTGTTGCGTCCTTCTTCCGGCGTCTGATTGCTGGTAGTGACCTTATATTCCTGAATATTATCCGGAGTCAGCCGGTAAAGATTCGACACCGGATTGGGAACCGTGGACTCATTTGCTTCGATACCGTCGATCGTGACGTTGTAGGCACGGTCCCGCGAGCCATTGACGTGGACACCTGACCCCGACGCACCCGAGGAGCGCTGAATTACTCCGGGCTCCAGCACCAGAAGCGTCAGCGGGTTGCGGCCGTTGAGCGGGAGTTCGGTAACCTCTTTTGTGGTGACCACATTTCCTATGGTCGCGTTGCTGGTTTGCAGCAATTCTGCCTTCGCCTCCACATTGACGACATCCTTGAGCTGCCCAACTTCCAGCGCAATATCCACCGTCAGCGGAGTGTTTACAACGAGCTCATTTTTGTGCATCGAAGCGGTCTTGAATCCCGGAGCTTCGACGGTCACCGAGTAGGTACCTACCGGCAACGCGGGAAAACTGTAAAGTCCCGAGTCGGTGGTCCGCTGGCGGTAGGTGGCCCCGGTCTGTTCGTTGGTGAGAGTCACGCTCGCGGCTGGAACCACGCCCCCGCTGTTGTCGCGTACGGTCCCGGAGAGTTCCGAGGTCGACGTCTGCGCAACCAAATATCCTGCGGCCAGAATGCAACAAAAGAGAACGAAAGGCGTTTTCAAGGAATTTTCCCCCCCCATCGAGTCCCTGCAACGCGGCAGTCAGTCGAACGAATTTGTACGATGATACATCATTTAACAGGTGCTGAGGTACCCCGGTAGAGACGTGGAGCCTGCTTGCAGCGGATCGCTTTTCGGCAGTCTAGACTGAGGGGATGCGCCTCGCTGCCGTTTTCTTTCTAGCTGCTTCGCTGGCCTCAGCCAATCCTTGTATAAAGGCGGGTCCGGCGTGTACCGAATGGGTGTCACTGGGCGGCGGTTCGGCGCGGTCTCTGATCTATCGCACCTTCCCGCTCGAAACGCGGAATGAGTCCGTCACACGCGCCCTGGTCGTTGTGCATGGCGCCCAGCGGGATGCCGATAACTATTTCCGCAACTCACTGGCCGCGGCATTTCTTGCTGAAGCCCTGGACAACACAATCGTGATTGTGCCTCGCATAGCTTCGGCCGCCGCAAATTGCCACGACACTTTGGCGGCGAACGAGATCAGCTGGAACTGCGATTCGTGGCGGTCCGGAGGACCGGCGGTAAGTAACCCCAATGTCACTTCCTTCGACTTTCTCGACGAGATTTTGCGCAAGCTGGCGCGTAAAGACGTATTCCCGAACCTCAAGCGCATCGTGGTTGCGGGTCATTCGGCGGGCGGTCAGGTTCTCAACCGTTACGAGATGTCGAATCGCGTCCATGATCGACTCGGCGTTGCGATCAGCTATGTGGTCGCCAACCCCTCGAGCTACGCATGGCCGGACAGCACTCGTCCGACCGATTTGGCGTACTCGGTGCAGGCGCATGCGCCGGGTTACGTTCCGGAAGTTGGGCCTAATGCCGCTCCCTTCGTCAATTTCCATGGAGCTCGCGATTGCACCACTTTCGATCAGTGGCCATTCGGTTTCAAAAGTCGTTCGGGTTATACGGCGCAAGAGTCGGACGACCAGTTGAGGAAACAGCTCACAACGCGGCCGACTACATACCTGTTAGGGCAGCTTGATGTTCTGCCGCTCGGCGGTTTCGACGGATCATGTTCGGCAATGGCGCAAGGGCCGACTCGACTCGCTCGCGGTCAGGCCTTTGCCAAATTTGTCAACGAGAAACTGGGAGCGCACCATGTCGTCAAGATTGTGCCCGAGTGTGGACACAACGCCCGGTGTATGTTCACCTCCGAAGATGCGCTGCCGCTCCTTTTCCCTGATTAAACCCGGTTATCGTTCTGGCGACTCATCCTCGAGATCGAGCGAAAGAGGCCCGAAGACTGCGTGCCACGTATCGGGATGTGGCTGTTGTGCGCAAAAAAATCCGGTGTCAGGCTACCTCCTTCACCATGGTGCCCCTACCGAGCAGCGCCCTCTTCATAACGCGGTGGCCTGCTGGCGGCTTGTGTCTTTCGTGTGATTGGCGGAATAAGAACGACAAAGGCCCGAGAGTCCGCCGATCCACGTTCATAGTTTCGATCGACCGATCGACACCGCGTTCCAAAAGGGTGGTCGCGAATCGTGGATGACCAAGCCTGGAAGGAAAGCATTTTGAATGATCCGGCTCCTCCTTCCAAAACCATCCAGCGCCAAGTGAACGCGGCTCCGATGATAATAGTCCACGAATGTGACCGGATCGTTGCCAGCGATTGAGAAACCGGACTGGCCGATAGCGTGATCTGATTGAGATTGGTTCCGTCCCACTCAAAGTTGTGTGCCGGACTCCCGTTGGTTGTGAGGGTGAAGATATACCCGGGATTCGTCATGACAACGACTATGGCCTCCTTCCAAAACCACAACCTTTTGGCAGGTTCTCGATCGGCACCCACAGTTGGTATTGCGACTGGCCCTCTGTTCCCTCCAATTAATGGTGGAGGCGTTGTCGCCCGATGTCAGTTCCGGCCTAGAGGGTCGACGGACCTTTCGCGCGAGGGGGCGACACCTTTCTGATTCCGGGGTAGCTGGCGACCGGCGGGTGATTTTGCACATTTGTTGATAACAAAAGGAATTCAGCGGTTGATCGTGTGTCACTCAAAATGGTGGATCCTGTGGTACACTTGCACTCCTACGGATGAGAGTTCCCGCGTCTGAACATTTCGCGGCGGTGCTCGCGTTCATCGCGATTTCGGGCGCAGCTTCGGCACAGACCCGGGAAATTACCGGCACGCCGCAGGTGCGCAGTTACTCGCCAAAGGAATATAGCGGCAACGCCCAGGTCTGGACTATTCTGCGCGACCGGCGCGGGCTGCTCTACATAGGAACAGAAGGCGCTATCCATCAGTACGATGGGGCGTTCTGGCGCGACATTCCAACTCCTACAGTCACCCGGTCCCTCGCCCTCGATGACCAAGGAAGGATCTGGGTAGGAGCAGGAGCCGATTTTGGCTTCCTCGAGCCGGACAGCGGCGGCGCATTCAAATACGTATCCCTGTTGGACAAGGTGCCTGTCGAACATCGGGGGTTTACCGATGTCTGGCAAATTCTGATCACGCCCAAGGGGAACTTCTTCCGCTCCTACGAGCGCCTGTTCCGCTGGGACGGCAAGCACATGCAGATCTGGGCTTCCCCCAAACGGTTTCAGGCCCTTTCGGAGATCCGCGGGCGGATCTATACCGCCCAGACCGGTATCGGATTGGAAGAAATCGTGGGCGACGAATTAAGGCCGGCGCCCGGCGGCGAGGCCTTGAGCCATGCCATCAAGCTGTCGCTGCATCCGTGGGACGAACAGCATATTCTCATCTCCTCGCGGGCCGGATCCCTCGCACTGTACGACGGCCAAAAGGTTTCGCCGTTTCACACGGAAGCGGACGATTATCTGAAAGCTAACGAAGCCTACATTTTCATTCCGCTGACAGATGGTGGATTCTGTATCACAACGCTGCGCGGCGGCGCCGTAATCATCGAGCACGATGGGCGGCTGCGTCGGATTCTCGACAAGGAATCAGGGCTGACTTATCCCGGCGTCCTTTCCGCCTATCAGGATCGCGATGGCGCGCTGTGGCTCGGCTTAGGACGCGGTGTGGCCCGTGTGGCGATGGATTCCCCGCTGTCCATTCTGAGTGACGTGTCGGCGTCTGACACGGTGGTTTGGAACGGCACGCCTTACGTCGCCAGTGGCAACGGAGGAACAGGGCTTCTTCGGCTGGAACCCGACAATCGGACAGGGCTGGTTCGCCCGGAGCCATTGCGCGGGGCGGGTACGCAAGGGTTTACTCTTCTTGTGTTTCACGATCCTTCTCCGGGAGCGCCCGACCAGTTATTAGCGGCAGGAACCAACGGAGTGGTGAGGATACAAGGCGACACAGTGTCTCCCGCCCTGCCGGGACGAACAGGCGTGGCGGAAAATGCGTTCGACATCCTCCAATCGCGCAAACATCCCAACCGGGTCTACATAGGCCAGCGTGATTGCGTCTCGTCGATGCGCTGGGAAAAGGGCAAGTGGATCGACGAAGGGCGCGTGGACAATGCTCCGTACTCCACCAGCCGCCTGGCTGAAGATGCCGATGGGACCTTATGGGTGGGCACTCGCGCGAAGAGCACAGTCCTTCGCTTCGAAGATCCGGCCGCGGGTCTGCGCAGCGCCCGGATGGAGGTACTTTCGGACAAGGATGGAGTTCCTGCGGCGGGCACATCCGTATATTGGGCCGCGGGTCAGATCTTCGCTGCATCCAGCGCGC
>Ga0126381_100010911_pt1 | contig 10250 bp, 7 predicted proteins | sample PanSoiMetPlot_28_FD_96465 | JGI IMG/M metagenome (GOLD analysis project Ga0126381, IMG submission 96465) | Tropical forest soil microbial communities from Panama - MetaG Plot_28 | ecosystem: Environmental > Terrestrial > Soil > Tropical forest > Bulk soil | place: Panama | collected 2016-02-17 | reverse complement strand
GCATGACGCCAATGGAAGCCATTGTCGCCACAACTGCCAATGCGTGGCTAATGGGCCGCGACGGCGAGATTGGCGTTATCGCGCCCGGTAGGTTCGCGGACATCGTGATTTGGGACAAGGACCCGCTCGCCGACATCACGACCTTGCAGCATCCAAGCGAGATTTCGGCCGTCATCAAGGACGGCAGGGTCGTCGACCGTGAGGCTGGCGGTTTCCGCTCACTGGCAGAGGAACCGGGGCGTGCCGGAATGGTCTTGTGAGGTTAGCTGACCGACCTGGAGGAGTAGACGATGCAATTCGACAGTAAATCGGTGGCCCTCGCTGCCGCTGCTCTGGCCGCCGGTCTCTCATCGCGATCTGTCACAGAAGCTGCGCCAGCCCCCGTACCGCAATACAATGTCGAAAAGTGCTACGGGATCGCGGCCGCCGGGCAGAATGACTGCCAAACAGTAACCCATTCTTGCGCGGGCGAAGCAAAGCAGGCACGCGAAAGAGATTCCTGGATCTACGTACCGGCCGGTACCTGCGTCAAAATAGACGGCGCAAGCCTGAAACGGGGCTGACCCAAACGATCGTTTGTGATGATGCTGTAACCGTGACGAGCCGTCTCTCCGCGTGCGGCGTCGGGATCGGCCTTCGCTGGCCGCATGCGGTCGAAATCTCGGCGCTACGGCCTTCGCTCGGCCTGCTCGAGGTGCATGCCGAAAACTACATGGCCGAAACGGCGGCATTGGACGAGCTCCTGGGTCTGCGGTGTGACTATGCCGTGAGCCTGCACGGGGTCGCCCTGTCATTGGGGAGCGCCGAGAAGCTTGACCAAGATCATCTCACCCGCTTCAAGGCGTTGATCGAGCGTGTCGAGCCGATGTTGGTCTCCGAGCATTTGGCGTGGAGTGCGATCGACGGAGTGTATCTGAACGACCTGCTGCCGCTCCCGTATACCGAGGAGAGCCTCGAGCTATTTTGCGTTCATGTCGACGAGGCCCAGGATCGGCTTGGCCGACGGCTGCTCATCGAGAACCCGTCCTCCTATCTGCGGTACTGCGCTTCTTCGATCCCAGAGCCGGACTTCCTCGTCGAAATCACCCGCCGAACCGGATGCGGCATTCTCTGCGACCTCAACAATCTCTATGTCAGTGCAGAGAATCTTCGGTTCGATCCGCTCGCCTATCTCGAGAGGCTGCCAACTGATGCGATCGGCGAGATTCATCTTGCCGGTCACCATGCCGCAGAGGATGCACAAATCCTGATCGATGATCATGGCGACCGCATCGCGGAGCCGGTTTGGGAGCTCTATGCCGAAGCGCTGTGGCGTTTCGGTCCGGTGCCGACATTGATCGAATGGGACACCAACCTTCCGGCGCTCGAAGTTCTGCTACAAGAGGCAGCGCACGCCGGAGAGCTATTCGATGCTCGGCGCCTCGCTCGTTGATCTGCAGCGCGGCATCGCGCGAGCCCTGCTCGACGGAGCGATCGATGACGTCGCGAGCGCGATCGGGGTGGATGGGATCGATCCGGGAGCCCGCCTGCGAATATATCGTAATCACGCGCTGAGGACGTTCGACGCCGCTCTCCGAGCCGCGTTTCCGGTCGTCTGCCGGCTCGTCGACGAACGCTTTTTTGCCTATGCGGCGCATGAGTTTCGCCGGCTGCACCCGCCGCGCTCCCGTCGCCTCGCCGAATACGGTACAGCCTTCCCCGACTTTCTTGACGGGTTCGAAGCATGCAAAGACTTGCCTTACTTGCCGGACGTTGCCCGCTTCGAATGGGCGCTTAACACGGCTGCGATGGTACGGGCGGTGCCGCCGATCGGGATCGATGCGCTCCATCCCGTGCCGCCAAACCTGGCCGGGTGTGTTGTGTTTCAACTACAGCCGTCGCTCCGCTACTGCGCCTCTTCCTGGCCGATTGAAGCGATTTGGCTGGCAAACCAACGCGAAGACGTGCCGTGGCTTGAGCTCGCTAATCGCGGCGCCAGTATCGAGATCCATCGCAGCAGCGAAGGTGTCGTCTGGCAACCGCTCGACCCCGGCGACTTTGCGTTCCGAACGGCGCTCGTCGAGGGTGCCGCGCTCGCCGCCGCAATCATCAGAGCGATACAGGAGGACCCTCGGTTCGATGCGACGGTGTCGCTGCAGCAAGTATTCGCCGACGGGCTCGTCATCGATTTTCGTATTCTTTCGGAAACGGAGGCGGCGCGATAATGGCCGCGGAGGTAACGGCTGCGACGGAGCCCTACCCGGAACCCGCTAGCAGTTTAGAGCCGCGGGCGGCCGCGCATCCCCTGGCACGGGTGCGCAGCAAGATCGGGTTGCGGGCGGCGCTTACCGGGCTCGTTCTGCTGACTGTCACGATCACCGCGATCGTTATCCACCTCACCTGGTCGTACGCCGCTCGTCGCAACGTCGCCGAGGTTGTCGGTCAGCTGAACCGTCAAATTGTGGGCTCGGTGCAGCATGAAATTCGTGGGATCTTGAACGACGCCTGGTCGGTCCAGGAAGCCGTGCGCTCGATTTTCTTTCAGGAGGCGATCAAGCCGACCGACGAGGCGAAGCGCGAATTCATCTTCCTTGCGCTACTGCGTTCACAACCAACGCTTTACTGGATCGGAATTGGTTTCCCCGATGGCGGCTTCTTTGGCACGCTCAAAGCCGCGGACGATGAAATTGACATGGTCGAGGTCAAGCGCGATCCCGCGACGGGGGCTCGGCAGCAGCGAGTCGATACCTATATGCCGCAACCGGGGGACATCCTGTTTCGCGGACGCGACATCGCGCCGAGCGACTTCGACGCCACCGCGCAACCCTGGTACCAGCGTGCCGTCGCGGAGGACGGGCCGGGCTGGAGCATGCTCAGACATCTCCCATATCGCGACCGGCCCGCGATTGTGACGTCTACGCCTATCACCATTGATGGGGATTTCTCCGGCGTCATCGCGATTGTCGTAGAACTGGAGCGACTTTCGCAATTTCTGGCGACTTTGTCCGTTGGTAAGACCGGCACCGTAGTTTTGCTCAATCGCAATGGTCAGGTCGTCGCATCGGCAGCCTCGGCCGCCCTCAAGGAGCAGCGAGCCGGCGAGATGCCCGATCTCGATAAGCTCGCGCGCGACCATCCGATGTTGGCCGCGATGACATCTCTTCTGGACAGCAACCGGCTGAGCCTCGCCGACCTCCGCGAGGTCCGGCAATTGCAAAGTATTGGGCCGCTCGACGGCAGGGAATACTTCGTCACGTTTTCGCCTCTCAATTTTAACAACTGGATCGTCGCGACAGTGATTCCAGAAGGCGATTTCCTCGCTTTCGTCGAGCGCAGCGCGATGGTTCTTCTCGTCGTGCTGGTGGTTTTGACCGTGCTAATCGCGACCATCGCCACGCTGGCGGCCAACCGCCTGATCACTGCGCCATTGGCGCGTGTTGCCAGCCAACTGAAGCACATCGAGGAGTTCCGGCTCGATCGCGTCGTGCGGCTCGCTTCGCCGTTGCGTGAGCTCGACAATCTCTCGGGCGCTCTGTCGCAAATGAGCCGAGGCTTGGCTTCATTTCAAAAATATATGCCGACCGAACTGGTTCGCACCCTCGTCTCACAGGGGATCGAAGCTCGCCCAGGTGGGCACCAGCAAACCCTGACGGTCATGTTTACCGATCTCGCCGGGTACACCGGTATTTCCGAGCGCCTCGGCGACAATGTGGTACCGCTTCTCGCCGAATATTTGGAGGCGGTTTCAACAGCAGTCCTCAACCATCGTGGCACGATCGACAAATTCATCGGCGACGGCGTGATGGCGTTTTGGGGCGCGCCGGTACCCGATGAGCGGCATGCAATTGACGCATGTGCTGCTGCTCTCGAATGCCAATGTCTCCTCGTACGGCAGCGCCAAACCGCGATAGATCGGGGCAAGACGCCGCTGCGCATGCGGATAGGTATCAACACAGGCCGCATGCTGGTTGGCAACATCGGCTCGAATGAGCGGTTGAGTTACACGGTTATCGGCGACCCGGTGAATGTCGCCAGTCGCCTTGAACCTCTTGGGAAGTTGTATGGGGTGGACATCATCATCGGGGAGGAGACGCGATCGGCCGCAGGCTACGCGATTATTGTCCGCCGGCTCGATCGTGTCGCGGTCTATGGCCGGACCGGCGGCCTCGCCATCTACGAGCTCCTCGACATGGCTGCGGATGTCGGGCCCAAAGCCCCCGAATGGGTCAGGACCTACGAAGCGGGTCTTGCGGCCTACGAAGCCCGCTACTGGTCGGAGGCCATCGGGCTTTTTGAGACGACGACTACTTTACGAGGCGGTACCGATCGGCCGTCGCAGATCCTCATTGAACGGTGTCGTGATAGCATCGCTAACCCGCCTCCCGCCGATTGGCTCCCGATCTCGATCCTTGCCACAAAATCGTGATCCAAGACGCGGCACGGCGGGCGACGATCAAAGAAGCCCCGGCAAATCAGTCAATGCAGAGACGATATAATCCGGAGCGTGGCCAAGCTCCTCCGCGCGACCGCGCAGCATCCGGTAAAACGCCGTCGGGTCGACCAGCCCTTCGCCAGCGGGTTCCGCGCTTGCGCGGCGGATCCACGCGACATTGAAGCCAAAGGCTTTGGCGCCGGCGACATCGAAGCCGTTCGACGACACAAACAGGACATCCCGCCGCCGGACGTCGAGTGCCTGCTCGACAAGCGCATAGCAGGCCGGGTGAGGCTTGTACGTGCGAGCTACGTCGATACTGATTGCGGTTTCGATCCAACGGTGCAATCCCGAATTCTGGACGAGCGCATCGAGCATTTTCGGGCTCCCGTTCGAGAGGATCGCCAGCCGCCGCCCCGCGAGGCCCGCCAGCGCTTCGGGCGCCTCGGGATAGGGGTCGAGATGAAGGTAATTGTCCATCAATCGCGTGCTGATAAAGCCGTCGGGCTCGACCCCGGCCGCCCGCAGTGCAAACTGGAGCGAGGCGCCCGTCACTTCCCAAAAATCCCTGTATTCCTCCATCAAGCTTCGCAGCCAGCTGTATTCGAGCTGCTTCATTCGCCATAACTGGGCGATCAGCTCGCCCTTACCCGGACACAGCCGCTCGGCTTCGGTCTGCACCGATTGTGTGTCGTAGAGCGTTCCGTACGCGTCAAAAACCAGCGCTGCGATCGCCATGCCCCGAACTCCCCAGCTTTGGCGTGTTGCTGACATATCTTGGGCGTACGCATCGCATCGCCGCCATCGACGACGGCATTGGCCGACGGCGAAAGACCCGCAGCCCGTCGAACGCTGCAATTTGGCGATAGTTCGACCATGCCGCCTTGAACCGATGGTCGAACACACTCAAGGTTCTGACATAGTCGATACCCTCGCGGTCATCGACGACCGCCAAGTCGGGGCAGCCGGCGAGAAAATCCTCAACCACCCAGCTATGAACCGGCCATTCGCGTGGCACATGGCCGTCGATCCGTCGCCGCCAGATTTCGCCTTGCAACGCCCACATCGAATCAAAGCGCGAGCTCCAGATGACCCCAGTGTCATTGACGACCGGGAAGCCGAGGCCGAGCCATTCTGAAAAGGCGACATAGCTTCTCGCCCTCTCGCGCCGGATCAATTCTTCGATCCTCTCTTCGGTAAGAGGATGAGCCGCGAGGGCGATCTCGACTTGGCCGTGCCAACGCGAGAAAGCAGCAACCGCGAGGCCGAGCAATCCGATCAACACGGCTGCCCCTGCGACCGAGGCCTCGCGCAGTCTCATCGCCGGCCGGGAGAGAACCGCGGAGACCCAATAAAGCAGCGCCAAAGTGGTGACGATTGATGCCGGTAGGCGATGGTAGAACCAGGCCTTTCCCTCCAGGAACCAGACCACGATCGAACCGGCGGCGAACACCGCGAGGGTCATCGGCACGCTGCTGTCCGTTACCTTGCGGCGATAAATCCACCACAATGCCACCGCGACGGCATCACCAAGCAAAACGGCTCGACTCTCTCGAACGAGCTCCAGCCAGCTCACATCGCTGGCCCCGTAAAGGGCGATACCGAGCGGGACGGCGTCGGTAACGTACGCCGGCTCGAACCATAGGATAGCAGCGGTGTACGCGGCGACGGTGGTTGCCGCGCTGAGCGTCAATCGCCGTAGCGGCCGCTGGCCATTCAGCGCGCCAACGAGCTCGAGAAGAGCAAATGCGATTAGGAATTGCGGTTTCAACGCGCAACCGAGACCCGCAAGAACGCCTGCAATCGTTTCCGCGAGCGGTTGCGTCCGAGCACCGTCGGGGTTCAATGCAAAAATGCAAAGGTAAGGAAGCGCCGCGGCCACGAGGAGATGCTCCCGCTGCCCGAATTCCGGCCCCGGGATCGCCAACAGAACGGTGCCGATGGCAGCAAAAAGCTGAAGGGGCGTCGCGCCAAGAGGTCGGCAACTCCGAAGCAGATGCGTGCACCAGCCGGCGCAGGCCATCATGCAGAACGCAAACAGAGGTATCACGGTGAATTTCGCCGAGATCCCCAACGCGGCGGCAAGGGCAGTAGGTGGCGCCAGGAGCCACACGATCATCGGCGGGTTGACCTCGATGAGGTCGACATAAAGGTGCCGTCCCGCCAGCCACTGCTGCGTCACATAGAGCAGCCAAGCGGTATCGTCCTTTAGCGGACAGCGCAGTGTCGTGACAAAGACGAGCCCGAGTGCCGCCAACAGCAGGAGAAGAGCCAAGCAGGACCACAACTGCTTTCGAGTGGGTATCAACCGTCGTGCCACATCGATCGTTTGGCCCTCCATTCCCCAGTCCTCTACCCCTAGTCGCGATCATAAGTTGCGGTGCTTGGCACGAACCGCTGATCCGCAATAACGGTTCGACGTGGCAGAACTTCCATCGCTCAAGGCGGCCTATAATGCTTGGAGCATCAGGCCCCAACCGAAGTCGTTCGTAGCATGAAGCGCAGAAGGTTCTTGGCTGACGGAGTGGCGGCAGCGGCGTCGTCGGTGCTACCGAGATTCGCCCGATGCGCGCAACCGCCGGACACCTTCGGTCGGCATAAGTGGAATTTGCAATTCCAGACGACCCGCTATGTCATCCGGCTCGACGGTCCGGCGATTACGGCCGATTGCTACGGCACGAATGACCTATCAAGGGCCAACGCCGACGAACGAGAAGCGTTTGATGATTCCGCAATGGTTGCCGAAGGGCCGACGCGCCGGCCGGTAATCTGGAAAGTTGCGGTGTCACACCAGCCCGACCCGCTCACGCTGCGGCTCGCGTTATCGGCGGAGGAAGTTCCGCTCGATGCGGAGCTCGATTTCGAGATCAACGCCGAAACCGGCTTTATGCGAAGACGTACCGTGATCCGCCATCGCGGAAGCGGTCCGGACGTTGTGGTCGCCGCGACCTGCGGCTTCTCCTACGAGATTCACGAACCGATCGAGGATATACGTTATCTGGCAGGCGCGTGGGCCCAAGAAACTCAAATCCGGCAAGGCGATACTGCCGCGTCGCTTACCCTCGAAAGCAGGACCGGTAAGACCGGCTTCGACTTTCAACCGTATCTGGCGCTGAGCACCGAACGCTCGACTTATTTGTGTCAGCTTTTGTGGTCGGGCAATTGGATCTTGCGTATCGCGCCGAGCCCGGGCGGCGCGGTCGTGTCTGGTGGCTTCAACAATTGGCAATTCCACTGTCGCCTCACCGCCGAGAGTGCCAGCGGCCTTCGCTTGCCAAGCATTCTGTTCGGGCGATTTGACGGTGACCTAAACGGAGCGACCCAGCGATTGCACGATTATCGCCGCAAGCACAGGCCCGATCCCGACAAGCCGATTTCGGTTCAGTTCAACAGCTGGTACCCATATCTGGGCGAGCCCAACGCTGCGGCAATGCTTGCCATGGTGCCGTTGGCCGGACGCCTCGGTTGCGAAGCATTCGTCATCGACGCCGGCTGGTTCAGGACCGACGAGGGCGATTCTGACACACCTTGGAGCTCACGCACCGGCGACTGGCATACGAGCCGGCTGCGCTTTCCGAACGGAATGCGCGAAATCAGCGCACGATGCCGCGATGAAGGGATGCGCTTTGGCTTATGGTTCGAGCCAGAAGTGATCGGACCCCTATCTGCGATCCGCCGGGAGCACCCCGAGTGGCTGCATCAAATCGATGGGGAACCACCGCTTGCGAATGAGCGAGCGATCCTGAACTTGGGTGTTCCGGCAGCGCGGCAGCATGCCTTCGAGCGCGTTACGCGGATCTTGTCGCGGGTGGGCGTCGACTGGATGAAATGGGATTTCAATGCCGATCTGGGCGCCGGCGGCTGGGCGCCGGGTTTGCCCAAAGCGCTGACCGACCAGGATCCGTTAGTAGCGCATTACGAGGGGGTCTACCGTCTGCAGGACGCGATCCGTCGCTGGTTTCCTGACCTGGTCCTTGAAATGTGTGCGAGTGGCGGAGGCCGCATGGACGGCGAGCTGTTGTCGCACGCTCACGTCAACTGGGTGAGCGACCAACCCGGACCGCTGCACAAGCTGGCGATCCATTTCGGCACACAACTGGCTCACCCCGCAGTCGTCTGCAACGACTGGCTCATTGAATGGCCGCCCGGCAAAATTGCCGGTTATGACGATGAGGATACCCTAGGCCTCGACGAGCGCGGTGACTTACCGTTCCGACTACGCATCGCGATGCTAGGCAGCTTTGGCATCAGCGCCCCGATCGATCGCTGGCCGGAAGCAGACCTTGTCACTGCAGCGGAGCACATTGCACTTTACCGGAACAAACTCCGCTCGATAATCCACCACGGTGATCAGTACCTTTTGACGCCACCCCCGCCGGCCGACGGAAACGGCGCCTGGGCAGCAATCTGGTACGTCACAAAGGATGGCTCGGAAGGCGTTCTCTTTGCTTTTCGGTTAGCCAGCGCCAACGCCTCAGCGACCTTCCCACTGGCAGGACTACTTCGAGAAAAACATTACCGTGTAAGCCTCTTCTCGGCTGAGAAAGAGGTGGAAACCATTGGAAAGGCATTGGCGGCGGGCCTCACCATTACGATCGCGAGCGAATTTCGGTCAGAGCTCGTGCTTACAGAAGGATACTGAGCCGGTATTAGTTCAGCCTACTGCGGCCGGTCAAAAAAGCCGTTGCGTCGCAAGGCGTGCGCCCTCAGCCATCGCCGCGAGCTTCGCCCACACGACATCCTCGGTGACGCGCCCCATACCCGCCGAAGTGTCGAAGCCGCAATCGGTGCACGCCATCACCCGCTTTGGGTCACCGACAGCGCGGGCGACATTTTCGAGCCGGTCGGCAACAACCTCGGGGTGCTCAATAAAGCCGGTCAAATCGTCGATGACCCCGGCAGCGATGATCTGATCGTCTGCGAGCGGGTATCTTTGTAGTACGCGGTACTCATGTTGATGCCGCGGGTTGGCGAAGGGGAGCACGAAACCGCCGACATTGGCCTTTTCGAGAATGGGTAATATGTCGGCCAGCGGAACATCGCGATCATGCGGCCCCTCGTAATTGCCCCAGCAGACATGCAGACGCACTCGATCACGCGGGATGTTGGCGATCGCGGTATTGATCGCCGCAATGACGCGCTCGACAAAACCAAGAAAGTCGCCGAGGGGCCGATCGTTATAGGTCAGATGGCGCTCCAGCGCGAGATCTGGGCAATCGAGCTGCAGCAGGAAACCGCTGTTGACGATCGCCTCGTATTCGACCTGAATCGCATTGGCCGCGGCAGCAAGATACGCTTCCTCACTATCGTAATATTCATTCTTCATGGCCGCAGCGATGATCCCGGGTGATGGCGCGGTCATGAAGGGCTCGACAAAACCCTCCGACTTGGCTTCAAGGGCGGCGCGGAAATCGTCGATCTCTCCATTCAGCTCCGTGTTGCCAATGTAACGGACTTCCCCGATGGCCTTCGGTGGCTGGAAGTTACCGACCGCCTCACGCGCGGAAAGCATCTGCGCCATCTGCTGCTTGAGAAGCGGATAGCGCTCGACATCGCCCCTTGGCCATCGCTGCCAGCTGTCGCCGAAGCCGCTCATTCTGTGACGCACATAAAGGAAAAACGCCTCGCGTTGCTGCTCGCCGTTGTTGCCCACATCAACGCCGGCCTCGATCTGCTTGTCGACTATGCGATGCAGTGCGTGCTTACCAACCTGATCGAGCTCGGTCGGATCGATTGCTTCGCCGCGGGCGCGGCGGACATAAAGCCTGGTGAGCTCGGGAGGCCGAGGTAGGCTTCCCGTATGGGTCGTCAAAATCCGCTCGTCGCTCCGCCGCATCGT
>Ga0126381_100010910_pt1 | contig 10251 bp, 10 predicted proteins | sample PanSoiMetPlot_28_FD_96465 | JGI IMG/M metagenome (GOLD analysis project Ga0126381, IMG submission 96465) | Tropical forest soil microbial communities from Panama - MetaG Plot_28 | ecosystem: Environmental > Terrestrial > Soil > Tropical forest > Bulk soil | place: Panama | collected 2016-02-17 | reverse complement strand
GTCCGTTATCGGCGGGAACAAGACTCCGACAAGACCCGTGTACACCCTGCCGGTCAACAGTGCCCGTGCAAAGAACCCTGGCGTACCAACTGCGCTGGACAAGTCCGGGTCACAGTCGGTCGTGCAACAGGTGAACAATGCTCGCAGATCCATGAGCGGGATCAATTCGCGGCCGCTCCCGCAGGGCAACGTTCTCGTTCATCCCAATGGGGCCCTAACCATAGAAGGGAGAGCCGGGCAGCAATATCATCTGCGACAAGATGGAACGGTGGCCGCATTCGAGGCACATGGAGTAAAGACAACCTTCCGCCCCGATGGAACGATTCGCGCCGTGCATACAGCCAACACGCAAATCAACTACGGCGTTGGCGGGGCTCGTCGAGTAGAAACCGTTCGGCCCGACCACAGCGTGCTGGTGAGTACCGGACCACGGCAGGGATACTTGCAGCGCACAGTGATTATCAACAACACGACGGTGGTGCAGCGGACCTATGTGGTGAACAACGTTACTTATGTTCGCTACTACGCCCGGTATACCTACGCCGGAGTCGTGCTGGAACACTACGTACCGGTGGCTTACTACGCTCCAGCTTTTTATGGATGGGTCTACTATCCATGGCCGCGTCCGGTGGCCTATCACTGGGAGTTCGTGCTGGATCCCTGGTATGGCTACTACGGGGGATATTTCGCCCCCGCGCCGGTGTATGCCACTCCGACGCTGTGGCTGACGGACTATGCGCTGGCGCAGACATTGAGCAGCGCCTACCAGGACCGTCCCGCGACCGCGCCCAGGGACGAGAACCTGGCGCAAACGGACACGGCGATTTCGCCCGAGACCAAGCAGTTGCTGGCAGCTCAGATGCAGCAAATGGTGGCTGCGGGAAACAAAGCCGCCGGAGACGCGGACCCGGAGAACAACGTCACGGGAGAACTGCCGGATGTTGTCAATCATGAGCGCGCTGTTTTCGTGGTCGCCAGTACTCTTGATGTCTCCAGCGAGAATGGCGAGTGCGGGCTGACGCCCGGCGACATCCTGCAGATGGACGCTCCGCTTCCGCAGGACGCAGTGACGGCAGATGTCCGTGTGATAAGCAGCAAACGAATGGATTGTGCCGCGTCATCCAAGGTGACGGTTTCAGTCCAAGAGCTGCAAGAGATGAACAACAACCTGCGGCAGCGGGTCGATGAAGGCATGCAGGTACTGCGGGCCAAGCAAGGCACCGATGGCCTGCCGCCGGCTCCACCGGATGCGATTGCTCCGCCACCGCGTCCAAGCTACGTGGGGGACACGATACCCACTACGGGCGAAGAAGTGCGCGCGATGATAGTAGAGCAACAACGAACCGCCGACGCGACGCCCGAGGTGATTCAGAATGAGTTTGGAGCGTAACCGAACAAGCGAGAATAGTGGGCGCCAGTTCGATCAAGGTTGGCTAACCATGACTGGATCAACAATCGATTGCTTACGGTCAGCACCACGTTGGGACGATGGGACGGTGGCCGTGACTATCAGCGGGGCGACAGCATTTTTCAGCTACAGCCGCGAAGACTCGGAGTTCGTACTTCACGTGGCGCGAGACTTGAAAGCTGCCGGCGCCAACGTGTGGCTCGATCAAATGGATATCGTTCCTGGGCAGCGTTGGGACGAAGCTATCGAGCGAGCGCTGGCCGGCTGTCCACGGATGTTGGTGGTTTTGTCTCCCACCTCTGTCCGTTCGACGAATGTAATGGATGAAGTCTCGTTTGCGTTAGAGGAAGGGAAAACCGTCATTCCTATCCTTTATCGTGACTGCGCAATTCCCTTCCGCTTGCGCCGGGTACAGTACATCGACCTGCGACACGATTATGATCACGGTCTCGCCGAACTCCTTAGGTTACTAGCCGAGCAGCCGTCGACGGTCGCGAGTCCGCGTGCTGCTGCCAATGTGCAACGAACTCTCGTCGTCTCGGAGATTGCCGGCCAGGAGGGTGCAGCGGGACCGGTGGTCCCGCAAGGAGATCCTGGCCCCCCTGAAGCGACCCAAGCAGGGACTTCACCTTGCCGACGAGCAGCGAACGAGACGGTTCACGGAATGAAGATCGGGACGGCACTGGCATCCTGCGCGGTTCTCGTCGCCATTTCAGTTTTGTATTGGACAGTAAAACCGGCACGGCCAGAGACTGTTCATTCACCGGTTGTCCAGGCAAATTCCAAGCTGGCTGGCTCGACTTCCGCCACACCGCCAAAGGAGGGCACTGCCAGCGAGGTTAGTCCGGCGGCACATTCGGAATCTAACGGCGCCTTGCCTTCTGCTCAACCCTCGAACTCGCCGCCCCGAGATAATCCCCAACCGGCGAAACTCATTCCGGAGCGTCCCAAAACTGGCGCGGTAACAAACACAAGGCCGAATGCACCGGCGAACCGCACCGCCGACACAACCAGGCCCAAAGATTCAACGTTGGCGAGCTTGAGCAGGCGGGCAGAGAGTGGGGATTCCAAAGCAATGGTCGAGCTAGGGATGGACTACATCTTCGGACGCGAGGTTCCCAAAGACTATCAAAAAGCCAACGATTGGTTACGCAAGGCCTCTGACGCCGGAGATCCTGCGGGCACGAACAATCTAGGCGTCTTGTATGCAAACGGCTATGGCACGGCAGTCGACTATCATCAAGCGGCCAGCTTGTATCGCCATGCAGCCGAGACAGGGTACGCGCCTGCGATGGCGAACCTGGGCAGCATGTACGAGAAAGGCAACGGAGTACCCAGAGACAGCCACATGGCCTTAGATTGGTACCGCAGAGCCGCGCTGGCCGGGAGTCCGAGTGCGATGTACGACCTCGGCGCGATGTACGAAAACGGCGAAGGTGTACCCAAAGACCGGCAACAAGCGGTCGACTGGTATCGAAAGGCCGCTGCGCTCGGCGAGCAACACGCCCAGCAAGCGCTTACACGGCTGGGCGTTTCTCCTTAGGTTTGTTTCTGTTCGCGTGTTCGGCACAGTTCTTCGCATGACCTGCGAATTGCCAACCAGTGTCGGCACTACAACAGCTTGTAGCTGACTGTCGCGAGGATGCGAATAATACCGCGAAGCGCAACTATGCGCAGCATACCTGTCGCCCATCGATGCCATCGCGTCAGCCGCCTGCACCTTGAATCGTTAAAAGGCGACTACTCCATCCTCGTGAAGTTCTGCGTTGGTATGCCCTATCAAGAACTTGATTTCGAGATGACTTTGCAAGCGATCCCTAAAGAGGGCTTGGCAGGTTCTCCCAGTTTGTTCTCAGTGACTCCATACAGGAAAATGATGTTGACGCTTGCGCCTCGAACAACTACGCTTTGCAACGAGGAGAGGCTGCGTGACAGGAACCGCCTCTCATTTTACGATTCCCCGGAATGACGCTGATTCCGCTACGGTGAGCTTTTTGAGTCAGAGGCACACGCCCCGAAGGGGCGGCTTTGGCAGGAGCCGTCCCTTCTGAAGCGAAAATTCTGACGAAAATTACGGAACCGCTTGCAAAACTTGCAGATGTACTATTAAAGAAAAATTATTCGTCTAATGTACGCGTGGTAATATACCGCGCGCGCGCCGTGCTACCTTCGCATTCGTTCGATCCGCAGAACACAATGAGGAAGGGGCAGTCTTGTCTTTTTCATTAATTTCCCTTTCGATGAAATACGGAAAACTTAGGGGGCAGCACTTTATGCCGTGATGCTACCGCCTTAGCTTTGGTAAAGAGAGACCAAAGCGCCCGGAGTAGGACCACAGGCCTTCCTCAGTGAAGGCCGGGCGAATCCAAAATTTCCCACGGGTGCGGGGCTTCGAACGGGGTGATAGGGCTGGGAATCACCCCGCTCAGCAATCTCCTTGAGATACCGAGAGGCTCCGCGCCCAAACGATGGGTTTACCGGGGGGAACTAAAACACGCTGACTTCCTTTTCATGAGGTGCTCACTTCAGGAGACCGCAGCGATCTGTTTGGTCTGCATCTGGGCTAAGAGTCCCGCTTGGTCGAAATAGATTCTCTCGCAAACCAACTTCCCTGATGGCAAATCAAAGGTGTCCTCGACTACCTGATCTTCTCTGTCAAGTCGCCCGACCTACCGCACAAGCGCGGATAAAGATTTCAGCGCAACACAAAGTCAAACTCGTATTACGCACGCCGGGCAGCAACCGTTCAAGACCAGCTTGCACCAACGGCCCATCTATACGAGAATCGCCGAATTCTCGTACAGGAACAGCGCCGGGGTGGCCGTCCATCCCGACCGCTGGCGCAACAGGAGGCCGTTCCTGACTGGAATGGCCGGAGCGGCCTTCCTGCTATTCGTGCTGTGTGGCCCAGCGAATCGTTGTAGGAGCTCGATTCGACGCTATGACGTTTAGTTTAAAGGACCGCGCGAGAAGAATCGGCGAGCAAGAAGTACGCACGGTTGAGGACATCCGTGCACCGGATGAACATATCCTCGGCCTGAATCCCACAGCTGAAACGATGTATTGGATTCAACGTGAGGACGATATTGCGTCACGAGTGTTGGCTAAAGAAAGTTAACTTGAACCAGCGGACTGACACGACTGCCCGCGAACGGTTCGCCCTTGCGTTGGTGCGCGGCTACCGAGCCGCGTAGCTGATGCCGTCCGCGGACGGCGCCGCATATTGCATAAACCTCTGCTGACGTCGCAGGCGGTTGCCCAGTCTTGACTTACGTCCACCACCATTGTGTCCTTCATCATCTTCATCATTTTCGTGCCTCTGTGAGGATGTCATTGCTAGAGCCCCGAAATCGACGCGATGGCCGCGACAATTTCTTCAAAAATTCGCTGGGTGGGATGTCGAGAAGCTAGTAGCGGCTCCGACCAACCAATGAAAGCTCAGGATCACCACTGAGCGACGAGGAAGGAACACATGAAACACCTTTTGCTCATGACCGGCACGAAAGCAGGGGGGTGCAAAGCTATCTTGCTTGGTTCCAAAAGGATAGAGATGCACACCTGGCAGTCCTGCAGACCATCGGTACGGAGTTGACAGCATCCGGAGAGTTTGCCGCCACCGAGGGATTAGCCGTGCCGTTCGAGGCCACGCTGGTGCGTGGAGAGAAAGGCGGCGTGCCGGTTACGGACGGCGTCTTCCCCGAGTCCAAGGAGTTTCTCCTGGGCTACTGGATCGTTGACGTGCAGACTCCTAGAGCGAGCTTACGCAATAGCGGGACGAATTTCGGCAGCACCCGGACCGGGAGGAGTGCCGACCAATATGCCGACTGAGTGCGGCGAATAGCGAGCCATGCCGCCAAATCGGCGTAACGGGCTTCCACAATAGGCTACCGAGTCCTCCGAGTTGAGGAAAGCACAGTAACCGACTGACACGAACACAAAGGAGCGATGACATGAAATATATCTTGATGATGAACACCATGAAAGCAGGCCGCGCTAATGAGGGGATCCTTGCCTGGGCGAAGCAAGACCTCGAGGCACACGTCGCGTTTATGCACAAACTCAACAAAGAGCTCAAAGAAGCGGGCGAGTTTGTCCTGGCCGAGGGGCTGACGTTTCCGGATCAGGCAAAGCTCGTGCGGGCCGGGAAGGATGGCACGCCGATTACAGACGGCATTTTTCCAGAATCCAAAGAGTTCCTTGCTGGTTTCTGGATCATCAATGTTGTGACTCCCGAGCGTGCCTACGCCGTCGCTGCCCGGATCTCAGCCGCTCCGGGACCCGGGGGAGTCCCGCTCAATATGGCAATCGAAGTGCGGCCGGTCATGAGCGCGCCGCCCGAATTGAAGTAACCGGAGTGTCGAGAATGCATGGCCGCGCTCCTACTGAACCTAAGAAAGGCCTAAAACAAAGCAAGCAAACACCTGTGCTGCGCAATAACCTCGTCGGGCTCACGCCGCAGCCTCTTCGACCCTATATTCGTGATGCAGTCCTCCGAGGGCTGGCCTTTTCTTCGTGACCGGGCGAACGACGGCGTCCAAGCCTGGGACAACTCCCGGAACGATCATTGAAGGACATCCGGCATGAGCTGCAAGGAATTTTCCGGAGAGACCAGATCTACGCTCTCGACGTAGATTTGCCTTAGCAGGTACTTAGCCCCTCCGCCTTGATCGTAAGGGGCAACCGACCGGCCAGGGAGAGATTCTGAATCTTTCCGGCTAAGTATTCGAGAACCGCAACCTGGGGTGCATCCGCCGAGTGACGCGTGACCTCCGCACAATCTAAAGCCAGACACGGCCCAATCAGTCACCGAAAGGCACGGACATGGCTTTGGCGTATTCCGAAGCGAATAGTGCACTGTTCGGATACTGCTCTGTCAATTCGCGCAACAGTTTTTGTGCAAGGGCCGTTTGATTTTCACGGCGCGCGGCAAGGGCAAGGACAATTTTGGCGAACGGCAGCAGATAACGGCCATTCTGCGCGGTCTTGGCGAGTTGCTCCATGCCAAGCTTTTTGTCGCCGTGAATTCCACCGAACCATAGGGCGACGCGCGAACCGGAGTCTAGCGATCCTACAACGTAATTTGCGATCCCGAGTGCGATGTATGCATCTGTCGCATCGGGGTCCTGCACCAACAATTGTTTCGCATATTTATTAGCTTCTTTCATGCGCTTCAAGCCTTCGAGATGCTTCTTTTCGAGAATCGATGAAGCGTCCGATTCCATTCCCGCGGCTAGCGTTAGCGCAAACAGAGCTTCGCCGTCGTTAGGGCTGGTTTTCTGGCGATCGCGGGCGAGTCGCTGAGCTTGAGCCAGCGCTTCTTGGAAATGCTTCATCCGTTCCGGATCTGGTTTGCGGTCAATTCCTTGCAGGAATTTCTTTTCGTCCAAGAAAAAATTGCTGGTCAGAACACCTTGGCGGGACAGCTCCTCAAATAGATAACTCGCGGCGACGGCCACCTCGCCAAAAGGCTCCTTCGGATTGCGGGATTCCCAGCTTGTGAAAGCTTCACGTGCTTCGGTGAATCGCTGCTGGTAGAGGAGATCGAATCCAGCGCTGAGCTCTGGTACGGTTGTAAAGACCGGGGACTCGACACCTGGTGTTTCCCGACCAAAAGTGGCAATTGGGCTCAACAACAGTAGCAGCCCCAAAAAATAAGAGTGACGGAGCATAATCATCCCCACAAAAAGTTAGACGCTCCAGGTGCTGTGCAGCCGCGGAGGCGGTGTAAAATTCTTGTCTCCTGGATCGGCTTCGGAGCTGGCACCTTTGGTGCGAAGGAAATCCCTACCATGCCCATCCCCTTCAACCCCAACCCGCATTCGAAGAGATCGTGCCCCCACGATAGCTATGTTCATGTTCGAGACGATGCTTTGAGACACACAGTCCGCGCCGGGAAACCTGTTTACCAAAGCTACGCTATTTCAAGTCGTTCGAGGTTTTTGACCGCACGAGGTTTCGAAATCGCACTTGACCACGAGAATGGTCACATCGTCGCTGAAGTCGTCGCTGCAAAAATTTGCTGCCGCGTCATAGATATTGGTCATGAGATTCTCGGCGGACAGTGAAGAGGCTCGTCGCACTTGCTCCGATAAACGCGCCAGTCCGAATTCTTCGCCAAATCGGTTCTCCGCCTCAGTTACGCCATCGGTATAGAAAATAATCACGTCGCCGGGCGTTAGTTCTGCCAAGGCGAGTTCACAGGTCTCTTGTGGAGATAGTCCGAGGGGTAGACAAGAAGAGTTCAGCTGAGTGACGCTGCCCGTGTTTGCTTGAAACAGCAGCGCAGGGTTGTGGCCACAGTTCACATACCGAAGCAACCTTCGGTCAGTATCAATTTCAGCGACCAGCAGTGTCACATATCGTTCACCGTCTGACACGGCGCGGATTCCCGCATTCAATCGCTCCACTTGCGCCAGCATGTTGCGATCATGATTCGTCTCAACCTGCATGGCAGCCGCCGTTGCGGACATCAAAAGGGCAGCGGGTACGCCCTTGCCAGCTACGTCGGCAACTACTAGCTGAATCGTATGCGCATCGATCGGAATGTAATCGTAATAGTCTCCCCCAACAACCTTCGCCGGTTGCATCATACCTGCTACTTCGAGTCCGGGAATGGCTGGTTTGCCCACGGGAAGAAAAAAGCGCTGGACTTGCGCGGCCATCTCAAGATCCTTCAGAAGATCATCACGCTGTCTCTGAACGGTGTTCGCGAGTGTTTCCCGCTGCTCGACATATCGTTGAATCACATAAACAAGAAACGCGAAGCACGACATCGCCGAAAGATTATGAAAAATCCGAATTTGCGGATTGATACTTCGCGGTGAGAAGTAATCGTGCAACGACACGCAACTGACAATCAGGCTGTAGCTGATTCCCCGGCGCAGGAAAATTCCCCCGACGGCTAGGGGCAGTATGTAAAGGTAGATGAGCGAAACCGATGTGACGCGGTGATCTGCATAGGCGACCGCACCGACCGCCCCCAACACCAGAAGGAGTGGCAGCCATGGCTCTCCGTTGCGCGCAACCTCTTTGCGCAGCAGAGGCAGCACCGAAACCCGCCAGTCCGGTTCACCTGAGCTTACGGCTGCAGAACTTTGAAGTGTGCTTTCCACGAGGCGACTCATTCGAATAAGATTTTCGCCACAAGATGGCAATGAAAAACGGGCATCAACGATGTAAAGCGTGACATTAGAAACTCCCTCTTTGCGCTTGTTCCGCCGGGTCCCAGGTCGAATCCGGGTCGTAGGCGGTCACGGCCTCGGCGATAGTAGTTGTGTTGGGCCAAGATCCCTTCGAAAATGGTCCCTGACTCATCGACAACAAATGTCATCGCACCCGACGAGCGGTGTAACCGCGGGATAAGCGACGAAGTTTCTTCTCCCAGCAAAATATCTCCTGCGTCGCTTGCTGAGGGTTCTTTCTTGTTCATGATTGCCTCAAATTCGTCCTCTAAGTTCAATCCAAGCTAACCGTCACGCGTTCATCGGCTTCGCGGGCTGGCGGAGCGATGAATTCAGGTCCAACTGGATTGTGGATTGTTTCTCGCAAAATCGTCTCTATAGCAGCTATCAGGCCGTCGTGGGAGCAGTGACTCACAGCTCGATGCCCTTGAATGCCTCGGAACCTCATGCCAAATCGCTGCTAAGCTTCCGCCCAGGTTCTTTTTCCATGTCATTCGTATTTCCTTCACTTTCGGCATTGTCTTCTCCCTTGGCCGCTTCGGTCTTCACCTAAACAGATGAAGCGAAGCCGTTTCGGCTTAGCAGAAATTGTCATGGGTGATAAGTTGTTCTTATCGGCTGGGAATTAGCCTGTTGCGCCAACAGCGGGTGATGGCCCGATCAATTCGCGTGTAGTATTCGGATAGCCGGGAGGAAGATAACGTAGTCAAACCATTCTTTGGAACGGAAGAGATTTTGGCGAGGAACAACTACGTTTTCACTACGGCTGGGTCAGATCGGAAAAAGGAGCCGCTCGAAACGGCTGTAAGTGGTTAAAATACAAGCAGAAAAACGAGGCGCCCGTAGCTCAGTGGATAGCAGCTGCCTTCTAATAAGGCGATGCAAAGAAGCTAAATGCCGCTGCTGGTATCGCTTACCTGGAAAACGTACGGTGCAATCACTCCCCGAGTTGCACCGACAATCTCCGCCACTGAACAATCGCCGTGCGTTTGATATACGGATCTGCCCGTTCTCTACCCCGGTAGCGCACGCGGCGTCCATCGCATTCGAAGTACCTGAAACAGAACTGGAAAAATTGCACGAACGTTTGCGCAAAATGTCGGATGCTGGATTTCGGGTCGGGAAACACAACGTGCCGAGTCCCGGGCCTTCACAACCGTACCAGAGCTCAGCGCTGGATAGTTGGCGGCGCGGTTTGCGAGCAGAGGGGTTCTAAGGCAAATCCACGTCGAGAGCGTAGATCTCCTGGGTGCTGATGTCGCGGGCGAACAGAGGAGAGTCGTCGGGAGCCAGGCCAAGCCAAGCCGTTATCGTTCCAGTGGTCAATCGCCCAACATTCTTTTCGTCCACGACCTTTTCCACGTGCCGATCGCTTACCCGAACGCGTAAGATACGTGAAGGATTGCCCGGTTTGAAATCTCCTCCTTCGCGGAAGTACACGTACTTTCCATCCTGCGACCAGCTCGGATAGCCATATCCAGAGCCGGGCACTTCCGTCCACTTCTCTGTGGAAATATCAAAAAGCATCAACCTAAATGGCCGCGCGGAAGTCATAGTCACAACATGCCGTCCATCCGGGGAGACTCGTGGCGAGAATAATCCGTTGGAGCCAGGCAAACTGGAAACGCTCTTGGTCCGGAGGTCGAACGTGTAAATCTGCTG